>Ga0076929_100294_pt1 | contig 67471 bp, 66 predicted proteins | sample HotLakConUCCSL28_FD_87104 | JGI IMG/M metagenome (GOLD analysis project Ga0076929, IMG submission 87104) | Hypersaline microbial mat communities from Hot Lake, Washington, USA - Hot Lake Consortium UCC-SL28 (version 3) (version 3) | ecosystem: Environmental > Aquatic > Thermal springs > Hot...
GGCCACACGCTGCGCTATCTGAGGGCTGCGCGCGTGGCCATAACCTATCGGCAGCTCTTCTTCCCGACGTGCTACGGGACGGAGCTGACCAGTAACGCGATCCTGCGGTGGTGTTCCAAGCACCGGGTCGAATGGCACTACATCGCGCCGGGCAAGCCGATGCAGAATGGTTTCGTCGAAAGCTTCAACGGCAGGATGCGCGACGAGCTGCTCAACGAGACCATGTTCCGCAACCTAGCACACGCGCGGGTCGTCATCGCCGCCTGGGCCGCCGACTACAACACCGAACGCCCGCATTCGGCCTTGGACTACCAGACCCCTGCCGACTACGCGCAGACCCTGACCACCGCAATCGCCCGCCCCGCTGCGCGAGATGAAAGCTCCGCGCGTCGGGCGATTGCTCAACCTGCGCCAACCGGCGTAAATACAAACCGGGCTCCGGTCGCGGCTGGATGAAAGTTCAGTGGCAGGTCAGGTCGGGCATACTGGGACGGCCTACTGAGTAGCAGTCGACTGAAACACAGTTGCTACTCAAGAGTTGGAGCCTCCGGCAAACCCGGCGCGGTTCACTTGGAGCGTGGACACGTGACTTGAGTTGTTTCTCATCTGCAACGCCGGCCCCAGGAACCGGTACGGAAGCCGTAGTCGCCGCTTCTGACGGGGCGCTTAATTTGGTATCTTCTTCACAAAAATATGAGGCAGAAACGATACATGGTTAAGTGGCCTGAAGTGCGACGCAGGTCGTACTGTTTCTCCGTTATGTCGACTGCCCTGATCGCTGCGTCGTGTACGATGTCATCGATTGAACTTCCTGACGCTCACATGGAAACCGACTCTGCCTATTCCTTCGACTCCTCGGTCGATGCACTGCGATCAGGCACATCGCCATGGTGGGAGGCTTTCGATGATCCGCTTCTGAGAGAGCTGATCATGACCGGCATACGCACCAACACGGCGGTTTCAGCTGCAGACCAGCGCATCGTGAGCGCGCAAGCCAATGCCGAACGAGTAGGCGTGCGCATCAATCCAAACGTAGAGGCCGCGGCTTCGCTGTCCGGACCCGCCACTGCAGCTAATGTCGCCGGGACAGCTAGTCTGTCGATAACGCTCGATCTTGACACTTCAAGACAACAAAGTCGCGAGCAGGATCGCGCACTGATCGCGGTTTCTGACGCGATCTCGGCTCGCAATCATCTCATATTGGATTTGGCCGGCTCCATTGCACGCGGCTATGTGCGGTTGGCCGCAAATGACGAACTTATCCATCAGACCAATGCAGATATCCGGCGTGGCCAGGCCCTGGTCAACGCCCTTGAGACACAACTCGAAGTGGGCGATGCCACGCAACTCGACCTGTTGCGAACCCGCGCAGCCCTTTTTGATGACCGCGCGACGCTGAGGCGGCTCCACGGTGAAAGGACCGCTCTCGCACAAGAGCTTGCTGCCTTGGCGGGGGGCGACGCTCAAGGCGTGGCACGGCTTTCAGCCGCTCGAGGACCGCTTGGTCTTCGCGCCCATCTTTTTCCGAATGCCATCCCCGCCAATGCGGTGCGGACAAGACCCGACATTCGCAGGATCGAACTGCAATATGATGCGGCTCGTGTCCGTGTCAGGGATGCAGAGGCCGAGCGGCTGCCGCGCCTGTTCCTGACAGGCACGATCGATGCATCCAGCGCTGGCCTGGGATGGCGGTTTGGTCCGAGCGTCAGCCTGCCGCCCTTCTCAGCACGCACTAGAAACGCAGCCGTCGACCGCGACGTCGCTACAGCTCAAGCGATCTTGTTCGACTGGCAGGCCGCCGTGATCTCGGGTGTCTCCGAAGTCGAGGCTGCGCAAGCTAGGCTGCATGGAACAAGGGCACAACTTGAAGACCTTCGCCGCGCGAAGCGCGAATATGATCAAGCCCTCAGCATTGCAGAAGAGTTGTTCGAGGAAGGGGAGATCGCGTTACCGGAACGCCTCGACATCGAACGGTCCCGAGCCGAGTCCCACCGTGCCCTTATCGACGCACGCGCCTCCCATCTGACAGCCTTCATAGATCTGAATTTGGCCCTCGGAGCGATTCCACAAGGCCTAGACGACCTGTAACCCCTCTCGTTGCGAAAAAGATAGCGGTTCAGTACCGCCGCCTCGCTCATTGTCACCGACTGTCTACCTCTGCTAAAGAATGAAGTGCTCCGCATTGAGAAGAGTAAGATCGGTCTGCTTGACGACGATAGAACTGGTGTCGCTGGTCGTGATGACCACGTCCCCGCCGACCTGGAGCGCCAGGCCCGCGGCCGAGCCGGAGAAGGGAAAGGCGTCCGAGGCGGTTGGCAAGCCCATCGCTGACAAATCTATGCGATCGCCGGACTGCAGGTCGAAATCGTGGATGACGTCATGACCATGGCCAATTGAGAAGCTGAACACATCGCTTCCAAGCCCGCCAAAAAGCTGGTCGTTGCCCGCGCCGCCATCGAGCGTATCACTACCGATGCCACCGCGGAGGAGGTCGTTACCTTCACCGCCATCGAGACTATCTCTACCTATGCCACCGCGGATGATGTCATTACCTTCGCCACCACCGAGCGTATCACTACCGAGGCCACCGAGGATGAAATCGTTGCCGTTACCGCCGAAGATCAGGTCGTGGCCATGCTCGCCAAATAGGCGATCATTACCTTGCTGCCCATAAAGTGTGTCATTGCCGTCTCCGCCGGTGAGGCGATCACGACCAAAACCGCCATAAAGTTTGTCATTGCCGCCGCCACCTGTGAGGTAATCATGACCCACATCTCCCCACAGCGTGTCATTGCCATCGCCGCCATCGAGACGATCATCGCCCGCCTGCCCACGGAGGAAGTCATCACCAGCGCCGCCGAAGATTGTGTCGTTGCCGCCTCGGCCGAAAACTACGTCGTTGCCGCCGAGGCCGTAGTACAGGTCGGCCCCTTCAACGCCGGCAAACCGATCGATATTGTCAGTTCCCCAAATCCCCTCAAGCTCGGTGCTGCTTGTTGCGATTGGTGCGCCGGGAATTGCCGAGACACTGCCAGAAGGATCGGTGAAGATGAACTGAATCACCTCGTAGGGTTGCAGCTCGACGGTAAATATCGCATCGCCGTCGGGGTCTGACACCGGGACCTCTCGAACGATTGCATCGCGTTGGTGAGATCCGTCTTGCTCATAATATATCGCAACGGCACGCACGGTCCCATAGCTTGGCAAAAAGCCCGACAGATCCGCAGTAAAGGTCATCGCTTCGGCATTGCGCGAGGAGAGGAAGACGATTTTCTCGCCCTGCCCATTTTGGGCACCCTCTCCTACTTCGCGGAAAAGCGTCACCTCGACTTCACTAGCAGTCGCACCGAAGGTCCATTGCGCATCCACGAGCTCATGAGAGGTGAGAGTTTGCCGCATCAGATCGAGCATCGCCACCCTGGTGGTATTGGTCGCGATATTCATGCCATGCACTGAAACGGTCGTGATCTCCTCATCGCGAAAGATGAACGCATTTTGGGTGTTGTGCATCAACGGCCAAGCGAAAGCCTTGTCGACGCCCGCATCGATCATGTTGGTCATGTGTTCGAGCAGGAGGCTTGCACCGTGGATGCCCATGTCGATGCCGTCTTCATGGATCCCGATGTTCCTATTGATGTTGTATTCCCCGACCATGCAAATGATGTCACGGCCAAGCCAGTCTTCCCAATTGTGAAGATCGCCGCCGAAATTGAATTCTAGACCGCGATCCTCTGCGAACAGACCCATGGAGTTCTCGAAGCCCTCTATGTTATCGGAACGCCAATAGTTGTTCCTGATGACGCCATCGAGCACGTTCATTGCGCCTTCAATCGACCCGAAGCCTTGCTGGATTGCGCCGTTGGCCAGATCCGAGCTGTTGCCGAATGCGCCACGCAAATTGCCCGAGGCTTGCAAAAAAACATCAGCATCATACCCGGCTGCCGCCATACCATCTCCCAGAGCTACAGCCGTGCTGCCAGCGTTGGCGCCGTAGGTCATCTCGAGGGAGGTGTCGAAGGGCATTCTGCCGCCCCAGTACTCATTGCCGAGCTCATAGCTCGTTACCACTCCTGGGAATTGTTGCTGAACGGCTGCAGCGAACTGCGACATCTGCGACAAAAACATGGCCTGGCTCATCCCAACCGGCGTTACCACAGGCACCACCATATTCACCGAAATTTCATTTTCTTGAGCATAGGTGAGAATGTTCACCACGTGATCAGGCAGCTGTCCGTTGATCATCATGCCATCGGCGAAGACGGCGTTAGCTCCACCTCCGGGATAGCGAATGCTCCCCACCCCAAAGTGATCAAGGGCCTGATCTGTCCCTTCGGTCGGCAAGCCTTCAGGGTTACTGCTGTTTTGCGCGAACCACGGCGAGCCCGTGTTTGCACCAAACAAGACATTGGTCTGGAATAACGAACTGGTCGCGATGTCGTTAGTTGCCTGAATGTTGGAAACGCTAAGCATGGCTAGGAATTCCTCCAGATCTTTAGCTGCACAAGTGTCCGAGACCGGCTATCGTGCGACGCAGGATCGCTCACGCATCGACCTGCTTGATTTGGAGGATGACTTTGCGCGGTTCGGCCTGAAAAAATGGAGACTTTGGGAACTTTAGTCTCAAAGCATCCATGATTTTACGGGTTTTTTGCAGTGCCGAGGACAACACACACCCAAGATGGCTGCGGCCCTCAAACGGTCTGCGGTAACTCGAAGGAGCTTTCGCGCGCCCTGCACCAGCCGGGGAAGGCTGACAATGATGGCCGTTTCGGTGCGGCACATCGAAAGCGCAAACCCCGGACCGCATTAACGCAGCTTTAACCTTAATGACTGATAAGCAAAGCCACCAATGCGTGAGCGGACGAGTAAAGAGTGAGGCGTACGGCGGACCCTTTTGGGTCGCCGAGACGTCGACCATCCAAACTTGGGTGGCATTTAAAGAAAAAATTTGCCGGCCATCCGTTTTGAGTGCTGGATGGGCGATCCTGAGCTGAATAGAAGCTGAGGTCGGATCCGACCTCCAGCAAAGCAATGGTCGACTTCTCAACCGGGACAGTGAAACCGGCAGAGGTATGATCGGTCTTGGGGGACAAGATGAAGCCTTCTGAAATTGTGCTTGACGCGATCGCCGAAATGGTGGCGTCAGAACCTCGCCAGGACGAGAGATCAATCACACTAGGTCTCGAGCCCATCCTTTTCGCATTGTGCCTCGATACCGGCATGAACGAGCAAGAGCTTCGTGCCGAGCTTGAGACGAGGATCCATCTTTATCGTGTCAACGAGCGCAAATTAAAGCTGATCGTGGGCGGGTTGGCGGATGCCTTCCCCGAATGGAACAGAACCCATTAGTAGGCACTGACCATCACGCTGCGTGCAGGGAATGTCCCGGTGGCCTGCTGCCGGTTCCGTGGACACGAAGATAAGATCGTAACCGAGCGGGGCGTGACGGTGGCCCATGCATGCTGGGATCTCGAGCTGGTAGAGAGTGTTCTGCGGCGGTGGATGCGTGTAGCGACGGCGGCGCAAGCCTCGGCGTTCCCCGGCAATGGCCAGCAGCGTGCCGATCTGGCCGAGGTCGCGGCCCTGAAGAAAGAGGTCGCCAAGTTCAAGGCGGAGCGTGACATCCAAAAAATGGCGCGGCCTTCTTCGCGCGGGAAGCGACATGACGTTCGCGTTCGTTGTGAAGCATCGGCACGTCTGGCCTGTCAGCTGGATGTGCAACGTGCTGGGCGTCTCCCGGTCGGGCTTCCGTGCCTGGCTCAGGCGACCGATCAGCGCCCGGGCGCGCTGCGACGCGAAGCTCCTCGTGGAGATCGACAAGAGCTTCAAAGCCAGCGATCGCACCTTTGGCGCGCGCCGGGTCTGGGCGATGTGCTCGAGAACGGGCGGGCCTGCGGGCTGCACCGGATCGAGCGCCTTATGCGCCAGAACGCCATTAGGGCGCGGCCAAAGCGGCAGCGGCAATCCCAAGGACGATGGCGAACGTTCGGTGGTCGCCGACAACATCCTCGACCGCGATCTCTAGGCCGACCGCCCGAACCAGAACTGGCTGGCCGATTTCACCTACATCTGGACGGCCGAGGGCTGGCTCTACGTCTCGGTCGTGCCGGACCTGTTCTCACGACGCGTCCTCGCTGGATAGCCCCGCTGCAATCGCCCGCCAGAACCTGCACAGATGTTCACGCTGCCAGACTGGCGGCCGATGTAGAGCGTCAACCTCCTTGTCCTGGAGGACAAGGAGGTTGACGCTCATCAGGCCGACCTGGCGAGGATAATTTACGACGCGTCGAGCGCGCCGACTTTCGTCTACCTGTTGTCATCAACACCTCCATCATCAGGGTGTTGCGACCACCGTTTGAATCCCCCCAATACATCAGCGAGCAATACCAACGCCTGCTGCTCGACAACGGGATCATTTGCTCAATGAGCCGGGCCGGCAACGTCTGGGACATCTCGGCGATGGAGAGCATCTTCTCATCGCTGAAGACCGAACGGACAGCCCGCAAGGTCTACCGCACCCGCAACGCGGCACGCGCCGACGTGTTCGACTACATCGAGCGCTTCTACAATCCCAGACGACGCCACTCGAAGCTGAGCTACCTCAGCCCCATAGCGTTCGAGGACCGAGCTATGCAAACGTAACCGGCAGCAGCTCACCCTGCTGCAATGAGTTCAGGTCTCAGCGGCGAGCGGGTTGTGCAATCGTTCCTGCGATTGGGTCTCGTATTCTCGCTGTATGCGGTATGCACGAATGGCTTTTTCCGTGTGATTGAAGCCAAAGGTTTCTGCGACACGTTCAGCTGTCAACAACTTAGAATCGGTGTTGGGTATCGTAGTCATGACGAGTCCTTGGCGCTCATTGATTACCTCGTGATCCGTTATTTCCGGATTCTGGTTAAAAATCCGTTAATCCGCTAACGTGGTGGCCCCGAAAAAAGGGCCCACATATCGGCTTTTGTGCATGTTTGCCCGCAAGATATGCCCCACCACAATCATCGGTTGTGCGCTGATGTCCGTCACAATGTCTTTTTCGTGAACAATCGCAGCAAATCGCGTGAATTGTGCACGATTTGCACACATCCCGACAGCGCCGCGCGACATTCCCCGCTCCTGAGGTCGCGGCATGGTATCGGCTCGGTACCAACGCCATGCGAAGCACGATGGGCACGATCTTACCACCGTGGCAGTGACGCCGTTCGAGAGATTAATGAAATCTCAAATTTTTGAATGCCTTATCCGTTTCGCACGGATCATCGGGCAAGGCAGCGCTCATCTTGGCTCGCTAGTGTCCATGCAAACAAACATCCCGATTTATGGGGGACGGCCTTGCGACAAGACATACCGAATGCCAGCTTCCCCGAAGCTGTTGCAGAGTTGCGACGGACCCTGGTGTGGGTCGCCGTATTCTCAGCTGTCCTGACATGCCTCATGCTGACAGGGCCCATCTTCATGTTGCAGGTCTACGATCGCGTTCTTGCGAGCCAATCAGTTGCAACGCTTGTCACCCTCTTCCTTATCGTCGTGTATCTTTACGCAATGATGGCATTGATCGACCATTGCCGCAGCCGTTCCCTTGCTCATGCGGCCGCGCATCTGCAAGACTCCAATGAAGAAGCCCTCTTTTCCCAGATACTTGAAAACGCTCGTAGTCCGCAGGCACGATCGCGTCCAGAGTCGGCAATGCAGGATCTGTCCACCCTGCAGAGCTTCTTGGCGTCGCAAATTCCATCAAGTTTGCTCGATCTGCCCTGGACACCCTTGTTCTGCATTATCTTGCTCATTATTCATCCGGCGCTAGGCATGTTTTCTGTTGCGGCAGCGCTCATCTTGGCTGGTTTGACCTTGTGCAACGAGATCGTCACCAAGAATCGTCAGCACGCAGCACAGAACGCCCTCGCAGATGCCAATGTCCTTGGTGACGCAATCCGGCGCAACGCCGAAGCCGTCCATGGGCTCGGCATGGTCTCCAGCCTTTTGCTTGAATGGAAAATACACAGGCGTCTGGCCCTGACTGCCTTCATGAAGATTTCTGATCGCTCTGGCGCCTTCACGGCCGCAACAAAATCATTCCGCCTTCTCTTGCAGTCGGGCATGCTTGGTCTTGGGGCTCTTCTGAGTATTCAAGGCGCGATCTCCCCGGGCATGATGATTGCCGGCACGATCTTGATGGGGCGCGCGCTTGCTCCGATTGAGCAGACTATCGCCCAATGGTCAGCGATTCAGCAGGCCTATGCAGCCTGGACGAGAATAAAGGACTCTTTGTCACGGCCCGTTTCGTACGAAACCGCCGTTTGTCTCCCGTCTCCGGCAGGGCGCATCAGTGCCTCGAACCTCGCGGTTATGGCACCAGGAGACAACCGGGTCTTACTGGCAGGTCTCAATTTTGAACTCGCCCCTGGCAATGTTGTCGGAGTGATCGGTCCATCCGGGTCCGGCAAATCAGCTCTTGCCCGAGCCCTCGCTGGTATCTGGCCGGCAGTGCGAGGAGAAATCAGGCTTGGCAGTGTTCTACTAGAGCAATACCCAAAGCTCGAACTCGGAACACATTTCGGATATCTCCCCCAAGATATTGATCTGCTGCCCGGCACAGTTGGCCAAAACATTGCACGCTTCGACAGAGCCGCCGACTCCGCTGCCGTGATCGACGCTGCCATGATGGCAGGCGCACATGAGATGATACTGTCCTTCCCAAACGGATATGACACCGTAATCGGCGAGCGCGGCACCAGCATCTCGGGTGGGCAACGGCAGCGGATCGCACTCGCACGAGCATTCTTCGGCGATCCAGTCGTGTTAATCTTGGATGAACCCAATTCCAGTCTCGACGAGGCAGGCATGCGGCAGCTCAATGCCGCCATCCTGAGGGCAAAGACGCTGAATATGGCCGTCATAATTATGTCCCATCGCCCCTCTGCCCTGACTGAATGCACACACATTCTTTTGCTTGATGCCGGACAGATGCGCGCCTTCGGTCCTAGGGATGAAGTTCTGCGCGCGCATTTGCATGGCGGTGAGGTGCTTGTAGGAAATATCAAGAACAGAGGCAGGATGGCATCATGAGCAATCCCGCATGGTCATCTACTCGTTCGATTCGAGCCGGTCTCTTGATCATCGCCATATGTCTTGGCGGCTTTCTCCTCTGGGCATTGACAACACAACTACACGGCGCCGTGGTGGCGTCGGGCGTCGTAGAGGTGGTCAGTCGCGGCCAAAGTATCCAACATCCCGATGGAGGTACCATCCAGACCATTGCGGTCCGTAATGGAGATTTCGTTCAAGCTGGCCAGCCTGTTCTTACCTTCGCTTCGGGTGACTTGCTCGAACAACGTCGAGTTGTCACTCGCCAATTGTTCGAGACTTGGCTGACGATGGACAGACTGCGCAGCGAGACAGATCACCGAGACCGATTGCAACTCCGTCGCGAGCTGTTCGAACAGGCGGTCCAAGAGCCTGACCTGGCAAGACGCCTCGAAGAGGAGGAACGGCATTTCGCGGCTTGGCTTGCTCTGCAAGCGGCGCAGGAGGAGCAATTGGCAGGGCGCAGTGCGTCGCTCGAGGCTACCTTGAATGGGCTGTCACGTCAGCATGAAGCCCTCCATGAGGCGCGGGCGTTCTCCCTGGAACGCTTGGCTGAGCGCCAAGCCCTAGTCGCACGCGGGCTGGAGCGAGCGACGGTTCTCGCGCAGATTGAGCGTGACCGTATGGATCTCGATGCTCAGATTGCCGCCCTTGATGCACGGATCGCCGAGACGCGCGGTGCGCTTGAAGATCTCACAAACGAAAATCGCCGGGCCGTTGAAGACCATCGTGAACAAGCCTTGGCCGAGTTCCGCGACCATGCCGCTGGCGAGGGCGACCTATTGTCGACGCTGCGTCTGCTCGAAAGTCGTTTGGAACGTCAAGTCCTGCGTGCCCCAATGCAAGGATTCGTCCATAATCTACAGGTCTTTACGCAAGGTGGCGTTGTCGCGCCTGGCCAGACGGTGATGACGATCGTCCCAGACAACCAGCCTCTAGTATTATCGGTTCGCGTGTCACCTAGTGATATCGAGCACATTCGAAGGGGACAGGAGACCCAAGTCCAGTTTCCAGCGCTTTCTTCCCGGAATCTCCAACCATTGGCAGCTTCGGTACAGACGATTGCGCCGGACGTGACCTTGGACGCGACCACCGGCTGGAGTTATTACATGGTTGAGTTGTCCATGGAGAACCTAGGGTCGGGTGCTCTGGATGACATCGACCTCGTTCCAGGCATGCCGGTCCAAGCCAATATTCAGACAGGTACGCGCAGCGTGATGAGATATCTTCTATCGCCTGTCACCGATTTCTTCCGCTCTGCTCTCAAGGAAACATGACTTTGTTTTGGCGGGCGGGCCTTGGGAACAGGTTATGCGTCCTCACCATCAGCGCGGTAAGCGGCAAGGGGACCCCGTGGCTTAGCGCGGACCCCATTCTGGGTTAGGTGTCCGGCGTTGGTCTGACGCCGAGGTTCCATGTCTACGACTAGTTCTACGCCTATGCCTGCGACTGGTAGCTTACAGTTGGTCGAGGCGGTGATTGGGCCTTTTGAGGGTGCCCCTGTTGGGGAGCGCCGTCGGTAGTCGGATGAATTCAAGGCGCAAGCGGTCGCGGCGGCACTGGAGCCCGGTGTGAACGTTTCGGCGCTTCCGCGACGCCTTGGAATCTCGCCGCCGCAGCTGTTTGGCTGGCGGAAGACCTTTTTGGAGAAGCAGAGCGCTGACACCTCGACGTGCTCGCCACCCCGGGCGGTGGAGATTGTGGTTGGCGAGGTGATGATCCGCGTCGGCCCGGACGTCAGCGAGGCTGCGCTGCGCCGGATCCTGCGGGCGGTGCGCTCGACATGATGCCGTCCGGCGTGAAAGTCTATCTGGCCAGCCAGCCTGTGGACTTCCGGAAGGGCCCGGACAGCCTGCTGTCCCTGGTGCGCGACGCGGGCAGTGATCCGTTCAGCGGCGCGCTTTACGTGTTCCGACCGTGGCCTCGAAGACCTGTCGCAGCAGATTGCTGTCGCGCAACTTGCCATGGCGATAGCGTGAGAAGGTCGAGTGATCCGGGACCTTCCCCTCCAGGCCCTGCCGACAGAACGTAAGGTTTCGCTGAGGGCCGTCTTGCCTCAGCAGCTCTTCTCGTCAGCCATGATGCTCTCGATGACTTTGGGATCACACTGTTCGTCGCGCAAGAACTCACGGATGCCGCCTTTCCAGGTCCGTATGTCCGCGAGAAGTTCTTGGAGGCATTCGATGCCACGGTCTGTAAAGGTTTTGATCCCCTCCTCAGTGCCGTCGTCTACCCAGATCATCTCGCCATAATCGATGTTGTCGGAATTGGCGCTGACAATCTCGATGAGTTCGAGGTTCTCGCCGATCCTCCTTGCGACCTCATCGATGGTGTGGACATGGGTGACCCGGGCCATCATGCAGCCTCGGCCGATTGGGGTGCCTGCTTCTGCCAGTTCCACGGGAGCAATTCGTGCAGGCGTGAGACTGGCATGTCGGAGATGCGGGCGATGACGTCGGCGAGCCACGCCTGGGGGTCGATGTCGTTGAGCTTGGCCGTGCCGATCAAGGTGTAGATCGCCGCCGCGCGCTGGCCGCCACGCTCTGATCCAGCGAAGAGCCAAGCCTTCCGGCCGAGGGCTACGCCGCGCAGGGAACGTTCGGCGGCATTGTTCGTGAGGCAAACCCGCCCATCCTCGAGGAACCGCGTGAAGCCGGGCCAATGTTTCGGGGCCAGGAGATAGTCGATGGCCTTGGCCACCTTGGCATGTTTTGACAGAAGGGCGCGCTCGCCGCGAAGCCAGCGCTCCAGGTCCGCGACCAGCGGGACCGACTGGCGTTGCCGCATCTCCAACCGCGCCTCCGGGGTCTGCCCGTTGACCATGCGCTCGATCTCGAACAGCGCGTCGATGCGCTTCACCGCCTCGAGGGCGATCGGCGAGATCTCTTTGGCCGACTTGCCCTTGCGGATGTTGGTCTGCACATCAGCAAGCTCGAAGAACTTGCGCCGCGCGTGGGCCCAGCACAGCGCCGATGTGACCAGCCCCGGCTGTCGGGCGGCATCGTAGAGCTGGTTGTACCCGGCATAGGCGTCAGCCTGCAGGATGCCCTGTCAGCCTGCCAGATGTTTCGTCGGATGTTCCCCGGCGCGATCGGAGGAGAAGCGGAACACGACCGCGGGCGGCGCGGTCCCGTCGAAGGGACGATCATCGCGCACATAGGTCCAGAGCCGAGCGGTTTTCGTGCCGCCGCGGGCCAACAGCGGCACGGTCGTGTCGTCCCCATGCAACTGGGCCGCGGTGAAGACATGTGCCTCGATCAGGGCGTTCAGCGGCTTCAACAATTCGGCGACCGCGCCGACCTGGTCGGCGAGCGTGGAGAGGCTGAGGTCCACGCCTTCACGGGCGTAGCGTTCGGCCTGACGGTTGAGGGGCTGGTGCTGGCCGTATTTCTCGAACACGATCATCGCCAGCAGGCTGGGTCCCGCCCACCCCCGTGGGATCGGATGGAAGGATGAGCCATCGTGCGCCATCCGTTCGAGCACGATGGCGAATGGGGGCTGGGTGATCTTCTCGTAGGCCCGGCACGTGAACTTCTCCCGGACCGTCTGGATCACCTTCCACTGGCGCGGCACCATTTCGAGCGTTTCGGTAATGTCCTCGCCCATCTTCACGATGCGATCGGACCCGCAGCAGGAGCAGGTGCTGGGGGCCTCGACCACCACGCGCTCACGCGGCAGGTGCTCGGGGAAGGCCTTCTTCACCGGTTTGCGCCGCTCGAAGGAACCGACCTTGGTCGTCTTCCGCTCGGCCTGCACCCGGTCCTCGGCGGCGTCTGCAACCAGCTCCTCGAGCTGCAATTCCAGCTGGTCGAGCAACTTCGCGCTGTGCTCTGCGCTGCGGCCATACTTGTCACGCTTGAGCAGCGCGATCTCCAGCTTGAGACCGGCGATCATCGCCTCGGAGGTCGAAACCACCGCGCGCGCCCGCGCCAGATCGGCTTCGGCCGCCGCCGCACGCAGCTCCGACGCCGCAAGCGCGGCGCGCAATTCTTCGAGTTCGGAGCGGGCCTCTGACGTGGCGAACACCTACCACGTCCGTCCGCCAAGAATCAGTAAAACAAGGGCTATCCAGTGGATTTATCCAACCTTCGCAGGACGTTGCGTCCAGCGTGGATTTCGCCAGTCGATCCCCTCGAGAAGATAGCCGAGTTGCGCCGCAGACACCTGAACAGCCTCCCCCGAGGCGCCCGCGGGCCAAATGAACTTTCCCGCCTCGAGCCGCTTGGCATAGAGCGACATGCCCACCCCATCATGCCAAAGAAGTTTCACGAGATCGCCCCGGCGCCCACGGAAGCAAAAGATCTCGCCGGCATGCGGGTCACGCCCGAGACCCTCCTGAACCTTCAGCGCCAGGCTGTTCATCCCGCAGCGCATGTCCGTCACGCCGCCCGCAATCCACACGCGCACGCCCGCCGGGAACGCAATCATCGCGGATCCAATGCTTGCAACAGGCGGACCAACACCACCGGATCAATCGTGGCGGCCACGGAGAGACGGCGGCCATTTACCAGGGTGATTTCCGCCAGCTCAAGATGGGCGGCCGCAGGCGCTGGGGCAGGCGCCTGCGGCGCACCCTGGCTCGCAAGCGCGTCAGACGCGGCGATGGTAAGCGGCGTGAACCGCGGGCAGTCTTCGTTCGTCACACCGAGTCTGCCTTCTCGGTATTGGCGTCGCCAGCGCACCATAAGGGTGCGCCCGATATCATGACGGCGGGCAGTCTCGGCGACACGGCCCCGACCGCCAAGGCTCTCTTCAACGATGCGCAGCTTTTCCTCATCCGTCCAGCGCCGACGACGCGCCGTATCGGTGACAGAAAGGATCTCTACTTCGGGTCTGTATCTATGGTCGGACATAGCGTCGGATCTACGCCACGAGCCTCAAACCAAAAAGACGGCCCTCCGCGTAGGCTTACGCTTCGGCGTAACGCTCCGGTAGGGGCCGTCTGACTTCGGCGACGATCCGATGATAAGACCGGCCTTATGTCCGATTTCATTTCTCGCCCTCAAATCGAAGTTCTTTCCACGGCCGATGGCAGTCGTCGTCGGCAGTGGTCGGATGAGGATAAGCTCCGGATCGTAGGAGAAAGTTTTGTCGGCCACCGGCAAGTGGCAGCCACGGCGCGGCGGCATGGCATGTGCCGGTCGCTGTTGACGATCTGGCGTCGACAGTATCGCAACGGTGAGCTGGGTGCGCCCCGCCCGGTATCCTTCACTCCGGTAACCGTGACGAAAGACATCGCGGCCTCCCAGCCTGGGCCTGTTGATCTCCCTGCTCTCTCCCGGAACTCGCAGGTGGAGATTGCTCTGCCCAATGGCCGTCGGCTTGTCGTGCCCATCTTGGTCGACCCGGAAGCGCTTGCCCGGATCCTGTCAGTGGTGGACGGTCAATGATCGCGTTTCCGGCGGGCGTGAAGGTTTGGATCGCGGGTGGCGTCACCGACATGCGGCGTGGCATGAACACCCTTGCATTGCAGGTCCAGCAAGGCCTCGGGCGCGATCCTCATGCCGGGGAGATATTCTGCTTCCGAGGGCGCAAGGGCGATCTGGTCAAGATTTTATGGCATGATGGGGTCGGCACATCTCTCTATCTGAAACGCCTCGAGGCAGGTAAGTTCATCTGGCCAGTCAGTCGCACGGGCGACGCGGTTCAGATATCCGCAGCCCAGCTCGGTTATCTTCTGGAAGGAATTGACTGGCGCAATCCGCGTTGGACACAACGCCCTGCAAAGGTTGGGTAAATCGCGCTTGTAGCCCTGTTTTGCATGGGCATTCGTAAACCGGCATGGTAGATTGTGATCATGTCAGATGCCGCCTCCGAGCTCGAGAAACTGCGCGCCGAACTGGCCGCTTTGAGGTCCGAACTGGCCCGCTCGAACGCCGTGGTGTCGGCGTCCGAGGCGCTGATCGCGGGCCTCAAGCTCGAGATCGCCATGCTCAAGCGCGACAAGTATGGCCGCAGCGCCGAACGCACCGCCCGGCTGATCGACCAGCTCGAGTTGCAGCTCGAGGAACTTGAAACCGCTGCGGCGGAGGACGCCATCCGCGCCGAGAAGGCGACGAAGGTTCGCAGCTTCGAGCGGCGCAAGCCGGTGAAGAAGCCTTTCCCCGAGCATCTGCCGCGCGAACGGGTGGTAGTCGATGCGCCAACCGCCTGTGCATGCTGCGGGTCAGACCGGATCGTGAAGATGGGCGAGGACATCACCGACACGCTGGAGGTGGTGCCACGGCAGTGGAAGGTGATCCAGACCGTCCGCGAGAAGTTCACGTGTCGCGATTGCGAGAAGATCAGCCAGCCGCCCGCCCCGTTCCACCCGATCCCGCGCGGCTGGGCTGGTCCCAGCCTGCTCGCGATGATCGTGTTCGAGAAGTTCGGCCAGCACCAGCCGCTGAACCGCCAGGCCGACCGCTATGCCCGAGAAGGCGTGGAGCTGAGCCTGTCCACGCTCGCCGACCAGGTGGGCGCGGTGACCGAGTTGCTGACGCCGCTGCATGCGCTGATCGAGGCGCATGTGATGGCCGCCGGGCGATTGCACGGCGATGATACCACCGTCCCGCTGCTCGCCCGCGGCGGCACGAAGACCGCGCGGCTCTGGACATATGTGCGCGATGATCGGCCCTTAGGCGGCACCGCGCCGCCGGCGGTGGTCTTCCGCTTCTCCCGCGATCGCGGCGGGGAACATCCTACCGGGCATCTGATGGGCTGGCAGGGCATCCTGCAAGCTGATGCCTATGCCGGATATAACCAGCTTTACGATCAAAAGCGCTCGCCCGGACCGGTGACATCCGCGCTCTGCTGGAGCCATGCTCGCCGCAAGTTCTTCGAACTCGCGGATGTCGAAAGCAACATCCGGAAGGGCAAGTCGCCCAAGGAGATCTCGCCAATCGCTTTCGAGGCGGTGAAGCGCATCGACGCCCTGTTCGAGATCGAGCGCGACATCACCGGCAAATCCCCCGACGAGCGGCTCGAAGCGCGGCAACGCCTGTCGGCCCCGCTGGTCGCCGATCTGGAACGCTGGCTTCGCGGCGAACGCGCGCTGCTCTCAAAGCATGCCAAGGTCGCCAAGGCGATCGACTACCTGCTATCGCCAAACCACTGGTCAGGATTCACCTCCTTCCTCAAGGACGGCCGCATCTGCCTGACCAACAACGCCGCCGAAAGATCGCTGCGCGGCGTGGCCCTCGGCAGAAAATCATGGCTCTTCGCCGGGTCTGAGCGCGGCGGACAGCGCGCCGCCGCAATGTATTCCCTAATCGGCACGGCAAAGCTGAACGGCATAGATCCGCAAGCATGGCTTGCCGATGTCATCGCGCGCATCTCTGACATACCGGTCTCACGCCTGCACGAGTTGCTGCCGTGGGAATGGAACGCAGCAACGCACCAGGTCAAGGCTGCCTAACCGCGGTCCTCGGCGGATGCTTACGGCTCACGTGACATCAGGCGGACAGATAATCGGTGCCATTACCTCAGGGCTGGTGGGAGAAATGAATGTGCTCTCTTGCGGAGAGGCTTCCGCTACAGTCCACACTAAAATCCGAACGCGGCTGTTTGTGATCTCTGGTGACTCGCTTCGGAAGCTGATCTCGCGTGATCCTGATTTCCGCATCCTTCTACAAAACGGCATGAGCCGTGATACTGGCCGCAAGCTAATGCGTGCTAATGCGAGTTTGTCTGCGCAGGCAACGACGCAATGACCCCGGTTGATGTTCTACTGGCGCTGGTCCTGTTTCAGCTGAAGCATTACCTCACCGATTTTCACTGGCAGACGATTTGGATTGTCCAGACAAAGGGCCGCTACGGTCATCCTGGTGGGCTGATACATGCGGGATTGCACGGCCTGCTCAGCCTGCCGGTCCTATTGCTAGTGGCACCCTTTGCGCCTGTGCTTTTCACGGTAATCTTGATTTTCGAAATGGTGCTGCACTATCATATTGACTGGATCAAAGCGCGGGTTGTATCCCAACGCGGAATTGACGAGCGTGACAGCGCCTATTGGCACTATTTGGGTCTTGATCAGGCGGCGCATCAGCTAACCTATGTGGCCATGCTTGCAGCACTTATAATCTAAGGTCGCCAATCTGCCCGATAATTTCATGCCAGATTGGCTTCCCCGAGCTCACGGCTTGACGTAGGTTAAATTGTAGTTAAGCTAGCTAGGAATACTCTCACGAAAATTGTAGCATGAATAGCTATACCATATGCGAGTGCTTGCATCTTTTTTAGGCCAACTTAACAGGCTGCTGAAAAACACCAGGCTCGACGCGGTTTCGAGAACGTGATTCACTCTTGGCACGACGGCGGCGGCGGGGGTGATGATGCGCGGGACGGACGAGGCGGCGGGATCGCTGTTCAGCTATGTCGATCTTGAGGAGCGCGTTCCGGCACGGCACCCGCTGCGTTTGATCCGTCGGATCGTCAACGACGCGCTGGCAAGCCTCGATGCCGAGTTCGATGCGCTCTACACCGATTTCGGCCGTCCCTCCATCGCACCAGAGCGCCTGATCCGGGCTGGCCTGCTGCAAATCCTGTTCTCGATCCGATCCGAGCGGCAACTGATGGAGCAGGTAGACTACAATCTGCTGTTCCGGTGGTTCGTCGGGCTTGGCATAGACGACGCTGTCTGGGTCCCCACGGTGTTCACGAAGAACCGCGACCGGCTGCTGACGACTGATATGTCGCGCAAGGTGATGGCCGCGATCCTGACACACCCGGAGGTCCGACCGCTGCTCTCGGACGAGCACTTTTCGGTGGACGGCACCTTGGTCAAGGCGTGGGCGTCGATGAAGAGCTTTCAGCCGAAGGAAGGCAGGGCAACACCGGACGAGGACGATCCCGGCGGGCCACCGCCACCAGCTGACGAGCCCTCCGCCAACACCGACCAGCACCAGCAGACCGAGACCCAACCGATGCCCGACACGCCCCGCCAGACCCGCAACGCCGAAGTGAACTTCCGGGGCGAGAAGCGCTCGAACGCCACCCATGCCTCGGTCACGGACCCGGATGCGCGCCTTTACAAGAAGGCGCCGGGCGCGGCGGCGATGCTGTGCTTCATGGGGCATACGCTGATGGAGAACCGCAACGGCCTCGTGGTGCAGGCGGAGCTGACCCACGCTGACGGCCATGGCGAGCGCAAGGCGGCCCTCGAGATGATCAATCGCCACTCCCCGGGCTCGACCCGGCGCCTGACGCTCGGGGCGGACAAGGGATATGACAGTGTCGACTTCGTCGCCGAACTCAGACGGATGGTGGTGACCCCGCATGTCGCGCAGAAGGCCCGACATTCCGCCATCGACGGGCGGACCACTCAGCATCCCGGATACGCCTCGTCCCAAAGGTGCCGGAAAAAGATCGAAGAACCCTTCGGCTGGGCCAAAACCGTGGGCGGCATGGCCCAGACCCTCCACCGCGGCCTCGACAGGGTCCGCGCGCAATTCACGATGACAATGGCCGCCTGCAATCTCGCGAGGCTACCGAAACTATTGGCCGCCTGACGAAAAGGGCAGCCCAGACCCAGGGTAAGCTGCCGCGAAGATCCGCCTTCAAACCGTGACGGCAGGAACAGCGTCCTTCCTAACCGACTTCTTCAGCAGCCTGCTAATTCGCTGTGAACAGACGATCACAGCAACCTTGCGAAGGGAATGACGATGGAAATCGGTGGACTTCTCCTGAATTTCGGCACTCTCGGTTTTGTTGTGGCTTTCGGCTACATCTCGGCCCGCGCGACCGAAAAATATCGCCAATCCAATCCCCCCAAATCTTCATTGTCCCGTGACGGGATCGAAGAACGCCTGCAGGCAAAGGCAACGATCAAGTGATCGCCGGGGTCCGGCCGCGCCGGGCCCCTTGCGGTGGCAACCGTGACAATCCGGAATGCCGCGTTTTGCGGTCGGTCGTATCGGCCTTCAATTCCATTTCCAATGGCCGGATTATTGCGCCTAGAGCGGATTCTGCGCCCCTACGTAATAGGCAAGCTCTCCGTTTTCGTCGAAAAGCGGCCTGATCCGCAGGCGATTCATGAATGGCTCACCTGTCTTTCGGTAATTGAGGATGTCGATCGTAAAGGTGGTGCGCGCGGCAAGAGCGGCGCGAATGGCCTCGATGGTTTTCGGATTCGTGTCCGGCCCCTGCAGGAACCGGCAATTCCTGCCAAGAGCCTCTTCGGGTGCGTAGCCCGTCTGTTCCTCGAATTCTTCGCTGACGTAGATCATCGGGTTGTCGGGATGCCACGGGTTGGTGATGACCACGCTCATCGTGCGCTCCTCGGCCTCCAACAGGGCGATGAGTTCGTCCTCCGTGGGCACAAAGCTATCCACATTGTCCTCCGATGACATGTCAGGTGTCCGTTGTCGCGCGGCGCGCGGGATGCCTTCAGGGTGCAGGATCGCACCATGCACTGCAACAGGTTCCGGGGGATCGGCCGGGTCGCGGCCAGGATCCGACGGTTCATCGCGGCGTCGCCTTGGGCGGGCGTGGCGCTTGGACGGCGGCCTAGCGGCGTCGGTCGCGGCGGCTCGACATCGGCTGGAAGGCCACGCCCACATGCGCCTCGCAATAGGGTTTGCCCTGTTGCACCGGCAGTCCGCAGAAATAGAAATCATCCGTAGCCGGGTCGCCGATGGGCCATTTGCAGGTCCGCTCGGTCAGTTCCATCAGGCTGATGCGCTTGGCGGTCTTTTCGACCTCCTGCACCTTGGCCAGCGCCTCGGGGCTGATCTCGTTGGCCGAGGGTTGCGGCGGCAGGGGCTGGCCCGCGGGCACGATGGGCTTGCGCAGCGGGGTCACGTTGGTCGCGCGGGCCGGGGTGGCGGGCGTCTCGGGCTCGCTCACGCCGGCGGGCTGCTCGAGGTCCGCGGGGCCGGTCTTGGCCGCCTCTTTCCGGGGCTTGTCGGCGGTCTTGGCCTCTGCCTCCTTGGCGGGGGCGGGTTTCGCCGCGCTCGCCGGGCCGCTGCCCGCGCGGTTCGACAGGCCGAGGCGATGCACCTTGCCGATCACCGCATTGCGGGTGACGCCGCCAAGCTCCTTGGCGATCTGGCTGGCCGATTGGCCCTCGCCCCACATCTTTTTCAACAGCTCGACGCGTTCGTCGGTCCAGGACATGCCCGTCTCCTGAATTTGGGGCCGCGGTAGCGACCCTTTCCAAGGCCCCCTCCTATGGCGGATCGGGGCCGAAGATTGAAGCCCCATTCTAGGCCTGTGGCCGGTGCTGGCAAGACGATGCCGTCTGCCGGGGGCACGGGTTGCAGACCGGCGGCACAGGGGTCACAGTCGGGGCCATGCGACTGCCGCCGCTTCTGCTTGCCCTCGCCGTGGGGTTTGCCCCGATCCCTGCCACCGCCGACCTGCCCGGGATCGCGGCGCGGCTGGCCGCGCATCCCACCGTTCCGGGTGCCGCCGTAGGCTGGGTCACGGCCGGGGAGAGCGGGCTGGCGGTCGCCGGGCTGCGCCGCATGGGCGAAGCGGCCGAGGTGGCCGTGGGCGACCTGTGGCACATCGGGTCGCTGACCAAGTCGATGACCGCCACGCTGGCCGCGCGCATGGTCGAGGCCGGGCTGATCGGCTGGGAGAGCACGATCGGCGACGTGCTGGGCGGCGCCTACCCGGAGATGGACGCCCATTGGCGCGACGTGACGCTGGAGGATCTGTTGCGCCATGCCTCGGGGATGCGGGCCAATCCGGGGCTGCTGGCGCGGCTGTGGCAGGGTGCGACGCCGCGGGCCGAGTATGTCGGCGCCATGCTGGCGGAGGGGGCGGCCGGGCCGCGGGGCGGGTTCCTCTATTCCAACGCCGGGTATGTCGTGGCGGGGGCGATGCTGGAGGAAGTGGGCGTTGCACCGTGGGAGGAGCTGGTCGCGGCCGAGCTGTTCGCGCCTTTGGGGATGGCCTCGGCGGGGGTCGGGCCGCCGGAGGGGGACCAGCCGCAAGGGCATCGCGGGGGGCTTTTCGGCGGGCTGCGGGCGGTGCCGCCGGGGCCGCGGGCCGACAACATCCCGGCGCTGGGGCCTGCGGGGCGGGTGCATCTGTCGGCGGGCGACATGCTGACCTACCTGCGGGCGCATCTGGTGGGCGATCCGGGGTATCTCTCGGCGGAGAGCTGGGCGCGGCTGCATCGGGCCGAGGGGCCGGAGGATTACGCGATGGGCTGGGCCGAGGTGGACGGCGTCTTGCGCCATTCGGGGTCGAACACGCTGTGGTTCGCGCAGATGCGGCTGCATCGGGCCGAGGGGGTCGCGGTTTTCGTCGCGGTCAATTCCGCGGTGCTGGAGGAGGTGCGCGGCCCGGTCGAGGCGGCGGCGGAGGCGGCCCTTGCCGAGGCTATCCGCGCCGGCGGCGATTGACCCGCTCGCGCCATGCCAGAAGGCCCGCGCCGGCGATGATGGTGGCGGCGCCGAGCCCGCTGAGGGGTGTCGGCAGGACACCGAAGAGGGCCGCGTCGTAGAGTGCGGCGAAGACCAGCGTGAGATAGGAGAAGGGCGTGACGAAGCTGGCGTCGGCCCGGGCCATCGCCGAGACGAAGCAGAATTGCGCGGCGGCCATGATCAGGCCAACGCCCGCCATGCCGACCCATTGTGCTGAGGTGGGCGGCTGCCAGACCCAGATCACGGCGAAGGCCGCGATGCAGAGGCCGATGGTGTTGTTGACGAGCAGGATCTGGAGCGGGCGCTCTCGTCCCGACAGGCGTTTGATGAAGATGAGTTCAAGCCCGAGCGCGAGTGCCGCGCCGAGGGCGAGGAGGGCGCCGGGCTCGATGCCGCCCTCGCCGGGGCGGATCAGGATGACCGCGCCTGCGAAGGCGATGGCGGCGGCCAGCCAGCGCCATTTGCCGACCCTTTCGCCCAGCAGCGGAATGGCAAGGATCATGCCGAAGATCGGGTTGAGGAAAGAGATCGCGGTCGCATCCGCCAGCGGGATCGCGGCGGCGGCGGCGAACATCAGCGTGACACCGGACCAGCCGCAGAGGGTGCGGGCGGTGTGGGTCTTGAGGTCGGGGCGGGTGAGGCGGGGATGCAGCGCCGCGACGGTGGCGACGATGACGAGCCATGCGAAGAGGAAGCGGCCGAAGCTGACCTGAAGCGGGTGTAGTGGCTGCCCCAGCGTCTCGGTGCCGAGCGTCTTGGCCAGAAGCGTCGTTCCCGCGATCAGCGCGGTTGCGGCGATCATGAAGGCGATGGCGGGGCCGGGGGCGTCCCTTGGCCCTTGTGGCAGGGCGGCGGGCGGCAGCGCGCCCTGCGGGGTGAGCGGGGCGGTCATCGCGCTTGCAGGACGAAACCGGCGATGGCCGGGATCAGCCCGTCATGGAGCGGCAGGGGCGGGTCGGCATAGGTGGTGAGGCTGGCGGCGACGCTGGCCTCGGGGCTATCGTCGGCGGGCGTCGCGCGCTTGAGCGTGTGGGTCATGCCCGGCAGGGTCAGGCGGGTGGCGTCGGGGCGGGCGGTGGCGAGCGGGCCGGCCTCGGACGGGGGGACCTGGATGTCGGCGTCGCCGTGGATGATCAGCACGGGCAGGCCGGTGGCGGCAAGCAGGGCGGCCGGATCGGTCGTCACAAGCTCGCGCAGGTAGGCGCGCGTGGCGGGGCCGAAGATCGCGGCAAGAGCGGGCGGCAGGGCGCGGGTGTCCGGCGTGCCGGTCTCGATCAGCTGGGCCAGCGCCGCGTCGAACGCGGTCAGATGCGGGACAAGCGCGGGTTGGGCGGCGATCTGGTCCCGCATCACCGCGCCCAGCGCGCGGCCCGGCCCGGCCAGAAGGACGAGGCCGCAAATGTCGGGCAGGGCGGCGGCGTCGGTCGCCAGAAGTGCGCCCTCGGAATGGCCGATGAGCCAGACGCAGGGCGCGCCGGTCTCGGACCGGAGGCGGGCGGCCCATGCGACGGTGTCCTCGCGGTAGGCCGCGAGTGTGACGGCATTCGCGTCGCCGCCGCTTGCGCCGATGCCGCGCTTGTCGATGCGCAGCGCGGCGATGCCATGGGCCGCCAGCCCCTCGGCCAGCAGGCGGTAGGCGTCGCTGGCGATGCCGAGGGGCGAATTGCCGTTCCGGTCGGTGGGGCCGGAGCCGGGCAGGATCAGGGCCGCGACGCGGGTCGCCGTATCGGGTCGCTCCAGCGTGCCGTGAAGCGTGCCGAAGGGGCGGTCGACCGCCACGGGTGTGGGATCTGCCGCCGCCGGGAGGGCGCAGAGCAGAAGGACCGGCAGGCCGTGCAAGCCGTTCTTGCGCATCACACCCCGAGGCAGTGGCGCAGGATCGCCTTTTGCGCGTGAAGCCGGTTTTCCGCCTCGTCGAAGATGACGGAGTTGGGGCCGTCCATCACGGCGTCGGTCACTTCCTCGTTCCGGTGGGCGGGCAGGCAATGCATGAACAGCGCGTCGGGCCTGGCGTGTTTCATCAGCGCCTCGTTCACCTGGTAGGGGCGCAACTGGTTGTGGCGGCGTTCACGGGTGGACTGGCTGTCATGCATGGACACCCATGTGTCGGTGACGACGAGGTCCGCGCCCGCTACGGCCTTGGCCGGGTCGCGTTCGATCTCGATGGTCGCGCCCTTGGCTCGGGCCTCGTCGAGAAAGACACGCTCGGGGTCGAGGGGCGGCGGGCCGGAAAAGGTGAGGTCGAAGCCGAACTGCCCTGCCGCATGGGCGAAGCTGGCGAAGACGTTGTTGCCGTCGCCGCACCAGGTGACCTTCTTGCCCGCGATCGGGCCGCGGTGTTCCTCGAAGGTGAGAATATCGGCCATGATCTGGCAGGGATGGGTGCGGTTCGTCAGCCCGTTGATGACGGGGACAGAGGCGTGATCGGCCATTTCCAGCAGCACGTCCTCTTCGAAGGTGCGCAGCATGATGAGGTCGACGTAGCGCGAGAGCACGCGGGCCGTGTCGGCGATGGTCTCGCCATGGCCGAGCTGCATCTCGCTGCCCGACAGCACCATGGTCTGCCCGCCCATCTGGCGCACGCCCACGTCGAAGCTGACGCGGGTGCGTGTCGAGGGTTTCTCGAAGATCAGCGCGACCATGCGACCGCTGAGCGGCTGCTCGTCATCGGGGGTGCCCTTGGGGCGGCCTGCGCGGGCGGCTTTCATCGCGGCGGCCTGGTCGATCATTGACCTGAGGGCTGTGGGGTCGGTCTTGTTGATGTCGAGGAAATGGGTCATCGGTCTGCGCCTTTGGCTGGCGTGGGGCCGGTGGGGGGCCGCCTGCCCCCCACACCCCCCGGCCGTATTTGGAGAAAGATGAAGGGAACAGGATCAGGCGGCGGCGATCTTTCGGCTGAGCGCCATCGCGGCGGCGTCGAGACGGGCGACGCCCTCGGCGATCTCTTCTTCGGAGATGGTGAGGGCGGGCAACACGCGCACCACGTTGTCGCCCGCGGGGACGGTCAGGATATGGGCGTCGTAGCCCGCCGCGACGACATCGGTGTTGGTTGCCTTGCACTTGAGGCCGAGCATCAGGCCCGCGCCGCGGACGCCCTCGAAGATGTCGGGGTGGGCGGCGACCAACCCCTCGAGCCGCTGGCGAAGGTAGCCTGCCTTGGCGTTCACCTCGTCGAGGAAGCCGGGCTTCGTGATCTCGTCCATCACCGCGCAGCCCACGGCGCAGCCGAGCGGGTTGCCGCCATAGGTGGAGCCGTGGGTTCCCGCCGTCATGCCGCGCGCGGCCTGTTCGGTAGCCAGAAGCGCGCCGATGGGATAGCCGCCGCCGATGCCCTTGGCGACCATCATGATGTCGGGGGTGATCCCCGCCCATTCATGCGCGAAAAGGCGGCCGGTGCGGCCCACGCCGCACTGGATCTCGTCGAAGATCAGGAGAAGCCCATGCTCGTCGCAAAGGTCGCGCAGGCCCTTGAGACATTGGTCGGGCAGCGGGCGGATGCCGCTTTCGCCCTGGATCGGCTCGACCATGATCGCGCCCACGTCAGGCTCGGCGGCCGCGGCGCGCAGCGCGTCATGGTCGCCGAAGGGCAGTTGCCGGAAGCCGGGCAGGAGGGGGCCGAAGCCCTTGGTCAGTTTCTCGGACCCGGCGGCAGAGATCGCGGCGATGGAGCGGCCGTGGAAGGCCCCCTCGAACGTCAGGATTGTGGTGCGCTCGGGCGTGTCGCTCTCGGCCCAGTACTTGCGGGCCATCTTGACGGCGAGTTCCGTCGCCTCGGTCCCCGAATTGCAGAAGAAGACGGTGTCGGCGAAGGTGTGTTCGACCAGCCTTTCGGCCAGCGCCTCCTGCTGGGGAACGGTGTAGAGGTTCGAGGTGTGCCAAAGCGCGTTGGCCTGGTCGGTCAGGGCGCGGACGAGCGCGGGGTGGCCGTGGCCGAGCGACATCACGGCGATGCCGGAGGCGAAGTCGAGAAAGCGTCGCCCGTCAGCCTCGATCATCCACGCGCCTTCGCCTTTGACGAAGGACAGTTTCGACCGGTTGTAGCTGGGCAGGACAGGCGAGATCATCTCGGGCTCCCATGAAAAGAAGGAAGGCCCTGCATTGCGCAGGGCCGTTCATAAGTCAATTCAAGGACGCTGATGGGGTCAAGTGCCTGATGTGATCAGGCGACCTCGGACAGCTCGACCTTGGGCGCCACGCCGAGCGCCGCGCAGACGTCGCGGGTGAGGTCGGGGGAGTTCAGCGTGTAGAAATGGAGGTCTTCCACGCCGCCCTCGATCAGGTCGGTGCAAAGCTCGGTCGCAAGGGCGGTCGAGAGCAGTTTCTCGCGCCCGTCGCGGGCGGCCTTGTCATAGGCCTCGTCCAGCCAGGCGGGGATGATCGTGCCGCAGGCCTCGGCGAACTTGCGCACGCCCTTCCAGCTGTTGATCGGCAGGATGCCGGGGATGATGGGCGCGGTGATGCCGGAGGCGGCGCAGGCGTCGCGGAAGCGGAAGAAGGTGTCCGCCTCGAAGAAGAACTGGGTGATGGCGGAATTGGCGCCCGCGTCGATCTTGCGCTTCAGGAAGTCGACGCAGTCCTGCATCGATTGCGCCTCGGGGTGCGGGTCCGGGTAGGCGCCGACGCGCAGGTGGAAATTGCCGGTCTGCGCCAGCGCCTCGATCAGCTCGACGGAATTGGCGAAGCCGTCGGCGTGGGGCGTGAAGCGGCCCTGACCTTTCGGCGGGTCGCCGCGGAGCGCGACGATCTGGGTGACGCCTGCGGCGGCGTAGCTTTCGGCGATCTCGAGCGTTTCGGCGCGGGTGGCATCGACGCAGGTGAGATGGGCCGCGACCTCGACCCCGTAATTGGCGTGGATCGTCTTGACCGCGTCATGGGTCAGCGCGCGCGTGGTGCCGCCCGCGCCATAGGTGACCGAGACGAACTCGGGCGCGAGGGGCGCGAGCACGCCCAGCGTTTCCCAGAGCTTGAAAGACGCCTCGAGCGACTTGGGCGGGAAGAACTCGAAGGAGATGCGCGGCGCGGTCATGGCGATTCTGATCCTTGATCTGTCGCATCAGGGTGTCGCATAGAGTAGTCCTTGCGACAAATTCATAATCCTCAAGATCAATATGAGGTTCATATGCATCTCGAGTTTCGCCATCTGCGCACGATCAAGGCCATCCACGAGGAGGGTGGCCTCGCGCGGGCGGCCGAGCGGCTGCACATCACGCAATCGGCCTTGTCCCACCAGATCAAGGGGTTGGAGGACCAGGCGGGGCTGGACCTGTTCGTGCGGCGCTCGAAGCCGATGAAGCTGTCGCCGGCGGGGATGAAGCTGTTGCGGCTCGCCGAGGAGGTTCTGCCGCGCATCGCGGCGCTGGAGGATGAGTTCGACTCGCTGAGGAAGGGACGCACTGGGCGGCTGCATATCGCGATCGAATGCCATGCCTGTTTCGACTGGCTCTTGCCGGTGCTGGAGGCGTTCCGGGTGTCATGGCCGGATATCGACGTGGACATCCGCCCCGGCCTGCAGTTCGAGGCGCTGCCCGCGCTGCTGAGGGAAGAGGTGGATTTCGTGGTCTCGTCGGACCCCGAGCCGCTGTCGGGCGTCGATTTCACGCCGCTGTTCGATTACGAGCCGGTCTTCGTCTGCGCGGCGGATCATCCGCTGGCCGCGAAACCCTTCATCGCGGCAGAGGATTTCGCCGACCAGGCGCTGATCACCTACCCGGTGGAGCGGGCGCGGCTGGACGTGTTCAGCCAACTCCTGTTCGCGGCAGGGGTGGAGCCCAAGTCGATCCGGCAGGTGGAATTGTCGGCGGTGATCCTGCTGCTCGTCGCCTCGGGGCGGGGGGTGTCGGTGCTGCCTGACTGGGTGGTGCGGGACACGGGCAAACACCCCTCGCTGGTGACGCGGCGCTTGACCGAAACCGGCATCACCCGGCGGCTTTACGGGGCGACGCGGGCCGATGATACGGCCAAGCCCTTCATGGCGCAGATGCTGCGGCTGTGCCGCACCGAGCCACCGAAGTTGCAGCGCGCATGACCGGGCGACGGCATCCCTTCCTCGATCATCCGACGCCCACCGCGGTGGCCCATCGCGGCGGCTCGCTGGAGGCGGAGGAGAACACGATGGAGGCTTTCGCACGGGCCGTTGCGCTGGGTTACACGCATATCGAAACGGACGTGCATGCGACGCGCGACGGGGTGGCGGTGGTGCATCACGACCCCACGCTTGCGCGAATGACGGGCGAGACGGCGCGGATCGCCGACCTCGATTGGGCGGACCTCCAGCGCATCCGCACGTTGGGCGGTGCGGCGATACCGCGGGCCGACGAACTGCTGGCCGCGTTCCCGCGGCTCAACATCACCGTCGAGCTGAAATGCGACCGGGTCGCCGGGCCGCTGGCCGAGGTGATCGGACGGGCGGATGCGCTGAACCGTGTCTGCGTGGGGTCCTTCGCGGCACGGCGCACGGCGGCGATCCGGGCGCTTTTGGGGCCGGACCTGTGCTGGTCGCCTGCGCAATCCGGGGTGTTGGCGCTGTGGCTGGCGGGGCACGGGTTCCCGATCCGGGCGCCCGGTTTCGCCGTGATGCAGGTGCCGCCCCGTCACAGGGGCATCGCCGTTGTCACGCCCCGCCTGATGCGCGCCGCCGCACGGCGGGGCGTCGAGGTGCAGGTCTGGACGGTCGATGATGCGCCCGAGATGGAGCGTCTGCTGGACATGGGGGTGGGCGCGATCATGACCGACCGGCCCACGGTCCTGCGGCAGGTGCTGGAGGCCCGCGGGCAATGGCCCGGGGGTGGTTGAGCCCGCCCGATCAAGCCGCTTGGCATTCGCGGGCATGGCCACTATACGCGCGGCCTGACCGGACGGAGTGACGACATGCAGGGCAGCGCGAACCTCAACATCATGCTCAAGGCCGCGCGCAAGGCGGGGCGGAGCCTCGTCAAGGATTTCCGCGAGGTCGAGAACCTGCAGGTGTCCTCGAAGGGGCCGGGGGATTTCGTGAGCCGCGCGGACCGCGCCGCCGAGGAGATCCTGCGCGACGCGCTGATGGAAGCGCGGCCGAATTACGGGTTCCTCGGCGAGGAAGGCACCGTGATCGAGGGCAAGGACCCGACGCGGCGCTGGATCGTCGATCCGCTGGACGGGACCACCAACTTCCTGCACGCGATGCCGCATTGGGCGGTGTCCATCGGGCTGGAGCACAAGGGCGAGATCGTCGCGGGCGTGGTCTATGACCCCGCCAAGGACGAGATGTTCTATGCCGAGAAGGGCGCGGGCTGCTGGCTGAACGACAGCAAGCGGTTGCGGGTGTCGGGGCGCACCAAGATGATCGAGAGCGTCTTCGCCACCGGCGTGCCCTTCGGTGGCGGGAAATACCTGCCTGCCACGCTGCAGGATCTTGCGCGGCTGATGCCCGCCTGCGCCGGCGTGCGGCGCTGGGGGTCGGCGGCGCTGGACCTCGCCTATGTGGCGGCGGGTCGCTACGAGGGCTACTGGGAACGCGGGCTGAATGTCTGGGACATCGCGGCGGGCGTGTTGCTGGTGCGTGAGGCGGGCGGTCTGGTCGCGCCGATCCGCGACGGGCAGGACTTGCTGCATGACGGGCAGGTCATCGCCGCGGCCGAGCCGATCTTCGACCAGTTCGCCAAGGTGATCCGCGACCGGGACTGAGACGTCCCGCGCCGCGCGAGCCGCGCTCCGGGGCTACCCTCGTGCGGGGATCAGCTGCTGCGCGATCCCCGCGAGAAGCAGGTAGACCGATGTCGCCGTCACCACCGCGGTCAGCGGCGGGAAGGGGGCGAAACCGATCCAGGCGGCCCAGGCGATCGACACGGTCCACACGATCGCCACCGGCAGCGTCAGCCAGCGCCAGCGCGCGGTGCGCACGGGATGGACGAATTTCAGGTTCAGGAACTGCGCGAGACAGAGCGCCACGACAAGGCCAAGGATCACCTCCCACGGGGGGACGATCACGAGAAGCGACAGCGCGACCATGTTCCAGCATCCGGGAAAGCCGCGGAACGACTTGTCGGCGGTCTTCATCCGGGTGTCGGCGAAATAAAGCGCCGAGGCGAAGGGGATGAGAAGCACGACGATCCAGCCTGACCAGCCGGGCAGAAGGCCCGAGCCGTAGAGCGCATAGGCCGGGATCATCACGTAGGTCAGGAAATCGATGATCAGGTCCAAGAGCACGCCGTCGATGGTCGGCGCGTTTTCCTTCACGGCGTAGCGGCGGGCGAGCGGCCCGTCGATGCCGTCGACCACGAAGGCCACGGTCAGCCAGATCGTCATCATCGCCCAGTCCTGCTGCGCCGCCTCGAGCAGCGCCAGCATGGCGAGCGATGCGCCGATCGCGGTGAAGAGATGGACGGAATAGGCCCGTTTGGTCATGGGGGGTCAGATGACGCGTTCGGGGGCGCTTGGCAACAGCGCTGTGACGGTTTCGTGACGTTACGCCTTGGGGTGTGCGGCGGCGTAGACCTCGAGCAGGCGGGCGGTGTCGACGGCGGTATAGGCCTGCGTGGTGGACAGCGAGGCGTGGCCGAGCAGCTCCTGGATCGCGCGCAGGTCGCCGCCCGCGTCGAGCAGGTGGGTGGCAAAGCTGTGCCGCAGCGCGTGGGGTGTGGCGGTCGCGGGCAGGCCCAGCTGCAGCCGGGCCTCTTCCATGACCTTGGCGACAAGCCGCCCGTTGAGTGGCCCGCCCCGGATGCCGCGAAAGAGCGGCGTGCCGGGGGCGAGGTCATGGGGACACAGCGCGGCGTAGCGGGCGACGGCGGCGCGGGCGGCGGGCAGGACGGGCACCTCGCGCTCCTTGCCGCCCTTGCCGCGGATGCGCAGCGTGTCGGTGAGCGGCAGCGCGCCCGCGTCGAGCGACAGCGCCTCGGACCGGCGCAGGCCGCAGCCGTAGAGCAGCGTCACCACGGCCATGTCGCGGGCCGATACCCAGTCGCGCGCGTCCTGCCGACCCACGGTTTCGAGCATGTCGGCGGCGCCCTCGACACTCAGGGGGCGCGGCAGGCGGCGGGTGTGTTTCGGCGCCCGCATCGACAGGATGGCGGTGGCGTCGAACCCCTCGCGCTCGGCCCACCAGCGGTAGAACGCCTTGACCGCCGACAGCCGCCGGGCAAGCGAGCGCGGGCCGACGCCGCGCGCGCGCTGGGCGGCCATCCAGGCGCGCATCTCGGCGGTGCCAAGGGCGCGCAGGGCGTCGGGGCCGGGCACGTCGCCCGCGTGTTCGGCCTGGAAGGCGAGGAAATCGGTCAGGTCGCGGGCATAGGCATCGAGCGTCGCGTCGGATGCGTCGCGCAGGCTGCCCAGATCGGTCAGCCAGCGCTGCATCAGGTCGCGCGATGCCGGGCTGAGCGCGAGGCTCATGGCATCAGTCCAGCCAGCGCTTCATCTGCCGTTCGAAGACGCCCGCGAAGAAGGTGAGCAGGTCGGTGCCCTGGCTGGGGCGGAACATGTGCGGGTCCTCGGCGCCCATCACCAGCATCGCGGGCAGGCGGCCCGGCCCGATATCCAGTGTCATCAGCGCTTCTGACTTGATCCAGGCGGCATCGGCGCCGAAGATCGCCTTGCTGGCATCGCTCACCTGCCGCAGCGTGACCTGGCGGTGCGGGATGGCACGTCCGCCGGTGATGTAGTCCTCGACGAAACCGGGGGCGACGACCGTCAGCACATCCTCGAGCTTTTGCACATGGGGGGCGCTGGTGTTCGTGGCGTCCGCGCTTTCCAGCACGAGGCGCACCCGGTCGACGCGCAGGGTCGCGGCCACGTCGGTGGCGAGGGTTCTGAGAAAGCCGGTGAATTCGCCCTGATCGAGCAGAGACAGGATCGCGCGGTGGATCTGGTTGGTGCCCGCGAGGTTCTCGTAGGCGGCGGCGATGACCGAGCGGTGCGTGTCCTCGAGCCGGTCCAGCCGGTTCTCCAGCCGCTCCATCGCGATGCCGCGCATGTCTACGATGTTGCCGCCCATCTGGCGGTCGTTCGCCGAGATCAGCGCGCGCATCAGGTCGCGATCGTCAAGGATCAGGTCGGGATCGGCCAGGATCCTGTCCCGCCAATCCTCGTTGACAAAGCTTGCCAAATCGTCGGCTTCAACGCTGCTCACCGTTCATGCCCCTTTGGTGTTTTTCTTGCTCTTCTTCTTCGTGTTCCCGTGACCTTACACCAAAGTCACAGGATTTTCTGCCCCGTTTTTGCCCAATCCGCGAGGAAGGCGTCCAGCCCCTTGTCGGTCAGGACGTGGCTGGCCATGGATTTGATCACCGCGGGTGGCGCCGTTGCCACATCCGCGCCGATCAGGGCTGCCTGTTTCATGTGGTTGGCCGAGCGGATCGAGGCTGCGAGTATCTCTGTGGAGAAATCGTAGTTGTCATAGATCTCGCGGATTTCCGCGATGAGATCCATGCCGTCGAGGTTGAGATCGTCCAAGCGCCCGATGAAGGGCGAGATGAATGTCGCGCCGGCCTTCGCGGCCAGAAGCGCCTGGTTGGCGGAAAAGCAGAGCGTCACGTTGACCATGCGGCCCTCGCCCGACAGCACCTTGCAGGCCTTCAGCCCGTCCCAGGTCAGGGGCACCTTGATCGCGATGTTCTCGGCGATCTTCGCCAGCTCGCGGCCCTCGGCGATCATGCCCTCGGCATCGAGGGCGACGGTCTCGGCCGAGACGGGACCTGCGACCATCGCGCAGATCTCGGCGGTGACCTCCCGGATGTCGCGGCCCGATTTGGCGATGAGCGAGGGGTTCGTGGTGACCCCGTCGACCATGCCGAGGTCGTTGAGTTCGCGGATGGCGTCGACGTCTGCGGTATCCACAAAGAATTTCATCGCGTTCCCTTCCTTTCGCGGACAGGTCATGGTCAGTTGCGGGTCTTCTAACGCAGCGACCCCCGGGCGGGAAGGGATGAGCGACAGCTATTTCGAGGAGGGCAGCCTTGTCGGCGTGCTGACGCCCGAGCCGATCGACCGGGTGCTGGATTACCGCGCGCCGGAGGGGGGCTGCTGGCTGGGCGCGTTCGTCGAGGTGCCCCTGGGCCCGCGCAAGGTGCTGGGCGTGATCTGGGGGCCGGGACGCGGTGATTTCGACGCGGCCAGGATCCGGGCCGTGACACGCGTGCTGGATGCCGCCGCGATGCGCGAGGAGCTGCGGGTCTTTCTGGAAAAGGCGGGCGCCTACACGCTGACGCCGATGTCGCAGATGCTGCGGCTTGCCACCCGTGTGCCGGGGCTGAGCGATCCGCCCTCGATGCGCAAGATCTACCGGCTGGGCCAGGGAGAACCCGACCGGATGACCGATGCGCGGCGCCGGGTGATCGAGACGCTGGTGGAGTATGGCGGCCTCGGCTTCACGCTGAAGGAGTTGAGCGACCTGGCTGGCGTGACATCCTCGGTGGTCAAGGGGCTGGCGGCGCAGGGCGTGGTGGAAGAGGCCGACACGCCGCGGGATGCGCCCTATCTGCCGCTCGACCCCGACCGGGCGGGCAAGGCGCTGACCGGGGACCAGACAACCGCCGCCGAGGCCCTGCGCACGGCAATCCGAAGCGGGCGCTACGGAACCACCCTGCTGAAGGGCGTGACCGGCTCGGGCAAGACGGAGGTCTATCTCGAGGCGGTGGCCGAGACCTTGCGGATGGGGCGGCAGGCGCTGGTGCTGCTGCCGGAAATCGCGCTGACCTCGGAATTCCTGACCCGCGTCGAGGCGCGCTTCGGCGCCAAGCCCGCGGAATGGCATTCGGGCGTGACGATGACCGAGCGGCGGCGGGCGTGGAAGATGATCGGGCAGGGCGAGGCGCAGCTGGTCGTCGGCGCGCGCTCGGCCTTGTTCCTGCCGTTCCGCGATCTGGGCCTGATCGTCGTCGATGAAGAACACGACAGTTCCTACAAGCAGGAGGAGGGGGCCCTTTACAACGCGCGCGACATGGCGGTGCTGCGGGCGTCCTTGAACGAGGCGCAGGTGGTGCTGGCCTCGGCCACGCCGTCGCTGGAGACATGGGCGAACGCCGAGGCGGGGAAATACGCGCGGCTCGACCTGACCGCGCGCTTCGGCGAGGCCGTGTTGCCGCAGATGCGCGCGATCGACATGCGGTCCGAGGACCTGCCGGGGCAGGCGTGGATTTCGCCCACGCTGCAATCGCAGGTCGCGGCGCGGTTGCGCAAGGGCGAGCAGTCGCTGCTGTTCCTCAACCGCCGGGGCTATGCGCCGGTGACGCTCTGCCGGGCCTGCGGGGCGCAGGTGGGCTGCGATCATTGCGACGCGCGGATGGTGGAACACCGGTTCCAGAAACGGCTGGTGTGCCACCAGTGCGGCGAGACCAAGCCCTTGCCCGAGGTCTGCCCCGCTTGCGGGGTCGAGGGGAAGATGGCCGCCGTCGGCCCCGGCGTGGAGCGGATCGCCGAGGAGGCCGCGCGCGTGTTTCCCGATGCGAAGCTGGCGATCCTGTCGTCGGACCTGTTCGGGTCGGCGCGGGCCCTCAAGGCGCAGATCGAGACGATCGCGGGCGGCGAGACCGATATCATCATCGGCACGCAGCTGGTGGCCAAGGGGCACAATTTCCCGCGGCTGACGCTGGTGGGCGTGATCGACGCGGACCTCGGGCTGCAAGGCTCGGACCTGCGCGCGGCGGAACGCACGTTCCAGCTGATGCGGCAGGTTTCGGGGCGCGCGGGGCGGGCGGATGTGCCGGGCGTGGCGCTGATGCAGACGTTCCAGCCCGAGCATCCGGTGATCCGCGCGATCCTGTCGGGCGACGAGGAAGGCTTCTGGCGGGCCGAGGCCGCCGAGCGCGAGGCGGCGGGGATGCCGCCCTACGGGCGTCTGGCGGGGATCATCATCTCGGCGGAGGATGCGGCGGCGGCCTTCGATCTGGGCACGCGGCTGGCGCGCAATGACGGGCCGATCCGCGACGCGGGCGGCATCGTCTACGGTCCTGCGCCAGCGCCCATCGCCCGCGTGCGGGGGCGGCACCGGGTGCGGCTCTTGGTAAAGGCGCCCAAGGGTGTCGCCTTGCAGGGCGCCATCGCGCGCTGGGTCGCGCCGGTGAAACAGTCGGCGAAACTGCGCCTGTCGGTCGATATCGACCCCCAAAGCTTCTACTGATAACGGTTTTCTTGGGGTGCGAACCCCGCTAGGTACACCGCCAACCCCGTGCCAGTCAGGTGCCCAGACATGTCCGCCCCGATCCGCCCGCAGCCCGGCATCCTCGACATCGCCCTCTACCAGGGCGGGCAATCGGCGCTGGAGGGCGTGGCCGAGCCGCTGAAGCTGAGCTCGAACGAGAACCCCTTCGGCCCGTCGCCCGCGGCGGTCGAGGCAATGGGGAAGGCGCTGGGCGAGAGCCACCGCTACCCCTCGACCGACCATGCCGCTTTGCGCGCGGCGATCGCCGAGGTGCATGGGCTGGACGCCGACCGGATCGTCTGCGGCGTGGGGTCTGACGAGATCATCCATTTCCTCTGCCAGGCCTATGTCGGTCCGGGGCTGGAGGTGATGCACACCGAACACGGCTTTGCCATGTACCGCATCAGCGCGCTGGCCGCAGGGGCAGTGCCGGTGGAGGTGCCCGAGCGCGAGCGCGTGGTTGATGTCGACGCGATCCTCGAGCGGGCGGGGCCGCAGACGCGGCTGGTCTTCATCGCCAACCCGGCGAACCCGACGGCGACATTCCTGCCGATGGCAGAGTTGCAGCGGCTGGCCGAGGGGTTGCCCGCCGAATGCCTGCTGGTGCTCGACGGGGCCTATGCGGAATTCGTCGAGGGCTATGACGGCGGCAAGGGGCTCGTCGAGGCGCGCAATGACGTGGTGATGACGCGCACCTTCTCCAAGGCCTACGGGCTGGGGGGTTTGCGTGTCGGCTATGGCTACGCCCCGCGGCACGTGGTGGATACGCTGAACCGCATCCGGGGGCCCTTCAACCTGTCGGGCGTCGCGCTGGCGGGGGCCGAGGCGGCGATGCGGGACGTGGGCTGGGTGGCCGAGTGCCTGCGCGTGAACGCCGAGGAGCGCGCGCGGCTGGTGGGTGGCCTGCGTCAGCTGGGCATCGCCTGCGACGAGAGTTTCGCCAATTTCGTGCTGGCGCGTTTCGCCGACGAGGGCGAGGCCACGGCGGCGGATGCGCATCTGAAATCGCTGGGCATCATCGTGCGGCACCCCAAGGGCTACGGCTTTCCGCAGGCGCTCAGGATCACCGTCGGTCGGCCCGAGGACAATTCCCGCGTTCTGGACGCGCTGGCAGATTTCAAGGGGGCCGCATGAGCGTGATCTACAACCGCGTGGCGCTGATCGGGCTGGGCCTGATCGCGGGGTCGATGGCGCATGCGATGCGCCGCGCGGGGTTGGCAGGCGAGATCGTGGGCACCGCGCGCTCGGCCGAGACGCGGGCGATTGCGGAAGAGATCGGCCTTTGCGACCGGATCACGGAAACGGCGGCCGAGGCGGTAGAGGGTGCGGACCTCGTGGTGCTTTGCGTGCCCGTGGGCGCGATGGCCGCAGTGGCCGCCGAGATCGCGCCGCACCTGGCGGCGGGCGCGACCGTGACCGATGTGGGCTCGGTCAAGCGCGACGTGATCGAGCAGGTCGGCCCGCATCTGCCCGCAGGCGTGCAGTTCATCCCCGGTCACCCGCTTGCGGGGACCGAGCACAGCGGCCCGCGTTCGGGTTTTGCCGAGCTGTTCGACAACCGCTACACGCTGCTGACGCCGGTCGAGGGCACGGACCCCGCGGCGGTGGCGCGGCTGCGCGCGCTTTGGGAGGGCTGCGGCGCACGGGTCGAGGAAATGGATGCCGATCACCATGATCTGGTTCTCGCCGTTACCAGCCACACGCCGCACCTGATCGCCTACACGATGGTGGGCGTGGCCGATGACCTGCGCCGCGTGACCGACAGCGAGGTCATCAAGTATTCCGCCGCCGGTTTCCGCGATTTCACGCGGATCGCGGCCAGCGACCCGACGATGTGGCGCGACGTGTTCCTGACCAACAAGGACGCGACGCTGGAAATCCTCGGGCGTTTCACCGAGGAGTTGTTCGCCCTGCAACGCGCCATCCGCCGCGGCGACGGCGACCATCTGCACGCCTATTTCACCCGCACCCGCGCGATCCGGCGCGGCATCATCGAGGCGGGGCAGGATACCGACGCCCCCGATTTCGGTCGGTCCAAGGCGAAACGCGAGGTGCCCGGCGCGTGAGGCGCGGGGCGCGATATCTCGCCGCGGCGCTGGGCCTGATCGGCCTGGCCGTTTCGGCGGCGGCCGAAGCGCCCGACCGCTCGCCCCGCCCCGATCCGCGCCCCGGCCCGGTGCCTGCGGCAGCGTCCTTGCCGGTCGCCGATCCGGCGGCGCCTGTGCGGGTCCGCATCAGCGCGACGGCCTTGGCGCCGCGCGCCTCGATCCGGCCCGCGCTGCGGGGTGGCGCCGTCGTGGCGGCAGGCGTGGTGCGGCCAGCGGCACCGGCCGCGCCTGCGGCGCCTGCGCCATCGACGGCCTTGCCGCCCGCCCTAGCCGGGCTTGTGTTCACCGGAGGCACGGGAACGCGGCTGGCCGTGGCGCAATCCCTGCGCCCCGATCTGCGTCCCAGCGGCCTGGTCGAGCGGGTGCGATCCTCGACCACGCGCCAGACACCCGCCCGCACCGCCCAAGCCGGTCGCCGCGGGTCGCTGTGCGGCGTGCCGGGCCTTGTGGGAGAGGTGCTGGAGCCGATCTCGGGCCGCATTCGGGGCTGCGGCATCGCCGAGCCGGTGCGCCTGCGCGAGGTTGACGGCATCGCGCTCAGCACGCCGGCCACGGTCAATTGCGGCACCGCGCGGGCCTTGCAGACCTGGGTTCAGCGCAGCGTCGTACCAACCGTGGGCCGCACCGGAGGCGGGGTCCGCTCGCTTCGGGTCGTCGCCTCATACGCCTGCCGGACGCGCAACAACCAGCCGGGCGCGCGCATCTCGGAACATGGCCGGGGCAACGCCATCGACATCGCGGGCATCGGGCTGGCCGACGGCACGGAGCTGACCGTGCTGACCGGCTGGCGCGACCGACGGCAGGGATCGATCCTGCAGCAGTTGCACCGTGGCGCCTGCGGGCCTTTCGGCACCGTGCTCGGGCCGAATTCCGACCGGTTCCACCAGGATCATTTCCATTTCGACACGGCGTCCTACCGCTCGGGCCCGTTCTGCCGTTAACGCAGGCGGAAACGTGGGCCTTCGCCCACGGGCAGCGGTCCGAGGAAGAGGAACCCGTCCTCGAGCCGCAGCGTGACGTCGAGGTTCTCGCGCCGGCCCGAAAGCCCTGCAAGAAAGCCGAGCGCCCCTTCCGCCGTGCGCCGCGCGCCCTCGGTGATCAGGCCCGCGCGTTCCGCCATCGCCAGCATCTCGGGCCAGTTCTCGGCCCGGATCGCGATCTCGCCGGTGCCGCGGCCCTCGCTGTCGACCTCGATCGTGCCGGACATCCGCAACAGCAACGCCCCCCATTCGGCGCGTGCCTCGGTCAGCGCGATGCGGGTCGGTTGCGGGCGGGCCACCTCGACCGCCGACAGGTCCCATGGCCGGTCGAAGGTGATGACCGCCTCGGAGCGCACCACAGGGATTGCCTCGGGCAGCAGCCCCGCTGGATCGAGCAGGCGGGCGATGTCTTCGGGCAGGGCGACATCGGCCGCTTCGAACAGCACGTCATAGGTCGCCGCGGCGCCATCCTGCCGGATCATGTCGAAGTGACCGCTGCCCAGCCCGCCTTGCCAACCGAGGTCGCTTTCGATGCGGACGTCTTCCATCCGCGTCTCCGAGGCGTCGAGGGCGAAATTCGCCGCGGGCCGCAGGTCGAGCGCCGAGGTCAGAACAACGGCCGTGATCCGAAGGGTTTCAAAGGGCGAGGCGAGGGTCTGGACGGTGGGCCAGATCGCCTCGACCCGGCCCGGATCGAACGCGGACTGCCGGAGCGTGAGGCCGGGCGCGGACCACACCAGCCCGGTGTCGGGATCGGCCAGGGTCAGCGCCCCGAACTCGGTCACGAATTGCAGGGGGTAGCCCGAAACCGACAGGTCGTCGCGGGTCACGACCCAGCCCTCGGCCTCGCGTGCATCGAGCCAGCCCGACACCGCGCGTTCGGTCGCGATCGCCCAGCCGAACCAGGCGGTCGAGGCCAGCGCACAGGCAAGGACGACCGCAAGCAACAGACGTTTCATGGCGACCTCCCCTACCGTTCCGGCGCGCGCCTCGCTATAGCCCGAGTGGGCGCGGCTGACCATGCAGGAGGCGACGGAAAGGATGGGTGATCTCTGGGTCTTCGGCTACGGCTCGCTGTTGTGGAACCCCGGCTTCCCGGTCGCCGAGACGCGGGTCGCGCGGCTGCATGACTGGCACCGCAGTTTCTGCATGTCCTCGATCCACCATCGCGGCACGCCCGAACGCCCCGGCCTTGTCCTTGCGCTCGACCATGCGCCGGGGGCGGTATGCCATGGCCTCGCGTTCCGCGTCGCGGCGCGCCATGCCGAGGACACGCTGGGCTACCTGCGCGCACGCGAGTTGATCTCGTCCGCCTACATCGAAACCCGGCAGGAAGTCGCCCTCGTCGAGGGTGGCCTGCAGGGCGATGTGCTTACCTATGTCATCGACCCCGATCACGCGCAGTACCGCACCCTCGGGTTGGAGGATCAGGCCCGCATCATCGCCGGGGCGACGGGTGGCCGCGGCCCCAACGATGAATACCTCGAGAACACCGCGGCCCATCTGCATGCGCTCGGCCTGCCCGATCCCGATCTCGACTGGCTCGTGACCCGGGTGCGTCAGTTGAAATCGGGCTGACGTCCGGGGCGAACGCGGCATTGGCTTTGGACCGCCGCCTCTGTAGATTGCGCGGGACAAACACAGAACCGGGCCGGAGCCATGGCGAGTAGAGCAGACAGCGGCGTACAGGCGCCGGTGATCACCCGACCGACCCAGCAGATCGTGCTGATGCTGATCATCTGCGCCGCCGTCGCGGTGGGGGCCGTCCTGATCTGGCCATCGGTCCAGCCGGTGTTCCTGTCCTCGCCTTTTCTGAACGGCACGATCGGCGTGGTCTTCATCGTCGGCGTGCTGGCCTGTTTCTTTCAGGTGTTCCAGCTGTTTTCCTCGATCACATGGCTGGAAGAGCTGACCGGCGGCACCGGGCAGTCCGCGACGGAACGCCCGCCGCGCCTTCTGGCGGCGATGACCGGCATCGCGCGGGTGCGGGGGCGCGGGTTGCAGGTGACGGGACCGGCGGCGCGCTCGATCCTCGACTCGGTCGGTGCACGGATGGAGGAAAGCCGCGACATCACGCGATACATCGCGAACCTGCTGATCTTCCTCGGACTTCTGGGCACCTTCTTTGGCCTCGCCACCACGGTGCCGGCCGTTGTGGACACCATCCGCTCGCTTCAGCCGACCGAGGGCGAAGAGGGGATGGCCGTCTTCGGCCGCCTCATGAACGGTCTGGAGGACCAGTTGGGCGGCATGGGTACGGCCTTTGCCTCGTCGCTGCTGGGTCTGGCCGGGTCGCTTGTCGTGGGTCTGCTCGAGCTTTATGCCGGGCATGGGCAGAACCGGTTTTACCGCGAGCTGGAGGAATGGCTCGCCTCGATCACGCGGGTCAGTTTCGCCAGCGGCGAGGGCGAGGGCGGCGGCCTCGACAAATCGACCATCGCGACCGTGCTCGACCATATGGTCGACCAGATGGAGACGCTGCAATCGCTCTTCGCGCAATCAGAGGCGCGGCGCGCCGAGACCGAGGCGCGGATCGTGCAGCTGGCCGGTGCGGTCGAGGGGCTGACCGGGAAACTCGGCCCCGGGCCGGTCGAGGCGACCACGCGTCTGGCCGCGGCGCAGGAGCGGCTGGCCGAGGTGCTGGACCAGGGGGCAGGTAGCGGGATCGACGACGAAAGCCGGATGCGCCTGCGGTCGATCGACGTGCAATTGCTGAAGATCTACGAGGATCTGGGCGCCTCGCGCGATACCGAGTTGCAGCCGCTGCGCGCCGATATCAACGAACTGACGCAGGCGCTGCGCGATCTCGTGTCCGCCGCCCGTGCCCCCGCCCGCCAGCCGCGCAGCGCACAGCAGGCGGCCCCCCCGCGCGCCGAAACCGGCGGGGAGTGACGCGCGATGGCCTTTCAGCGCCGCGCCGGAAACCGTTTTTCCGCCTCGATCTGGCCGGGCTTCGTGGACGCCATCACCTCGCTGTTGATGGTGATGATCTTCGTTCTGTCGATCTTCATGATCGTGCAGTTCGTGCTGTCCGAAGAGATCACCAGCCAGGGCGACGAGTTAACCACGCTCAACGCACGACTCAATGCGTTGTCCGAGGCCCTTGGGCTGGAGGAGGAACGCGCCGATGCGCTGGAAAATCGGGTGGCGACGCTGACCGGGTCCTTGCGCGCCGCCGAAGATGAGGTCGCCGCGCAATCGGCAGTGATCGCCGCATTGACCGCCGAAACCGGCGCACAGGCCGCGCGGATCGCCGATTTCGAGGCGCAGGTCGCCGCGCTGATCGCGGCCAATACGGACTTGCGGGCCGAACGGGACGCGACCGCCGCCGAGCTGGCCGAAAGCCTGAGCGCGGCAGAGGCGCTCGAGCTGGCGCTGGCCTCGGCGCGGTCCGAGATCGACGAAGCCGCCGAACAGGCGCGTCTGGCCGCTGCGCGCCGTGCTGCGCTGGAGGCGCTGGTGGCCGATCTGCGATCGGATGCCGAGACCCAGGCCGCCACGATCACCACCCTGGAGGCGCAACTGTCCGAGGAGGAGGCCGCCCGGCTGGCCGAGGCTGCCGCTGCCGAGGCGCTGCGGGCGCGGCTGCAGGATGCCGATGCGGAATTGACCGCGATGACGCTTGCTCTGGAAGAGCAACGCCGCCGGGCGGAGGAGACGCTGACCCTGCTTGCCGCGGCCGAGGCCGCCGAAGAGGACCTGGCCGCGCGGCTTGCCGCGGCTCTGGCACAGGTCGAGGGGCGCGCCGATCTGGAGGCGCAGCTTGCGGCTGCCGAGGCCGAGGCCGCTCGGCTTGAGGCGCAACAGCTCGAGGATGCCGTCGCCCTGTCGGAGACGGAACAGGCGTTGGCCTTGGCGCTGGCGCGGATCGAAAGCGCCGAGGCCAGCGCCGCGGCCCGCCTGGCCGAGTTGGAGGCGCAGATCGCGGCGCTGGAGTCCGAGGCCCTGGCGCAGGCCGAAACCGCCGCCAACCGCGGCACCGAACTGGCGACGCTGGAGCGCCAGCTGGCCGATGCGCTTGCCGCCCGGCTGGCGGCCGAGGCCGCGCGCGAAGAGGCCCTGAGCGACGCCGAGGCCCGCGCGGCGCTTCTGGCGCAGGCCAATGCCGAATTGTCGGATGCCGAGGCCGCGAGCGCCGAGAGCCAGCGGCAGGTCGCGCTGCTCAATGAACAGGTCGCGGCGCTGCGCCAGCAACTGGGCGCGTTGCAGGGGTTGCTGGACGACGCCGCCGAACGTGACGCCGAGGCCGAGGTGCAGATCGCGACACTGGGCGCGCAATTGAACGCCGCACTGGCGCAGGTGGCCGCCGAGCAGCGGCAACTGGCCGAGGAGCAATCCCGCGTGGCGCAGCTGGAGGCGGCCGAGGCCGCGCGGCTGGCCGCCGAGGCCGAAGAGCTGGAACGCTACCGCTCGGAATTCTTCGGGCGGCTGCGCGAGTTGCTGGAAGGCCGCGAGGGCGTGCGGATCGACGGCGACCGCTTTGTCTTCTCGTCGGAGGTTCTGTTCGAGGTCGGCTCGGCCGATCTGGCGCCCGAGGGCCTGAGCCAGATCGCCAGCGTTGCCGGGCTGTTGTCCGAGATCGCGGATGACATCCCCGAGGGGATCGACTGGATCGTCCGCGTCGATGGCCACACCGACAACCAGCAGATCCGGCCCGGCGGGGAATTCTCTTCGAACTGGGATCTCAGCCAGGCGCGCGCGCTGTCGGTCGTGCTCTACATGTCCGAAGAGCTGGGTTTTCCGCCCGACCGCCTTGCCGCCACGGGGTTCGGCGAGTTCAGCCCGATCGCGCCCAACGACACGGCCGAGGGCCGGGCGCAGAACCGGCGGATCGAGCTGAAGCTGACGGAACGCTGACGGTCAGGGCAAGACCGTCACCGCCGCCACGGCGCGGTCGATCTCGGCCCCGTCGCGGATCAGGCGCACCTCGCCGCGGTAAAGCCCGGGGGGCCAGCCCGCATCGGGCGTCCGCCGCCCGCTGGCGCGGAACAGCTGCGCCTGCGTGCGTTCGAGGGTCATCTCCTGCGCGTGGATCTCGGCGCCCGCGGCATCCGTGATGCGCAGGGACAGGGTGTCGCCCGCGCGCCCGCCGTGAACGTAGCCCCAGAGGACCATGGCCGCGCCGCCCGAGGGCAGGGCCCCCGTTTCCGCCGCGCCCGCCTGGATCGCGTCGAATTCCGGCACGCCTTCGGCGAAGCCCACGCTCAGGATACCCCCGCCGGGATTCGGGACCGGCGTGGACCAGAGCGGTGCCGCGCCGGTGGCGCAGGCGTCGGCCGCGCCGGGGTCGAACGGGTCGATGACCTCGCCGTTGCGGCGCAGGATGAATTCCAGATGCGGAAACTCGGTGAAGCCGGAATAACCGATGAGGCCGAGCGGTGTGCCCGCCGTGACGGCCTGCCCCTGCGTCACCGCGATGCTGCCCTGCATCAGGTGGCAATACTGTGTCTCCCATCCATCCGGATGGGTCAGCACAACGCCATTGCCGCAGCCCTGCCCCTCGGGTGCGCTGGGCGTGCCGCCATCGGGCACCCCGTCGCGCAAGGCGCGGACCACGCCATCGGCGGCGGCGATGACGGTGACACCCAGCGCCATCGCCTCCATGTCGGCGGTGCGGATGTCGGTGCCGGTGTGGCCGTCATAGCTTTGCGGGCCGCAGTCGAAGGCGCGTGCGCCCGCACCGGGGTCGCGGTCGACGAATTGCTGCAGGAAACAGGTCTCGCCCAGCGTGCAGTCGACGGGGAAGACAAGCGGCGGCAGGTCCTGCGCGAGGGCGGCGACAGGCAGGGCAAGCGAGAGACACAGGGTGCGAACAACGTGTTTCATGGGCGGGAGCCTAGCGGGATCGCGGGAAAGGAAAAGGCCCGGATCGTGTGGATCCGGGCCTTTCACGTCGTGTTGCCGAGTTGGCGTCAGTCCGCGGTCAGCAGCGGCGGCTTTTTCGAGCCGATCCGCGGGCTTCCCGGTTCCTCGATCCGAAGGTCGATCTTGCCGTCCTTCACGCCGACCTTGACGTTGCCACCCTTGGCCAGCTTGCCGAAGAGCAGTTCCTCGGCCAGCGGCTTCTTGATGTGCTCCTGGATCACGCGGCCCAGCGGGCGCGCGCCCATCTTGTCGTCGTAGCCCTTGTCGGCCAGCCATTCGGCTGCCGGACGGGTCAGCTCGATCGTGACGTTGCGGTCCATCAGCTGCGCCTCGAGCTGGAGGACGAACTTCTCGACCACGGACAGGATCGTCTCCTTGCCGAGCGGTGCGAAGCTGATCACGGCATCGAGGCGGTTGCGGAACTCCGGCGTGAAGGTCCGCTCAATCGCGGCCGTATCCTCGCCCTCGCGGCGGTCGCGGCCGAAGCCGATGGCGGCCTTGGCCTGTTCGGCGGCGCCCGCGTTCGAGGTCATGATCAGGATCACGTTGCGGAAATCCACCTTGCGCCCGTTGTGGTCGGTCAGCGTGCCGTGATCCATCACCTGCAAGAGGATGTTGAACACGTCCGGATGCGCCTTCTCGATCTCGTCGAGCAGCAGGACGCAATGCGGATGCTGGTCGACCCCGTCGGTCAGAAGACCGCCCTGGTCGAAGCCGACATAGCCCGGAGGCGCGCCGATCAGCCGGGAAACCGCGTGCTTTTCCATGTATTCCGACATGTCGAAGCGCATCAGCTCCACCCCGAGCGTATCGGCCAGTTGCTTGGCCACCTCGGTCTTGCCGACGCCGGTGGGGCCCGCGAAGAGGTAGTTGCCGATCGGCTTTTCCGGCTCGCGCAGGCCCGCACGGGCCAGCTTGATCGACGAGGACAGCGCCATGATCGCGGCATCCTGGCCGAAGACGACACGCTTGAGCGAGGCCTCGAGATCCTTGAGCACCTCGGCATCGTCCTTGGAGACGTTCTTGGGCGGGATGCGGGCGATCTTGGCCACGACATCCTCGATCTCCCTGGCGCCGATGGTCTTGCGGCGCTTGGATTCCGCCACGAGATGCTGCGCCGCGCCGGCCTCGTCGATGACGTCGATGGCCTTGTCGGGCAGCTTGCGGTCGTTGATGTAGCGTGCGCTCAGTTCCACCGCCGTCTTGATCGCGTCGGCGGTGTATTTCACGCTGTGGTGATCCTCGAAATAGGGCTTGAGGCCCTTGAGGATCTTGATCGCATCCTCGACCGAAGGCTCGTTCACGTCGATCTTCTGGAACCTGCGCGACAGCGCGCGGTCCTTTTCGAAATGCTGGCGGTATTCCTTGTAGGTCGTGGACCCCATGCAGCGCAGCTTGCCGCCCTGAAGCGCGGGCTTCAGGAGGTTGGAGGCATCCATCGCGCCGCCCGACGTGGCCCCGGCGCCGATCACCGTGTGGATCTCGTCGATGAAGAGGATCGCATCGGGATGCTCTTCCAGTTCCTTGACCACGGCCTTCAGCCGCTCCTCGAAATCGCCGCGGTAGCGGGTTCCGGCAAGCAGCGCGCCCATGTCGAGCGAGTAGATCGTGGAATGGGCCAGCACCTCGGGGGTTTCCCCCTCGACGATCTTCTTGGCCAGACCCTCGGCGATGGCGGTCTTGCCGACGCCCGGATCACCCACCAGAAGCGGGTTGTTCTTGCGGCGGCGGCAGAGCACCTGGATGCAGCGCTCGACCTCGTGGGCGCGACCGATCAGGGGATCGACATCTCCCTTGGTGGCCTTGGTGTTGAGATCCACGCAGTATTTGGCCAGCGCCGATTCCTTCTGGTCGCCGTCGCCTTGCGCGGACTGGCTGGCCTGCGCCTCCTCCTCCATCTCGGTGGCGCCCGTCACCGGGCGGCTTTCACCGTAGGACGGATCCTTGGCCACGCCATGGGCGATGAAATTGACCGCATCGTAACGGGTCATGTCCTGCTCCTGCAGGAAGTAGGCCGCGTTGCTCTCGCGTTCCGCGAAAATGGCGACGAGCACGTTGGCGCCTGTCACCTCGGTCCGGCCCGAGGACTGGACGTGGATCGCGGCGCGCTGGATCACGCGCTGGAAGGCGGCGGTCGGCACCGCCTCGGAGCCCTCGACGTCGGTTTCAAGCGTCGACAGATCATCGTCGATGAAGGCCAGCAGCGTTTCGCGCAGCGCCTCGATGTCGACCGAGCAGGCAAGCATCACCTTGCGCGCCTCGGGTTCGTCGATCAGCGCCAGCAGAAGATGCTCCAGCGTTGCAAGTTCATGGCGGCGCGCATTTGCGTTGGCCAGCGCCGCGTGAATGGCCTGCTCTAGGGTAGTCGAAAAAGACGGCACGGACGTGCTCCTTTCCTGTGCATCGGGTCAGGCAGGGCCTGTCGCCGATCATGGCCTCATGGTCTTAAGCTTTGCTTTCTGCCGGCGTGTTTCAAGCAGAAATTCGTCAAGGTCTCGTGTAGAGGGCGTGTCGGGGCCTCTATCCCTTGGCCCCGGCGGGTCTGCATCTTTTTTGTGCACCCGCCGATTGCCACCTCAAAACCCGTCCTTGAGGCTGCGGATGCGGGCGAAGACGGCGGCGGGATCGGCGCCCATCATGTCGAGATGCGCCGCGATGCCCGGATCGGCCGCGCGCAGGAAAGGGTTGGTCGCCAGTTCCTCGGTCAGAGAGGAGGGGACGGTGGGCCGCCCTTCGGCGCGCGCCGCGGCGACCGCCTCTGCACGTGATCTAAGTGCCGGATTGCCGGGTTCAATGGTCAGCGCGAAACGGGCGTTCGCGGCGGTGTATTCGTGGCCCGAGCAGACCAGCGTCTGGGGTGGCAGTGCGGCGAGTTTGCAAAGGCTGGCCCACATCTGGTCCGCCGTTCCTTCGAAGAGTCGCCCGCAGCCAAGCGCCATCAGGCTGTCGGCGGTAAAGACAGCGTCCGCCTCGGGGAAATGATAGGCGATATGGCCAATCGTATGGCCCGAGACGTCGATCACATGGCCTCGCAACTGGCCGATCTCGACCGTGTCGCCCTCGGCCAGCGCATGATCGAGCGGCGGCAGGCGATGGGCATCTGCCGCCGCCCCCCAGACCTGCGCCCCGGTCGCCGCGCGAAGGGCCGCGACGCCGTCGACATGGTCGCCATGGTGGTGGGTGATCAGGATATCCGAAAGCGTCCAGTCCCGCGTGGCGAGAGCCGCGGCGATCGGTGCGGCCTCGGGCGCGTCGATCAGCGCGGTGCGCCCGGTGGCGGGATCATGCAGCAGATAGGCATAATTGTCCTGCAGGCAGGGCACCGTGACGATTTCGGGTCTGTCGCCTGTCTCGGGCATGGAAATCCGTCGTTGCTTCGGTCAAGGTCGGGTGAGGGATCACCCTGTCCCGATCAACCATCTAGTGCAATGCATCTCGACGTCACCGATCTGCGCCAATTCTATTATCGCACCCGGTTGGGCCGGATTGCGCAAAAGGCCGTGCGCGACCGGATGCTCGCGCTCTGGCCCGAGGCGCAGGGGCAGACGGTGGTGGGGTTCGGCTTTGCCGTGCCGCTGCTCAGGCCCTACCTCGGGCAGGCGCGGCGGGTGGTGGGCCTGATGCCCGCCGAGCAGGGCGTGATGCCCTGGCCCGCGGGGCTGGACAACGTGTCGGCGCTCTGCCGCGAGGGGCTCTGGCCCTTGCCGACGGGCATCGCCGACAAGATCGTCTGCCTGCACGGTCTGGAAACCTCTGAACACCCGGCTTCGGTGCTCGAGGAATGCGCGCGTGTGCTGGGGCCCGGCGGCAAGGCGCTCTTCATCGTGCCCAACCGCTCGGGCATGTGGGCGCGCCGGGACGTGACGCCCTTCGGTTTTGGCAGGCCCTATTCGCTCGGCCAGCTCGAGGCGCAGATGAAGCGGCACAATTTCATGCCCGAACGCCACGCCGCGGCGCTGTTCGCGCCCCCCTCCGAGCGACGTTTCTGGATGCGCTCGGCGGATGTGGTCGAAAAGATGGGGGCCAAGCTGAGCAGTTACTACGCCGGAGGCGTGATCTTGCTGGAGGTGTCCAAGCGCGTCCATGCGCCGACGCGCCCCGGCCTTGCCGAACGGGTCCGTCAACCGCTCAAGGTGCTGGAGGGCGCCCCCGCCCCGGCGGGCGCAGGGGCCAGCAACCGCAGCTGACCACGGTCCGCGACGCGGGCAACCCCGGTCGGGCTGAACCCGATGCCGTCGTCCGATGATGTCAAGCAACCGGGTGCTGTCGTCCATGTCGTTGGTGCCGAACGGATCGCCACGGGCGTGCGCTCCCGTGTTTTTGCCTGGATGTCAGCCACGGTTCATGGCGAAACCGTTTGTTTACCGTGGCTTGCCCTTGGCGGCGTCCGGTCTTTGCCGTTGCGAGAGGGGGTGGCATGACTCGGCGCGACCCGCGGCAAATGCGTCGAACCTGCAAGCTTCAAAGCGTCGCATTTCCCACACTCTGGACCGGAACGTTGATTTCAAAGGAATTTCTACCATGACGGGCACGGTCTATCGCGGTTGCAGCATGGCAGGGCCTCTGCTACATCACCGGCGATTTAAGGGGAAATGGCTGCCATCCGCTGCCGCGAACGACATGCCCGGGGGCGACGCCTGCGCCTCGCCGGGATACCTATATGAGAAAGGGTGGACGTGAGCGAACCTGCTTCAATCTCGACCGGCATCGCTGCGCGCTATGCGACGGCGATGTTCGATCTGGCCGAAGAAGAGGGCGCTCTCGCCGCGCTCGAAAGCGACGTGGCGGCCCTTGAGGCCGCCTTGGCCGAAAGCGCCGAACTGCGCGACGTGATCACCTCGCCGATCTACGGGCGCGACGCGTCGGGCGCGGCCATGGGCAAGGTCGCGGACGCGATGGGGCTGAACGCGCTCACCGGCAACACGCTGCGCCTGATGGCGCAGAAGCGGCGCCTGTTCGTGCTGCCCGCGATGCTGCGCGCGCTGCGCGGGATGATCGCCGAGCACAAGGGCGAGGTCACGGCGGATGTCGTCTCGGCCAAGGCGCTGACCAAGACGCAGGCCGAGAAGCTGGCCGCGACGCTCACGGCCTCCGTCGGCCGAGACGTGAAACTGAATGCGACCGTCGATGAAAGCCTCATCGGCGGTCTTGTCGTAAAGGTTGGCTCCCGCATGATCGACACCTCGATCAAGGCGAAGCTCAACGCACTCCAGAACACGATGAAAGAGGTCGGTTAAGATGGCGATCCAAGCTGCAGAAATCTCTGCGATCCTCAAGGACCAGATCAAGAATTTCGGACAGGATGCCGAAGTCGCCGAAGTCGGCCGCGTGCTGTCGGTGGGTGACGGTATCGCCCGCGTCTACGGCCTCGACAACGTGCAGGCCGGCGAGATGGTGGAATTCCCCGGCGGCATCCGCGGCATGGCGCTGAACCTCGAAGCCGACAACGTCGGCGTCGTGATCTTCGGCTCGGACCGCGACATCAAGGAAGGCGACACCGTCAAGCGCACGAACTCGATCGTGGACGTGCCCGCCGGTGATGCGCTGCTGGGCCGCGTCGTGGACGGCCTCGGCAACCCGCTGGACGGCAAGGGCCCGATCGAGGCCACCGAGCGCCGCGTCGCCGACGTGAAGGCACCCGGCATCATCCCGCGCAAGTCGGTGCACGAGCCGATGGCGACCGGCCTCAAGGCCATCGACGCCATGATCCCGATCGGCCGTGGCCAGCGCGAACTGATCATCGGCGACCGCCAGACCGGCAAGACCGCCGTGGCGCTCGACACGATCCTCAACCAGAAGGTCTACAACGAGCGCGCGGGCGACGACGAGAGCAAGAAGCTCTATTGCGTTTACGTCGCCGTGGGCCAGAAACGCTCGACCGTGGCGCAGCTGGTCAAGAAGCTCGAGGAAACCGGCGCGATGGACTACTCCATCGTCGTGGCCGCGACCGCATCCGATCCCGCGCCGATGCAGTTCCTGGCCCCCTATGCCGCGACCGCGATGGCGGAATACTTCCGCGACAACGGCCGCCACGCGCTGATCGTCTACGATGATCTCTCCAAGCAGGCCGTGGCCTACCGCCAGATGTCGCTTCTGCTGCGCCGCCCGCCGGGCCGCGAAGCCTATCCGGGTGACGTGTTCTACCTCCACTCCCGCCTGCTGGAGCGCTCGGCAAAGCTGAACGAGGACAACGGCTCCGGCTCGCTCACCGCGCTGCCCGTCATCGAGACCCAGGGCGGCGACGTGTCGGCCTTCATCCCGACCAACGTGATCTCGATCACCGACGGCCAGATCTTCCTCGAGACCGAACTGTTCTTCCAGGGCATCCGCCCCGCCGTGAACACCGGTCTGTCGGTGTCGCGCGTGGGCTCGTCCGCGCAGACCAACGCGATGAAGTCGGTCGCAGGCTCGGTCAAGCTGGAGCTGGCGCAGTACCGCGAAATGGCGGCCTTCGCGCAGTTCGGCTCGGACCTCGACGCGGCCACCCAGCGCCTGCTGAACCGTGGTGCGCGCCTGACCGAACTGATGAAGCAGCCGCAGTATGCGCCGCTGACCAACGCGGAAATCGTCTGCGTGATCTTCGCCGGCATCAACGGCTACCTCGACAAGCTGCCCGTCGGTGACGTGGGCCGCTTCGAGCGGGGTCTCGTGACCTTCCTGCGTTCGAAAAAGCAGGACATGCTCGACTGGATCACCAACGAGGATCCCAAGATCAAGGGTGACGCCGCAGACAAGATCAAGGCCGCGATCGACGAATACGCCGCCGATTTCGCCTGAGGGGTCTGACAGATGCCCAATCTCAAGGACCTCAAGAACAGGATCGCGTCGGTCAAGTCGACCCGCAAGATCACCAAGGCGATGCAGATGGTCGCCGCCGCTAAACTGCGCCGTGCGCAGGAAGCGGCGGAGATGGCCCGCCCCTACGCGGAGAAGATGGCGGCCGTCATGTCCGGCCTCGCCCGCGCCGTGGGCGACAGCGAAGGCGCGCCGCGCCTGCTGGCCGGTACCGGCAAGGATGACGTGCATCTGCTGGTCGTGATGACAGCCGAGCGCGGCCTGTGCGGCGGCTTCAACTCGACCATCGTGCGCAAGGCGCGTCAGCATGCCCAGACGCTTCTGGCCAGCGGCAAGACGGTCAAGATCCTGACCGTCGGCAAGAAGGGCCGCGAGCAGCTCAAGCGCGACCATGCCGACAAGTTCGTCGGCCATGTCGACCTGAGCGACGTCAAGCGCCTGGGCTATGCGGATGCGGCACGGATCGCCTCGGATGTCCTGGGCCGCTTCGACGCGGGCGAGTTCGACGTGGCGACGATCTTCTTCAACCGCTTCCAGTCGGTCATCAGCCAGGTGCCGACCGCCACGCAGGTCATCCCGGCCCAGTTCGACATGGCCGAGGACGCAGACGAAGGCACCGGGCCGCTCTACGAATACGAGCCGTCCGAAGAGGCCGTGCTCGAGGACCTGCTGCCGCGCGGGATCGCAACGCAGATCTTCACCGCGCTTCTGGAAAACGCCGCCTCGGAACAGGGCGCGCGGATGTCCGCGATGGACAACGCGACCCGCAACGCGGGCGACATGATCGAGCGGCTGACGATCGAGTACAACCGCTCGCGTCAGGCCGTCATCACCAACGAGCTGATCGAAATCATCTCGGGCGCCGAAGCGCTCTAAGAACCGGAGACACGACACATGGCGAATGCAGTCGGAAAAATCACCCAGGTCATCGGCGCGGTCTGCGACGTGCAGTTCGACGGCCACCTGCCCGAGATCCTGAACGCGCTCGAGACCGACAACAACGGCAAGCGCCTGGTCCTCGAGGTCGCTCAGCACCTCGGCGAGGGCACCGTGCGCACCATCGCGATGGACGCGACCGAAGGTCTGGTCCGTGGCCAGTCCGTCACCGACACCGGCAAGCCGATATCGGTCCCGGTGGGCACCGCAACCCTTGGCCGCATCCTGAACGTCGTGGGCGAGCCCGTGGACGAAGGCGGCCCGGTCGAGGCGGATGAATACCGCTCGATCCACCAGCCCGCGCCCGAGTTCAACGACCAGTCGACCGAGTCCGAGATCCTCGTGACCGGCATCAAGGTCGTGGACCTGCTGGCCCCTTACGCCAAGGGCGGCAAGATCGGCCTCTTCGGCGGTGCCGGCGTGGGCAAGACGGTTCTGATCATGGAACTGATCAACAACATCGCCAAGGTGCACTCGGGCTACTCGGTGTTCGCCGGCGTGGGCGAGCGGACCCGTGAGGGCAACGACCTCTACCACGAGATGATCGAGTCGAACGTGATCAAGCCCGACAACCTGGCCGACAGCCAGGTGGCGCTGGTCTATGGCCAGATGAACGAGCCGCCGGGCGCGCGCGCCCGCGTGGCGCTCACCGGCCTGACGCTGGCCGAGCAGTTCCGCGATGCCTCGGGCACCGACGTTCTGTTCTTCGTCGACAACATCTTCCGCTTCACCCAGGCAGGCTCCGAGGTGTCGGCGCTTCTGGGCCGTATCCCCTCGGCCGTGGGCTACCAGCCGACGCTGGCCACCGACATGGGCCAGATGCAGGAGCGCATCACCTCGACCAAGGCCGGCTCGATCACCTCGATCCAGGCCGTCTACGTTCCCGCGGACGACCTCACCGACCCGGCACCGGCCACGACCTTCGCCCACCTCGACGCCACGACCGTTCTGTCGCGCGCGATTTCCGAGCTGGGCATCTACCCGGCCGTGGACCCGCTGGACAGCACCTCGCGCCTGATGGACCCGCAGATCGTGGGTGAAGAGCATTACCAGGTCGCCCGCGACGTGCAGGGTATCCTCCAGCGCTACAAGTCGCTGCAGGACATCATCGCGATCCTCGGGATGGACGAACTGTCGGAAGAGGACAAGCTGACCGTGGCCCGCGCCCGGAAGATCCAGCGCTTCCTCAGCCAGCCCTTCGACGTGGCCAAGGTCTTCACTGGCTCGGATGGCGTTCAGGTTCCGCTCGACGTCACGATCGCGTCGTTCAAGGCCGTGGTCGCAGGCGAATACGACCACCTGCCGGAAGCGGCCTTCTACATGGTCGGCGGCATCGAGGACGTGATCGCCAAGGCGGAACGCATGGCGGCAGAGGCCGCGTAAGGGGGCCGGAATGGCTAAGTTGCAATTCGACCTGGTCTCGCCCGAGCGGCGCCTCGCCTCGCTCGAGGTGGACGCCGTGCAGATCCCCGGCACCGACGGGGACATGACGGCGATGTCCGATCATGCGCCGATGATCACCACGCTGCGGCCCGGCATCCTGCGGGTCGACGGCGCGGGCAGCGGGGCCGAGGCCGCCTATTTCGTCACCGGCGGCTTTGCCGATGTCGCCGGGCCCTCGGTCACCGTCCTGGCCGAGCGCGCGCTGCCGGTCAGCGAGGTCACCTCGGAGATGATGGACGGCTTCATCGCCGAGGCGCGCGAGGCCCATGACAAGGCCCGCGCGGCCGGGGACGGGCCCGACACGGCCGCGGACGCCGCCGCCAAGCTGCTCGCCGACATGGAGGCCGCCCGGTCCCAGATGCTGGGCTGAACGCCGCCTGTCGGACAGTGGATCGGCCCCCGCAGCGCGCTTCGGGGGCCTTTTTCATGGTCAAAGCCCCGAATTTGCCGGTATCTGTCCACGAGGCCGGCAAAATGTCCCGGTATGCGCGCAAGATCGAGCAGGACGAACAGGCACCGCATGAAACGCCTCAGCCATCATCTGATCGGTGCCGAACAGGGTTCGGTCATCCTGTTCAGCGATTTCGAGGACAACGGCCCGATGTGGACGGGCGAGGGGCCGCGCGAAGCGCGCCACGCCGTCGCCTTTTCCGAGGCGTTCCGCGCTCCGCCCATGGTGCATGTGGGGATTTCCATGTGGGACACTGGCGGCGATACCAACCAACGCGCCGATCTGCGGGCGGAAAAGGTCACGGAAAAAGGGTTCGAGCTTGTCTTCCGCACCTGGGGCGACAGCCGCGTCGCGCGCATCCGCGCCGACTGGATGGCGCTGGGCGAGATCGCGGGCGGGGACGACTGGCAGCTGTATTGACCGTGGTTGGCGAGATGTTCGCCCCGTCCTTGACCCCTTGTCCTTCGCCGATATGCTGCATGGGATTTCACCAGTGAAAGGCGTGTCATGACCAATCCCCCCCTCGATGCCGCCGAGATTTTCGCGCAGTTCCAGACGCGCCGGGCCGTGTTGCGGCGGGGCGGGGCGGTCGCGCTTGCGGCCGGGCTGCCCGTGGCGCTGGCCGGTTGTCTCGAGGTCGCCGACAACGCCTTTGTCGATACGCCCACGGGCCGCGCGATCCTTGTCGAGCCGGGCCGCAACTGCTGGCAGGGGCGCTGCGTGACCTGGAACGCGGGCGAAGACAGTCTGTCGGTGCAAGGGCGCGAGCCGGTGCCGGTGCCCGAGGGCGTAGACCTGAACGATGGCCAGATCAGCGAGGCGGAGTTCGAGCGCCTGCTGCAAGCCGCCCGCGCGGGCCGCGTCCGTGTGCGGGAGAGCAGCGGTGGTGAAGCGGGCGGTGGGGAAGCGGGCGGTGGGGCCAGCAGCATTTGACGGATAGCGTGGACCGAAAGACCTACTGGAATTCGGTTCGTGACTACGAGACCGAAGTAAATTCGCTTTGGCATCTGCCTGATCAATCCGTGATTTCCTCTCGGATCGCCCCCTTCGCCAAAGGCACGGTTGCGGCAGACTTGGGGTGTGGACCGGGATTTTGGCTTCACGATTTGTCCGCTGCGGACAGGGTCTACGCGGTGGATTTTTCCGAAGCGATGTTGTCACAGGCGCAGAGAAGAGCACCCGAGAAAACCACGTTCCTTCGTCAGGATCTAAGCGACTTGACCCTGCCGGAGGCCGTCGACCTTGCTCTTTGTCTGAATGCACTGATGCCCGAAAGCCATGCCGATGCGCTGCTCAAGCTCTACCGCATTTTTCGATGCCTCAAACCAGGCGGTCGCCTGATCCTCGTTTTGCCCGCGATAGAGGCCATGCTGCACGCCACCAACCTGTCACATTTTGTGGCCGCGCTGCACGGCAAAGAGGCTGACTCGCTCCAGGCTAACATGGATGTTTGGTTGGATTGGTTCTCTAACCCACTCGGATATGTGCGCAATCCAAACGAGACTTTCGTGAAATACTGGGCGCGCGATGAGATGGAGGCCGCCGTTGCGCTGGTCTCGTCGGCTCGCGTCACGGATCGGTTTCGCGTCCGTTATCGCGCGTTGCCCTTCGGGTCGCCCCCGCCGGATCATGTCGCTCCACCGTGGCATTGGGGGTGGGTGTTCGAACGGCCGTGCGAGCCGACGACGGATTGGGTCACGATGGGCTTTGCGGCCCGTCAGGCGCTGTCGTTCGATACCGGGCATGCCATAACGGTCTCCGCGCCGTCCGACACGCGCCCGGAACTGTCGCGCAACCTGTCTTGGGCGCGGCCGGAAAGCGCTCTCTACCCTTTGCTCGAAAGCTGTGCGACCGCCGATACCGAGTCTGAGGCGCTGGCGCGTGCCTACTTGGAACTTCATGAACGGGACGTTCTCCTGCGCGAGGGGGGGCCATCGGCGAGCGCCCCCTGCCGCGTTCCCTTTGATGGACATTCAGCCCCTCTGTTGGCGACTGGTGACGCGTGCGCCTGCGTTCGTATGATGGATCCTGCCGACGGCTCCCGCACATGGGTGCCGCGTGACTGGGTCTACCTGACCGGGCAACAAACCGGCACGCGAGAACCGTCGAGTGTCGGCACTGCCGCGGGGGATTCGCGAAATGATGCTATCCTGCGCGCCAAGCGGGAAGCGTATGAACGCCACGTTTTTGTCTCCGGGTACTACGCGCAACGTCCCGGTGTGGAGTTGGTGCCGTCTGCGCCCGAGCCGTTTCGTTTCGCGCTGTTGCGCGGGTCCGATGCCTGTCCCGTTGTGCTTGCGCTGTACCAACCCGCTGAGCCCGGAGCGATGCCTGGTCTTGGCCTTGGGGCGGATCCGGACCTGTCCGCCGCGCTTCGCAAGGCACGTTTTGAAGCGGTTCAGAACAGCCGTTTTAGGCGCCACGTACTTGACGAAGCGCATTCGGTCTCTGACCGGATCGAGACGCCTCAATCCCGCGTGGCCTACTGGGCAAGACGTGGGCTTGCGACGGGTGTAGGCTTCGCATTCGGATCAGAGCGGCGTGCGATGCGACAGGCGATCGCGGAAAACATCGCAGGCGACCCTGACCTGATGCGCTTCGATTGGTTTGTGCGCCGGATAGGCAAAATCCCGATGTTCGACATGTCGTTCGTCGTCTATCGCGCACTCTCGGTGCAATTGGTGCCGATGTGCCAGAATGAAACGCTGCAACGTGACGCCCTGCAGGCCTATAACGCGCTCTGCCTCGTGGATGCGCCACATCCGTTCGTCTAGCAGGCCGCCGAAATAGTCGCTGAGTCGGAACGTTTTCCCGTCATCGGGGCTGGGCAGGATCGACCGACCGGTGCCCACGCAGCTGGTGGTCTTCGACCATATCCGCCGCGGTGCCACCGAGGCGGATGTCCTGATCCGGTGAGGCCTCTGCGCGGCCCACGGGATCAGCGACCCCACATCCCCTTGGGATAGAGCCCCTCGTAGATCGGCACGAGGCTGCCCGTGTCGAAGAGCGACGAGACGCTGGTGCCGTTCCAGATGTTCACGATCGCCTGCGCGAACATAGGCGCTGTCGGCAGGACGCGGATATTGGGGCAGGCCGCCACGGCCTTTGTCGCCTCGATCGTGTCGGTGATCACCATGGATTTCAGGACCGAACCGGTGATCCGCTCGACCGCCGGGCCGCTCATGACGCCGTGGGTCGTGTAGGCGTGAACCTCGGTCGCGCCCGCCTCCATCAGCACATCGGCAGCCTTGCAGAGCGTGCCGGCAGTGTCGCACATGTCATCGACGATGATGCATTTCTGGCCCGTCACGTCGCCGATCACGGTCATGCCCGCGACCTCGCCCGCCTTTTCGCGGCGTTTGTCCACGATGGCGAGCGGTGCGCCGATCCGTGTGGCCAGTTCGCGCGCACGCGCCACGCCGCCCACGTCGGGCGAGACGACCATCACGTCGGACATGTCGCCATTGAACTGGTGAAGAATGTCGAGCGCGAAGATCGGCGAGGCATAGAGGTTGTCGACGGGAATGTCGAAGAACCCCTGGATCTGTGCGGCGTGCAGGTCCATCGTCAGCACCCGCTCGATCCCGCCCGCGGTCATCATGTTGGCGACCATCTTGGCGCTGATCGGCGTGCGCGCCTTGGTGCGGCGGTCCTGCCGGGCGTAGCCGAAATAGGGGATCACCGCCGTGATCCGCGCCGCGGACGACCGGCGCAGCGCGTCGGCCATGATGAGCAGTTCCATCAGGTTGTCGTTGGCGGGTTTCGACGTGGACTGGATGATGAACATGTCCTCGCCGCGGACATTCTCGAAGACCTCGACGAAGACCTCGCCATCGTTGAACCGTTCGACCCGCGCATCGACGAGGCCCACCTGCATGCCGCGGTGCATCGACATCCGGCGGCTGATCGCCTGAGCGAGCGTACGGTTCGCGTTCCCGGAAATCAGTTTCGGGTCTTGTGCAGGCATGTCTGTGGTGTCCCTTGTGGCAGCCGTCCCCGGCGCCCCCGGCCCGGGATGTTGACACCCCCTAGCACCCGTCTAGTCTCCGCGCCAAGCCGAAAAGGAGGGGCGCCGCGCATGGCCCGCATCGATTATTACTTCTCGACCGTCTCGCCCTACACCTACCTCGCGGGCACAAGGATGGAGGAGGTCGCCGCGCGCCACGGCGCCACCATCGCCTACAAGCCCGTGGATCTGACCGGCGCGCTCTTCGCGCGCACCGGCGGTGTCCCCGTGAAAGAGCGGCATCCCGCCCGCCTCGACTACCGCCTGCAGGAGCTGCGCCGACAGTCGGCGAAACACGGCCTGCCGCTCGACCTCGATCCGCCCTATCGCGCGGTCAACCCCGCGCCCTCCTCCTACGCGTTCATCGCGGCGCAGAAGGCGGGCGGTGGCGATCTCGGCGCGCTGGTCCATGCGCTGACCGGCGCGGTCTGGCGCGACAACCGCGACATCGCCGAGGATGACGTGATCGCCGATTGCCTCGCGGAGGCGGGCTTTGACCGTGGGATCGCGGGCATGGGGATGCTGGCGGGCGCCGAGGATTACGTCCGCAACACCGAAGAGGCGGTGAACGCCGGTGTCTTCGGCACGCCCTTCTACATCGTCGACGGTGCCGAGAAGTTCTGGGGTCAGGACCGGATCGAGGACCTGGACCTGTTCTTGTCCGGCACGCTTTGACGGGTTTCGCCCGTCACTGGGGGCAGGGCGCCGGCCCGGCCCTGCTGCTGCATTGCTCGCTGGCCCATTCCGGCGCGTGGGACGGGGTCGCGCAGGCGCTGTCCGATCGCTTGCAAATGACCGCGCCCGATCTGGTCGGCCATGGCCGGGGCCCTGCGCGCGATCCGTCGCGCGACTATCACGATCAGGCGACCGAGGCTGCGGCCCTGCACCTGCCACAGACGCCCTGCCACCTGATCGGCCACAGCTTCGGCGCGACGGTGGGTTTGCGCCTTGCCCTCGACCACCCCGACCGGGTGGCAAGCCTGACCCTGATCGAGCCGGTCCTCTTTGCCGCTGCGGCCGATCATCCGACCGCCCGCGCCCATGACGACGCCATCGCAGGGCTTGGTCCCCTGATCGAGGCAGGCGACGAGGAGGGCGCGGCGCGCCTGTTCCTGTCGCTCTGGGGTGGCGGTACCCCGCTCGATGCCATGCCCGAGGCGCAGCGGCGCTACATGATCGACCGCATCTGGGTCGTCCCGGCCTCGACCCCCGCGCTGCACCATGACAGTGCCTCGCTTCTGCCACGACTGGGGCAGTTGGCCTGCCCGGTTCTGCTGATCCAAGGGGGCGACAGCCCGCCGGTGATTTCGGCGATCCAGACGGCGCTGGGCGCTGCCATCGCCGGTCACAGCCGCGTCGTGATCGACGGGGCAGGGCATATGCTGCCCATCACCCACCCGGGGCCGGTCGCATCCGCGATCCGCACCTTCCTTGGGGATACGGCCTGAACCCGGCCTCTAGCCCGCCCATGCGGTCAGCAGCGCCTCGACCTCTTCGGCGGGTTTCGACCAGTCGCAGACAATGCGGCAGCGCACGGCATCCTCCGGCGCAGCATGTTCGATCGCATCGCCCGGAAAGGTGTAATACCGCGCGCCCGCCGCAAAGGCCCGGTCATGCGACGCGCGGGGCAGCTCGAAAAACCCGAGGTTGCCCGCCACCGGATGCGCCATGCGCGCGCCCGGCACCCGCGCCAGCCCCTGCACCAGCTGCGCCATGCGCGCATTCGCGGCCCGCGCCATATCCAGCCAAAGGCCCTCGGCGCAATAGGCGCCCATCTGCGCAGACAGATAGCGGTGCTTGGACAACAGATGCCCGCCGCGCTTGCGCCTGAGTTCCAGCTCACGGCGTCTGGCGGGGTCGAACAGCACCACCGCCTCCACCCCCAAGCAGCCATTCTTGGTGCCGCCGAAGCTGACCGCATCGACGCCCGCCTTCCACGTCATCTCGGCAGGGGTGCATTCCAACGCGGCGCAGGCATTTGCGAACCGTGCCCCGTCGAGATGCACGGGCAGGCCGTGGGCCTTGGCCACGTCAACCAGCGCGCGGATCTCGGCCAGCGTGTAGACCGTGCCGCGTTCGGTGATGTTGGTGATCGTCACCGCGCCCGGCTGCACGCCATGCACGCCCCGATCCGCGGCCTGCAAGATCGCGGCGTCGAGGGCTTCGGGCGTCATCCTGGCGTCCGCGCCATCCACGAGGATCAGCTTGGCGTTGGAATAGAATTCCGGCGCGCCGCATTCGTCCTCTTCCACATGGGCGACGCGGTGGCAGAAGATGCCGTCCCACGGTTTCACGAGGCAGGCCAGCGCCAGGGCATTCGCCACGCTGCCCGTGGCGACGAACTCCACCGCCGCCTCAGGCGCTTCGAAGGCCGCGCGCACCGCGTCGCGCGCCATGGCGGTGATGTCATCATTGCCATAGGGCATCGCCGCGCCGTCATTGGCGGCAACGACTGCCGCCATGATCGCCGGATGCACCGGCCCGGTGTTGTCTGAGGCGAAATTCATGTCCCCGGTTCCTCGATGATGTAGTCTTCCCAGTCTTCCTCCGGCACCTCGAACTCGGGCACGGACAGGCCGCGGATGCTGACGCCGGCCTCGTGGACGCTCTCGGGATCGCCCGAGATCAGCGGGTGCCAGTATTTCAACGGCTTGCCCTCGTGCAGCAGGCGATAAGCGCAGGTTTCCGGCATGAAATAGGCGACATCGCCCATCGTCTCGGGTGTCAGACGGATGCATTCGGGCACCAGAACCTTGCGGATCGCGTATTGGCCGCAGCGGCAGGTCTGATCGTCGAGCAAGCGGCAGGCGACCCGTGTCAGCGCGACCTCGCCGGTTTCCTCGTCCTCGAGCTTGTTGAGGCAGCACTTGCCGCAGCCGTCGCAGAGAGCCTCCCACTCAGAGGGCGTCATCCTGGCCATCGGCACACGTTCCCAGAAGCGCTCTCTCACAGCGCGCCCAGGATCTGGCGCGCCCGCGCGCTGTCGGCGTCCATCTGCGTGATCAGCGCGTCGAGGTCGTCGAACTTCGCTTCGCCGCGCAACCATTCGACAAGGCCCACCGACAGGTGGCAGCCATAGAGATCGCCCGAAAAATCGAACAGGAATGTCTCGAGGTTCGGCGTCTTGCGCTCGAACATCGGTCGGATGCCGAGGTTCGCGACCCCGTGATAGGTGCCCTTGTGCGGCCCCGACAGCACATCGACCAGCACGCCATAGACGCCGAGGCGTGGCACATGCAACCCCTCCAGCCCCATGTTCGCGGTGGGATAGCCCAGCTCGCGCCCCCGCTTCTCGCCATGCAGGACCGGCCCCTCGATCCGGTGCCAGTGTCCCAGCATGTCGGCCGCCGCGCGCGCGTTCCCGTCGCTCAGCGCCGCGCGGATCGCGGTGGAGGAGACGGCGCCGGTCTCGCCGGTCAGAAGCTCGGCGACGGTCACCTCGAAGCCATAGCGCGCGCCGAACTCGCGCAGCATCTCGGCGGTGCCCTTGCGCCCCTTGCCGAAGCAGAAATCCGAGCCCACCACCACATGGCTCAGGCCGAGGCCCCCGGCCAGCACGTCGCGCGCGAATTCCTCGGCCGTCAGCGACGAGAGCCGCGCGTCGAAGGGCAGCTCGGCCAACACCTCCACCCCGAGCTTTTCCAGCCGATGCGCCCGCGCCTCGGCGTTCATCAGCCGGAAGGGTGGGGCGTCGGGGGCGAAGAACTCGCGCGGATGCGGCTCGAATGTCACGACACCCAGCGGCGCACCGGGGCGGCGGGCAAGGTCGATCACATGCCGGTGGCCGCGGTGCACACCGTCGAAATTCCCGATCGCGGCGGATGCGCCGCGGTCCTCGGGGCGGGTATACTGGGGGTCACGCAGGATCCGCATGAGGGACGGGTAGCCGCCCCCGCGGCGATGCGCAAGCGGTGCGGATCAGTCGAACTTGCGCGACGGCGCAAGGACCACGGCCTCGCCCTTCAGCACCACGGTCTTGTCGACGCGGCAATGGGTGGCCAGCGTCACGCGGCGGCGGGAATGGTCGATCTCCATCACCTCGACCTCGGCATGAACCATGTCGCCCGGACGCACCGGCGCCATGAACTTCAGCGTCTGGCCGAGATAGACCGTGCCATGGCCCGGAAGCTGCTCTCCGATCACGGCCGAGATCAGGCCGGCGGTCAGCATGCCATGGGCGATGCGGCCTTCGAAGATCGTGTCGCGGGCGTAATCATCGTCGAGATGCACGGGGTTGCGGTCCGTCGACACCTCGGCGAACAGCTCGATATCGTGGTCCGTGATCAGCTTCTGAAGCGACCGCTTCATACCGATCTCGAGGTCTTCGATGACGATCGTGCCGGTCATGATGTTGTCGAGCATGGTTTGAGTCTCCTGCATCTTGGCGCCCTTCTACGCCATCGTGGGGGCGTTCTGCAATGCAGAAAGTAATAAAATGCGAAAACATCATAAAATTCCGCAACTATGTTGCGTGCAGGTTTTGGCCCTCTTCGGTTGGAGAATGCCGGGTGTCCGGGGGCCGGCCGCCCGGCGGGTCGATGCGCCAGGCGCGGCGAAACCCTTGGTGGCTCAACGCAGCATCCCGATGGAATAGGTCGGCTCCATCTCCGCATCGGTCAGCAACCGCGCCAGTTTCGGCGGGTCCGGCTGATCCGTCGTCCCCGTCTCTTCGCGCGCCAGCCCGCCGGTGATGAACAGCGTGTCGATGTTCTCGCCCATGCCGCCCTGCACATCCGTCCGGATACCGTCGCCGATGGCGAGGATGCGGTCGTCGGGGGTGGATCTGTCGATCTGCTGCAGTCGTTTCCGGGCAAGGTCGTAGATCGGCGGGTGAGGCTTGCCGAAATACAGGCTTTCGCCCCCCATTTCGGTGTAGAGTTGCGCGAGCGCCCCCGCGCACCATTCGCGCGTCTCGCCGCGGTCGACCACGATGTCGGGGTTCGCACACAGCAGTTTCAGCCCCTTGGTCTTTGCCAGCAGGAACTGCGGCCGCATCACCGCGGGATCGGCATGCGGGTCGAAGGGGCCGGTACAGACGATGCCCTCGGCCTCGTTCAGGTCGACCTTCTCGATCTCCACCGGATCGGGCAACAGTTCCAGCGGTTCGAAGAAGGGCGCGTCATGCGGCTCGCCGATGTGCCAGACCTTCTGGCCGACGACGCCCTGATACATCGCGGCGCGTGCGCTGTCGCCCGAGGTGGCGATCACGTCCCAGCAATCCCGGGGCACGCCGAGACGGTCCAGCTGCTTCGCGACGCTCGCCCGCGGGCGCGGCGCGTTGGTCAGCATCACCACCGTGCCGCCCTCAGCCTTGAAGGCCCGCAGCGCCGCGATGGCGGCGGGAAAGGCCTGCACCCCGTCATGCACGCAGCCCCAGAGGTCGCAGAAGACCGCGTCATACTGGCCCGAGATATCGGCGAGGCTGTCGATGATGCGGGTCATGTGCGCGCTCCTTGCGATCCGTCGTGTGGGGTGTAGGCGGAATGGACCGGTGCGTCGAGGGTCCGCGCGAGACGCGGAGGCCGGTCGCGCCACGAAAAAGGGCGGCCCGCGTCGGGGCCGCCCCTTGTGCAGCTTGGGTCGCCTCTACAGCGCGAGGTTGGGGATGATCTGCTTCTTGCGGCTGACGACCCCGGGCAGGACCACGGTGTCGGCCGCGCCCACGCTGGCGGCAAAGCTCTTTTCGGCGACCTTCTTGACCAGATCATTGGGCACCAGCAACGTCGCCTCTTCGTTGAGGATGTCGACCACGAACAGCAGGACCTGGTCCGCGCCGTCTTCCTCGGCGACCTTGGGCATTTCGGCGATCAAGGCGTCCTTGCGCGACAGGACCGTGCCGGGCGACGTGGTCTCGAGAACCGAGACGCGGAAGGTCTTGCCGCCGACCTCGTAGGTCTTGCTGTCCATCCGCAGCAACTCCGCCTCGGAGAAGGCCGAGACATCGGACTTGGCGGCGAACATCTCGGCGGCGTAGCCGGGGATGTCGACGCCCAGGTCGGCTGCCAGCGCCTCGGCCACGGCGCGATCCTCGGGCGTGGTGGTGGGCGAGCGGAACTCCAGCGTGTCGGACAGGATGCACGACAGCATCGCGCCCTTCACGCCCTCGGGCGCCTCGGCCAGGTCATCGCCGATCATCTTGCGCATGATCGTCGCGGTGCAGGCCAAGGGTTCGATCCGGATGTCGATCGGGCCCTTGGTCTCCAGCCCGCCGACCAGCTTGTGGTGGTCGATGATGGCCTGGATATCGGTGTCGTTGATCCCCTCGGGCAGTTCCGCGGGGTTGTTGGTGTCGACGATCACCACCTGCGTGCCGGGGGCTATGCCCTCGATGATGCGGGGTTTGTCGAGGCCCCAGCGGCCCAGCATGAAGGCCGCTTCGGTGTTGGGCTCGCCCAACAGCACGGCTTCCGCCGGGGTGCCTTTGATCTGGTTGAGGTACCAGGCCCAGATGATGGGCGAACCGGTCGAGTCGGTGTCGGGCGATTTATGGCCGAAAACGAGGGTGGTCATGGGTCACTTCCGCGGATTTGATCTGCTGTCGCGCGCCTCATAGCGAAGCGTGCCGGGCTTGTCAGGTGGCAACCGTGCCGCAGAGCCGTGCAGCGTGCCGGTAGCCAATGGGTCGAATGTGTGTCAAACTTGCAGAAATGTCGGGGCACACCGGCAACCGAGGCAGTTTCAGGCAGGCGGACGGGCAGATGCCCATCATCAACGGCACGTGGCAGGACGACACGCTCGACGGCGGGTCCGGGGATGACAGCATCCGCGGGCAATCCGGCGACGACAGCCTGTCGGGCAACGGCGGCGACGATACGCTGTCGGGGGCTTCGGGCAGCGATACGCTCGACGGGGGCGACGGCAACGATGATCTCGATGGTGGCAGCCAGGATGACCTGCTGCGTGGCGGCGATGGCGATGACACGCTCGAAGGAGCCTCGGGTGCCGACACGCTGGAGGGGGGCGCGGGCGACGACCTGATCGAGGGCGCCAGCCAGGATGACCTGATCTGGGGCGGCGACGGGGCCGACACGGTCACTGGCGACAGCGGCACCGACCTCTTGTCGGGTGGTTTCGGGGATGACGTGCTTGATGGCGGGTCCCAGAACGACACGATCTTCGGCGGTGGGGGCAACGACACGATCGAGGGCGGCAGCGGCAACGACTGGCTCGAGGGTGGCGCGGGCGACGACCTCGTCGACGCCGGTGGCTACGGCGGCGGGTCCGACACCATCGTCTTCGGTCCCGGCATGGGCAACGACACGATCGACGGGTTCAACCCGGACACCGACTTCGTCCATGTCCGGGGCGTGGACATCGCCGACATCGTTCTGACCCCGACCGATGATCCCAAGATCTGGGTGCTGAGCATCGACGGCGTGCCGGATACCAGCCTGACCCTCGATTTCACCCATTACTGGAACAACAACCTGCAGATCACCGATCTGGTGGATCGGGTGATCAACGACGAAGACACACTGCCCCCCGAAGACCCCTATGAAGAGCCCATCTGCCTGACGGCGGGCACGCGGGTGGAGACCGCGCGCGGCCTCGTGCCGGTGGGAACGTTGCGCGCGGGCGACCTTGTCCGCACGCTTGACGCGGGCTGGCAACCCGTGCGCGCCGTGTTGCGCCGATGGTTCCCGCTGACCGAACTCCGGGCCGAGCCGTCCTGCCGCCCGGTGCGCATACCGGCGGGCGCCTTCGGGGGCGGTTTGCCGTGGAGGGACATGACCGTTTCGCTGCAACACTGCTTTCTGGCCGTGGACCCGATGGGCCAGCAGCCGGAGGGCTTGATCCGTGCGCGCCATATCGCCGACATGCTCGACATGGCCCGGATCGACGAGGCCCCCGTGCGGGGCGAGACCTATGTGCACGTGCTGCTCGACGCCCATCACCTGATCCGGGCCGAGGGGGTCTGGACCGAAACGATCTACACCGGCAAGCGCGTCATGGCGCAGGACGCGGTGCTGTCCCGGCTGGTCGGCGGGCGCCCCATGCCGCCGATGCACGACCGCGCGCGAACGGCCCTGTCGCGCGGCGATCTGCGCGCCTTCGCCGGTTACATCCTTGGCCAGCGCCTGCCGGCGGATCGTGCCGGGCCCTTGACCCGCGTCGCCTGACCCCGCCCCGGAGCGGGGGCTGAAAAATGCAATCCTGTTTCGCCGCCAGCCGTTGACACGCATGCCACGTCTGCTTATCTCCCGCTCGTTATCACTCACCACTGGCGAGTGATAACGGGAGAGATAAAACCGAACCCGAGAGGAGAGTTCGAGAGATGGCATTCAAACCGCTGCATGACCGTGTTCTGGTCCGCCGTGTCGAATCCGACGAAAAGACCAAGGGCGGTCTGATCATTCCCGACAGCGCCAAGGAAAAGCCCGCCGAAGGCGAAGTGATCGCCTGTGGCGAGGGCGCGCGCAAGGACTCCGGCGAGCTGATCGATATGGCCGTCAAGCCGGGTGACCGCGTCCTGTTCGGCAAGTGGTCGGGCACCGAGGTGACGATCGACGGCGAAGAGCTGCTGATCATGAAGGAGTCGGACATCCTGGGCATCATCGAAAGCGCAGCCGCCGCCAAGGCCGCCTGAGCGTTTCGCCCGGACCGATCCAAAATCTGAAACTCATATTCAAGGGAGCTGTCAACGATGGCTGCTAAGGACGTCAAGTTCAACACCGATGCCCGCAACCGCATGCTGCGCGGCGTCAACATCCTCGCCGACGCGGTCAAGGTCACGCTGGGCCCCAAGGGTCGCAACGTGGTGATCGAAAAGTCCTTCGGCGCACCCCGCATCACCAAGGATGGTGTGTCGGTCGCCAAGGAAATCGAACTGGAAGACAAGTTCGAGAACATGGGCGCGCAGATGGTGAAAGAAGTCGCCAGCCGCACCAATGACGAGGCCGGCGACGGCACCACCACCGCCACCGTGCTGGCCCAGGCCATCATCAAGGAAGGCATGAAGTCGGTCGCAGCGGGCATGAACCCGATGGACCTCAAGCGCGGCATCGACCTCGCGACCTCCAAGGTCGTGGCCCACATCAAGGCCGCCGCCCGTGACGTGACCGACAGCGACGAAGTCGCACAGGTCGGCACCATCTCGGCCAACGGCGAGAAGGAAATCGGCCGCCAGATCGCGGATGCGATGCAGAAGGTCGGCAACGACGGCGTCATCACCGTCGAAGAGAACAAGGGCCTCGAGACCGAGACCGAAGTGGTCGAGGGCATGCAGTTCGACCGCGGCTACCTGTCGCCCTATTTCGTGACCAACCCCGACAAGATGGTCGCCGAGCTGGAGGACGCCATCGTCCTGCTGCACGAGAAGAAGCTGTCGTCGCTCCAGCCGATGGTCCCCCTGCTCGAGCAGGTGATCCAGTCGGGCAAGCCGCTTCTGATCATCGCCGAGGACGTGGAAGGCGAAGCGCTCGCCACTCTCGTGGTCAACAAGCTGCGTGGCGGCCTCAAGATCGCCGCCGTCAAGGCACCGGGCTTCGGTGATCGCCGCAAGGCCATGCTGCAGGACATCGCGATCCTGACCGGTGGCCAGGTGATCTCGGAAGATCTCGGCATGAAGCTCGAGAACGTCACGATCGACATGCTCGGGTCGGCCAAGCGTATCTCGATCACCAAGGACGAGACGACGATCGTCGACGGTCACGGCGAGAAGGCCGAGATAGAGGCGCGCGTCTCCCAGATCCGCCAGCAGATCGAGGAAACCACTTCGGACTACGACCGCGAGAAGCTGCAGGAGCGGGTCGCCAAGCTCGCCGGTGGCGTGGCCGTGATCCGCGTGGGCGGCATGACCGAGACCGAGGTGAAGGAGCGCAAGGACCGCGTCGACGACGCGCTGAACGCCACCCGCGCCGCGGTTCAGGAAGGTGTCGTCGTGGGCGGCGGTGTCGCGCTCATCCAGGGTGCGAAGGCGCTCGACGGGCTGACCGGCGCCAACTCCGACCAGAACGCCGGCATCGCGATCGTCAGGAAGGCCCTCGAGGCGCCGCTGCGCCAGATCGCCGAGAACTCCGGCGTCGACGGTTCGGTGGTTGCCGGCAAGGTGCGCGAGTCGAGCGACGTCACGTTCGGCTTCAACGCCCAGACCGAGGAATACGGTGACATGTTCAAGTTCGGCGTGATCGACCCCGCGAAGGTCGTCCGCACCGCGCTGGAGGACGCCTCCTCGATCGCCGGCCTGCTGATCACCACCGAAGCGATGGTCGCCGACCGGCCCGCCAAGGAGGGTGCAGGCGCCGGTGGCGGCATGCCCGACATGGGCGGCATGGGCGGCATGATGTAAGCACCCGCGTTCGCCGCGAGGCGGGCGCGGCGGGTGGAAGGGTCTGGCCCCGGTCGG
>Ga0076929_100295_pt1 | contig 67438 bp, 53 predicted proteins | sample HotLakConUCCSL28_FD_87104 | JGI IMG/M metagenome (GOLD analysis project Ga0076929, IMG submission 87104) | Hypersaline microbial mat communities from Hot Lake, Washington, USA - Hot Lake Consortium UCC-SL28 (version 3) (version 3) | ecosystem: Environmental > Aquatic > Thermal springs > Hot...
AGAACCGAACACCCAGCGGCCACGACGGGGCGGACCGCTGCGGTATGTGGGGCCTCCGCGGCCCGCCCCGTCGTCCAGCCGCCTCGCAAGGGGCAAACCGAAGCAGCAACTGGGGCAGCTCACTCAAGCTAAGAGTGGTCCGAAGAATCCAGGCAGGTCATAGAGGCCGATGATGTCCACGCGTTTGTCCGCAAACGCGGGGTCCCGGAAGTGTCCGAAGTTTTGGATGCGCTGTGGCGCCAGATCCCACGCTTTGCAGATCCGCTGGACCATACGCAGGCTGAGGTTCATGGTCCTGGCCATGGCGCGGCCGGTCCAGTGCGTGGCTTCGGAGGGGGTCGGCCGACAGGCCTTCTCGATCACTTCTGCGACGATCTCGGGCGGTATAGGAGGTGTGTGCCACGCTTCCATGTCTTGACTCGCAAGAGCCAGTCGACGACCTCTTCGGGATATCGCTTATGCCAGCGCCAGACGGCCGGACGCGAGCAGCCAACCTCATCGGGGACCACAAGAACCCGAGGCTGGCGATCGGAGACAAGCACGTCCGAGCACGCTGGACGTGCTTGAACTGACGCGAACGACCGGCGATGATCGCCTTCGGGTAGCAGGATGCAGACAGTTTGACGCGCCATCCCCAACCTTAAACCGCCTCACGTCACTTGTGAATCCACTGTCTGCGTCATTGCACTAGCGAAATGATGAATCTGCAATGATATTCTTCGATATAACTCGCTCCCATTGATCTCCATTCTGAATGAGTCTTTCCTTCGTATACAGAAGCTCCTCTCTACTCTCTGCAGCGAACTCAAAATTCGGACCTTCAACAATAGCATCAACAGGGCAAGCCTCTTGACACAAACCACAGTAAATACACTTGACCATATCGATATCGTACCGCGTGGTCCGTCGAGTACCATCGTTACGTCGCGGACCCGCCTCAATAGTTATGGCTTGGGCCGGACAGACGGCTTCACACAGCTTGCAAGCGATACAGCGTTCTTCACCATTTGGATAGCGCCTCAGGGCATGCTCACCCCGAAAACGCGGCGACAAACGATTCTTCTCAAATGGATAATTCAAAGTCGCCTTCGGCTTCAGCATGTAGCGCACGCCGATAAAGAAGGCGGAAACGAACTCCAGCAAAAAGATTGACCTCGCAGTACCTTGTAGCGTCGTCATGGGGTTCATCGCCTCTCGATTTTGATTGCATTATAGCCCAAGGGTGCAGAGCACCTCGTGAATTTCAGAGAATGCCTTACCTGCGCCGCCATTCCTCTGGCGAAGGAATCCTCTGGCGAAGGAAGTTCTACATACCTCACTCGTTCGCTCCCCACACTCACGAAAACATAACCGAGCAAACGCCGCAAACGTATACTCGCCATCGTAATCATTAAGAACGCAGATATCATACCACCAGCGCTTCGCGCCAGCCCGTCAGCTTCAACACAAACGCTACAATAACAACTGCGACAAGCGAAGCCGGAAGAAACACCTTCCACCCGAGTCTCATGAGCTGGTCATAGCGATATCGTGGAACGATGGCCTTGACCATTGCAAACATGAAAAACACACCAAAGCACTTTAGCATAAACCATATAATGCCAGGGACCCATGTGAATGGGGCAGCGTCTACAGGGGGCAGCCAGCCACCGAGAAAGAGAATTGTAGTCAGCGCACACATGAGCCCAATAGCGACGTATTCCCCAAGCATGAACATCATGTAAGGCACGGAGGAATACTCGACCATATAGCCTGCCACGATCTCGGACTCCGCCTCAGGAAGATCGAATGGCGGGCGGTTCGTCTCCGCCAGTGCAGATATAAAGAATATGATAAAGATGGGAAATAATGGGAGCCAGTACCAATTGAGGATCGTTAACCAGGGCAAGCCGAGAGCGTTAGCAACACCCGTTCGCTGACTCATCACAACATCACTCAGGTTGAGCGAGCCAACACACAACAGGACGGTGATGATCACGAGGCCAATCGACACCTCGTACGAGATCATCTGCGCACTCGAACGCAGTGCTCCGAGGAACGGATATTTTGAATTGGACGCCCACCCCCCCATGATCACGCCATAAACGCCTAGTGAAGAGATGGCAAAAACATACAGGATGCCGAGATTGATATCCGCGATCACCCAGCCTTCCGCCACGGGCACCACTGCCCATGCAGACATGGCGAGAACAGTCGTGATCAGGGGGGCTAGCAGAAAAACCGCTCGGTCCGCTCCGGCGGGGATTATCGGCTCCTTCAGGGCGAATTTGAGGAGATCGGCGAAGGACTGCAACAGGCCGAACGGGCCGACCACATTCGGCCCTCTCCGCAATTGAACCGCGGCCCAGATCTTTCGGTCGGCGTAGAGGGCGTAGGCGATCACGACCAGCAGGATCGCCAGAAGCAGAAAGCTCTGCAGGGCGATGATAATGGCTGGCGCTGCATAGTCGCTCCAGATACTCGGCATCTCTATTTCCTGACTGGCTGGGTCAGCGGGTGACGAGGATCATTCAATCGGCCTCTTCGGCAACAAGACGAACTGCGCCGTGACGTCGGTTCGTGCAAAGGCACGACGGCAACCTCCGCCTTCACCACGCCGCCCCCTAGAGGAGCATCCGATGAAGACATCGTCATTGCGCCGCCTCCGGCACGCTGTCAGCATCGGACTCGCTGGCACACTCTGCCATGACCACAGATGCGCGCGCGACAGGATTCGTCAGGTGGAAGTTGCGGATCGGGTTCCGGAACGGAACGGGCGATACCTCGCCACGCCGCTGCGCCAGCCGGACGACGCCTTCGACATCAGCCGGGCGGACGTCGTCAAGGTCGGCAAGCACCGGTGCAGTCTTGAGCATCGCGCGGTTCAGCGCGCCGAAATTGTCATAGGGAAGCGTCGCGTCCAGCTCCGCCGACAGCGCGCGCAGGATCGCCCAATCCTCTCGCGCATCTCCCGGCGGAAAGGCCGCCCGAAGCACCCTCTGCGGTCGGCCCTCGAGGTTGACAAGGGTTCCCGTCTTCTCCGTGTAAGCCGCCCCGGGAAGGATGACGTCCGCGACGTGAGCTCCCCTATCCCCGTGCGTGCCGATATAGACGACGAAGGGGCGGTCGAACGCCGTGGCATCGATTTCGTCTGCGCCGAGGAGAAAGACCAGTTCCACATCGCCGGACCTCGCACCCTCGACGATCGCGTGGGTATCACGCCCTCCGCGTCCGGGAACGCAACCGACGTCTAGCCCGCCGACGCGCGACGCCGCCGTATGGAGGATGCCAAAGCCGTTCCATCCCTGCGTCACGGCACCGACGTCCTCAGCGAGGCGCGCCGCTTGGGCCAGAACTGCGGCACCGTCCGGTCTCGTGACCGCCGCCGCGCCCACCATCACGATGGGCCTTTCGGCTTTTTCAAGCACTGCACGGAAGGCACCGAGATCCTCGAGCGCCGCTGGACTCGCGCCGAGGTAGGAATATGGGTAAGTAAGATCGACCCGCTCGCCGACGAGGCCGATCCTCGCACGGTTCTGCACCCAAGCCCTGCGGATGCGGGCGTTCAGAACCGCAGCGTCCCAGCGTGGATTGGCGCCGACGATCAGGATCGCGTCCCCCTCGTCGATCCCGGCGATCGTCGGATTGAAGAGGTAGGATGATCGGCCGAGGGAAGGGTCGAGTGCCGCGCCGTCCTGCCGGCAATCCACCGACTCCACATAAAGGCGGTGCATGAGGTCCTTGAGCGCGAAGAGCTCCTCCGCCAGCGCCAGATCGCCGCCGATCGCCGCCATCCGCTGCGGCCTCGTCGCCTTGACCTTGTCGCGGATCGCGGCGAAAGCCTCACGCCAGCTCGCCGGACGAAGCCGGCCGTCCCGCCGCACATATGGTTGGTCGAGCCGCTGCGCCTTGAGCCCGTCCCAGACGAAACGGGTCTTGTCAGAGATCCACTCCTCGTTGACCTCCTCGTTCAGGCGCGGAAGGATCCGCATCACCTCTCGCCCGCGGACATCGACGCGGATGTTGGAGCCGACGGCGTCCATGGCATCCACGCTCTCGGTCTTCACGAGTTCCCAAGGACGGGCCTGAAATGCGTAGGGCTTCGCAGTCAGGGCGCCGACGGGACAAAGATCTATCACGTTGCCCTGCAACTCCGAGCCCATGGCCTGCTCGAGATAGGTCGTGATCTCCATGTCCTCTCCGCGGCCGATCGAGCCGAGGTCGGGAACGCCTGCCACCTCCGTGACGAACCTTACGCAACGCGTGCAATGAATGCAGCGGTTCATGATTGTCTTGACAAGAGGACCGATGTGCTTGTCCTCCACGGCGCGCTTGTTCTCCTTGAAGCGCGATCCGGATACGCCGTACGCCATCGCCTGATCCTGCAGGTCGCATTCCCCACCCTGATCGCAGATCGGACAGTCGAGCGGGTGGTTGATCAGCAGGAACTCCATCACCCCCTCCCGCGCCTTCTTCACGAAGGCATTCCGGGTGTTGACGGTGGGCGGCGTTCCGTCGCGCCCGGGCCGCAGGTCGCGGACGCTCATGGCACAGCTCGCAACGGGCTTTGGCGGACCGCCCACCACCTGCACCAGGCACATGCGGCAGTTGCCGGCGATCGACAGCCTCTCGTGAAAGCAGAAGCGCGGAATCTCCGCGCCCGCCGCCTCGCAAGCCTGGAGCAGCGTGTAGTGGTCGGGCACCTCGATCTCGGACCCGTCGATGATGAGCTTCGCCATCCCGCTTCTCCTCGACAACTCGCGTCCGCCGCGCTGCCACGCGGCCGGCGTATGCCCGGTGTCATGGCGAAACATGCGACGCGGGGCAATACGTTCAAGCGGCCTCCGCGATGATGCGCGCCCGCGACGCGCCTCTGCCGACAGCCTCGCCCGCCGAACGGAGCGACAGCATCAGCCCCCAAGGCGTTCGCACATGTTCTATCGCACACCCGGAACGAGTTGACAACACTCGAACAACCTGCAATTGATCCGCGCAGCAGAAGACAACTGAAGAACGTGAGGGCATCACGCCCCTGGAGCGACGCATGGCTGGGGAGATCGAAGCATGATCATTGCGATCCGGATGATCGTCGCCGTTGCGCTCGAGGACGTGCCATGTCTGCGGACGCAGCCCGGAAAGCCGAGCCCGGCAGCTCCGCCCCCGGAACGTTTCAGGCCTGAGATCGGCATTCATCCGGCAGTCGGAAGCGATGATGATCGGCAACAGCGCAGATCAGTCTCACGCCGGCGACCTCTCCCCTTGAGGCCGATCGAGAACCCTCCGAAGCGCCTCGAGCACGATCGTGGCCGCGCCTTCCGGGTCCTCCTCGTGGGCGAGATGGCCAAGGTTCGCCATCCTCACGACACGACCACGACGCACGAGGCGGATCGAGCGTGTCGCCTCCGATGGCCTCACCGCCTGATCCCTGGAGCCCACGACGAGGGTCAGCTCGACGTCGAGCCGCGGAAGGTCGCGCTGAAGCGGCCGAAGATCCCAGCCCGCCATCATCGCAAGGGTACCGGACACATGGCCGGCTCGGCGCAAGAGCATATGGTAGAGGCGCACACCCTCGTGGTCGAGCCTGGAGCCGGTGTCCTCGAGGAGACGCGCCACGCGCCGCTCGGAGACGCTAGCGGCGAAGATCCGCGGGGTCAGCGGGTTCACGTAGAGGAGACGGGCGAGCGTCGAGAAGATCGGCCCGGCCGCTCCGGCGAACGGCCTCAAGGACGCGTTGAAGCCGACGATCGCCGCCGGTCGGGCAACGTCATCGAGCGCCATCCGGATCGCGACGGCTGCGCCCGCCGAGTGACCGACGAGTGCCGTCGGAGCAAGCCCCAGCACATCGAGAAGCCTACCACAGGATCGCGCAACCTGAGGAAGCGTCATTCGCGTGAAGAGCGGCGTCGATGTGAAGCCGTGCCCCGGAAGGTCGAATGCGACGACCGTGCATTCCCCCGCGAGGCGCTCCATGAGGCCGCGCCAGGAATGCGTGGATGCTCCCGTGCCGTGCAGAAACACGACCACCGGCCCATCACCCATGACCTGGACGTGGAAGCGGAGACCATCTGCCTCGACGAAGCGGCTCGCCGCCCGATGCGGCCAGGCGAGCCCGTCTGTATCGAAATGCGGCTTGTCACGATCTGCGAGCAAGGTCGGGACCTCAGGCGTTCGCATCGCTCGGCGCTTCGATGGAGAGCAACCGGCGCCTCGCCGGGGCTTCGGAAGATGGCGCAAGGTCCGGCCCCCCGATCCCGCTCGAGCCCGACCCGATGCCGCGGGGCAGCGCCGCCGCCGCAACCGAGTTTCGCCAATCGCTTCCACAGAAGCCCTTCACGAAAAATGCCGTGCATCTCGGCCGCACAAGAAGCCGTCGCACCGGGCGGGACGATCGGCGGCTCGACAGGGGTCCGTCTGGGGGTCCTTCACGAGCGAGGATCCTCGATGCCTGTGCAGAGTGAGGCGATCGGAGCATTCAAGTGCCGTCGTCCAGCAGGAACTCCCAGCGTCCTGCCGGGCCCATGCTGCGCACAGTGGCGCGGTCGCGCCCTCTCGTCACTGCGTTCGGCGTGCGCCTGCGTCCAGCAGGCTTCCACGACACTTGTTACCGCAGAACGGCGGCGCTTGGCGACCATGACGACGTACGAGGAAATGCCGTCGGTGATGTCGACGGCTCGAGCGTCGCGGCCGACTCTCCCATCGTCGAAGGCTGTGTTTCGCGCCACCACGACCTCAACGCCGGGCCGGCGCTGCGATGGCGGCGAGCGCCCTCGGGCCGGAGCGAGGCAGGGGCGCATACCGGGCGGCCATTTCGGCTGCGAGAAGGCGGGCCGCATCGCCCGGGCGCGCCGCCGTGTCGACGAGGACCGCAGGCACCCCCTCGGCACGAATGGCGCGAGCGATGGAGTAGGCGTCGTCCCGGGCCTCGGCCCGCCCGCTTCCGCCGGCGAGCGGTACGTTCGCACGGGCATCCGTCAGGACGACGATTGTCGGCTCGCGACCTGCCCTCATCGCGAGGCGCGCGAGGCGCAGCGACTCGACCAGCCCAGCCGCAAGAGGTGTCCCACCACCGCCCGGAAGCGCGGCGAGCGCGCGCTTGGCCCGGGCAAGCGACGCCGTGGGCGGCAGAAGAACCTCCGCCCCCTCCTTTCGGAATGCGACGAGCGCCACCTCGTCGCGGCGGATGTAGGCGTCGGCGAGAAGGCACTCCACGGCGCCCTTCGCCTCGGCCATGCGGGCAAAGGCCTGACTGCCCGAGGCGTCGACTGCGAAGATGGTCGCGGTGGCGGCGCGCGACCTGGTCCGGCGGACCCGGAGGTCGGACCGGCGAACCGGGATCCGGCCAGGTTCGGCCTTGCGGACAGCGCGCCAGGGAGCCGCCGCCGTCAGCGTCTCCACGAGTGCGATGCGCCCATCCCGACCGGGGACGCCCGCCCTGACGCCGACGGGCCTTCCCCGCCCCCCTCTCACCTTCCGGCCGGATCGGCCCGGCGTGCGCGCCCGCGGCACCGCAGAACCGGCAAGAGCCGCGAGGAGGCCGGGATCCAGCCTGGCCGTCGCAGCCTCGACGAGACGCTCGCCCGCGTCGTCGCGATTGCCTTCGTCGTCGGAGTGAGCCTCCTCGCTGTCCGGCCCACTGTCTGCCGGGTTCTCGTTTTCGGCAGGCTCTGGAGGGTCGGGCGGCGCATCGCTCTCATCGGCCGCTTGAGGCGCGGGGATGCCGAGGGCACGCGGCAGAAGCACGAGAGCAACCGCGGCGGCCACGTCCTCGTCCCGCGCCTCGGATCGTCCGCGCAGCGCCGCTATGGCCTTCACCGCCGCGAAGGCGTGGATATCCGCCCTCAGCGAAAGCACCCCAAGCGCCAACGCCGCCTCGCTGATGGCGGCAGCCGTCTCGTCGGACACGGATGTATCGCGCCAATGGCGCGGCAGGCGTCTCAGGGGTGCGATCTCGTTCGCCCCGCTCGAAGCCGGCAGGACGAATGCGAGGCGATCGGCAAGGCGTGGATCCATGGAAGGATCGTCCGGACCCGCCTCGTCCAGTGCGACCACTGGCCGGGGACGAAACCGCGCGCCGCTCACGGCATCAAGCGCCTCGCCATCGAGGAAGACGCCGAGAAGCCCGGAAATCTCCCCAGAGGCCCGCTCTGCACAGGGCAGAACCAGCGGAAGGTCTCCGTCTGCAAGAAGGCCACGCGCCGCACGCGGGGCGCCGTCTGCAAGCGTCGCCGTCAGGTCGAGCCCACCGACGAGACGCTCGAAGTCCGCGGACAAGGGTATCCGCCGCGTCTGCCCGAAAAGGTCGAGGACGCTGTCGCGCGCCTCGCCTGGAGGGCCGACGAGTCGCAACCCGCCGAAGACATCCGGGGCGTCGAGGACGAGCGAGGCGACGATGGACACGGCCTCCCCTGCCGAAAGCGCCGCCGCCTGCCCGGACGGTGCAGGCACCCCGGCGCCAGCACTCCCGGCCTGAGCATCCTCCGGAGCCGGCGTCACGCCGGGGCGCTCCCGTTTCGGGTGCGGGAAGATCGCTCGCGCGCGATCCCGTGCATCTCGTCAGGCTGCTTCGGCATCCGCCAATACCTCGCGGAGCGCCCGCTCCACCCGCGTCGCCGAGCCGGCTTCGTCCAGCGGGTCGCGGCGCAGGCGATGCGTCAGCGCGAAGGGTGCCGCCATCCGGACGTCGTCCCGCGTCACCATGGATCGGCCCTCGAAGGCGGCCAGCGCCCGCGCCGTGCGCATCAGCGTGAGCTCTCCTCTTGCGCCGTCGGTGCCGAGCGCCATGCCGAGCGCGGCGATCGTCTCGAGCACGCTCTCGTCGACGTCGACGTCCGGCAGGAGGGTGCGCGCGGCGAGGATCCGGTCGCGGTGGCGGTCCCCGTCGGCGCGGAAGCGCTCGGCGAACGCCTCGGGATGTCGCTCGAACGCATCGCGCCGCTTGATGATCTCGACCCGCGTCGGGATGTCCCGCGGCGTCTTCACGTCCACCGCGAGGCCGAAACGGTCGAGGAGTTGCGGGCGAAGTTCGCCCTCCTCGGGATTGCCGGATCCGACCAGCACGAAGCGAGACGGGTGGCGGATCGACAAGCCCTCCCGCTCGACCACGTTCACGCCGGACGCCGCCACGTCGAGAAGGATGTCAACGATGTGGTCCTCGAGGAGGTTCACCTCGTCGATGTAGAGAAAGCCCCTGTGGGCGCGGGCAAGAAGCCCGGGCTCGAACAGCTTCTCGCCGGTCGCGAGCGCCCGCTCGAGGTCGAGCGCACCGACCACGCGATCCTCCGTCACGCCGAGCGGAAGATCGACGACGGGAACGGTGATCGACGTCCGCGGGCCCGCCACGTGCCGATCAGGGCACCGTTCCGCTTCCGGCGGCTTGTCCGGATCGCAGTGGTAGCGGCAGTGCTCGTAGGCGGCCATGGGCGGAAGGCTCGCCGCAAGGGCGCGCACGGCGGTGGACTTCCCCGTCCCCCGGTCACCGAAAATGAGGACGCCACCGATGGAAGGGTCGATGGCGACCGCCGTCAAGGCCATTTTCATGGCGTCCTGCCCGACGATCGCTGCGAAAGGGAACGTAGCCATGTGTCACGATTGGCAGACACTCGTGGCCGCATCAAGCGGTGACGCGCAATGACCGACGACGACTTGCCGCAGAGCCGCTGCGCGCGCCTGCTCCGCCCGCCAGGATCGGTCAAGAATGGTCGGGGAACCCTGTTGCGGGACCCGCCCCATGAGCCCCGACCACCACTCACCGACCACGCGAGGAGTGGCGGCCTGCGGCGGTTTGCATCTCCTGCATGGGGCTGGCGTGAGGGGGCCGGGTCCGGCGCCGCTCGATTCCGGACAGGCCGGGCGACGCCCGGATGCGCCGAGGCGGCACGTTCCGAGGGTGGCCGATGCCGGCTTCGGGGCCTCTCCGGGGCGCGGCGAGCCTGCGAGGCCGCGGGATGGCGCAGAACAACCTCACCGCGCCACCATCGGGAGCGCCGCCGCGTTCTGCAGCGCTGCGGCCGTCGCAGCAGCACCCATGAACGGCGTGAGGCTCGCGACAGTGCCGATGAACGATGAAGTCCTCAGCGCCGGACAGAACGTCATCGGCGGAGACCGGCTCGAGCGGACGCCTGCCGGTCAGGCCGAGACTTCGCACAGCGGCGACGGGTCGAGGTTCGTTCCGGTGCCTTTGTCAGGCCGCCTCCCGACCCGCCGCGGCGACTCTCGCGCCCGAACCCGCGCCGCGGCCCTCGCCGTAGGAGAGACCTGCGGACGGCGCCGGCCGCCCGCCCTCGCGCGGCACCATCGCCGCCTCGGTCGCGCGCGCGATCGTCCCGCGCCGGCGTACCGACCGGGCGATCTGGCGCGACAGCAGGATGACGGGGATCAGCCCCACCAGGACGATCATCAGCGAGGGAACCGACGCCTGCTCGAGCCGCTCGTCCGACGCGAGGCGGTAGGCGCGGATCGCGAGGGTGTCGAAGTTGAACGGCCGCAGGATGAGCGTCGCCGGGAGCTCCTTCATGATGTCGACGAACGTGATGAGGAACGCCGTGAGGAGCCCGCCGGACAGGAGCGGCGCATGGACCCGCGCGAAGGTTCCCGCAGGGCCGCGCCCGAGCGTGCGGGAGACGCCGTCGAGGGAGGGCGGGATGCGCGCGAGCCCCGCCTCCACCCCGTTCAGCGAGACGGCGAGGAAGCGCACCACGTAGGCGAACAGGATCGCCGCGATGGTCCCCGTGAGGATGAGACCCGTCGGGATCCCGAACGTCGCCGTCATGAAGCCGTGGAGCCAGCGGTCGAACGCGCCGAAGGGAATGAGGAGGCCGACGGCGATCACCGCCCCCGGCACGGCATAGCCGAACCCCGCGAGCTGGCCCATGACGGCGGTGAGCCGCCCCTGCGACAGGCGCCGCGCGTAGGCGATGACCATCGCGACGGCGACCGTCAGCACGGCGCCGATGGTGGCGAGCGTGATGCTGTTCCAGATGAGCCGCGTCGTGCGCGGGTCGAACCAGGAGACGTCGAGGGCGAGGCCGAGGCCGAAGAGCGTCGCCGCGGGCACCGCAAAGCCGCATGCGACCGGAACGGCGCAGGCGAGGACGGCGAGCGCCGCGCGCCAGCCCCTCAGCTCCAGCGCCGGCATCGGCCGCCCGGCGCGCGCGTCCACGAAGCGCCTTCCACGCCGCCCGATGCGCTCGAGCGCCATCACGAGGAGCACGAACGACACGAGGACGAGGGAGAGCTGCACCGCCGCAACCCTGTCACCCAGCGAGAACCAGGTCCTGTAGATGGCGGTGGTGAAGGTCTGGACGCCGAACTGGTAGACCGTCCCGTAGTCCGCGAGGGTCTCCATGATGGCGAGCGCGAGGCCGGCCACGATGGCGGGCCGCGCCAGCGGCACTGCGACCCCCGCGAAGGCGCGCCAGGGGGAGCGGCCGAGCGTTCGTGCCGCCTCGAAGGCGGTCGCCGACTGCTGGAGGAAGGCCGTCCGCGCCAGGAGATAGACGTAAGGGTAGAGCACCATCGCGAGCACGAAGGCGGCCCCTTCCAGGGAGCGGATCTGCGGAAACCAGTAGTCGTTCGGCCCCCAGCCGGTGACGTCGCGCAGGATCGTCTGCACCGGGCCCGGATGCTGGATGAGGTAGGTGTAGGCGTAGGCGCTGACGTAGCCTGGCATGGCGAGCGGCAGGACGAGCGCCCACGCGAACATGTTCCGTCCCGGAAAGCGGCACATGGTGACGAGCCAGGCCGCGGGCACGCCCATCACCGTCACAGCGACGCCCACGAGGAGGACGAGCGCCAGCGTGTTCGCCGTGTACTGCGGCAGGACCGTGTCCACGTAATGGGCAACCGCACCCGTCGACTGGCCGGTCGCCGCGACGAGGAGGGCGAGGAGCGGCAGGAGGGTGAGCGCGGACAGGACGAGGGAGAGGGCCGAAAGCCCGGAGATCCGACGACGCCCGCCTGTTCTCTGGCGAGCCGTCGTCATGATCGCCGGCTTCTTCGATCTGGAACAGATGTAAATCGCAGGTGCTTCATTCACGAGCATTACCGATGGCGCCCGCCGCTGCCAAGACTTTCGGCAGCGTCAGACGCGCGCAACAGCCTTGCAGGGCGGACCGACAGCCGCACCGCGCCCCCGCGGGGTGGACAGCAAGCCGCGCCGCGACGCCGCGCGGAGCGAACCCGCCGACGCGATCGTCCGTTCACACGTTGTCAGGAATGGAGTTCGCCATGAAGCCGAACCGATACACGATCGCACCAGCCCTCGTCCTCGCCCCAGCCCTCGCCCTCGCAGCGTCCGCCGGGACCGCCGCGGCGGAGGAGGTCCTCTTCGTGGAGTTCCAGGAGCGCGCGACGGGCGACAGCTTCCGCGTCGAGAACGTCGCCCCTTGCGAGGGGATCCTGATCACTGAGGTCAGCATCAACCTCGCGAGCGCGGCAAGCGGCCTCTTCTTCGACGTCGCCCCCGGCGAGCCGGGCTATCCCGACGAGGAGCAGCGCATCGAGCTCTGGGAGGGGGCCGGCTTCGTGGAGAGCGTGTGGCGGGTGGAGGACGGCGACCAGGTGCTCACCATCGAGCTCGAGGACTTCACGCCCGGCGATGCGTTCCGCATTCACATCGACGTCGACAACGAGGACGGCCGCGTGCCGGGGCCCGGCGACGACGCATCCGCGCGCGACATGGAGGGGGCGACAGTGGCCGCGAAGATGTTCAACAACCGGGGCTTCAGACAGGCGGAGATCGCGGCATTCGGCGAACTGGCCAACGCCCGGATCTCGTGGCCGCACGCCTGCGTGGAGGAGGACGAGGAGGATGCGGGCTGATCCCGGCCGGCGCCTCGCATCAGCCCCACACGGCGCGCCATTGCCGGGCGACGCTCTCGAAGCGGCCCGCCGCGATCGCCTCCCGCAGCGACGCCATGAGGCGCTGGTAGAATGCAATGTTGTGCCAGGAGAGGAGCGTCATCGCGAGCGGCTCCCCGACGCGCACCAGGTGGTGGAGGTAGGCGCGCGAATAATCGCGGGAGGCCGGGCAGTTCGTTGCGGGATCGAGCGGCTCCGGATCGGCCCTGAAGCGGGCGTTCTTGAGGTTGAGCCTTCCCTCCGACGTGTAGGCGACGCCATGCCGCCCCGCGCGGGTGGGCATCACGCAGTCGAACATGTCGATGCCGCGCTCCACGGCGCCGACGATGTCGGACGGCGTCCCGACGCCCATGAGGTAGCGCGGCCTGTCCGCCGGAAGACGGGGCAGCGTCGCCGCGACGGTCCCGAACATCTCCGCCTGAGGCTCGCCGACGGCAAGGCCACCGACTGCGTAGCCGTCGAAGCCGACGGCGAGAAGCCCCTCGGCGGAGCGCGCCCGCTCGGACGCGTCCGTCCCGCCCTGGACGATGCCGAACTGCTGGCGGCCCGCGGGCGCCGTCTCGAGGAAGGCGCGGCGCGCGCGGGCGGCCCAGTCGAGGCTGAGGGTGACGGCGCGGGCGACGGCCTCGGGCGGTGCGGGAAGCGCGACGCACTCGTCGAGCTGCATCTGGATGTCGGAGCCGAGCTTCAGCTGGATGTCCACAGCACTCTCGGGGGTGAGGCGGTGCATCGAGCCGTCCACGTGGCTCCTGAACGTGACGCCGTCCGGGTCGATCCGCCTCAGCTCCGACAGGGACATGACCTGGAAGCCGCCCGAATCGGTGAGGATCGTCCGCTCCCAGCGCATGAAGGCGTGGAGGCCGCCCAGCGCGGCGACGCGTTCGGCGCCAGGGCGCAGCATGAGGTGGTAGGTGTTGCCGAGGACCACCTCGGCGCCGGTGGCGGCGACGTCGCGCGTCTGCATCGCCTTCACGGTGCCCTGCGTGCCGACGGGCATGAAGGCCGGCGTCTCGACGGTGCCGTGCGGTGTGGTGAGGCGACCCCTGCGGGCCGTGCCGTCGGTGGCGAGCAGGGAGAACGTCATTGCGTCTTGCGGAAGAGGAGCGACGCGTCGCCGTAGGAGTAGAAGCGGTAGCCGCCGGCGAGGGCATGGGCGTAGACGGCGCGCATCCGCTCGAGCCCCACGAAACCCGCCACCAGCATCATCAGCGTCGAGCGCGGCAGGTGGAAGTTCGTCATCAGCCCGTCGGCGACGCGGAAGCTGAAGCCCGGGCGGATGAAGAGCCTCGTCTCGGCGGCGAAGGGAGCGATCTCGCCCGTGACGGCGGCGCTCTCGATGAGGCGGAGCGCCGTTGTGCCCACCGCGACCACTCGCCCGCCAGCGGCGCGGGTGGCGCGGATCTCCTCGGCCGTCGCGGCGTCGAGCTCGCCATATTCGGCGTGCATCTCGTGTCCGTCGATGCGCTCGGCCTTGACCGGCAGGAAGGTTCCCGCGCCGACGTGGAGGGTGACGCGGGAGAAGGTGACGCCTGCCGCCTCGAGCTCCCTCATCAGCCGCTCGGTGAAGTGGAGCCCCGCAGTCGGCGCGGCGACCGAGCCCGGCAGCGTCGCGTAGACCGTCTGGTAGTCCTCCTCGTCCCGCGAGTCGGGGGCGCGGCGGGAGGCGATGTAGGGCGGAAGCGGCATCTCCCCCGCCGGCAGGGGGTTCTCTGCGAAGCGCACCCAGACGGTGCCCCCGTCCCGCGCCGTCACGGTGCCCTCGACGGGGCCGTCCCGGCCGGCGAAGCGCAGCACGTCACCCGCCGCGATGCGCTTGGCGGGCCGGGCGAAGGCCTCCCATTCGCCGGGCTGCCGCTCGGCGAGGAGGGTCAGCTCGACGCGCGCCGCCCCCTCCCCCCGCACCCGCTCGCCGGTGAGGCGCGCGGGAATGACGCGGCTCACGTTCACGACGAGCCTGTCTGCGGGCAGGAGGATCTGCGGCAGGTCGCGCACGATCCTGTCCTCGATGCGGCCCGGGGTGGAGACGAGGAGGCGCGCCGAATCGCGCGGCGACGCGGGCCGCAGCGCGATCCTGTCCTCCGGGAGGTCGTAGTCGTAGTCGGAGAGGGACGAGCCGTCGCCCCCCTCCCCCGCGTCGGCCATCGCGCCTCAGCCGTCGGCGGCGATGCGGGCGCGCACGATGCGATCGGGGTTCGCCACGGCGCCGTTGTTGCGCATGTTGCCGGCCTCGAGCGCATCGACGTGGTCCATCCCGTCCACCACGCGGCCGAACACGGTGTACTGCTGGTCGAGATGGGGCGCTGGCTCGAAGACGATGAAGAACTGCGAGTTCGCGCTGTTGGGGTCCATGGTGCGGGCCATGGAGACGGTGCCGCGCTCGTGCGGCGTGTCGTTGAACTCGGCGCGAAGGTCCGGAAGGTCGGAGCCGCCGGCGCCGGTGCCGGTCGGATCGCCGGTCTGGGCCATGAAGCCCGGGATGACGCGGTGGAACGGCACGCCGTCATAGAAGCCCTGGCGGGCGAGCGTCTTGATGCGCTCGACGTGGTTCGGTGCGACGTCGGGCAGGAGCTCGATCACGACCGGACCATCCTCGAGCTCGAGGACGAGGGTGTTCTCGGGATCCTGGGCGGCCGCGTGGGCCGAGCCGCAGATCGCGAGCGCTGCGGCGGCGAGGAGGCGGGAAATCATGAAGTGGCTACTCCGTCAGATGGGGTCCGGCCGCTGGCGCGGCTTCCTGGTCGTCGCGGGTCGCGGCCCGTTCGTCATCGCGTGCGCTGGCCGAGACGTTCCGCCACGTGCGGCGGGACGAAGGGGGTGACGTCCCCGCCGAGCTTCGCGATCTGGCGCACGAGTGTCGCCGTGATGTGCCGCACTTCGGGGCTGGCTGGCAAGAACACCGTCTGGACCTGCGGCCGCATGGTGCGGTTCATGCCGGCCATCTGCATCTCGTAGTCGAGGTCGGTCCCGTCCCTGAGGCCCCTCACGAGGATTGAGGCGCCCTCGGCGACGGCGGCGTCGATGACGAGGCCCGTGAAGGAGACGACAGACAGGCGGTCGGCCCGCTCGGGGTGGCTGCGCCGCATCTCCTCGAGCAGCATCTCCTCGCGCTCCTCGAAGGAGAACATCGGCACCTTTCCCGGATGGACGCCGATGGCGACCACCACGCGGTCGGCGATGTCGAAGGCGTGGGCGAGGACGTCGAGGTGGCCGTTGGTGACGGGGTCGAACGAGCCGGGGTAGAGAGCGGTCCGCATGGATGAGGCCTCGGTGGCGCGCGACCCCGGAGGCCGCAGCAGGTTGCCGTTAGCAGCAATCGACGTTCGCGGCATCCCGGCCGCCGCCGCACGCGCCCATATCGGCCCTGCGAAAGGGTTAATGCAGGCAAAACGGCGGCTCAACTGATCGTGAACCGTGCATGCGACCGAAAGTGTCCCCTCCTGCACCGAAGGTCGAGCGGTGCGTGCCTAAAGCGCCTCTCCCGACTCCACCGTGCGGTGGATGGACGAGACGCCATCGGTTAACGACATGATAATGGCGGCAGAGCAGAACGGACGTGGCATCCCGGCCGGCAGCTAAAGATGATCGACACGGCTTCTTGGCCTTTGCGGCACGATACTTTCTGAAGAAGCGGCCTGTTGTTGGAGAAGAAGCATGACCGTCGGCGCGACGACCATTCGCATGCTGCCGATGGTCGCCGGAACCTTCGGGAGCGGCAAGGTGTTCGTGGTGTCCGGAGGGCCAACGAAGTGGGCGCAATTTGTCGGGAACAAGTCGCCGCTTCGGACGGCGCGCGCAGGCGGCCCCGCCGGCGAAGCGCCGGACCGTGACACGAATCACAGCTGAATCGATTCGATTTCATTACCTGTGGATCAACCAACGAGACGGTTGAAAGGGAGACAAGACAATGGAGCGCCGTTTTTTCAGCCCCGTCACCGCCAGCGTCGCGGCCGCCGTGGTGGTCGCCGCGGCGACGCTGGGCGGAACGCTCGCCTCCGACACGCCGGCGAAGAAGAGCGACCGGTTCGAGGTGATGGGCGATGCCCTGTGCGAGGGCCAGACCTGGCCGAACCTGTCCGCCGAGTGCCTCGCCTGGGCCGAGGGCGAGGCGACCGTCGGCAACGTCCGGTTCGTGACCCTGGTGGAGACAGACCGCGAGGCGCGCGTCACCACCCTCACCAAGGTACCGGCGGAGGCGGGGAACTGACCTCCCCGCCCCCGTTTTGCCCGGGAGTGGCAGGCTCCCCGATCTCGCAACCTTTCATTGCGATCGCCGGCGACCGATCTCGACCTGATTCCTGACATCCTTCCGAGGGATCACGCAACCGGCCACGCTCGCAGCGTCGTTCGCATCCGGCCTCGGAGCCGCCATCGCCATCAGCCCCGCCTCCGCGCTGCCGGAGGCCGCGACACCGCCGGCCTCACGCAAGGATGACCTCGCACGCCCGCTCGCCTCTCGGGACTGCCGGCGGGAGGCGATGCCGCAGGGACGTGCCGTCTCCGGCACGACAGTGACGGCATACCCCCGCCACGCGCTCACGATCCTCGAGCTGGCAACCGGCCGGAGGGAACGGTGCCGGTCAGTCCTGCGCGCCGGCCTCGCCGTCCTCCTCATCGTCACCCTCGCTGATGCGGTCGACGGAGACGACGCGCTCGTCCTTCGCCGTCGCGAACACGATCACGCCCTGAGTGGCGCGGCCTGCGATCCTGACCCCGTCCACGGGCACGCGGATGAGCTGGCCGGCGTTGGTGACGAGCATGAGCTGGTCGTTCTCGTCGACGGGGAAGCTCGCCACCAGCTTGCCGTTGCGCTCGTTCACCACCATGGCGGCGATCCCCTTGCCGCCGCGGCCGGTCACGCGGAACTCGTAGGCTGAGGTGCGCTTGCCGAAGCCGTTCTCCGAGATGGTGATGATGTGCTCCTCGGCGGCGGAGAGGGCGGCGTAGCGGTCGGCGCCGAGCTCGACGGCCGCGGCGGCCGCCTCCTCGTCGCCCTCGCCCTGACCGTCGCCATTGCCGTCGCCGTTGCCGTTCTCGCCAGTGCCCACGGCCTCCCCGGCCACCGCGCGGCGCATCTTGAGGTAGGCCGATCGCTCCTCCGCGTTGGTCGGGACGTGGCGCAGGATGGACATGGAGATGACGTCGTCACCCTCGCCGAGGGTGATCCCGCGCACGCCTTTCGACGTGCGGCCCATGAAGACGCGCAGCGACGATACGGGGAAGCGGATCGCCTGGCCGAGCGCGGTGGTGAGAAGGACGTCCTGCTCGGGGGTCGCGATGGCGACGCCGACGATCCCGTCGCCCTCGTCGAGCTTCATGGCGATCTTGCCCGCCCGGTTCACGTTGGTGAAGTCGGACAGCTTGTTGCGCCGCACGTTGCCGTCGCGCGTGGCGAAGAGGACGTCGTAGTCGCCCCACGTCCCCTCGTCCTCCACCAGCGGCAGGATGGACGTGATCGTCTCGCCCGGCTGGAGCGGAAGGATGTTGACGAGCGCCTTGCCGCGCGCCTGCGGCGCCGCCAGCGGCAGCCGCCACACCTTCTCCTTGTAGACGATGCCGCGGGAGGAGAAGAACAGGACCGGCGTGTGCGTGTTCGCGACGAACACGCGGGTGACGAAGTCCTCGTCGCGCAGGGTCGTCCCCGCCCTCCCCTTGCCGCCGCGCCGCTGCGCCCGGTAGGTGTCGAGGGGAACGCGCTTGATGTAGCCGGCGTGGGACACGGTGACGACCATGTCCTCCCGGTTGATGAAGTCCTCGTCCTCGAGGTCCGGCCCGCCCTCCGCGATCTCGGTCCTGCGGGGCGTCGCGAACTCGTTGCGCACCTCCGCGAGCTCGTCCTTGATGATCCCCATGACGCGGGCGCGACTGCGCAGGATGTCGAGGTAGTCGGCGATCTCGTCTGCGAGCTTCTTCAGCTCGTCGCCGATCTCGTCCCGGCCGAGGGCGGTGAGGCGCTGCAGGCGGAGGTCGAGGATGGCGCGGGCCTGCTCCTCGGACAGGCGGATGGTGCCGTCCTCCTTCAGCGCGTGGCGCGGATCGTCGATGAGGGCCACCAGCGGCGCCATGTCCTGCGCCGGCCAGTCCCGCGCCATGAGGGCGGCACGGGCCGTCGCCGGGTCGGGCGAGGTGCGGATGAGGCGGATCACCTCGTCGATGTTGGCGACGGCGACGGCGAGGCCGACGAGGACGTGCGCCCTGTCGCGCGCCTTGTTGAGGAGGAACTTCGTCCGCCGCGCCACCACCCGCTCGCGGAAGGCGATGAAGGCGGAGAGGAGATCCTTGAGGTTCAGCTGCTCGGGCCGTCCGCCGTTCAGCGCCACCATGTTGCAGCCGAACGAGGTCTGGAGCGGCGAGTAGCGGTAGAGCTGGTTGAGGACCACGTCAGCGTTCGCGTCCCGCTTCAACTCGATGACGACGCGCATGCCCTCGCGGTCCGACTCGTCGCGAAGGTCCGAGATGCCCTCGACGCGCTTCTCGCGCACGAGCTCGGCGATCTTCTCCACCATGGTGGCCTTGTTCACCTGGTAGGGGATCTCGTCGACGATGATCGCCTGGCGGTCGCGGCCCATCTCCTCGATGCGCACCTTGCCGCGCATGAGAACCGAGCCGCGCCCGGTCTCGTAGGACGCGCGGATGCCGGAGCGGCCGAGGATGATGCCGCCGGTCGGAAAGTCCGGCCCGGGCACGATCTCCGTCAGATCGGCGATGGAGAGTGCCGGGTCATCGATCAGCGCGATGGTGGCGTCGACGATCTCGCCGAGATTGTGCGGTGGGATGTTGGTGGCCATGCCGACGGCGATGCCGCCCGCGCCGTTGACGAGGAGGTTCGGGAAGCGCGCCGGGAGGACCATCGGCTCGCGCTCGGAGCCGTCGTAGTTGTCCTGGAAGTCGACGGTGTCCTTGTCGATGTCGACAAGCAGCGCGTTCGCCACCTTCTCGAGGCGCACCTCGGTGTATCGCATCGCCGCCGGAGCGTCACCATCGACAGAGCCGAAGTTGCCCTGACCGTCCACCAGCGGCAAGCGCATGGAGAAGGGCTGCGCCATGCGTACGAGCGCGTCGTAGATCGCCTGGTCGCCGTGGGGGTGATATTTGCCCATGACGTCGCCGACGACGCGGGACGACTTCTTGTAGGGCCGGTTCCACTCGTAGCCGTTCTCGTGCATCGTGTAGAGGATGCGGCGATGCACGGGCTTCAGGCCGTCCCGCGCGTCCGGAAGCGCGCGGGAGACGATGACCGACATGGCGTAGCCGAGGAACGACTTCTCCATCTCGGCGGTGATGGAGACGCCCGAGACGCCTTCCCCGCCGCCGGGAGGAAAGGGCGGAGCGCCCGGATCCGTGGGGCCGCCGGGACCGTCGGTCGTGTTGTCGTCGCTCACAAGCTCGCCGCCTGTCGTTTGGGGAATGCCTGACAGATAGGCGATTCAGCCGCGGATCGCCACCTCGGCCCCTCGCCCGCGAGGCGCTGGAGACGCGAAGGCGTCGGCGCGCCCTTCGGCAAAGGCCCGTGCAGCCGGCACCCGCCCGGACCTGCCGTCGCGCACGACGTCCCGGCCGCAGGTCGACAGGTCATGCGCCCGGCATCAGCGCCGGGTCATCCCGAGGCGGATCCGAAGCTCGGCGTTGCGCGAGTAGATCGGCCGCCCGGCCGTGACGCCGAACGCCGTGCGGTCGATGGTGGCCTCGAGGCGTGCCGACAGGCCCCGTTGGCCCTCGCGCACCGCATCGCCGTCGAAGCGGACCTGCCGCGTGGTGCCCTTGATGGTGAGGTTGCCCTCGAGAACCGCCCGTCCCCCCTCGATCCTGCCGGCGGTGGCGACGAAGCGGATCTCGGGGAAGCGCTGAACGTCGAGCCCGTCGCCGCCCGACAGGAGCCGCTTCACCGCATCGGCGGGTCCCGAGATGCGCGTCGCGTCGAAGACTGCGCTGCCGCCGGTGACGCGGCCGTTCCCGTCGAGCGTGATGCTGCCGCCCTTCGGCGGCATCTCAGCCCGGATGGTGCCGACGAAGCTCCTCACCGTCATGCGTGCGGCCGTGCTGTCCGGAACGATCCGGTAGGTGCCCGCCGCCGCCTGCGCGTCCGCGGGCGCGGGCGCGGGCGCGGCGAGGATGAGCGGGACGATGGCAAGGGCTGCGAGAAGTGTTCTGATCATCGGGCTTCCTCGGGTCGGCCGCGCGTGCGGCTGGAGCGGCGCACCGCCGGATGCGGCGCCGTGGGGCGGTTAGTGGCTCACAGCGCCTGAACGGGACCGAAACCGAGTGCGACTGCGGTGGCGTCGTCCGACGGCTTGAAGCGGGGGTAGCGCGTGCAGTCCGGATCGTCACGCTCGACGGCCCTCAGCGCGGCGAGGACGCCGCCGAGGGCGGCCGCACGCGCGGCGAGCTCCTGCGGCGTCAGGAGAGCGTAGTCCTCAACGGCCGCCTCGAAGCCGTCGGTGAGGAGGATGGCGAGCCCCTCGCGCGCCGGCAGGAAGTTGCGCCGGGCGCGGCGGGCACTGTCGGCGTCGGGGGCGAGGATCGCATAGCCGCCCGGCGTGTTGGCGCGGTTTCTGACGGCCCTCAGGAGCGCCATCACCTCGGGCCCCCGCCCGCCGCCGCCCTTCATGAGCCGCTCTGCGTTCGCCTTCTCGAGCGCGCGCCCCGCCTCGGTCCCGCCGACGCGGTGGATCGTGCCGCCGGCCGACAGGTAGAGGCCGCAATCCCCGAGATCCACGGTGGTCACACCCTCCTCCTCGAAGCGGGCGAGGAGAACGGCACAGGTCGGGATCTCGTAGCGCTCGGACGGCGCGCGCCGGCGCTCGGCCAGAAAGCGTGCCTCGGCAATCGCGGCCGCGGTGGCGAGGAGCTCGGACGGGTCGCCCGGCTTCTCCGCCCCCTCCGCGAGCGCCTCCGAGACGACGGCCGTCAGCCACGCGGCGTCGCTCGGCGCATCGAGAAGCGGCGCGTCGCCGAGGCCTGTCGCGCCGTCGATGATCCACGCGAAGTGGCCGGCCGTCCCCCAGCCGTCCTCGTTGGCGCGCCCGGCGCGGCCGGGGTCGCTCACGGCGTCGATGAGGGAGAGGCGCAACGCGTTCGGCTCGGAAGGGTCAGAAGGGAATGTCGTCGTCGAAGGGCTCGTCCGCCAGGGCCGGCCTGCCGCCGCCACCGCCACCGCGCGCGCCGCCGCCGCCGTAGCCGCCGCGATCCTCGAGCTGGCCGCCGCCGCGGTCGTACTCCGCACCGCCGCTCCCGCCGCCGCGGCTGTCCAGCATCTCGATGGTGCCGCCGTAGTTCTGGATCACCACCTCGGTGGTGTAGCGGCGCTGGCCCTGCTGGTCCTCCCACTCGCGGGTCTGGAGCTCCCCCTCGATGTAAAGCTTCATCCCCTTCTTCATGTACTGCTCGACGATGCGGCAGAGCCCCTCCGAGAAGACCACCACCCGGTGCCACTCGGTCTTCTCCCGCCGCTCGCCCGTGTTCCGGTCGCGCCAGGTCCTCGAGGTGGCGACGCGAAGATTCGCGATCGGGCGCCCGTCCTGCGTCCTGCGGATCTCCGGATCCATGCCGAGGTTGCCGATCAGGATCACCTTGTTGACGCTGCCAGCCATGGCCACTCCCTCCGTTCCTGCCCGATGCTTGGCAGCGCGTGGCCGCCGGCGCAAGCGACCGGCGGCAAGGTGCGCGGGTCGTCCCCGCAGAAGCCTTCAAGGGTCCGCCGGGACGGGGCCTTCCGGCTCAGACCGGACGGCGAGAGGATCCTTGCCCCGTCGCGCCACCATCCCCTCGCCACCGGGGCGCGCAGGCGGAGCGGAGCGCCGCAGCGCTCTCGGCGGCGCGCAGAACCGCGAGACGCGCCAGGGCGATCCGCCTCATCGCGCCTGCGAGGAGTGCGAGCGTCCCCTCGCCGAGGTGCGGCGGAGGCGTCGGCACCTCGCGCGGCTCCGGCAGGTCGAGTCCGAACCGCGCCTTCAGGAAGGCGAGGTCGCCAGCGCTCCTCGCCCGCACGTCCGCGAGCGCCTCGGCGGGAAGGACGTACCGCGGACCGCCGATCCGCTCGAAGAGCCGCGTTGCCCGGCGCGGCAGGCGCCCGCGGCGATGGGCGATGTCGAGGAGGACGATGCCGAGCGCCGAGAGGGGATCGTTGAGGCGCACCCGAGTCAGCTTGTCGCCGAGCTCCGGGCGGCCCATGAGGGCGAGGAGGTCGTCCACGGCGTCGCCCTTCGCAAGCAGACTCCGCGCGAAGGGGCGGATCACGAGCCTGCCGCCGCTCGCCCTCTCCCATCGCTCCGCGAGCGCCCTCAGCGGCAGGACGCGCGGCGCGGCGGCCACGTCGGCGAGGGGCTTTCCGATGCGCACCGCCTCGTGGGCGAAGCTGCTCGCCACCGAGACCGGATGGCGCACGTACATGACGACGGTGACGCGCCGCGCATGGGCGCCGAGGCGCTCCACGAGACGCCCTGCGGCCTCGTCGGAAAGACGGACCAGCGTCTCGGCCGACACCAGAGCGACCGGCGCGCGGGTGGCGTCGAGGCCGTGGAGGAGCGCCTCCACGAAGGCCTGCGCCCTCGCGTCGTCCTTCCCCCGCGCGGAGAAGCCCCTGGAGATCAACCTGTGGTTCCAGGCGCTCGCGTGGTAATGGACGCCCGCCGCCTCGAGCGTCGCGGCGCTCGCGCGGAAAGTCTGCTGGATCGATCCTGTCCCGGTCTTCGGGTGGCCGATGTGGAGGAAAAGATCCTCGACCATGGGCAACGACGTATGCATTTCAGGCAAGGTATCCTAGGAGCATCAGCGGGCAGCCTGTCAACCCGCGGCCGCGGGTCGCCGTCGCCCATGGGCCGCGAGAGGCGGTGAAGGCCCTGATGCGATCGGACGCGGTGGATCGCGGGAACGGCGCGCAGGCCGCCATTGACCGCGACCCGCGCGGAGCACACGTTGCCCCCGGTCACCCCCGGAGAACACGCCCCATGGCCGAGAAGCGGCTCGTCGTCCGCGGTGCGCGGGAGCACAACCTCAAGAACGTCGACATCGACCTGCCCCGCGACGCCCTCATCGTGTTCACGGGCCTGTCGGGGTCGGGCAAGTCGTCGCTCGCCTTCGACACCATCTACGCGGAGGGCCAGCGCCGCTACGTGGAGAGCCTGTCGGCCTACGCCCGGCAGTTCCTCGAGATGATGCAGAAGCCTGACGTCGACCAGATCGACGGCCTCTCCCCCGCCATCTCCATCGAGCAGAAGACGACGAGCCGGAACCCGCGCTCCACCGTCGGCACGGTGACCGAGATCTACGACTACATGCGCCTCCTGTGGGCGCGCGTCGGCGTCCCCCACTCGCCCGCGACAGGACTTCCCATCGAGAGCCAGACCGTCAGCCAGATGGTGGACAAGGTGCTGGCGCTCCCTGAGAAGACGCGCCTCTACCTCCTCGCCCCCATGATCCGGGGTCGCAAGGGAGAATACCGCAAGGAGCTCGCCGAGCTCCAGAAGCGCGGCTTCCAGCGGGTGAAGATCGACGGCACGTTCCACGAGATCGAGGACGCCCCCGCCCTCGACAAGAAGCTCAAGCACGACATCGACGTGGTGGTGGACCGCGTCTCGGTGCGCGCCGACCTCGCCACCCGCCTCGCCGATTCCATCGAGACGGCCCTCGGCCTCGCCGACGGGATCGCCATCGCCGAGTTCGCCGACGGCAAGGACGGCGCGGAGCCGCGGCGCATCGTCTTCTCGGAGAAGTTCGCCTGCCCCGTCTCGGGCTTCACCATCGCCGAGATCGAGCCGCGCCTCTTCTCGTTCAACGCGCCGACGGGAGCCTGCCCGGCCTGCGACGGCCTCGGCACAACGCTCTCCTTCGAGCCCGCGCTCGTGGTGCCGGACCCGGCCCTGACACTCGCGGAGGGCGCCATCCTCCCCTGGGCGCGGACCGGCAACACGAGCCCCTACTACACGCAGACCCTCCAGGCGATCTGCGAGCACTTCGGTGTCGCCATGACGACGCCCTGGCAGGACCTGCCGGAGAAGGTGCAGAAGGTCATCCTCTACGGCTCCGGCCGCGAGAAGATCCGCTTCACCTACGACGACGGACTGCGCTCCTATACCACGGCGAAGACATTCGAGGGCGTCGTCACCAACATCGAGCGGCGCTGGAACGAGACCGATTCCCAGTGGATCCGGGACGAGCTCTCCCGCTACCAGTCGGACGCTCCGTGCCCGACGTGCTCCGGCTACCGCCTGAAGCCCGAGGCGCTCGCGGTGAAGATCGCCGGACGGCACATCGGCGAGGTGTCGCAGCTCGCGATCCGCGACGCGGCGCCCTGGTTCGAGGCGCTTCCCGGCCACCTCACCGACCAGCAGAACGAGATCGCCCGCGCGATCCTGAAGGAGATCCGCGAGCGGCTGCGCTTCCTCGTGGACGTCGGCCTCGACTACCTCCAGCTCTCGCGCGGCTCGCGCACGCTGTCCGGCGGGGAGAGCCAGCGCATCCGCCTCGCCTCTCAGATCGGCTCGGGGCTGACGGGAGTCCTCTACGTGCTGGACGAGCCCTCCATCGGCCTCCACCAGCGCGACAACGCCCGCCTCATCGACACGCTGAAGCGCCTACGCGACCTCGGCAACACGGTGATCGTTGTGGAGCACGACGAGGACGCCATCCTCGCCGCCGACCACGTGCTCGACATCGGCCCCGGCGCCGGCGTCCACGGCGGGCGCGTGGTGGCGAAGGGAACACCCGCGGAGATCGTCGCCGACCCCGCATCCCTCACCGGCCAGTACCTCTCGGGCGCCCTCGAGATCCCCCTGCCGGCGAAGCGGCGGGCGAAGAAGAGGGGCCGGGCCATCAAGGTGGTGAACGCCACCGGCAACAACCTCTCCGGCGTCGACGCGGAGATCCCGCTCGGCCTCTTCACGGCCGTCACAGGCGTGTCGGGCTCCGGCAAGTCGACGCTCGTGATCGAGACGCTGTTCCGCGCCGTGTCGCGCAAGCTGAACAAGAGCCGCGAGCAGCCATCGCCCCACGAGGCGATCACGGGTCTGGAACACCTCGACAAGATCATCGACATCGACCAGTCCCCCATCGGCCGCACCCCGCGATCGAACCCGGCCACCTACACCGGCGCCTTCACGCCGATCCGCGAGTGGTTCGCCGGGCTGCCCGAGGCGAAGGCCCGCGGCTACGGGCCCGGCCGCTTCTCCTTCAACGTCAAGGGCGGGCGCTGCGAGGCCTGTCAGGGCGACGGCGTCATCAAGATCGAGATGCACTTCCTGCCCGACGTCTACGTCACCTGCGACGTCTGCAAGGGCAAGCGCTACAACCGCGAGACGCTGGAAATCACCTTCCGCGACAGGAACATCTCGGACGTGCTCGACATGACCGTCGAGGAGGGCTGCGAGTTCTTCTCCGCCGTACCGGCCGTCCGCGACAAGCTGAAGACGCTGTCCGAGGTGGGGCTCGACTACATCAGGATCGGCCAGCAGGCGACGACGCTGTCGGGCGGCGAGGCCCAACGCATCAAGCTCGCCAAGGAGCTGTCGAAGCGGGCGACCGGCCGCACGCTCTACATCCTCGACGAGCCCACCACCGGCCTCCACTTCCACGACGTGGCGAAGCTTCTGGAGGTGCTTCACACCCTCGTCGACAACGGCAACACCGTCGTCGTCATCGAGCACAACCTCGAGGTCATCAAGACCGCGGACTGGGTGATCGACCTCGGCCCGGAGGGGGGCGACGGCGGCGGAGAGATCGTGGCGGCGGGCAAGCCCGAGCAGATCGTGAAGGCGGAGCGGAGCCACACGGGCCGCTTCCTCGCCGAGCTCCTGTCGCGCCGGCGGACCGTGCCTGCCGAGGCGGCGGAGTAGGACGCGTCGGGCGGGCCTGTCGCGGGCCGGCCCATCGGGCCAGGACGCGCGGCAGCCTTCCGCGCCTCTGATCCCGTCTCAGAGGGCTGCCTGCATGGCGGGCAGCCCTGCCATGCATCAAGGCATCTCAAGGCTGTCATGCCGGCACGGCTGATCACGCCTCGGGCAGGATCGCCTAGATCACGGGCAACCGATCATCCCGTATCTGTCCGGAGAGACCTTCAATGCTTCAGCGCATCGTTCGCGCCATCGGCGACTGGCGCGCCACGTCCCGCACCATCGAGCAGCTGTCCGACCTTTCGGACGAGCAGCTCAAGGACATCGGCATCCTGCGCGGCGAGATTCCCGACGTCGCCCGCAGCCGCCGCGTCGTCTTCCACTGAAGGGGCGTGAGGCCCGCCACGGGCCGCCTGTGCGAAAAGGGTAAGGGGCGGGCGCACCAGGCGCACCGCCCCTTTTTTCCGTCGGCAGAATCAGTCCCCGACAGCGTTCGCCGGTTCCGCCTGGAGGAGCGTGTAGCGCTCGAGTCCCATCTTGTCGAGGAGCTCGAGCTGGGTCTCGAGGAAGTCGATGTGGCCTTCCTCGTCCTTGAGGAGCTCGTCGAACAGGTCCATGGACACGTAGTCCCGGTGGTCGTGGCAGATCTCGCGGGACTCGCGGTAGGCGGCGCGCGCGTCGTACTCGCCGGCGAGATCCGCCTCCAGCACCTCGCGCACGTTCTGGCCGATGCGCAGCGGCGCGAGGGTCTGCAGGTTGGGGTGCCCCTCAAGGAAGATGATGCGGGCGATCAGCCGGTCTGCATGGACCATCTCCTCGAGGGACTCGGCCCGCTCCTTCGCGGCCAGCTTCGTGAGCCCCCAATCCTCGAGCAGGCGATAGTGCAGCCAGTACTGGTTCACGGCACCGAGTTCGAGAAAGAGCGCCTGGTTGAGGCGCTCGATAACCTTGTCTTCGCCCTTCATGAGCCTTCTTTCGGTATCAGGTCGCAGTGCCCTGATACCGCGTCGAAGGCATGCACGTCGACCTCTTTCATTGCCGCAGCGAGGAGGTCGGCCACCACGCGCTCGGCCTGCGGGAAGCAGCCGCAGCATTTGCCGCGCTTCTTGAGGTGCGCGTAGACGAACTGGGGCTCGAGCCTGGCCGAGGGATCGTCCCTCAGGATCGAGCGGACAGCGCCCTCGATGTCGGCGCGCGTGATGAAGTTGCAGTGACAGACGATCACGCCGGAACGCCCTTTGCCGGCGCAGGGGGGAGGGCCATGGCCGGGCCGCCGGACAAACATGCCGCCGCGGTCCGCACCGATCCGAACCAACTGTCAATCACCATTGACACCCCCGCCCCGTCCGTCGTTCGCCGGAGTTTACACTCCGAAGCTGCCCCGAAGGTGATAGACGGGCATCGCACTGTCAATACGAGGATGTGCTAGAAGATCTATGAATTCGCGCCACCGATCCAGTTTTGAATAAGTAAATTCCTTTGGGGTGAATTGGAAGGATTCCAGGGTGATCGTGGTCGCCGCGGCGTGAGGCCGCCGACGCGGCGCGAGGCGGCCGGCGCCGCGACCGGCCCGGCGGGCGGCGGCCGGTCAGGCCGTCGGCTGAGGACCTTCCGGCGAGGCGCCATGGCCCCGAGCCCGATGTCAGTCGTCGTCGGGCGCCATCCGGTCGCGCTGCGGGAAGCTCTGCGACCAGCCGAGGCCGAGGATGAAGGCGAACAGAGCCGCCGTCGCCGGCAGCTGGAGGGAGAAGTCCACCAGGCTGTGCAGCGCGCCGATCCCGGCGACGGCGAGCGCGAAGGCCGGCACCGCGGCGTTCCGCCGCCGCTCCCGCGTGCCCGTGTAGAGCCGCCACAGGATGGCGGCGAGCGCGGTGTAGAAGAGGACCGCCGCGACGACGCCGAGTTCCATGATGTTCTCGAGATAGGTGGAATGGGCCATGTCCCACTCGCCCCGCCCGAGTTCCGGCGACACGTACTGCCGGAACACGTCCTGGAAGCCGCCGAGGCCCTGGCCGAGAAGCGGGTCGGCGGCGATGGCCTGCACGATGCGCGGATAGGCCGAGAAGCGCGCCTCCTCGGTGTCGACGTCGACGGCGCGGGAGAGGAAGGTCTCGAGCCCCGAGAGCCCCGCGTAGACCGCGACGGCGCCGACCGCCGCCACGGCGGGCCACAACGCGCGCCGCCCGTCGCCGCCACCGCGCAGCCTGAGGACGATGATGAAGGCGAACACCCCGACCGCTCCGCTCACGATGCCCGCCCGCGACACGGTCAGCATCAGCGCCGCAGCCACAACGAGCGCACCGAACACGTAGAGCCACGCCCCGGAGACGAGCGCCTCCAGCGTGTTCCTGAAGGCCGCCCGCGATCCGCGCGTCCCGTCGAGCCCCTTCTCGAGGAGCAGCCACACCACGGCAAGGTTCGCCGCGAGGCCGAAGCCGGCGTAGGTCGCGTAGGAGTTCCGGTTCACGAAGGTGGCGGAGAGGTTCGCCGGCGCCTCCCCGTCGGCGATCCAGTCCCGCCCCGTCAGGGTGACGAGGATGCCGTAGCCCGCCACGAGCAGCGACCAGACGGCGATGGCCTTGATGAAGCCGATCGCCCGCCGCTCGTCCATCGCCGCGCGCAGGGCGATCCAGAACACCATGGCGTAGGCCATCAGCCGCGTCAGGATGTGGCGCCCCCGGCTCGGGTCGACGGCGACCATCCCGGGCTCGTCCACCCATGACCAGGCATCGTTGATCCAGCCCCGGGGAACGTCCGTCGAGAACTGGACGTAGGCCCAGACGAAGGTGACGAACACGCCGAGCGCCGGCAGCCACAGCCTCTCGCGCACCTTGGCTCCGGTACGGTCGACCGTGTCGATCACGATCTGGACCGCGAACAGCGCCAGGATCGCCATGGAGAGGAGCAGCCAGACGACGTGAAGGTTCGCCCCGATGGGGATCACCGACAGGAAGATGACGAGCAGCGCCGTCCAGCCGACGACGCCCTGCACGCGCTTCAGGACCATCCTCTCCCCCGCCTCTCCCTCGCGCTCGCCGCAACTGCGGCAGCACAGCGTCCCCGGCCACGGCCCCCTCGCAGCGCCCGGCACGGCGCCTTCAGGCTTGCCGGCTCGATCGTGCCGGGGCTTGTCAAGATCCTTTCGCCGTCCGGGACCTCGACACGATCGCGGCGGGAGATCAAGCCGGGCCGGCTGCGGCGGCGATCACGTCACGGCGGCGCGGCGATGGAACTGCGGCCGGTCCCAGCGCCCGCTCGAGAGGATCCCCGCCAGAACCTCCGCCGCGTCGAACACGTCGACGTAGCGGGTGTAGAGCGGCGCAAGGCCGAAGCGCAGGATGTCCGGCGCGCGAAAGTCGCCGATGACGCCGTCGGCGATCAGCGCCTGCATGACGGGATAGCCGGTCGCGCAGCGGAAGGAGACCTGGCTGCCGCGCTCGTGCCTGCCCCGCGGGCTCGCGAGGGTGAGGGCATCGCCGCACGCCGCCTCGACCCGTTCGATCAGAATGTCGCACAGCTCCGCGGACTTGGCCGCGACCGCCGCCATGTCCACCCCCTCGAACACGTCGAGCGCGGCATCGAGCGCCGTCAGGGAGAGGACCGGCGCAGTCCCCGTGAGGTAGCGCGTCATGCCCGGCGCGGGCCGGAAGGCGTGCTCGAAGGCGAACGGCGCGGCATGGGCGAACCAGCCGGACAGCGGCTGGACAGCGTCCTGGTGCCGCTCGGCGGCCCACACGAAGGCCGGCGCCCCCGGCCCCCCGTTCAGGTACTTGTAGCCGCATCCGACCGCGAAGTCGGCGCCCGCCCCCTCGAGGTCCACGGGGAAGGCCCCGGTCGAGTGGGCAAGGTCCCACACCACGAGCGCACCGGCGGCATGGGCGGCCTCGGTCACGGCACGCATGTCGTGGCGGCGGCCCGTGCGATAGTCCACCTCCGTCAGCATCAGGACCGCGACGGACGCATCGAGAGCGCCGAGGACGTCATCGGCGAGCTTCAGCTCCGCCCCCTTCAGCGCCGCGACTCCCTCGGCGATGTAGAGGTCCGTCGGGAAGTTGCCGGGCTCCGAGAGGATGACCGCGCGCTCGTCCTGCGCCCGCGTCAGGGCAGCGTTCAGAACCTTGAAGAGGTTGACGGAGGTGGAATCGGTCACGATCACGTCCTCGGGCCGCGCGCCGATCAGCGGCGCGATCTTCGCAGCCACCCTGTGCGGCAGATCGATCCAGCCGGCCGTGTTCCAGGAGCGGATGAGGCCCTCGCCCCACTCAGTCTCCACCGCCCGCGCGACGCGCTCGCGCGCGGCCTTCGTGAGCGGGCCGAGCGAGTTGCCGTCGAGATAGACAACGCCCTCCGGCAGGACGAAGGCGTCCCTGTGGCGGGCCAGCGGGTCGGCAGCGTCGCGCGCGAGCGCGTCCTCGCGGGTGGCGATGGACGGGGTCCCCTCGGCGGACGGTGCGGCAGCGGTCAAGGCGGCTCTCCTGCGGCGCGGACGGGCCGTGACGAGCCCGCCCCGCCTCCTCCCATACCCCGCACGCCGCGGCCCGTCACTCGCCCAGCGGCTGCGCGCCGCCGCTCCCCTCTGCGACGTCAGCCCCGCGTCCGGTCAGGCGGCCCTGCCGCTTCGGGGACCGCGGCTGCGGGGCGGACGGGCGGCGGCGGCGCTGCGAGCCGCCTCCCTCGCCGGCTCCACGAAGCGGGCGAGTGCGTCAGCGTCCTCGGACGCCGCCGGCGGCAGGCGCCAGCAGCTCATGCGCACCGGCCGCACCTTGCCCTCGCGGGTGAGAAGAGCGGCGTCGTCCGCCGTCATGATGCACCCGGCCGGCGCTTCATCGCATCGTTCATGGCGGCGTTGGAAACGGCGCCGGCGAAATCGACCCGCCCGTCGGCGAGCGCCTCCGCAGCCCTGCGGAAGGCGCCGAGCGCCACCTTCGCAAGGCCCGAGCCGATGGAGACGCGCCGCACGCCGAGCGCCTTCAGGCGGGCGAGGTCGTCGCTCACGCCGCCGACGCCGGCGATGACGTTGAGAGGCACCTGGACCGCCCCGAGCACCGCCGACACCTCCTCCTCGGTCGTCATTCCCGGCGCGTAGACGACGTGGGCTCCCGCGCGCTCGTAGGCAGCGAGGCGCTCCACCGCGACGGCGAGGGGATCGGGGACCCCGACGAGGAAGGCCTCGCAGCGTCCGGTCAGGACGAAGTCGCTGCCGGCGCGCTCGATCGCCTCCCGCGCGGCCTCGATCCGGCGGCAGGCGGGCGCGAGGTCGTGGAGCGGCTCCGGCCGGCCGCTCGCAAGGTCCTCGATGGAGCATCCCGCGACGCCGGCATCGATGGCGGCAACGACGAGGTCGGCCATCTCGGCCGGCGTCTCGCCGTAGCCCGCCTCGAAGTCGCCGTTCACCGGAAGACCGCTCGCCTCAGCGATCTCCACGGCGTGGGCGATGGCGACGTCCCGGGTGATCCCCCCGTCGGGCCGGGCGCCGCGCCAGGCGATGGCGGCCGAGGAGGTGGCGACGGCGGAAAAGCCGAGTTCCGCGAGAAGCCGCGCGGTGCCCCCGTCGTAGGGGTTGGGCATCACGAGGAAGCTCTCGTGGAGGGCGCGGAAGCGGGTGGCTGCGTCGGCCCGCGAGACGCGCGGGGCGAGCGGTGCTGGATGCGGTCCTGGCACGGAAGGGCTCCTTGCGGCTGGCGAGCCCATCGTCCCATGGGGGCACGCTCCCGCAAAGCGCGGTTTTCGTCCGGGCGCCGGCCCGAGCGGGCGAGGCTCCCCGCGGCCCATCACCGCGCGAAGAGCGCCTCCCGGAACTCCCAATCGGGAAGCGCCTCCACCACCTCGAAGGGCAGACGCAGGACGGAAGTGCGCCCGTGCCTGTCCGTCGCCCTCACCTCGATCACATGAAGGCCGGCCGGAAGGTCCGCCGGAAGGTCGGCACGCCACAGGTGGCTCGACGCACGGGCGAGCATCCACGACTGGACGGGCCCCGGCGGCCCCATCCAGCGCATCCCCATGAAGGTGCGGAAGCCCGCCGTCTCGTCGCCGCCCTCGGTGGAGCGGAAGGCCATGCGCCCCATGGTCGCCTGGCGCAGGATGGCGGCCGGGTCGGCGAAGCGCGCCCCGACCCGCTTCGCCTCGCCCTCGCCCTCCTGGGTGCGCACGGCATTGACCGCCGGCCGATCGCCGACGCGCACGGTCACCTCGCTCTCGCGCGTTCCGTTCCACACGTTGACGGCGAGCCACGTGCCGCCGGCGAGATCCTCGCGCGTCACCATGAACGTGTCGCCGAGATCGTTGATCGTCACCGGCGGCAGGGATCCCGGCTCGGGCCGCCCGTCCACGTAGGCGAAGAGCTTCTCGGCCCACGCGCGAAAGCGGGGCGTGTTGAGCGAGGCGTGCATGTCCCCCTCCTCGCCGAACGCGACGTAGGTGTCGACGACGTCCTTGTCGTCGAAGTCGAGCACCAGATAGCCGCGCGGCGCGCCGAGGCGCTGCGTCGCCCGGGGGACGCCGTCGTCGTCGAGGTCGCCCGACCACCAGGAGCCCGAGACCGCGCCGGCGATGATCTGGTGGAACGGCGAGGGGCCGACGCCCGTGTTCTCGAGGAAACCCTCGTAGTGCTCGCCGGGAAGGATCTGCTCGAGCGTGTGGGTATGGGCCGACAGAGTCAGCACCCGCCGCCCCTCGAGCACCCTCGCGAGGGCGTCGAAGTTGTCCGTCTGCGCCATCAGCCAGCCCGTGTCGGTGAAGGTCTGGAAGGGGATGTGGGCGGCGACCACCACGAGCCTGTCCGGCGGCACGTGGGCGAGATCGTTCGCGAGCCAGACGAGCACGTCCTCGGTGAGGACGCCGTTGTACTCGGGCGCGGCGTCCGCCGCGCAGAACGGGTGCGGGTCGATCCCGTTGCAGGGGTAGCGCACGTTGTCGAGGACGACGAAGTGCACGTTCCCGATGGCGAAGGAATAGGTCTGCGGTCCCCACTCGCGGCGGAACGTGTCGAAGGAATCGGCATCGCTCGGCGCGTCGAAGTCGATGTCGTGGTTGCCGCCGACGAAATACTGCGGCACGCCCGCCGCGGCGACGATCTCCTTGAAGCGGGGGAAGAGGTCGAGGTCGTCGCCCATGATGTCCCCCAGGAAGAGGAGGCAGGCGACGCGGTCCATGTCCCGCTCCACGAGCATCCGGCCGAGCGAATCGCGCAGGAACCCGAGCTCGCGGGCCGAATAGGTCTGCGTGTCACCGAAGACGAGACAGGTGAAGTCGTCGCCAACAGCGCTCGGCACGAGTGGGAAGTTCACCGCCTCCGGCAGCGGGCCGGTGGGGGCAAGGCCCCGGAAGCGCAGCGGCGGCGAGCCGGCCGGCTTGTGGACGTAGGCGAACTGCGGGACCATGAAGCGGTCGACAGGCACGTCGTAACCCGCAGGCTTCGTCACGAAGAGGTTCATGTCGTCCCGCACGGGGAGTGCGTAGGCGCCGTCCTCGTCGGTGAGGACCACCTCGCGGCCGTTGGAGACGGCGACGCCACCGATCCCCGGCTCGCCGACGTCGCGCACGGAGTTGCGGTTGTCGTCCCGGAAGACGACGCCGCGGGCGACGTCGCCGCCGTCACCCGCACCGCGCACCACCTCCACGGCGCCGCGGTGGCCAGCAAACGCCGGTGCGCCCGTGAGGCCGAGGGCCGCCAGCACCGCCGCCCCGATCGCAAGCCATCGTCTCATCGCGTCACCTCGCCGCACACGACCGCGCTCCACGCCCGCCGCAACACCATGGCCACGGCGCCGCTGCACGACGGGATAGGGAAGGCTGCGGCACCAGTCCAGCGGGGCGCCCTCCGGCGGCACCGGTCCGGCGGCACCGGTCCAGGCGCCGCCGCCGCTGCGGTCGCCCCGGGAATCCAGCGGCTGCGCCACGCGAAAGAATCACATAAGCTCGAAACAAAATAGCGCAACGAAATTATCCGTACTGGTACGGGAATTGCGGCAGGTTCGCGCGGGAGGGCGATGTCATGAGGAAGAGCGGCGCAGGACGCATGGCGACGGCTGCCATGATGGCGCTGCTCGCGGGAAGCCTGGCGAGCCCGGCCGAGGCCTGCACCCGCGGCGTCTTCGTCACCGACCGCGGCACCGTCATCACCCTGCGCAGCATGGACTGGGCGGGGCCGATCGGCACCAACCTGTGGGTCTTCCCGCGCGGCATGGAACGCGACGGTGCCGCGGGACTGGACTCGATCACCTGGACCTCGCGCTACGGCAGCCTCGTGGCGAGCGCCTTCGACGCGGGAACGGCGGACGGGATGAACGAGGCGGGTCTCGTCGCGAACCTCCTCTACCTGTCGGAGTCGGTCTATCCGCAGACGCCGCCCGCACGGGACAGCCTGCCGATGTCCATCGCGGCATGGGCGCAGTACGTGCTCGACAATTTCGCCACCGTCGAAGAGGCGGTCGCGGCGCTGCGGGAAGAGCGCTTCTACGTCGTCCCCGTCATGTCGCCCGACGGGCGGGAGGGCACCGTGCACCTGTCGATCAGCGACGCTGGCGGCGATTCGGCCGTCCTCGAGTACGTCGACGGCCGCCTCGACATCCATCACGGCCGCGACTATCGCGTGATGACGAACTCGCCGCCCTTCGCGCAGCAGCTCGCCCTCGACGCCTACTGGAGGCAGATCGGCGGCCTCGTCATGCTGCCGGGCACGAACCGCGCAGCCGACCGCTTCGCGCGGACGTCGTTCTACCTCTCGACGCTGCCGACGGACGTCGACGACAGGACGGCGGTCGCCGCCGCCTTCTCGGTGATCCGGAACGCCTCCGTGCCGCTCGGGATCACGACGCCCGGCCAGCCGAACATCTCCTCCACGCTGTGGCGGTCCGTCTCCGACCAAGGGAACCGCCGCTACTACTTCGAATCCACCACGAGCCCCAACGTCTTCTGGCTCGACCTCCCCGACCTCGACTTCTCCGAGGGAGCCGCCGTGAAGCGTCTCATGGTGACCGACGGGTCGATCTACGCCGGCAACGCGGCGAGCGCGCTCGAGGAGGCCGAGCCGTTCGCCTTCCTGGAGGCGACGCCGCCCGGGTAGAGCCGTGGGCGTTCGGGCGGGAGCGCCCTTTCAGCTCGTGATGGCGACGGTGAGCTCCGACTCGGGATCTGCGAGATCCTCCACCACGTCGAAGTGATGACGGTCGGTCGCCTCCACGTGGAGGACCGAGCGGGCGAGACCGTCCCAGATCATGGCGAGGAGCCTCGTCTGGCGGCGAAGCTGGGGCCGCTCGCCGTCTCCCACCCAGGCGACGAGGTCGACCGGGGCCGGGTCGAGGAGGACCGGGCTGTGCCGCCGCGCCTCGGCGAGGGTGAGCTGGAGCGTCTCGTTCATGCGCGTCGCGAGCAGAGGGCGCAGGTCGTGGAGGCCGGAGATGGGGACGACGCGCTCCACGCGGGCGAGGACCTGCGGCGGCAAGGGCGCGTCGCGACAGCCCATGCGTGCCGCGAGATGGCCGCCCGCCGAATGGCCGCTGACGACGATCGGCCCCGCCACCTCCGCCGCCGCATGGGCGATGGCACCGCCGACGGCCGCGACGATCTCGTTGAGCCGCGCCTCGGGACAGAGCGGGTAGCTCGGCAGCATCACGGCCCAGCCGTGGGCAAGCGGGCCGGCGGCAAGGTGCGACCAGGACGACTTGTCGAACGCCATCCAGTAGCCGCCGTGGATGAAGACGGCGAGACCCGCGGGCGTGCCCTCCGGAAGAAAGAGATCGTAGCGCTCCCGTGACCCGACGCCGTAGGCGACGTCGAGGCGCCCCCTCGCGCCCTGCCGAAACGCGCGGGCGGCGGCTGCCCAGCGATGCGTGAAGGTGTCGGCGTCGGGTATGAAGGCGCTGTTCTCGTAGGCGCGGTCGATGGGCGTCTCCAAGCGGGGCCTCCGGCTGGAACGGACGCGAGACCCGCCCGGCCGGGACGGCGCCGCGCCCTCGATGAACGGTGGAACCGGGTGCTGCCCGGTGCCCGCCCGCCCCCTTCGGGGAGCGGGCGGCGCCGCCGAGGGTTGCCACCCTCCTCCCGCGACCGTCAAGCCTGGGCGGCGCGCCCATCCGGATCACGGCCCCTCCTGCAGCCGCGCCGCCGCGCAGGTGGGCGGGTGCAGCGGCGCCTCAGGAAGGGCCGCCCCCTCAGGCGGCGGAGGCGGGGCGCGGCGGCGCGTCGAGGGTGGCGACCGTCTTCAGCGCACCGTCGAGCCGGACGCCCTCCTCGTCGGCGAGAGCCGCCTCGCGCAGGCGCCGCAGCCAGGCGGCACCGTCGGGCCGCCCCTCGAGGAGCGGCAGCGCCGACAGGACGCGGTCGAACTTGGAGAGGCCGCGCGCGTGGGTGTCGCTGTAGCCCTTCACGAGCCGGCGGCATCTCAGGACCTCCACGGCGAGGTCGTAGTCGCGACGGGCGAGGCGGTGGACCGTCGCGAGCCAGTCCTCGATGTGCGCGGTCTCGATGCGGTGGCGCAGCAGCGCCCGGCGGAACGGGCGCAGCGAGGAGACGGCATAGAGCTGGAGGAAGCCGCGCAGGCGGTCGGTCCGCACCCGCCGCCCGCGGTTCACGAGGCGGTCGAGGAGGCGGAAGGCGCGCGGCGTGCGCTCCACCCACGCGCCGAGCCTTGCCGGCATGATGCCGCAAATCTCCTGCCCGCGGGGGTGCATGTATTCGGTCACGGCCATGACCTGACCGTCCCTCACCCCCACCTCGGCGCTCACCCGCGCGAAGCGGGAGGCGCGGACCTTGAGGTCGGCGACGCGCAGGACGTCGTCGTAGGCCATGGCGTTCGCCACGTACTTCGCGCCCGCCTCGGTGAGGGCGGCGTCGCGGCGGGTGGACACGGCGTCGAGCCGCGCGAGTGCCTCCACGCGGTCGAGATACTCCTCGCCGTAGCGCACGTCCTGGAAGTCGACGACCTTCCGGAGCCCCCGCCTTGCCATGTACCGCGCGGGCTCCGGCAGCCTGTCCACGCGGGCGAGGAGCTCCTCCCAGCGCCGCACGAGGCGCCTCGGGCCAGACACCGCGGGCAGAGCGGAGGGTGCGTCGGCGCCGGAGCGCTCGGGCCTGTGGAGCGTGATCCGAGCGGGCTCGGGAGCCGTCGGCTGAAGGGGCGCCTCCACGGCGCGCCGGGCGGGCTCCGACGGCCCGGTCCCCTCGACGGCGGCGCCGGCGGGCCCGCACCGCACCGCCTCGTGTCCGGCGGCGAAGGCGCGCAGGGACGCCTCCACGCCCTTGCCGGACCGGCGGATGGTCTCCTCGAACGCTTCCCGCGGGAAGGGCAGCACATCCGCCCCGGCGAGCGCGCCGAAGAGGCTCGCCGAGATCACCGACCCGTTCCTCACCGCGAGGGCCTGGAGATCGGCCGACAGGAAGCGCAGGGACGCGCGGTGCGCCGCCTCGATGATCGGTGCGCTGTCGAGGATGCCCGAGCCCGGCACCTGCTTCTCCATCACGGCATAGTCGCGGTGGCTTGAGGCGATCAGCGTCGTCTGGCCGGTCACGAACCCCCGCTGGATCGCGCGGCCCGCCTCCATCAGCTCGGCGGCGAGGACGATGTCGACGTCGCCCGCCGCGGGCATCAGCGACAGGATGGGCGTCCTGTCCGACTCGGGCACCATCTCGATGTAGTAGATGGTCGCCCCGGTCCGCTGGGCGACTCCGGGGACGGAGGTCGCCTGCGCGTAGTAGCCGTTCGACTCGGCGAGATCGACCACCCAGGAGGTGACGACGCCGCCCCCCTGCCCGCCCACGGCGAGGATGGCGAGCTTGATGATGCCCTGGCTGGCATCGCCTGCGGCGCGGGGCGCGAGGTGGACGTTCATGGCCCCCTCCTCACGCGAACACGAGGCGACCGCGCTCGCGCCGGCGCTGAAGCCAGCCGATGACGCGCTGGCGCAAGCGGGCGCGGCGGGTCTCCCCCGGCGTCGGGTTGTGGACGACGTCGGCCTGGTAGAACGAGGGGCACAGGACCGCCGCCTCCGCCACCTCGCCGCAGTTGCCGCAGCCGACGCAGGAGGAATCGATCGCCGCCACAGGGTCGTCCCTCAGCGGATCGTCGAGAGTCTTCACAGAGAGCGAGGGGCAGCCGGAGAGGCGGATGCAGGCGTGGTCGCCGGTGCACACGTCCTCGTCGACGCCGAAGCGCGGCTTCACCACCCGCTCGCCGGACCTGATGGCAGCCGCCACCTTCGGCCGCTCCCTGCGCTGCCTGTTCAGCATGCACTCGGAGGAGGCGACGATCACCTTCGGCCCCTTGTGCCCGGTCGTCAGGGCCTCGGCGAGCGTGTCGCGCATCTTGCCGACGTCGTAGGTGCGGTCGATCTGGCGCACCCAGTCGACGCCCATCCCCTTCACCGCCTCGGTGATCGGGTGCTTCGTGGACCGGCTCCTGTTGTCGGCGCGGGAGGAGAGAATGTCCTGCCCGCCCGTCGCCGCGGAGTAGTAGTTGTCGACGATCAGGATGACGCCGTCCTGCCTGTTGAAGACGGCGTTGCCGACGCCGGACGTCAGCCCGTTGTGCCAGAAGCCGCCGTCGCCCATCACCGCGATCGGCCGCTTCTCGGCCTCGACGTTGAAGGCGGACGCGGACGCCGGGCCGAGGCCGTAGCCCATGGTGGTGGCGCCGATGTTGAAGGGCGGCAGGATCGAGAAGAGATGGCAGCCGATGTCGGCCGCCACGTGGTGCGGGCCGAGGTCCTTCTCGACGAGCTTCATCGCCGCGAAGATCGGCCGCTCCGGGCAGCCGGTGCAGAAGCCCGCCGGGCGCATCGGCACCTTGCCGTCGAGGTCGGGGAGCTCGATCCGCTCCTCCTCGGTGTTGGGGGAGCGCTGCGAGGGCGGGAGAAGGTCGCCCGCATGGCGCTTCAGGAACCCCGTGATCCCCTCCAGCATGACCGCGCCGGTATATTCGCCGGCCATGGGGAGAAGCCCCTTCCCCTCCAGCCTCGCCGTGCCGCCGTTGCGGTAGAGCATCGCGCCGACGGCTTCCTCGATGTGGGCAGGCTGCGCCTCCTCCACGATGAGGACGGCGTCCTTGCCGCGGCAGAACTCCACCACCTCGTCCTCGATGAGCGGGTAGGTGACGTTGAGGCAGTAGATGGGAACCGCCGTCTCGCCGTAGATGTCGGCGAGGCCGAGGCGCTGGAGGGCGCGCATCACGCCGTTGTACATGCCGCCCTGGGTGATGATCCCGATGCGGCCGTTCTCCGGGCCGAAGAACTCGTTGAGCTTGCGCTCCCTGATGAACTTCACCGCGGCGGGCCAGCGGACCTTGATCTTCTCCTGCTCGTGGGCATAGGACGCCGGCGGAAGAACGATCCTCTGCGTGTCGCGCTGCGGGTTTTCGAGCGCGTCCTTCACCGTCATCTTCGGCCGCTGGTTATCCTTCGCGATGAAGCGGCCATGGACGTGGCAGGAGCGGATGCGCACCTCGAGCATGACGGGCGTGTTCGTCGCCTCGGAGAGCTCGAACCCGTCCTCAACGGCCTTGACGATGGCGGGCAGCGCGGGGCGCGGGTCGAGGAGCCAGATCTGGCTCTTCATGGCGAAGGCGTGGGAGCGCTCCTGCATGATGGAGGAGCCCTCGCCGTAGTCCTCGCCGACGATGATGAGCGCGCCGCCCTTCACACCGCCCGAGGCGAGGTTCGCAAGCGCATCGGAGGCGACGTTGGTGCCGACGGTGGACTTCCAGGCGACCGCGCCACGGATCGGGTAGTGGACGGAGGCCGCGAGAGTCGCCCCCGCCGCAGCCTCGCTCGCCGAGGCTTCGAGGTGGACGCCGAGCTCCTCCATGATCTCCTGCGCGTCGGCGAGGACGTCCATCAGGTGGGAGATGGGCGCGCCCTGGTAGCCGGCCACGTAGCCGACGCCGCACTCGAGGAGCGCCTTCGTGATGGCGAGGATCCCCTCGCCGCGAAACTCCTCGCCGGCGCCGATCCTGAGCTGCTGGACTTCCTTCGCGAACGACCGCTCGGCCATCGCCGGACCCTCCCCTCACCCCGCGGGCGCGTCCGGCGGTACCGGCGGCCGGCGCGCGTCCCGTAAAAGGGCTCCGGCGGGCCGGCCGGCGCATGGCCTGCGCGCTCCGGCACCGCCTCGACCTGTTCTCGACCTATTCAAATGCATACATCGTGCCGTTTCGCAACGGCGCCCCCGTCAGAACGGATGCTTGCGGATGTTTCGCAGGACCTTGCCGAGGGTCGCGATGAAGGCTTCCCGCTCCGCCAGCGCAATGCCGTCGAGCATGCGCTCCTCGGCAGCCAGCATGATGGGCCACACCCTGGCGAAGGCGGCCTCGCCCGCGGGCGTGAGGAACACCTCGCGCACCCGCCCGTCGCCCTCCCGCGGATGCCTGTCCACGAGCCCCGCCTCCTGCATGGCGTCCAGCGTGCGGCTCATGGTGGACTGCTCCATGACGGCGTAGACCGCGCACTCGTTGACGGTGATCCCCGGCCGGACCGCGAGGACCGCGAGCGCGCGCATCTTGGGCGTGGTGAGGCCGTGGAGGCGCAGCGCCTCGGCCATGTCGGCGCTGTAGCGGGCGGAGATGCGGTTGATGAGGTAGGGCGCGAACGCCTCGAGGACGAGCGAGCGCTCCCCGGCCCCGGCGTCCGCCCCGCGCGTCATCGCAGCGCCTTCGCCGCGAGGAAGCCCGAGACCCCGCCGAGCCCCGGCCCCGGGTGGGTCGACGCGCCGATGTGGTAGACGTCCGGCACGGCGGTGCGGTGGTTCACCTGCTGCGGGAACGGTCGGAAGGTGAAGAACTGGTCGATCCCGCACCAGCCGGCATAGGGATCGCCACCCACGAGGTTGATGTTCGTCGCCGCCAGATCGGCCGGAGAGATCGCCTCGCGGCGCACCACCGTCTCGCGGAAGCCCGGCACGTGAGCCTCGATCATCGCCTCGACGCGGTCGGCGTAGGCCTCGCGCAGGTCGGCAGTCCACGCGCCGTCCTCCGGCACCTCGATCTCGCCGGCGGCATCGCCCTTCACCACCGTCGGGCACTCGGGAAGCTGGATCCACAGGACCGCCTTCCCCTCCGGCGCGCGCGAGGGGTCTGCGGCGGTCGGCTGGCCGACGCACACCGTCGGCCTTGCGGGAAGGTAGCCGCGCAGCGCCTCGTTGCACGCCTTCGACACCTGGTCGACCCCGTCGGTCAGGTGGAGGAGCTGGACGTTGCCGAGCGCCTTGTTCGCCCACGCCACCGACCGGTCGAGGGCGTAGTGGATCTGCATGTTGGCGCGGCCGTACTGGTAGCGCCGCGTCTCCCGCTCCACGAAGGGCGGCAGCGGGAACTCGCGCAGGAGGCGGCCGTAGAGCTGGGTCGGCGTCACCGAGCAGATGACGGAGTGGACGTCGATCTCCTCCCCGTCGGCGAGCCGCACGCCCTTGACGCTGCGCCCGTCCGTCCCCGCCTCGATGAGGTCGACGTCGGCGCTGGTGCGCACGACGCCGCGGCGCCGCACGATGATGCGCACGAGCGCCTCGGCCATGCGCGCGGAACCGCCGGTGACGATCGGCGCGCCGAACCGCTCGAGAGCGAAGGGGATGATCTGCCCCATCTTGCCGGAGAACGGCTGCTCCGGGTCGAGCCCTGCGTGGAGCGGCCATGGCGCGAAGAGCGCGTTCGCCTCGGCGCTGGAGAAGGTGCCCGCAAGATGGCGGCGGCTCGAGGCGAGGGCGTCGCCGAACACCGTGAGCACACCCCGCGGGCCGCGCCGCGCCGCCTCCCGGGCGAGGATGCCGGCCGTCGTGAGGCTCCAGAGGCGGTTGTTGAAGAGGCCGAACAGAAGCGCCGCGTCGCGCTCCACCGCGGCCATCTCGTCGGAATAGCGGTCGCCGTCGCCCGCGTGGACGGCATTCAGCGCCGCGACGTTCGCCGCGCGGTCGCGGGCGAGGACGACCGAGCGCCCGTTGGCCATCAGGGCGCCGGTGGGGGCGTGCGTCGTGGAGAAGGTGACCCCCTCCCGGGCGAGGTCGCGCCTCAGCGCCTCGTGCGCCGGCCCCGCCATGAAGAGGACGAAGGTGGTCGCGAGCGGGTCGTAGGTGAAGCCTGGCGCCAGCTCGCCCGTGCGCATGGTGCCGCCGACGACGTCCTCCCGCTCCAGCACCATCACGCGCTTCGTCTGCGACAGGATGGCGGCGCACACGAGCGCGTTGATCCCCGAGCCGATGATGAGGTGGTCGAACTTCGGCACAATCGTCCCCTTCAGCGTGAGCGGAGCGCCCCGCGGCGGACCGGCCCTGCGGCCGCGGCGGTGGCGCTCCTCATTGCAACGGGAGGCCAACGCTGGCCAGCGGCGCGGGACGGCGCGGCCGCGACCATGCGCCGCCGGACGCGCGGCGCATTGTCCTGTCGGGCGCCGGCCTCCCGTTCGGATCAAGGCCGCCCGATCGGATCACGACCTTCACGCACCACTTCACGGGGCGCGGCCGTCACGGGGCGCGGCCGGCGCCGCGCACCTGTCCGCCCGTCAGCGCTCCACGAGGGCGAGGGCGCGGATGGGGCTTCCCGTGCCGTGCACGATCTTCAGGGGCGCGGCGATCAGGATCGCCCCCTTCGGCGGCAGCCTGTCGAGGTTCTGGAGGCTCGCGAGGCCGTAGCGGTTCGCCTTGTGGAGGAGGTTGTGGGCCGGGAACGGCGGCTCCATCCCGCCCGCGGACCCGGCGTCCGTCCCGATGCACTGGGTGCCCCAGCCGACGGCGCCCTTCTCGAGGATGTACTCGATGCAGTCCACCGTCGGTCCCGGCGAGTGGGGGCCGTTCGCGTCCATGTTGAGGAACGCGGCCTCGTCGCCCGCCCGGCGGTCCCAGTCGGTGCGCATCAGCACCCAGGAGCCCGGCTCGATCTCGCCGTGCTCCGCCTCCCAGGCCCGCACGCCGGCGGCGTCGAGCAGGAAGTCGGGGTCGTCCGCAGCCTGCCGGGAGCAGTCGATCACGTTCGCCGGCGCGACCACCTTCTGGATCGGCAGCGTATCGGTGTAGCCGTCCGAATAGTCCTTCCCGGTGATCCAGTGGTGGGGCGCGTCGAAGTGGGTGCCCGAGTGCTCGCCGAGCTTCAGCCAGTTCCACGCCCAGAACGGCCCGTCCTTGTCGTACTCGGAGATCTTGTGGATCTCGATCTTCGGGGTGTCCACCGCGAGCTCCGGCGGCAGCTTCAGGAGCGGCGTGTCGGGCCCGAGCGGACCCGACAGGTCCACCACCTCGATTTTCCCCGACAGAAGGCCCTCGGCCACGTTCTTGAGCGCTGACATTCTCGTCATCCTCCTCCGATCCGGCCGAACGGTAGAGGCAAGATCCATGCAGATGCAAATGCCTCGTGCGTTCTGCGCACGGCCGCGTTCGGGTGCGCCTCGCGATCCGGGCCACCCGCGGCTCCAGGCCGAAGGACGACGAGATGATCCAGGCGGTCGTCGGCCCGTGGCGGCGGATCGGCATCGAGGCGAAGATCGAGCTCTACGAGATCGCCAGGCACTTCGAGCTGCGCCCCGCCGACCCGCACGCACCTTGCAGGAGCGGCCGCCGCGGTCCCGCGGCGCCAATGGGTCGTCAGGCGAGCGGCTCGACCTCGAAGCCGATCATCAGCGCGTCGCCGACGAAGACCTCGATGCGCTCGACGTTCGCGAGCGTCACGCCGAGCGGATCGATCGTGCCGTTCCCGCCGTTCCCGGCGATCTGCCAGACGTCATGCATGATCTCGAGAGTGTCGAGGGCCGACGGGGCCTCGCCGAGCTCGATCCTGACGGTGTCCCTGCCCGCCCCGCCATCGAACCGGAAGGCGCCGCTGCCGTCGGGAGGCGCCGCGATGACCGCGGTGTCGTCGCCGTCCTCGCCGAGCAGCCACCCCGACGCGCCACCGACCTCGATGTGATCGTCACCCGCGCCACCGAGGGCGACGCCCCCACCCTCGAGGCGCATCACGTCGTTGCCGTCTCCGCCGTAGACTGCGGAGTACCCGCACGCCTTGAACGTGTCGTCGCCGTCGCCGAGTTCGGCGAGGTAGGTGCTGCCGACGGTGACGGCATCGTCCCCGGCGCCCCCGACGACGAAGGCGACGAGGTCGGTCGCGAAGAGCCCGTCGTCGCCGTCCCCGAGATCGACGGACCAGGCACTCTGCACTGCGACGAGATCGTCACCCTCGCCGGCCAGCACCTTCTCGATGTGCCGCGGCGAGATCACGAGGTCTCCCCGGAACCGGCATCGACGAATTCCGCCGCCACCAGGGACTGCGTGCCGTGCTGCTCCAGCGAGCCGAACGCGATCCGGTCGTAACCGGCGCCGCCGAGGATGGTGGTGGCGCTGTTCTGGACGAAGAGCCAGTCGTCCCCCTCGCCGAGATCACTGTCGATGCAGAGAGTGTCATCGCCGCCGCCCATCCAGACCATTCTCGCATGATTGGTCGCAATGAAGAGCGACTTCTGCAGTGACAAGCATCACGGGATCGGCGGTTTCCGGCGAGCGCGTGGTGGCGTGGACGTCACCCGCCGATTGAGGGTGATCCCCCGTCAGGCGCGCAGAAAGGCCCGGATCGCCTCGGTAGAGGCGCGGTCCCAGAGGAGCGGGGCGTGGCCCTCGTCGGCGACGACGAAGCAGGCGAGGCGGCGGTGGCGGCGGCGCATGGCCTCGACGGTGGCGGCCGACAGGATGTCCGAATGGGCGCCGCGGACCACCATGAGATCGCGCTCCAGCAGCCCCCCGAAGGCGGGCCAGAAATCGACGGCGCCGCCGTCGTGGCTGAAGTCGGCGAACATCTCGGCAAGCGCGGGATCGTAGTCGAGGGTGACCGTCCCGTCGATGTTCCCGCTCGCGAGCTGCTCGGCGAGGCGGCGCCAGTCCCTTGCCGTCATGGCCGGAAAGTGGCGTCTGTGCGCGCCCTTCAGCGCCGCCGCCAGATCGTCGAACGACGGATAGGTCATGGTGCGGCCGACGTCCGCGGCGATCCGCGCGAGCCCCTCGAACTCGATGGTGGGGCCGATGTCGTTGAGGACGACGCGGCGCACGCGCTGCGGCGCCGTCGCGGCGAGAAGCATCGTCAGGAGGCCGCCGCGCGACGTGCCGATGAAGTCGGCCTCGTCGACGCCCCAGGAGTCCATCGCGTCGACGAGGTCGGCGAGCTCCTGCGGGAGCGTGTAGGTTGAGGCGCACGCGCGGCCCGAGCGGCCACGCCCGCGCGATTCCAGCACGATCACCGGCGCGTCGTCGGTCCCGCGGGAGAGAACCCCGGCGAGGTGGGCGAAGTCCCGCCCGTTGCGGGTGAGGCCGGGCAGGCAGATCACCGGCCGCGCGCCGCCGAGGCGGCCGTAAAGGTCCGCGTGCAGGCGCACGCCGTCCGTGCAGTCGGCGCCGAGGGCCTCGGTCAGCTCCGCCTCCCGCGTGCCAGGTCGCCCGCGATGGCGAGCCCGCCCGTGCCGAGCGCCTCGCGGTAGACCTGAACGTTCTCCATCACCCGCATCACATAGTTTCGCGTCTCGGGAAACGGAATTTCCTCCACCCAGCGGATCGGGTCCACCCCCGGATCGCGCGGATCGCCGAAGCGGCCGATCCATTGGGCGACGCGGCTCGCGCCCGCGTTGTAGGCGGCGAAGGTGAGAATGTAGGAGCCGTCGTAGTCCCCGAGCCGCTTGGCGAGGTAGGCGGCGCCGATGGTCGCGTTGTGCGCGGGGTCGGTGGTGAGCCGCCTCTCGGAGTGGGAGATGCCGAGTTCGCGCGCCATGGTGGCGGCCGTGCGCGGCATCACCTGCATGAGCCCCCGCGCGCCGGCCGGACTGACTGCGGAGGTGTTGAAGAGCGATTCCTGCCGGGCGATGGCGTAGACGAGCGCCGGGTCGAGCCCCTGCGGCATGCGCGCCGAGCGGGGGATCGCCCTGGTCGGATAGGCGAGGCGGCCGACGTCGAGGCCGCGCCGCTGGCCTTCCTTGGCGGCCATCACCGCAAGGTGCAGATAGCCCGCCTTCTCCGCGATCTCGGTCACGAGGGCGAGCTGGCCGGCCGTGGGGACGGTCTCGGCGAGGTGCTCGAGGAGCGGCCAGATCCTGTGACCGTGCCCGCTGTCGACGAGGCGGCGGATGGCCTCGGCGACGTCGTTGCGCGCAATGGCGGCGCGGTCCGCCGCGGTGATGTTGGGCGCGCGCGGGACGCCGGTGCCCGAAAGGCCGAGCTCGGCGCGGGCGATCTGGCCATAGTAGGTGAAGCCGTGGGCGGCGGCGTCCCGATAGTGGCGCTGCGCGGCGCCGGCGTCACCGCGCGCCGCCGCCGCGCGCCCCCGCCAGTAGGAGGCGCGCGAGAGCGAGATCGGCGTCGTCGCGATGGCCTCGAGGTCGCGGAAATGGCGGTCCGCGGCGCGCCCGTCCTTCAGGTGGGAGAGCGCGAACCAGCCGGCGTGGAAGGCCTCGTCGGCCTTCTCCTCGCGCCCCTTCGCGAAGCCGAGGGTCACGAGCCGGTAGGCCTCCCGCCCCTTGCCGGCCTCGGCGAGGAGGCGGGCGACGATGCGCGTCTCCACCCACCACGCGTCGCCGTCCACGACGGCGGAGCGGTTCACGGCGCCGATGAGGCGCGCGGCGCGGTCGAGATTGCCGGCCCGCCGCTCGATCTCCACCTCCGCGAGGCGATGGCCGGGGCGGCTGCGCAGCCCGGAGGGGACGCGCGCGAGGCGGGCGCGCGCGTCCGGCGCGCCGCTGGCGGCGGCGACGCGGGCGTCGACGTAGGCGCGCGGGCCTGCGCCGAGGCGGCTCTTCAGCGCCTTCGCCTCGTCGAGACGGTGGAGCGCGACGAGCTTGTCGACCCGGACCAGGTGGTCCTCCAGGGTGAGGATCTCGGAGAAATCCTCGGCGAAGGCTGCCTGGAGGGAGGCGCCGAGCGCCTTGCCGTGCCAGACCGGGCGCACGAGCGCCGCGGCGCGCGCGCGGTCCCCCGCCTGAAGGTGCGCGCGGGCGAGGAGACGGACGCCGGGGTCGGAGTGCGCCTCCCCGCCCATGGCGCGGATCACCGAGGCCGCGTCGGGCCGCTCGCGCGACAGGGCCTCCTCGGCACGCACGCGCATGAGGCGCTGTGTCGGCCAGCCCGTCGCCCGCCTCGCGACGTCCGCCACCATGGCGGACGTGACGTGGTCCGTCCCGGCGCGCACGAGGAAGTAGTCGACGATCAGCCTGTCGAGGGAATCGGAGAGGGCGTTGCGGCGGGCGATGGTCTCCTCGTAGCGGTCGGCCCTCAGAGCGTCGAGGGCGGCCTCGAGATCGCCGGAACGGCGGCCGTGGGCGGCGAATGCGGAGGCGGCGGCGTTGCCGTGGGCGGCGAGGATCGGCGGGGCCTCGGCCTCGAGGGCACGGGCGCTGGCGCTGGCGCTGGCGGCGAGGGCTGCCTTGCCCTCGGTCACCTCCTCGGCGGCGGCGAAGAGCTCCGCGGCGGGACCGCTCGCGGCACGCGCCGCGAAGGCGGTGGACTCCACCGGCACCACGCGCCCGCCTTCGACCCGGGCGACGATGTTCCCGACGAACGGGCGCGGACGCGGAACAGGCACACGGTCGACGGCGCGCGGCCACTCCACGGGCGCCACGGCCACGGGCGCGCCCTCGACGGCGCCCACGGCGGGAGAGGGCGCCACGGCGCGCTTCGGGTTCGGCTCGGGGATCCCCGCCCCCGCCACGGACGACGGCAGGACCGTGGCCGCAAAGAGAAGACCGAACGCTGACGTGGCGATCCGAAAACGCATACCCTGTCCCCGCCGACCATGTGGACGCCCTAAAGGTAACCGTCCACGATTACCGATCCGGAAAGGGAATCGGTCGTCTTGATGGAGCGCCGTGCCAGCCCCTAGAAGGGCTGGCCCGATCAGAGGATAACGCGGGAGCCGTTCAGTGTTCAAAGGATCCATCCCCGCGCTCGTGACGCCGTTCCGCGACGGCAACGTCGACGAACGCGCTTTCGTCGCGCTGGTGGAGTGGCAGATCGCGAGCGGAAGCTCCGGCCTCGTCCCCGTCGGCACCACAGGCGAATCCCCCACCCTCAGCCACGCCGAGCACCGCCGCGTGGTCGAGCTGTGCGTCGAGGCCGCGGCCGGGCGCGTGCCGGTCATCGCGGGCGCGGGCTCCAACTCCACGCGCGAGGCCGTGGCGCTCGCCGAACATGCCGAGGCCGCCGGCGCGACGGGCATCCTCGTCGTCACCCCCTACTACAACAAGCCGAACCAGGCGGGCCTCAAGGCGCACTTCTCGGCCGTCGCGCGCGCGACGACGCTGCCGATCGTCATCTACAACATACCGCCCCGATCCGTGATCGACATGAGTGTCGAAACGATGGCGGAGCTTGCGGCGGAGCACGTCAACATCGTCGGCGTGAAGGACGCGACGGCGAACCTTGCGCGGGTCTCGCGCCAGCGGGCCGCCTGCGGACCGGCGTTCACCCAGCTCTCGGGGGAGGACGCGACGGCGCTCGGCTTCAACGCCCACGGCGGGGTCGGCTGCATCTCGGTGACGGCGAACGTCGCGCCCGCCGAGTGCGCCGCCTTCCAGGCGGCCTGCGCGGCGGGCGACTTCGCGAAGGCGCTCCAGATCCAGGACAGGCTGATGCCGCTCCACGACGCGCTCTTCATGGAGCCGAGCCCCGGAGGCGCCAAGTACGCCCTCTCCCGCCTCGGCCGGATCGCCAACGCGCTGCGCGAGCCGCTCGTCCCTGTATCGGCCCCGACCGCCGCCGCCATCGACAGGGCGATGGCGCACGCGGGCCTCCTCTGAGACGCTGGCGCGGCGCGGGCGCGCGGCGTATCCTCGCTACGGGAAGTGGAGAGGGACCCCCCATGATCCGCACGACAGCACGCGCCACACTCGTTGCGGCGGCGCTCGTCTCCGCCGCACCTGCCGATGCCAGGCAGGTGCGGTGCTACAACAGCGACGACGGCTGGTATGCCTGCGACTTTCGCCAGTTCGGCGGGGACGGCAGCTTCACAGTCTCCGCTCCGGGCCGGCCGGCCTACACCATCTCCATGATCGAACGCGGCTACTCGGCCGACGGCTTCGCAGACTACGGACAGGGCAGATTCGCCCTTCCCGGCGTGTTCTACCGCTCCAGCGAGGATCGCGCGTGCTGGGTGTCCGACGCCACGCAGTTCGCGATCTGCGCCCACTGACCTACATGAGGCGATCCGGCGGGATCCTCCCGCGGGAAACGGTCACGCGGAGCGCGAGAGGACGGACCCGATGGCGAAGCCGAAGAACGCGGACCCCAACGCGCGAACGGTCGCCGAGAACCGGAAGGCGCGCTTCAACTACGAGATCCTGGATACTCTCGAGGCAGGCATCCAGCTCAAGGGCACGGAGGTGAAGTCGCTGCGCGAGGGGCGCACCAACATCGCCGATTCCTACGCCGGCGAGACGAAGGGCGAGCTCTGGCTCTACAACGCCTACATCCCGGAATACCAGCAGGCCGGCCAGTTCAACCACGAGACCCGCCGCCCGAGGAAGCTCCTCCTCCACAAGCGCGAGATGGGAAAGCTCATCGGCAGCGTGCAGCAGGAAGGCATGACGCTGGTGCCGCTCAGGATGTACTTCAACGCGCGCGGGATCGCAAAGGTGCTCCTCGGTCTCGCCAGGGGCAAGAAGACCCACGACAAGCGCGAGACCGAGAAGAAGCGGGACTGGGAGCGGGACAAGGCCCGCCTCCTGCGCGAGCGCGGCTGACGTGGCGGCAGGGGGACGACAGCCCGCTGTCCTCAGGCCGTCCGCCCGGGGCGTGGCGGCCGAGGCGGCGCCGCCGCTCGTGATCGTCACCGGCGCGTCCGGCGGGATCGGCAGGGCGCTCGCCGAGCGGATCGCGCGGCCGGGGCTGACGCTCGGCCTCGTCGGGCGGGACGAGGAGGGGCTGGACCGCGCCTCGTTTGCGGCCAAGCAGCGGGGGGCAAAGGCGCTGACGAGCCGCATCGACGTCACCACGGGCGCGTTCGCGACCTGGGTGGAGGACGTCGGCGCCCGCTTCCGCCTCGCGGGCTTCTACGCCAACGCCGGCCTCTCGGCAGGGCCGCCCTCCACGGGCGCGCTGGAGACCGCGGAGGACACCGAACGCCTCGTCGCGGTCAACGTGGTGGCGACCATCGCGACCGTGCGGGCGGTGGTGGCGACCATGCGCCGGCAGGGCACGGCGCGCCGGCCGCCGCGGCGGATCGGGATCGTCTCGTCCATCGCGGCCCTCTTTCCGACGCCGGACCTTGCGGTCTACAGCGCCACCAAGGCCGCCCTCGTCGCCTACGCGCACGCGGTCCGCCCGCGCCTCGCCGCCGACGGCATCACTGTCACCGTGTCCTGCCCGGGTTTCGTGACGACGCCGATGTCCGCCCGCCACGACGGGGCGAAACCCTTCGAGATGACACCGCAGGCGGCTGCCAGGCGCATCGTCGCGGTGACCGAGGCGGGGCGGCGCACGGCCGTCTTCCCGCTCCCGTTCGCGCTCCTCGCCTATCTCGCGCCGCTGGCCCCGGGCGCGCTGGTCGATGCCGTCGTCCCGGCATTTCGCGCGACGATCGCGCCGGACCCGCGGCTCGAGCGCGAGCGCCGAACACCTGCGGCGCCGAGGACCGCCGCGGTGGAGCCGCATGAGCCGGGCGACGGGCCGGACACCACCGCCGCGCCGCCCCGCCCGCTGGCAGCATCCGAGGATCCGGCAGCCTGACGGCGGCGACCCCGCGGAGCGCTGCCGGCGCGCCGGACTTTCAGCGCGCGAGGCTGTCGGCGAGCTGCTTCAGTCCCTCGCCGTCGCTCAGCGTGCGCTTCAGGCACTCCGCGGTGAGCTCCACAGTGCGGTCGATCTGCTCGGGCGTGTGGGTCGAGTTGATGAAGAAGCGCAGGCGTGCCGCCTTCTCCGGCACCGCCGGATAGATGATCGGCTGAACGTTCACGCCGGCTTCCGCGAGCCGGTGGGAGACGACGGCAGCGAGGATGGAATCGCCGATGATGACCGGAATGACGGCGAGACCCTCGCTGGTCCCGGTGTCGAGCCCCGCCTCCTTCGCCCTGGCGAGGAAGCGGTGGCCGTTCTCGGCGAGCTTCGTGACGCGCTCGGGCTCTTCCTCCAGGATGCGGAGGGCGGCGAGGGCCGCCGCCGACGATGCCGGCGGCAGTCCGACGGAGAACACGAAGCCCGGCGCCGTCGCCTTGAGGTACTCCACGAGCGCGGCTGAGCCGGCGATGAAGCCGCCGCAGGAGGACAGCGTCTTCGAGAGAGTCCCCATCCAGATCTCGACGGCGTTGGGGTCGACGCCGTGGCGCTCGGCAAGGCCCCGCCCCGTCTCGCCCACCACGCCGAGGGCGTGCGCCTCGTCCACGAGGAGCCAGGCGTCGTACCGGCTCTTGAGGCGAAGGAGCTGCGGCAGCGGCGGCGCGTCGCCGTCCATGGAATAGAGACCCTCGACGGCGATGAGCACGCGCTCGAACCCGTTGCGGTTGGCGGCGAGGAGCTCCTCGAGGTGCTCGAGGTCGTTGTGGCGGAACGTGAGCCGCGCCGCGCCCGACAGGCGAACGCCTTCCACGATGGAGTTGTGGATGAAGGCGTCGGCGATCACGAGGTCCTTCGGGCCGAGGAGGTGGCCGATGGTCGTCACGTTGGTGGCGTGGCCGGAGACCATGGCGACGCAGTCCTCGACGCCGAGGAAGCGGGCGATGGCGACCTCGAGGTCGCGGTGGAACGGGCGCTCCCCGGAGACGACGCGGCTCGCCGAGACGGAGGTGCCGAAGCGCGCAGTCGCCTCCTGCGCGGCGGCGGTCACCCGCGGGTCGCCGTTGAGGCCGCAATAGTCGTAGGAGGAGAAGTTGATGAAGCGGCGGCCGCCGATGACGGTCTCGTCCGCCGCCCGCACCTCGTGCGATCGGAAGAACGGGCTCTCGATCCCGAGGATCTCGGCAGCGGCGCGCTGGATCTTGAGCTGGCGCATCTGGTCGAGCGAGCCGAAGTCGAAGGCGCCCGCCGCGGTGCGCCCCTCCCTCTCGTGGGGGACGATCCTGTCGAACCGCCGCTCGAGGACCGCCGCACGCGATGCGCGCGCTGCGGCGAGAAGCTGGTCCTTCGCGGCGTCCCTGAGTCCGCCGATGCCCCGTCGCTTCATTGGATGATCGTCCTCATGGAAGCCGTCCTCTCCTTGACGGCGGCACCAAGGCCCTTGATGTCGGCGACCTTGTCGGCGTCACGCCCGGCGTGGCGGGAGATGAGAACCTCGGCGTCCTCGTCCGCCACCGCCTCCTCGCCGCGCACGCGAGCCACCACCTTGCGGGCGATGTCCGACAGGGTGGCGCCGGAGGCGAGCGACATCAGCGGGATGTCGACGCCGAGACGCTGCTCCGCGGCCATGCGCAGCTCGACGCCCATGAGCGAATCCATCCCGAGCGCCGTGAGCGGCTTGTGCGCATCCACCTCCGACGCGGGAAGCTTGAGGATGCGCGAGATCTCGCCCGCGAGGAGGCGCGTGATCTCGGCGAGCGCCTCCTTGTCGTCGAGGCCCTTGAGGCGCTCGGCGAGGTCGATGGCGCCCGCGTCGTCGCCGCTGGCGCCGCCCTCGTCCGCGAGGTCCTCGAAGGCGGGGCTCCTCGCGAGGGGAAGGTCCTTGCGCGCGGCGCCCCAGTCGACGCGGCCGATCATGCGCACGGCGGGGCCGTCGTTCATGGCGCCGTCGTCGAGCAGGCTTTTGAGGTGGGCGAGGCCCTCTGCCGCCGTGATGGCGTGGCGGCCGAGCTTGCGCTTCAGGATCTCGCTCGTCTTCATGTCCCGCGCGAGGACGCCGACGTCCGCGATGGCGCCCCAGGCGACGGCGAGCGCCGGCTTGCCCTCGGCGCGGCGGCGGCGCGCGACGGCTTCCAGATAGGCATTGGCCGCGACGTAGTTCGCCTGGCCAGGGTTGCCGAGCTGAACCGTGATGGAGGAGTAGAGGAGGAAGAGGTCGAGATCGACGTCCGCCGTCGCCGCCTCGAGGGCCGCGACGCCCTTCATCTTCGGTGCGAGCACGCTCGCATGGCGGGGGGCGTCCAGCGAGGCGATCAGTGCGTCGTCGAGCACCATCGCCATGTGGACGACGCCTGCGAGGGGCCGCGTTCCGACGATGCGCGAGACGAGGGCGCCGACGGCTTCGCCATCCGTGACGTCGAGCTTCTCCACAACGATCTCGACGCCGGCCGCGCGATGGCGCTCGATGGCGGCGGCGACCGCATCGTCCTTCACGCCCGACCGGCTCGCGAGGACGAGATGGCGCGCCCCCTCCCCGATCAGCCATTCGGCGGTGGCGAAGCCGAAGCCCGATGTGCCGCCGGTGAGGAGGTAGGCCGCGTCGTCACGGATCCGGGTCGGCCGCGCCGGGCGCTCGGCAGGCTCCGGCACCGGCGGGGCGGACACCACGATCTTGCCGATGTGACCGGCCGTCTGCATGAGGCGGAAGGCGTCCCTCACCGCGCTCGGCGCGTAGGTTCGGTAGGGCAGCGGCGCGAGATCGCCGGTCTCGAAAAGGCCCATCAGGCGGGTCAGCACCGCGGCGGCCTTCTTCGGCCGGTGCTTCATGAGCTGGTCGGCGTCGATGCCGAAGTAGGAGAGGTTCTGCCGGAAGGGGCGCAGGCCGAGCTTGGTGTCGGCATAGAAGTCGCGCTTGCCGAGCTCGAGGAAGCGGCCGAAGGGCTTCAGCACCGAGAGGCTGCGCTCCATCGCCTCGCCCGCGAGGGAGTTGAGGACCACGTCGACGCCCTCCCCGCCGGTGAAGGCGAGCGCGTCGTCGGCGAAGGTCATCGCGCGGGAATCGAAGACGGCGTCGGCGCCGAGGCGGCGCAGGAGCGCCCGCTTCTCCACCGAGCCCGCCGTCGCGATCACCCTGGCCCCGCGATACTTCGCGATCTGGAGCGCTGCGAGGCCGACCCCGCCGGCGCCGCCGTGGATCAGGACGGTTTCGTCCTCGTCGAGCTGGCCGAGCTCCACCAGAGCGTACCAGGCGGTGAGGAAGGCGACGGGGATGGTTGCGGCGGCCTCCGCCGCGAGCACCGCAGGGCGGCGGGCGACGGCGTCCGCGCGCACGCTCACGTGGGAGGCGAAGCAGGCCGGCGCGAACGCGATGACAGCGTCGCCCGGCGCAAGGGTGGTGACGGCTTCCCCCACTGCCTCGATCACGCCGGCGCATTCCATCCCGAGCGTCGGCCCGGCGAAGCCGTCCTGAAGCGCCTCGTGGGGGAGGAGGCCGAGCGTCCACATCACGTCGCGGAAGTTGAGGCCGGTCGCCTCGACCGCGATCCTGACCTCGTCCGGCGCGAGCGCCGTGCGGTGGCGCGGCGTCCAGGCGAGGTGGTCGATGGAGCCGCGGCGCGGGATGGCGAGCACCGTCTCCTCGCCGGCCTCGCGCGGGGCGGGAGCTGCGGGGAGATAGCGCATGGCGGCGCGGTGGTCGCTCGCAAGGACGATCTCGCGCTCCGCGTTCGGCTGCTCGAGCTCGCGGGCGATCCGCACGGCCGCCTCGCTGGCGTCGAAGCTGCGGGCGACGTCCACGAGGCGCAGTTCCAGGTGGGGAAACTCGTTGACGGCGACGCGGCCGAATGCGGCGATGGCGGCGGCGATGGGCCGCGTCTCCCGCACTCCGGGCACATGGGCGCCGAAGGTGACGAGTGTGACCTGCCGCTTCTCCGTCCCGAGGGCGGCGAGGAATGCGCCGAGCTCGGCGAGACGCGCGCCGAGCTCCTCGGGATCGGTCTCGTCCACGGCGAGGAGCACCGCCCCCTCGGGCACCGCCGAGAGGTCGAGCACGGGAACGTCCACAGCGCGCAGGCCCGACAGGGCGGCACAGACGCGCCTTGCGGCCTCCCCCGCGGCGACGAGCGCCGGAAGCGGCGCCTCATCCTCGCCCTCGCGCCGGGCCGCGGGGCGCGTCGCGGCGAACAGGAGCGCATCGGTCCCGCCGGAGGCGACCGGGACCACGGTGACGTCCGCGAGGCCGGCGCCTGCGAGCTCGGTGCGCCATTCGTCCGCCGTGGAAAGGCGGCCGACGGGCATCGTCGCGTCGGCCGAGCTTTCCCACCATGCCGGGTCGAAGCCGCCGAGGGCGTCGGCGAAGAGGGTCGGCGCGAACGCGGCTCCCAGCAGCGCGCCGCCCGGCTTCATGAGCGGAAGGAGCGCGTCGAGGCGCACGGGTTCGAGGGCGGGGACGACGAGGACGGCATCGAACGGGTGGCCCGCCTCGACGACCTCGTCGAACGGCACGAGGGACACCGAAGGCGTGCGCTCCCACACGAGGCGGGCGCGCTCGATGCGGACGGGATCGTGGTCGGTGATGACGAGCCGCGTCGCCGCGGGGTCCACGAGGGCCGCGATGTCGCGCAGGAGCGGAACGTTGCGGGCGCCGACGACGAGAACGCGGGAGGCCGCGCCGGCGGCTGTGGCGAGCGTCGCCCCGGCGGCCCCGAGGAGCGCCTCGTGGGCGGGCGCCGCGAAGGGCGCATCTGTGAGGAGGTGATCGCGCACGGCGTCCGACGCGGGCGAGCCGCCCTCGGAGAGGCCGGCGCGGAAGGCGCTCCTGAGCCGCTCCGGAAGCGCGGCGAGGACGGCCGCCTCGGAAAGCCGCTCTGGATGCTCCGCCACGAGGAGCTCCACCACGTCCCCGAGCGCGATGGCGGCGCCGTCGACGGACCATGCGCCGTCCTCCTCCCGCGCGAAGCCTGACGCCTCGAGCGCCAGGAGAAGGCGGGCTGCGAGCGGCACGGCGCCTGCCGCGAGCGCGCCGCGGGCGACGAGCGCGTCGAGCGAGGCACCACGGTCCGCCGCGTCCCCGGGCGACAGAAGGCCGGCAAGGACCTCGGCGGCGGCGGCCTGCACGCCGGCGTCCACGAGGAGGAGGGTCTCCTCGGGCTCATGGGGCGCACCATCCGCGGCCTCCACGGAAAGCCTCGCCACGAGCGTGGAGGGATCGCCGTCGCGCAGGATCCGCTTCAGCCGCGGCGCCGCGACGACTGGCGCGCCGGCGTCGGCCCTGCCGAGGGGCACCGCCTGGAAGCGCACGGCCTCGGCACGGGCGACGACGTTCCCCTCGCCGTCGGACAGCACGAAGTCCGCCTCCACCACCTCGTCCCCGACGAGGCGGATCGAGACCTCGGCGGCCGCGGGCGGGCGCGCCCCCGCGGCGAGCACGATCCTGCCGAGCCTGACGGGCAGCACCGCGGTCCCTTCGGCGGCTCCCCTGTCGGCGAGGAACGCGAAGAGGGCGTGGAAGCACGAATCGAAGAGGGTCGGATCGAGGGCGAAGCCGAGCGCCGCGGTCGCCGGGTCGGCCGGCGCGAGCTTCATCGAGACGCCGGCGTCGCCGCGGAACACGACCTCGGCCGCGCGACGGAAGGCCGGACCGTAGTTGAGACCGAAGGCGTCGGCGATCTGGTAGAGCTCCGAGGCGCAGACCGACCGGCCGACCTCGGCGGGAAGGGGGAGGCCTGCGGCGGGCGGCGCCGGAGCGCGCCGCACGGTCGCCTTGGCGTTGGGCGTCCATCCGTCGGCCGAGAGGCGCGGGCGGCTCTCGATCAGGAAGGTCGAAGGGGCGATCTCCCGGGTGCGCACCTCGCGCTCGATCTCCTCGTCGAGCACGAGTGGCGCGACGATGTCGACGTCACGCACCTCCACCGGCGCGCCGGGATGGAGGAAGCGGCCCGCGGACAGGAACATCTCGATGTAGCCAGCGGCCGGGAAGACGACCGTCTCGTCCACCCTGTGGTCCGCGAGGAACGGCAGGACAAGGTGATCGAGGCCGATGTGCCACTCGGGCACGTCGGCGAGGAGACGGTCGCCGAGGAGGGCATGATCGCGCCGCGCATCGAGGCGGGTGACCTCGACGGTGTGGGTGTAGCGGTAGTCCTGATGCTGCCAGGGATAGGTGGGCAGGATGTCCGGCGGGGCGACCTTCTCGCCGAAGACGACGCCCTCGTCGACGGCGGCGCCGCGGACGATGGCCTCGCGGACGATGGCGCCGACCGGATCGGGACGTGCGTCGTCCTGCCGGAAGGAGGCGAGCACGGCCGCCCGGCGGTCCGAGGCGCGGACCGCGTCGTTGAGGTAGCCGGCGAGGACCGGGCGCGGCCCGATCTCCACGAGGATGGCGTGGTCCCTGAGGGCGGCCGACGCGGCCTCGGCAAACAGGACCGGCTTCCTGACGTTGTCCCACCAGTAGTCCGCACCGAGCGCCTCCCCCGTGCTCACGGTCCCCGTGACGCTGGAGAAGATGGGGATCTTCGCGGCGCGCGGGCGGATGGCGCGCAGGGAGGCGAGCAGCGGCTCGCGGATCGGATCTACGAGGGCGCAGTGGAACGGGTAGTCGATGTCGAGGCGCTTCACCGCCCAGCGGCGCTTGCGCGCGACCTTGCCGAACTCGGCAAGGGCCGCCACGGGTCCCGAGACCGTGACCGAGCGCGGCGAGTTGATGGCGGCGAGCTCGAGCCCCTCGAACGGCGCGATCGCCTCGCGCGCCTCGTCCGCCGGCAGGAGGAGGGCCGCCATGCCGCCGAGGTGACGGGTCACCTCCTGGTGCGTCGAGCGGGCGTGGATGACGCGGATCGCGTCCGGCAGGTCGAGCGCGCCCGCAGCCCAGGCGGCGGCCACCTCGCCCACGGAGTGGCCGATGACCGCGCCCGGGACGATGCCCTGACGCTCCAGCGCCTCGGTGAGGGACACCTGGAGCGCGAACAGGAGCGGCTGCGCGATCTCCGTGCGCCCGATCTCCGTCTCGAGGTCGGCGGAGAAGAGCATCGTCACGAGGGACCAGCCCGCGAGCGACATGAAGTGCCTGTCGGCGCGGTCGAAGGCGAGGCGGAAGTGGGTGTCCGCCTGGTAGCCCTCGCGCCCCATGCCGGCCCACTGGGAGCCGTTGCCCGAGTAGACGAAGACGGGACGCTCGGCGGACGCCACGGCCTCCCCGACCGTGGCGAGGGGATGGTCCTCGCCGCGCGCGACGGCCTCGAGGGCGGCGACGGTCTCGGCGGTGCCTGCCCAGGCGATCACCGCGCGGTGGGCGAGGCGCTGCCGGCGATGGGCTGCTGCGTTGGCGTAGGCGGCCACGTCCCCGGCCGCCGCGAGACGCTCGGCGCTGCGCGATGCGAGCGCGGACAGGGCCGCGCGGCTCGCGGCGCTGACCACGAGGGGCGCCGGGCGCGCCGGCGCAGCGGCCTCGCCGACCCGCTCGCCGTCCGCCACGACCACGTGGGCGTTGGCACCGCCGAAGCCGAACGAGTTGACGCCCGCGAGGCGCATGTCGGCGCCGCGGGGGAGCGGGGTCGCCTCCTTCGCGACGACGAGGTTGAGCGCGTCGAAGCGGATGTCGGGATTCGGCGTCTCGAAGTGGAGGCTCGCCGGAAGCACGTCGTTGACGAGGGAAAGGTGCGCCTTGAGGACGCCGACGAGGCCGGAGGCCGGCTCGAGGTGGCCGAAATTGGTCTTCGCAGAGCCGACGAGGAGGGGCGACGAGCGGCGCCTGCCGAGGATGCTGCCGATCGCCTCCGCCTCGACCGGGTCGCCGACGCGCGTGCCCGTGCCGTGCGCCTCCACGAAGGCGAGGCGCTCGGGGTCGAGATCGGCGCCGCCGTAGACCGCGGAGAGGAGCGCTGCCTGCGCCTCCATGGAGGGGAGCGAGAGACCCGCGGTCCGCCCGTCCGCGTTGATGCCGGAGGCGACGAGGCGGCCGCGTACGAGATCGCCGTTCGACCGCGCAGCATCCTCGGCCCGCAGGACGAGGACCACGGCGCCCTCCGAGCGCACGTATCCGTCCGCCCCCGCGTCGAAGGCGCGGCAGAGGCCGTTCGCCGACAGCATGGAGGCGCGCGAGAAGCCGATGAAGGGCACCGGATGCATCAGCATGGACACGCCGCCCACGATGGCGGTGTCGATCCGGCCGGCGCGAATGTCCTCGAGCGCCTGGTGGAGGGCGATGAGGGACGACGAGCACGCCGTGTCCACGACGTAGCTCGGGCCCCTGAGGTCGAGCACGTAGGACAGGCGGTTCGCGACGATGGACAGGGTATTGCCCGTCATCGACTGCGGCTCGATGTTCGCCGTGTCGAGCTGGGCGTGGGTGCCGTAGTCGAGCGAGGAGGCGCCGACATAGACGCCGACGGACGTGCCGGCGAGGCTGTCGGCCGCGATGCCGGCGTTCTCGAGCGCCTCCACCGCCACCTCGAGGAGGACGCGCTGCTGCGGGTCCATGACCGCGGCCTCGCGCGGAGAGATGCCGAAGAAGGCGGGGTCGAAGGCGTAGGGCTCGTCGATCTGGCCAGCGGCGAAGGTCACCGCACGGCCGGGGCGGGTGCGGTCGGGATGGCGGTGCCTGTCCGTGCCGAATCGCCTCTGGTCGAGCTCGGTGATCACGCACCGCCCGTCGGCGAGGACGGACCAGAAGGAGGCGAGATCGCGTGCCGCCGGGAGGCGGCAGGCCGAGCCGATCAGCGCGACGCGAGAGGCGGCCACAGTCATCGGTTCGGTCCTCTCCTGCGCTCGGTGGGCTTGCACTGTCGTCCACCGGGCTCGATCGCCGGGCGCAGCGGATGCATGAGCCCCCCGCGTCCAGTCACGCCACGGCGACCACGACGCTTAGGCGATGTTCCAGCGGCCTGCAACAACGCTGCCGGCCTACCCTGCCCTGTCGTGCACAAGTGTGGATGCCCCTGCCATGGTTGGTAGATCCCGCGCGAACGGCATGACCGCCCCGCGCGAGGCGCAGGTCGCCGCAGCCACTCCCTGTGCATAGGAAAGGAGTTCCCGCAACCCTTCAGGACCAAGCGTGCCGAGCGCTTCATGGGAAAGACTGTCGCGCCGCTGGAGCCACGCGAGAAGCCCCGCCATGAAAGCATCCCCAGCTCCGACGGGATCGACCACGCGCCGGGCAAGGCTCGGGACAGCCTCGCGGGCGCCGCAAGCGCTCCATGCCACGGCCCCACGGGCGCCGAGCGTGAGGACGGCGAGCGCGGCGCCCTCGCGCGCCAGCGCCGCCATGAAGCGCTCGGGATCCCCCTCGCCGAGGAGCTCCAGATCCGCTTCGCTCGCCTTCACGATCCCGCCGCACCGCGACAGGCGCACGAGCCGCGCCCGGTAGGCCGAAAGGTCGCGGATGCTCGGTGGGCGCACGTTGTAGTCGATGGCGACGAACGGCGCCTCCCCGGCCCTCTCCTCGATGGCACCGGCCACCGGCTCGCGCGCGAGAACCGCCGAGCCGACGACGAGGCACGCCGCGCCCGCCGGCAACGGCGGCGGCACGGTGTCCACCATCACGAGATCGGGATCGGCGATGGCGTAGCGCGGCTCGGGACCGGAAAGGTCGACCACGGCGACGGGCGTCGCCCGCCCGGCGAGGCGCACCGGGGACACCTCGACGCCGTCCCCCGACAGCGCGGCGAGAAGCCGCTGCCCCAGCGCGTCCGACGAGAGCTCCCACAGGTATGCGACGCGGCCGCCGAGCCGGGCGACACCGAGGGCAACGTTGTAGAGCGAGCCGCCGAGGACGGGCCGATACACCGTGTCCGTGCCGACTTTCTCCGGCACGAGGTCGACGAGCGCCTCGCCGCACGTCACGATCACCGGGCCATCCCCCGGTTCCCTGCCGCACGCACGCGCGAATCGGACGCTTTCACCCGCATTTGCGTCAAGTTAAGCCAGACTGGCGCCCTGCTGTGACTCATGAACACCACACTCGACGACTTCTTCCGCGCACTCGACGAGGCCCCGCTCAGGACGTGGTCCCTCATCGTCACCATCTACGGCGACTGCGTCATGCCCCGCGGCGGCGAGCTCTGGCTCGGGACGCTGACCGAGATCCTCGGCGCCCTCGGCGTCGAGGCGGGATCGGTGCGCACCGCCATGAGCCGGCTCGCGCGCGACGGCTTCCTCGAACGCCGCCGCCTCGGCCGCACCAGCCACTACGCCCTGTCGGCCGCCGCACTCGCCGTCTCGCGCGAGGCCGAGAGACACATCTATCGCAGGAGCCCGCCCGAAGCGCCAGCGGGGTGGGAGCTCGCCATCGCCGGCGCCACCGGCGAGGCCGACCGCCGCGCCATGGCGAGCCTCGGCTACGAGACGATCGCGCCGGGCGTCTTCGTCCGCCCCCGCCGCAGCGAGGCCGAGGAGCCGCCCCAGGGGACGATCCGCCTGTGCGCCAGCGGCGACGACGAGGCGCTCGCCCGCGCGGTCTATCCCCTCGGCGAGATCGCCGCCCGCTATGCGGCCTACGCCACCGCGGCGAGGGTCGTCGAGGCCGAGGCCCCCGCGGTCGAGGGCCTCGAGGCCGTGGCGCTCAGGGTGGGCATCGTCCACGCCTTCCGCCGGATCGTGCTGCGCGACCCGCGCCTGCCCGCCAGCGCCCTGCCCGCCGACTGGTCCGCCCCCGCAGCCCACGCCGCGTTCGCCCGCACCTATGCCGCCCTCGAGCCGGCCTCGGACGCCTGGCTGGAGGCGAACGCCCGCAACGCCCGCGGCCCCCTCCCCCCGCCCGACGCCGGCCACCGCTTCGCCGACGGCGATCCGAGCCGCGACGTGTGACAGGATCCGGCTTGACCTCACGATTTCCGTCACACATAATGACTGCTCGCAGGGGAGGTCCGTCATGTACACTCAGGCGCTGAACAGCCTCGACGTCGCGGGCGGCGAGGAGGGCGGAGAAGTCGAGGCGCGCTTCATGGCGAGGATCGACGCCGAGGAGCGCATCGAGCCGAACGACTGGATGCCCGAGGGCTACCGCAAGACGCTCGTCCGCCAGATCGCGCAGCACGCCCATTCGGAAATCATCGGCATGCAGCCCGAGGGCAACTGGATCACCCGCGCCCCGACGCTGCGGCGCAAGGCGGCCCTCATCGCCAAGGTGCAGGACGAGGGCGGCCACGGCCTCTACCTCTATGCCGCCGCCGAGACACTGGGCAAGAGCCGCGAGGAGATGATGGACGAGCTCGTCGACGGGCGGGCGAAATACTCCTCCATCTTCAACTATCCGACTCTCACCTGGGCGGACATCGGCATGATCGGCTGGCTCGTCGACGGCGCCGCCATCATGAACCAGATTCCCCTGTGCCGCTGCTCCTACGGGCCCTACGCCCGCGCGATGATCCGCATCTGCAAGGAGGAGAGCTTCCACCAGCGGCAGGGCTACGAGCAGATCATGACGCTCTGCGCGGGCACCCCGGAGCAGAAGGCGATGGCCCAGGACGCGCTGGACCGCTGGTGGTGGCCGTCCATCATGATGTTCGGCCCGCCCGACGCCGACAGCGTTCACTCCGCGAAGTCGATGGCCTGGAAGATCAAGCGCTTCACCAACGACGAGCTGCGCCAGAAGTTCATCGACGCCACCGTGCCGCAGGCCCACCGCATCGGGCTCACGATCCCCGACCCGGACCTCAGGTTCAACGAGGAGACGGGTCACTGGGAGATCGGCCCCATCGACTGGGAGGAGTTCAAGCGGGTGCTGGCCGGAGACGGCCCCTGCAACGCCGATCGCGTCGCGACGCGCAAGGCCGCGCAGGACAATGGCGCATGGGTCCGCGAGGCGGCTCTCGCCCACGCCGAGAAGCGCCGGCGGCGGGAGGCCGAGGCGGCGCGCCTCGCGGCCTGATCCCGCGCGTGGGCGCCATGCACGTCGCAGAGCTCAACATCGCGCGCCCGCTCTACCCCCTCGACGATCCGCGGATCGCCGAATTCATGGAGGCGCTCGACAGGGTGAACGCCGTCGCGGAGCGATCCGAGGGCTTCGTCTGGCGCCTCAAGGGCGAAGGCAACGACGCGACGCATCTTCCCTACGAGGCCGAGCCGGGCGCCATCGTCAACATGAGCGTGTGGGAGAGCGTCGACGCCCTCCAGCGCTTCGTCTGGACCACGGTCCACCGCCGCTTCGTCGATCGCAAGCCACAATGGTTCGCGAAGGCGCCGACGCGGGACTTCGTGATGTGGTGGGTGGAGCCGGGGCACGTGCCGACCCTGCCCGAGGCGACGGGGCGGCTCGAGCGCCTGAGGCGCGTCGGCTCCACGGACGTGGCCTTCGGCTGGGACCACGTCCCGCCGCGGCGCTGGCTCGGCAGGGTCGCCGAGGAGGAGACTGACGGGCCGCGGCGGGCGCTCTGAGCCCGCGCGGCCGCGCCGGTGAACGGGACGAGAGAGAAATTTGCCGCGCCGCCGCCCGCTCCGGCGCGCCGCCGGCAACACGAATCGGGAGCGGCAAGAAGGCGCCGGAAAGGTCGAGCGATGAACAGTCTCACCCCCCTGTGGGAGGTCTTCATCCGTACCCGCAACGGGATGGCGCACCGCCACGTCGGCTCGGTCCACGCCGCGGACGCCGAGCTCGCCCTCCAGGCAGCGCGCGACGTCTACACCCGGCGCGGCGAGGGGCTGTCCATCTGGGTCGTCCCGTCGAAGGCGATCACCGCCTCCGATCCCTCGGACAGGGACGCCATGTTCGAGCCGACGGCGAGCAAGCCCTACCGCCACCCGAGCTTCTACGACATCCCCGACGACATCGAGAACATGTGAGGGGCCGGCCTTGACGACGCTCACCCTCGCCGCACCCTCCCCCCGCCTCGCCTACCTGCTGAGGCTCGGCGACGACCAGCTCGTCCTCGGCCACCGCCTGTCGGAATGGGCGGGCCACGCGCCGACGCTGGAGGAGGACATCGCGCTCGCCAACATCGCCCTCGACCACATCGGCGCCGCGCGCATGCTCTACGACCGCGCCGCCGAGGTTCACGGCGAGGGGCTGACGGAAGACGACTACGCCTACCGCCGCGACTCGCGGGGCTACCGCAACGCCCTCCTCGTCGAGCGCCCCAACGGGGACTTCGCGCACACCATCGCGCGGCAGCTCTTCTACTCGGCGTTCGCCCTCCCCCTCTGGCAGGCGCTGACCGCCTCGCAGGACGACACGCTCGCCGCCGTCGCAGCCAAGGCCGAGAAGGAGGCGCGCTATCACGTGCGCCACTCGGGCGACTGGTTCGTGCGCCTCGGCGACGGGACGGAGGAGAGCCACCGCCGCACGCAGGACGCCGTGAACGCCCTCTGGCCCTACACGGGCGAGCTCTTCGAGCGTGACGACGTCCTCGACGCGATGATCGCTGAAGGCGTCGCAGCCGACCCGCAGCCGCTCCGGGAGGTGTGGGACGGCACCATCGGACAAGCGTTCGCGCTGGCGGGCGTCACAGCACCCCTGACGCGGCACTTCCAGACGGGCGGACGCGAAGGCATCCACACCGAGGCGCTCGGCCACATCCTCGCGGACATGCAGTTCCTGCAGCGCGCCTACCCGGGGGCGAAGTGGTGAGCCCCGCCGAGGAGCGCGCCTTCCGCGTGGCCGCCACCGTCACGGACCCCGAGGTGCCGGTGCTCACCATCGAGGATCTCGGCGTCCTTCGCGGCGTGCGGGAGGAGGACGGCGCCATGGTCGCCACCATCACGCCCACCTACTCGGGCTGCCCCGCGATGGACATGATCGCCCTCCACGTGGAGATCGCTCTGCGCGACGCGGGGTTCGACCCCGTCCGGGTCGAACGCGTCCTCTCCCCGGCCTGGACGACGGACTGGATGAGCGAGGCCGGCCGGGAGAAGCTGCGCGCGTTCGGCATCGCTCCGCCGGTGGGCTGGGCCGGCCGCGGCGCCCTCTTCGGGGAGGAGACGGTCGCCTGCCCCCACTGCGGCAGCAACGAGACGCAGAAGATCTCCGAGTTCGGATCCACAGCCTGCAAGGCGCTCTGGCGATGCGAGAGCTGCCGCGAGCCGTTCGACTATTTCAAATGCCACTAGACACCATCGACACGGTCACCGCCGACGCCGAGCGCCCTCGCTTCCATCCGCTGCGTATCGCGGACGTGCGCCGCGAGACTCCCGACGCCGTCTCCATTGCCTTCGAGGTGCCGGCGGAGCTTTCCGAGCGCTTCCGCTACGTGCCGGGCCAGTACCTCACGCTGCGCACCACCCTCGACGGCGAGGAGGTCCGCCGCACCTACTCCATCGCCTCCGGCCTCGACGAGGGGGAGGTGAGGATCGCCGTGAAGCGGGTCGAGGGCGGCCTCTTCTCGGCGTTCGCCAACGAGCGCCTGTCGGCTGGCGACATCGTCGACGTCATGCCGCCGGCCGGCCGCTTCGTCCTTCCCGAGGCGAGCGGGCCGCGCACGGTGGTCGCCTTCGCCGCGGGCTCGGGCATCACGCCCATCGCCTCGCAGATGCGCACCGTCCTCGTGCGCGAGCCGGAGAGCCGCGTCTTCCTCTTCTACGGCAACCAGACCTCCCGCTCGATCCTCTTCCGCGAGGCCATCGAGGACCTCAAGGACCGCCATATCGACCGCTTCTCGGCGCACCACGTCCTCTCCCGCGAGACGCAGGACGTGTCGGCACTCAACGGGCGGATCGACGGTGAGAAGGTGGCGGCCTTCATGCGCCACGTGGTGAGGCTCGACACGGTGGACCACTTCCTCCTGTGCGGTCCCGCGCCCTTCCTGGAGGGCTGCATCGACGCCCTCACCGCGCTCGGCGCCGACCGTGACGCGATCCTCGTGGAGCGCTTCACGGCCCCCGGCGGGCGACCGGAGGCGAGCCGCCCGGAGGCCGTGCCCGCGGCGGAGAGGACCGAGGTGGCGGTCACCCTCGACGGCGTCACGACCGCGCTTCGCCTGTCGCCCGGCGAGCGCATCCTCGACGCCGCCATCGCGGCGGGCCTCGACGTTCCCTACTCCTGCCGCGCCGGCATGTGTTGCACCTGCCGCGCCAGGGTGACGGAGGGCGAGGTCGAAATGGCCGTCAACTATTCGTTGCGACCGGACGAGATCGCCGACGGGTTCGTCCTCACCTGCCAGTCGACGCCGAGGACCGCCCGCGTCGCCGTCGACTACGACGCGGCCTGAGCCCGCCGCTGCGGCAACGGGAGAGCCTCGAAAAGCCCGCCGCCCCCCTTGACACGCTTGCGTGTTGCACCGCTGCCGCCATCGTAACGTGTTGCAACATTTATTGAGCGGTTTTGCATCGGAGTTGCCGCCGCGGTAACTCTTGCCGTCGAGATCACGTGATAGGTCACTCGCCATGAAACCGATTCACGTGGCCGTCTACGGCGCCGGGTCCTTCGGCCGCCATCATGTCCGCCAGCTCGCAAACCACCCTCTCGTCGCCCGCGTCAGCGTGGTCGACACGGACGCGGGGCGGGCACGGGCGCTGGCGCGCGAGCACGGCGCGGATGTCGCGCGCGGCGACGTGGTGCCGGACGCGGCCGTCGTCGCCGTGCCGACGGAACACCACCATGCGGTCGCCCATCGCCTCCTCGCCCTCGGGGTCCCGGTCTTCGTGGAGAAGCCGATCGCGGCGACCGACGGTGAGGCCGAGGCGCTGGTGCGCGCCGCCCGGCGCACCGGCACTGTCCTCCAGGTGGGGCACATCGAGCGATTCTCGCCGGCCTTCGCGGCGCTGCTGACGGAGGCGAGGGGCGTGCGCCACATCGCCGTGCGCCGCCACAACCCGCCGCGCCCCGTCCCGCCCGCCGCGGACGTGGTGCTCGACCTCATGATCCACGACGTCGACCTTGCGATGGCGCTCGCCGGCGCGGTGCCGACGGCCGTCATAGCCGTCGCGACGGACGGCTCGGGGCAGGAGGCGGCGTCCGCCAGGCTCGTGTTCGCCGGCGGCGTCGTCGCGGACCTGTCGGCGAGCCGCCTTGCGGAGGCGACCGAGCGCACCCTCACCGTCGACGCCGCCAACGGCGTCTGGCACGCAGACCTTGCCGCCGGCCGGCTCGAGCGCCGCGCCGGTGGCAGCGTCCACACCGTCCCCCTTCGGGACGACGGCAACAAGCT
>Ga0076929_100303_pt1 | contig 65373 bp, 55 predicted proteins | sample HotLakConUCCSL28_FD_87104 | JGI IMG/M metagenome (GOLD analysis project Ga0076929, IMG submission 87104) | Hypersaline microbial mat communities from Hot Lake, Washington, USA - Hot Lake Consortium UCC-SL28 (version 3) (version 3) | ecosystem: Environmental > Aquatic > Thermal springs > Hot...
GGGGGATGCGCCAGGGCGAGCCGCAGGTCGGCGATCACCGCGCGGGCCACGACACCGGCCGGCGGGTCCGCGCCCGCGCCGCCGCCGGCCCGGCGATCCCGGGCCGGACCGGCGCCAGCCGGCGCCGGCTGGCGCATCGGCGTCACGGCGATCAGCACCGCCATCGCCGCCACCGCCGCGGCGCCGGCCCAGAAGACCAGGCGCCAGCCCTCCGCCGCCTCCGGCCGCAGCGCGGCCAGCGCCGGGGCCGCCAGGTTGGCGAGCGCCAGGCCGGCCGGCACGAAGCAGCCCCAAAGCGCGAGCGCCAGCGGCCGGCCGCGGTCGCTGGCGTTGAAGGCGACCAGCGCAGGGCACGCCACCGTCACCACCAGATAGCCGGCGCCCTCCACCGTCCGAGCCACCAGCAGCGCCGGCGCCCCGCCCGCCAGCGCGCCCAGCATGCTGCCCGCCGCGGTGACCGCCAGGGCGGCCAGCAGCGCCCGCTTCATCTCGGTCGCGCCGAGCAGCCCCCCGGCGGCCAGGCCCAGGACCGCGCTGACCAGCGTGATCACCGACATCGCCCAACCGACGGTGACCAGCGAGACGCCCAGGTCCGCCTGGAGCGCGGCCACCAGCGGCGGGACCTTGCCCAGCTGGGCGGCCGCCATCACACCCGTCGCCACCAGGAGCGCCACGGCCGGCCAGGCGGTGCGCTCGGGCAGGGGCGAGGCCGCCGGGCGGTCGCCGATCGCCGTCACCTTCCGGCCGCCAGGCCCAGCCGGGCCTTGGCGGCATCCACGTCGGTGCCGGCGGCACGCAGCTTGGCCTCCGCATCGGCCTTGAGCGCCTCGGCGACCGCGGCAAGGAACCGGTCGTGGCCGCAGGGGCGGTCCATCTTGGTCCAGACCAGGTCGACCTCGACCGGCTCCCACGTGCCGATCGGGGCGAGGTTGTGCTGCAGCTGGACTTCGAGATTGTCGAGCGCGACGGCGAGACGCGCCTCGTCGGTCCGGCGGTCCTCGAACTCATGCCAGAGGGCGTGGATCTCCTCGCCGACCGGGGCGCCGAGCCGGGCGCGGATCTCCTCGATCGCCGCCCGCTCCCGCTCGGTCTTGCGCGCCTTGCGCTCGCCGATCTCGAAGACCGGCACGTCGCCGGCCGCCGCCTCGACCAGGTCGTGGACCAGGATCATCTTCAGGGCCTTGGCCAGATCGACCGGCCGCTCGAGATGCGGCGCGGCGATCAGGGCCATCAGCGCCATCGCCCAGCTGTGCTCCGCCACGCTCTCGCGCCGGCCGTCGGAGAGCCAGCTGTGCCGCAACTCCCGCTTCAAGCCCTCGGCGAATGCCATGAAGTCGACCAGCCGGCGGGCAGCGGAATCGGGTGCGGGAAACGGCGGGACGGGGGACATTGCACGGCTCCCGATTCGGTGGGGAGACGCATCGTAGCGGCCATCCGCCACCACCGAAACCAGGGTCGGTGCCTGCTCCCCGCCCACCCGCGGCGGGCCCCTCCCCACCGCTCGCGCGGCGGGGAGGAGGCACCAGGACGATCAGCCGGCGCGGCGGTGGCCGGCCTCAGAGGTCGCCGGCCGTTCCGATCGTCCGGAACCGGGTCTCGCCGCTGGCATCGTCGACGCCGTCGTTGTCGGTGACCAGCCACAGCGTGCCGTCCGCCGCCACCGCCAGGCCCTCCGGCTTGTCGCCGATCCATCCCCGGGTGTCGCGCAGCAGCGGCAGCAGGTCGATCGCCGCGGTCTTCTCCACCACCGGCAGCTCGCCGCCGGCCGGAGCGGGGGTCACGCCCGACAGGTCGATCACCGTCACCGCCTTGAAGGTCGAGTAGCTGCCCGGCTGGTTGTCCCGCTCGATCAGCGCATAGCGGCCGTCGCCGACATGCACGATCTCCGACAGGCCGACCCAGCCGCCGCGCGGCGAGGACGGCGCGTCCATCGGGTAGAGGACGAAGCCCCAGGCGCCGCTCTCCGGGTCGTAGACCGCCAGCTTCGCGTGGTTTGCGGGATCGCCCTCCCAGTCGCGCTGGATCGCCGCGACCACGCGGGTCTCGCCGCCGACCGGACCGACCGCGACGCCTTCGTAGCCGTTGTTGCGGGCGCCGTCCTCGAAGCCCTCGGGCAGGGTGACCTCCTCCTGCACCGCGCCGTCGGCGTCGACGCGGATCAGCAGATTGGGGCGGCCGTCGCCCGGGCGGCCCTCGCTGGCCAGCCAGAAGCCGCCCTCCGGCGCCACCACGACGCCCTCCAGGTCATAGCCGGCCTCGCCATGGGCGCCCCCGGTCACCCGGGTCACGGCGGTGATCGTCGCCGGGCTCTCCGAGGCGTCGATGGTGAAGATCATCGGCTCGGCATAGTAGCTGTCGCTGACCGCGTAGAGCGTGGCCGCGTCCTGCGGATCGGCGGCGAGGCCGCTGAGCGCGCCCCAGCCGATCGGCGCGCCGTTCGCGGGATCGGCGGCGGAGACGATCTCCGGATAGAACGGCGCCTCGGCCCCGCGTTCGAAGATCGTCAGGGTCGCGCGGATGCCGTCCTCCTCCGCGTCGTCCTCGGTCGCCACCACGAACAGGCCGCGGTCCGGGATCGCCAGCAGCCCCTCCGGCGCCACCGCTGTCGGCAGCACCTGCAGCAGTTCCGGCTCTCCGCCGGTGTCGCGATAGACGGCGACGAAGTTGCCCCGCTCCGAATTCACGAACATCAGAGTGTCGTCGCCGTAGGTTCCGACATCGACGCCTTCCGGTTCGGTGCCCTTGTTGTCGGCGCGGCTCTCCGGATAATGGCCCGCGGCCATGCCCAGGTGCTCGAAGGCGCTGCCCGGGGCGAACAGCACCTCGCCGTCGGTCGAGAAGATCGTGAAGCCCCGGCTGCCGCCCTCATAGTCGCCCTCGTCGGCGGTGGCGAACCGCCCGCCGTCGAGCCACGCCACGGCATCCGGCTCCCGCGGCACGGCTTCGAGGCCGGAATTGCCGCGGATCAGGCCGTCGTCTTCGGTGTCGATCCCCTGCAGGTCGACGGTGCCGCCCGCGAAGTGGCCGACGACGGCGCCCCCGGCCAGGTCGACCAGCACCAGGTGGTTGTTTTCCTGGAGCGTCACGACCGCCACGTTGTCGGCGTTGATGTCGACATACTCCGGCTCGGGATCGTCGCCCGCGACCTCCGCGAGGCCGGTCAGGTCGACGATCGTGGCATCCTCGCAGTTCTCGGGCGCGCCGCCGTCGCCCAGCGCGAACATGGCCAGGTGCCCTGCCGGCAGTTGCGGGATCTCGCCGTCGTTCAGGTCCTCGTCGCGCTCGTTCTCCACCACGACCGCCAGGAAGGCACCGTCGGGGCTGACCGCGATCGAATCGGGCTGGCCGCCGACGTCGCAGGTCGCGATCTCCGACCGGTCGGCCAGCGCGAAGGCGGAGACGTGGCCGGAAGGCTCGACGAAGCTTTCGGAGGAGTTGACCGCCGCATAGACCGCCGGGCCGTGCGCCGCAACCGAGGTCGGCTCGCCGCCCAGCGTGATCCGTCCCGCGCCCTGCGGCGCCGCCGGGTCGGTGATGTCGACGAAGCCGATCGCCTCGCCCGCGCCGTCGGTATAGATCAGCGTCATGCCGTCGTCGGTGGCGGTGACGATCTCTGCCACCGTTTCGGTCGCCGGGTCGGCGCCCTCCGGCAGGTTCTCGAACACGGGATAGGTCGCGACCCGATCGAAATAGGCGCCGTCCTGCGCCTGCGCCGCCGTGGTCACGGCGAGGCCGGCGGCCAGCGCCGCACCGGCGCCGGCGGCGATCACGGTGGCGCGGCCCGCCACGGAGGTCATGAGCGCGCGGCGCGCCCGGCTGAGGCTGGTCATCGTTCTTCCGTCTCCCTGTCGCCCACGGCGCGACCCGCCGCGCCCGGCCTTCCGACGGCCCGGCTTTAGCAGCGCCGCCGCAACGCTTTGGCGACAGTTCGATGACGATTGGATGATCGCGACGCCGCAAGCGGGATCCGGGCCCGGCGGCTCGGCGGCCCGCCGACGGCACCGTCCCTGCGGGCGGTCCCTCCGCGGCGGGCCGGATCAAGACCCGTCCCTGCGCGGGTCGGCAGAAACGGCAGACGGCGGTGGGGCGAAATTTCCCCGGCGCGGATGGGGTTATTGACAGGGCTTCGGTCGCATTCCGCTTGAAACCGCTGCAAACCGACACAAACTCCACCCCGTTCGCGATCGGCGGTGGACGGACTCCGGCGCCGGCGCGACGATGGGAGGATGATCGGTCGGTGCTGTCGAAGCCCCTCATGACGGTACACGAGGTCGCCGAGCAGCTGAAGGTCCGCGAGGCCACGGTGCGAACCTGGATCCGCGACCGGCAGTTGCGCGCCATCAAGTTCGGCAAGGACTGGCGCGTCGCGGTGGTCGACCTCGAAACGTTCCTGAACGAACGGGCCAACAAGTAGGCCTGGCCGGGGACGGGGACCGGCGGACGCCGGCAGGGCGCGACACCGTCGCCCGGCCGGCGGACAGGATCGCACGCCCACGCGGCGGACGGCAGGAAGGAGCGGGCGCCCGTCGCGGGCACCGGCAGAGGAGAGGCGGAGCGGACGGGTGAGCGCGGCGAAAGCCCCGGCGGGGGGCCCCTCGATAACCGGCTATCTGCCGGCATTGCTGCCGCTGGCCTGCGTCGCCGGCTTCGCCCTGCTGCTGCCGGGGGTGATGGCCGACGGCGGCTATCGCGTGGCGTGGGACTGGGTGCCCGGCCTCGACGTCGCGCTGTCGTTCCGGATCGACGGGCTGGCCCTGCTGTTCGCCCTGATGATCAGCGGCATCGGCGTGTTCATCTTCCTCTATGCCGGCGCCTATATGGCCGGCCATCCGCAGTTCTGGCGGTTCTTCCTCTATCTCGGCGGCTTCATGCTGGCGATGCTGGGGCTGGTCACCGCCGACAATCTGATCGCCCTCTTCGTGTTCTGGGAGTTGACGTCGGTCACCTCCTACCTGCTGATCGGCTTCAATCACGAGGACGCGGAGAGCCGGCGCAAGGCGCTGCAGGCGCTGATCGTGACGGGGGCCGGAGGGCTCGCCATGCTGGCCGGATTCCTGGTGCTCGGCCTGGTCGGCGGCTCGTTCGAGATTTCCGAGCTCGACCGCATCGCGGTCCAGCAGTCTGAGCTCTACGTTCCGATCCTGGTGCTGGTCCTGCTCGGCGCGTTCACCAAGTCGGCGCAGTTCCCCTTCCATTTCTGGCTGCCCAACGCCATGGCGGCGCCGACCCCGGTCAGCGCCTTCCTGCACAGCGCGACCATGGTCAAGGCCGGCATCTACCTGCTGGCCCGGCTGCACCCGACGCTGGGCGAGACCGACCTGTGGGTCTGGACGCTGACGATCTTCGGCGCGATCACGGCGGTCTGGGCGTCGGTGCTGGCGCTCAGGCAGACCGACCTGAAGGCGATGCTGGCGTACACCACGCTGATGGCACTGGGCACGCTGACCATGTTCCTGGGCGCGGAAAGCGAGGTGGCGCTGACCGCCGTCGGGACCTTCATCGTGGTCCACGGGCTTTACAAAGCGGCGTTGTTCATGGTGGTCGGCATCCTGGACCATGAGGCCGGCAGCCGGTTCCTGCCCGACCTCGCCGGGCTTGGCCGCAAGCTTCCGGTCACCGCCGCGGCGGCCGCGGCGGCGGCGTTCTCCATGGCAGGCTTCCCGCCGTTCCTGGGCTTCATCGGCAAGGAGCTGAAATACAAGGGCGCGCTCGCCGTGGCGTCCGAGCCGGTGCTGGTCGCCACGGCGGCGGTCGCGGCCAACGCAATGATGGTCGGCGTCGCGCTGGTGGTCGCGCTGCGCCCGTTCTGGGGCCGGCCGGAGCGGTCGCCCGCGCCGGCGCACGAGGCGCCCTGGGGGATGTGGATCGGGCCGGTGGTCCTGGCCATCCTCGGCCTGGTGTTCGGCCTCTTCCCCGAGCGGGTGGCGGCCCCGATCGTGGTGCCGGCGGTGGAGGCGATCCGCGCCCTGCCCGGAGCCTACCCGCTGGAGCTCTGGCACGGCATCAACCTGCCGCTGATGATGAGCATCGGCACCGTGGCGCTGGGCGCCCTCCTCTATTGGCAGTTCGACCGCGTGGCGGCGGGGCTGCGCCGCGCGCTCGCGCCGCTGCCGTCCGGCGACGGCGCCTACGACCGGATCATGGCCGGCATGCTGGCGCTCGCGACCTGGCAGTCCCGGCTGCTCCAGAACGGCCGGCAGCGCCGGTACGTCTTCGTCGTCTTCGCGACGCTGACGGTCGGCGTCGCCGGCACGCTGATCGTCAAGGACGGCATCGTCCTGCCCGACGCTGTCCCGGTGCTGGCCTGGTACAAGTGGCTGATCGCCGCGATCCTGGTGGCCGCGACGCTGGTCACCGTGATCGCGCGCTCGCGGCTGACCGCGATCGGCGCGCTGGGCGTGATCGGCACCGGAATCGCGCTGATCTTCGTGATCTACGGGGCGCCGGACGTCGCGATGACCCAGCTGATGGTCGAGATCCTGATTGTGGTGATCGTCGCCGTCGTCCTGCTGCGCCTGCCCGGGTTCCGGGCGGTCGACCACCCGGGCCGGGCCGGCCGGCTTCGCGACGCGGCCCTGGCGATCGCGACCGGCACCACGGTGACCCTGATGCTGCTGTCGGTTTCGGTCGGCCCGATCGACCGGCGCCTGACCACGTTCTTCGAGGAGAACAGCGTGCCGGGCGGTTTCGGGCACAACATCGTCAACGTCATCCTGGTCGACTTCCGGGCGATCGACACGTTCGGCGAGATCGCGGTGGTGGCGATCGCGGGGCTGGCCTGCTGGGCGCTGATCCGGCTGCGCCCGCGCCGGCCCGACCGCACCGAGGACGGCGTCGAGCCCGCCGCCTCGTCGGGCGACTGAGGCAGGAGGAGCCCGATGGACAGCGTCATCCTGAAGACCGCGACCCGCCTGATCTCCGCCCTGATGCTGGTGTTCAGCTTCTTCCTGCTGCTGCGCGGCCACAACCTGCCGGGCGGCGGGTTCATTGGCAGCCTGGTCGCCGCCACCGCCTTCGCGCTCTACGCCATCGCCTTCGGTCCCGCGTCGGTGCGCCAGGCGCTCCGGGTCGAGCCGATGAAGCTGTCGATCGCCGGCCTCGGCATCGCGCTGGTCGCCGGCCTGCTGGCGCTGCTGGAGGGCGCGCCGTTCCTGACCGGCGTCTGGAACAAGATCGAGCTGGAGGGCGGCGGCACGATTCCGTTGGGCAGCCCCCTGCTGTTCGACGTGGGCGTTTATCTGGTGGTGCTCGGCGCCGTGCTGACCCTGATCCTGGCCATGGAAGAAGAGGAGGGCAGCTAGCCATGGAGCCGATCCTCGCTCTCCTGGTCGGGGTGCTGCTGTCGGGTGCGGTCTATCTGATGCTCGGCCGCAACCTGGTGAAGTTCCTGTTCGGGCTGATGCTCCTGTCCAACGCGGCGAACCTGTCGATCTTCGCCGCCGGGCGGCTGACCTGGGCGGCGCCGCCGCTGGTCCCGCTGGACGCCGAGGCGCCGGTCGGAGAGGTCGCGAACGCCCTGCCGCAGGCGCTGATCCTGACCGCGATCGTGATCAGCTTCGGCCTGATCACCTTCACCATGGTGCTGGCGTACCGGGCCTACCAGGAGATCGGCACGGTCGACACGGACGAAATGCGCCTCGCCGAGCCGGAGGAGGACGACCGGCCGGTGCCCGACGTCGCCCCGCCGCGCGGCGCCAAGGCGGAGAGGGACGCGGCATGAGCTGGCTTCTCGTCGCGCCGATCCTGGTGCCGATCGCGACCGCGATCGTCGCGCTGCTGGCCGGGCGGACGGTGGCGATGCAGCAGACGATCTGCCTCGCCGGCGCGGTCGGCCTGCTCGCCGTCTCCGTCGCGCTGATGAGCGCGGTCTGGACCGGCGGCGTGCTGGCCGGCCAGATGGGCGACTGGCCGGCGCCGTTCGGCATCACCCTGGTCGCCGACCACCTGTCGGCGGTGATGGTGGTGATCACCGCGATCACCGGCCTGGCGGTCGTGGTCTACGCCTTCGCCGACATCGACCGGGGGCGGGAGCGGCACGGCTTCCAGGCGATGCTGCAATTCCTGCTGGCCGGCGTGTGCGGCGCCTTCCTGACCGGCGACCTGTTCAACCTCTATGTCTGGTTCGAGGTCATGCTGATCTCGTCCTTCGCGCTGATGGTCCTGGGCGGCGACCGGGCGCAGCTGGACGGGGCGGTCAAGTACGTCGCGCTGAACCTGGTCTCGACGGTCCTGTTCCTGATCGCGGTCGGCCTGCTCTACGGCATGACCGGCACGCTCAACATGGCCGATCTCCACGGCGCGGTGCGCGAGGTGGAGAATACCGGGCTGCTGACCGCGGTCGCCGTGATGTTCATCGTCGCCTTCGGCATCAAGTCGGCGGTGTTCCCCCTGTTCTTCTGGCTGCCCGCCAGCTACCACACGCCGCCGGTGGCGGTCTCGGCGATCTTCTCGGGCCTGCTGACCAAGGTCGGCGTTTATGCGATGATCCGCGTGTTCACGCTGATCTTCACCCACGACATCGGCTACACCCACGGCATCCTGCTGTGGATCGCCGGGTTCACCATGGTCACGGGCGTGCTGGGCGCCGCCGCGCAGAACGAGATGCGGCGCATCCTGTCGTTCCACATCGTCAGCCAGATCGGCTACATGATCATGGGCCTCGCCCTGATGACGCCACTGGCGCTGGTCGGCGCGGTCTTCTATCTGGTCCACCACATCATCGTGAAGGCGAACCTGTTCCTGGTCGCGGGGCTCGCCCACCGGCTGACCGGCTCGTTCGAGCTGGAGAAGATCGGCGGGCTCTACAGGGCGCAGCCCTGGCTCGCCGTCCTGTTCCTGGTGCCGGCCTTCTCGCTGGCCGGGTTCCCGCCGCTCAGCGGCTTCTGGGCCAAGCTGATCCTGGTGCGCGCGGGGATCGAGGTGGAGAGCTGGTGGATCGTCGCCGCGGCGCTGGCGGTCGGCCTGCTGACCATCTTCTCGATGACCAAGATCTGGGCCGAGGCGTTCTGGAAGGCGCATCCCGCCTGGGAGGCCGATGCCGCGGAAGGCGCCGGACCGGGCACCGGGCCGCGGCCGGTCGACGCCCGAACGGTGGCGCTCATGGCCGCGCCGATCGCCGTGCTGGCGGCGATGACCGTGGTGATCGGGCTCTACGCCGCGCCGTTCCTGGAACTGGCCGAGCGCGCGGCGGCCGAACTCCTCGACCCGACCGCCTATGTGGCGGCGGTGCTGGGGCCCGACGCGCCGGCCGTGCCGGTGGAGACGGCCGCCGGCCGCTTCGGCGCCGGCAGCGGCGGCTGAGGGAGGCCGGGCGATGAACCTCTTCCTGCTCAACCTCATCCTGGCGCTCGCCTTCGCCGCGGTCTTCGGCAGCATCACCGTGCCGGCGCTGATCGGCGGCTATGCGCTGGGCTATCTGGCGCTTTGGGCGACCCGGCCGCTCTACGGCGACACCCCCTATTTCCGCCGCTCGGTCGGGCTGGTCCGGCTGACCGGCTTCTTCCTGTGGGAGCTCGTCGTTTCGTCGCTCCGGGTCGCCTGGGACGTGGTGACACCGCAGAACAAGTCGAAACCGGGCATCCTGGCCATGCCGCTGGAGGTCGAGAGCGACATCGAGATCATGCTGCTGGCGAACCTGATCTCGCTCACTCCCGGTACCCTCAGCCTCGACGTGTCGGAGGACCGGCGTCACCTTTACGTCCACGCCATGTTCGTCGACGACGAGGCGGCGCTGGTGGCGGAACTCAAGACCGGGATGGAGCGCCGGGTGCTGGAGGCGATGCGATGACGCAAGAGACCTTGTTCGGCGGCGCCCTGATCGGGACCAGTCCCCTGGTCTCCGGCGCGGCGACGATCGCCTTCGCCTTCATCCTGGCCGGGTTCGGCTGCGCCCTGTGGCGGGTGATGCGCGGGCCGAGCCTGGCCGACCGGGTCGTGGCGCTGGACCTGGTGACGCTGTTGGCGGTCGCGTTCCTCGGGGTCTTCGCCATCGCCAGCCACGAGAGCGCGTTCCTCGACGTGGCGATCACGCTGGCGCTGGTCGGCTTTCTCGCCACCCTGGCGTTCGCCCGCTATGCCGAGCGCAAGGCGGCGCGGACCGGCGGGCGCGAGGCGCTGGACGACTGACCCGGAACCGGCGGAGAAGGAAACTCGAGCCATGGCGACCGACATCCTGCTGGCCCTGCTGCTGGTGCTCGGCGGCGCCTTCGCCTTCGTCGCGGGGCTGGGAGTCCTGCGCATGCCGGACGTGCTGATCCGGATGCACGCCTCGACCAAGGCCGGCACGCTGGGCTGCGGGCTGATCCTCCTGGGCGTGGCGGTCGATTTCGGTGACGTGTCGACCGTCAGCCGCGCGGTGGCGGCGATCGTCTTTCTGCTGGTGACGGCGCCGGTCGCCGCGCACATGATCGGCCGCGCCGCCTATCGCGCCGGCGTGCCCCTCTGGCCCCCCGGCCTGCCCGACCGCTGGGGCGCCCACGGCACCGGCCTGCGCGACGCCGGGAAGGAGTCCCCCGCCCCGTAGGTCGGGTTTCGCTTTGCTCAACCCGACCTACGGCATCTGGAGAGCCGGAAACAATCGACGCATCGGCACGTTCCACCAAGGCACGATGTGAGGGTGGGCCGCCGTCCACCCCCGTTGGCTCGGGTCGAAGCGCAGCGGAAACCCGACCCACGTCATCCGGGCGCGCACGATCGGCCGGGGCTTTGCCGACGGCGCATTGCGGGCTAGAATGTGCGAGGCGCCCTCGCCCCGGACTCAACCGGAGCAAGAAGGGCCGTCCACAGGGAGAGATGTCACCATGCGCCTGCCCAACGGCCTCGTCGCCGAGGGCGGCTGGGCGCTGGTCGAGGACCGGTTCGACCCGGCTGCCGTGATCCCCACCGGCAGTGCCTTCATGGTCGGCAACGGCCATCTGGGCTATCGCGGCACCTTCGAGGAATGGGACGCCGAGCGCTTCGTCGCGACCATCGTCGCCGGCACCTACGACCTCGCGGACGGCACCTGGCGCGAGCTGGTGAATGCGCCGAACGGGCTCTACCTTTCGATTCGCGGCCCCGACGACCAGCCCATGGGCGTGGCTGACGCGACGCCGGAGGCGTACGAGCGCCGGCTCGACCTGAAGCGGGCGCTGTTTTCCCGCCGCTACGCGACGATGGCCGGCAACGGCCGGCTGGCCGTCGAGACCGAGCGCTTCGCCAGCCTGGCGCGGCCGCGCCTCCTGGCCCAGCGGACCCGGCTGACCGCGGAGGCGCCGGTGACCCTCGAAGTCACCACCGGCATCGACGGCCGGGTCTGGGACCTGCACGGCTGCCACCTGCCCGAGATGACGCCGGTGGACATCGACGGCGCCGCCACCCTGGCGCTGGAGGGCCGGACGGCCGAGCGCGGCATCCCGGTCACCGTCGCCCAGCACCTGACGGTGGACGGGCCGCCGCCGGTGGCGGACGGCGCGGCGGTGGCGCAGGACGGCCGTCGGGTGCTGCGCCGGATGACCGTCTCGCTCGACGCCGGCGACAGCATCGCCTTCGACACGCTGGTGTTCGTCGCCGACGGCTTCGACGGTGCCGATCCCGCCGCGAAGCTGGAGGCCGAGCTGACGGCGGCGACGGCGCTCGGCTACGACGCGCTGAGGGCCGAGCACGAGGCGGCGTGGGCGGCCTTCTGGCACGATGCCGACGTGGTGATCGAGGGCGACGAGGAGGCCCAGACGGCGATCCGCTTCTGCCTCTACCACAACCGCATCGCCACGGCGGCCGAGGCCGACCACCTGCCGCTGGGGGCCCGCGGGCTGTCCTGCCAGGCCTATCAGGGCGCGGCGTTCTGGGACCAGGAGATCTACAACCTGCCGGCCTTCCTGTTCACCCGGCCGGCAATCGCCCGCAACCTCCTGACCTACCGATACCGGACGCTGGACGGGGCCCGGCGAAAGGCGGCGCGGCTGGGGCACCGCGGCGCCTATTTCGCGTGGATCTCCGGCGACACGGGCGACGAACTGTGCCCGACCCATTTCTTCAGGGACGTGCTGACCGGCCGGCCGATCCGCACCCATTTCGACGACAAGCAGATCCACGTCTCGCCCGACATCGTCTACGCGATCTGGCAGTACTGGCGCGCGACCGGCGATTTCGCGTTCGTCCGCGACCAGGGGGCGGAGATCGCCTTCGAGGTGGCCCGCTTCCTGCGCAGCTGGGGCCATTTCCATCCGGAGCGCCGGCGCTACGAGATCCTGCGGGTGGTGGGGCCGGACGAGTGGCACGAGGACGTCGACAACAACGCCTACACCAACTGGATCGCCGGCTTCGCGCTCGACCAGGCGGTGGAGATGCACCGCGCCCTGGCGCTGCGCGCGCCGCAGGCGCTCGACCGGCTGGCGGCGCGGATCGGCCTCTCGGCCACCGAAGTCGCCGGCTGGTCCGACATGGCGCGCCGGCTCTACCGCCCCGGCCCCGACCCGGAAACCCACCTGATCGAACCGTTCGACGGCTTCTTCGCGCTGGAGGACGTGTCCCCGGCCGACGTCGCGGCCCGGCTCCTGGACCCGGCGGAATACTGGGGCGGCACCCATGGCGTGGCGACCGAGACGCAGGTCTCCAAGCAGGCCGACGTGGTGCAGTTGATGACGCTGCTGCCAGACCGGTTCTACCCCGAAACGATTCGGGCGAACTGGGCGTACTTCGAGCCGCGCTGCCAGCACGACAGTTCGCTCAGCGCCATCGCCCACGCCATCGCCGCGGCGCGCTTCGGCGACGTGGAGAGCGCCCATGCCTACTTCGTCAAGGGCGCGACCGTCGACCTCTATGCCACCCAGAAGGCGGTGACCGGCGGCACCTTCATCGGCGGCATCCACACCGCCGCCTCGGCCGGGGCATGGCAGGTCGTCACGCGCGGCTTCGCTGGGCTGGACCTGGAGGACGAGGCGCTGCGCCTCGACCCGAATCTGCCGCAGGCGTGGTCGCGGCTGGCGTTTCGCCTCGCCTATCTCGGCGGACGCCTGTCGGTCGAGGTGACGCGCGAAGGCATCACGGTGACGGCGGACACGGCGAACCCCGCCCCGCTGCCGGTCGTGCTGTGCGGCCGGCCGCTGGACCTTGCACCTGGGGAAGCGGTGCGGGGAGAGGACGTACGGGGCGAGCAGGCGCGGGGCGAGGAAGCACGGGGTTGACCCGCGCCCCTCAGCGCGGCGCCGTGGCGATCCGAAGCTGGGCCATGCTGGTGGTCATCCGCCGGCCCAGCCGCCGAGCGGTGGCCGCCGCCTCGACATTGCGGCCGGCGGCGGCCCCGGCATGCGCGGCGATCGCCAGCAGGGTGTCGAGCGCGCCCAGGTTGGTCCGCGTCGCCAGTTCGGCCAGCCGGGCACCCGTCTGCTCGTCCACGGTCCGGACGTCCACGGTCCGGACGTCCACGGTCCGCACGTCATCTGCCTGCACGCCGCCGGACCCACCGTCAACCGGCGGCGCGTCGACCAGGGAAGCCTCGACCACGGACGCCTCGACCACGGACGCCTCGGGCGCCTCGACCGGCACCGCACCGGCCTCGGCGGGGACGGACAGGGTCGGGGCCGGTCGGTCGCGGTCGGTGGTCATCGGGCGGTCCTCTTGTGCTCGGCCCACGGGCGTGTGCGGCTGGGGGCGCTGCTCCCCATCCTTCGCGCTGCCGGCGTAAAGATGAGGTTAAGGGCCTTGTCTCCGCCCTGTTGTTCTGCCCCCGGCAGTCGTGGATAATCGCGGCGCCGGACTTCGAACGGGGCGCCGCGACCCCGCCCGCGCCTCAGCCGGCCCAACCCGCCTGCGGCCGGAACCAGAAACCCTTGGGGGAGACGTCTTTCTCATGTCGACCAACACCAGCCACTTCCCGGTGCCCGACGACATCGCCGGGAACGCCTGGATCGATGCGACGAAGTACCGCCAGATGTACGATCGCTCGATCAGCGACCCCGAAGGCTTCTGGGGAGAGCACGGCAAGCGCGTCGACTGGATCAAGCCGTACACCCAGGTCAAGGAAGTCGACTTCACCGGCGACGTGCACATCCGCTGGTTCCACGACGGCACTCTGAATGCCTGCTGGAACTGCGTCGACCGGCACCTGGCCACCAAGGCGGACGACACCGCGATCATCTGGGAAGGCGACAGCCCGCACGAATCCAAGCATGTCAGCTACGCCGAGATGCACCAGAACGTGTGCCGGCTGGCCAACGTGCTGAAGGCGCGCGGCATCAAGAAGGGCGACGTCGTCACCATCTACATGCCGATGATCCCCGAGGCGACCTACGCGATGCTCGCCTGTGCCCGGATCGGCGCGATCCATTCGGTGGTCTTCGGCGGCTTTTCGCCGGACAGCCTGAAGGACCGGATCAACGACGCGGCGTCAACCTGCGTCATCACCGCCGACGAGGGCCTGCGCGGCGGCCGCAAGGTGCCGCTGAAGAAGAACGCCGACGCGGCGCTGAAGAGCTGCCCCGGCGTGCACAGCGTCGTCGTGGTCCGGCGCACCGGCGGTCCGGTCGAATGGACCGACGGCCGCGACCTCTGGTACGAGGAGGAGTGCGCCAAGGTCTCCTCCGACTGCCCGCCGGAGGAGATGAACGCCGAGGATCCGCTGTTCATCCTCTACACGTCCGGGTCGACCGGCAAGCCGAAGGGCGTGCTCCACACCACCGGCGGCTACCTGGTCTATGCGTCGATGACGCACCAGTACGTCTTCGACTACCACGACGGCGACGTCTACTGGTGTACCGCCGATGTCGGCTGGGTCACCGGCCACAGCTATATCGTCTACGGCCCCCTGGCCAACGGCGCGACCAGCCTGATGTTCGAGGGCGTCCCGAACTATCCCGACAGTTCGCGGTTCTGGCAGGTGGTCGACAAGCACAAGGTCACGATCTTCTATACCGCGCCGACCGCGATCCGCGCGCTGATGCGCGAAGGCGAGGGGCCGGTCAAGAAGACCAGTCGGAAGAGCCTGCGCATCCTCGGCTCGGTCGGCGAGCCGATCAATCCGGAGGCATGGCTCTGGTACCACACCGTCGTCGGGGAAGGCCGCTGCCCGATCGTCGACACCTGGTGGCAGACGGAGACCGGCGGCATCCTGATCACCCCGCTGCCCGGCGCGACCGATCTGAAGCCCGGGTCGGCGACGCTGCCCTTCTTCGGCGTCAAGCCGGTGATCGTCGACAACGAGGGCCATCACCTGGAGGGCGCGACCGAGGGCAACCTCTGCATCGCCGACAGCTGGCCCGGGCAGATGCGCACGGTCTACGGCGACCACGAACGGTTCGTGCAGACCTATTTCTCGACCTTCAAGAGCAAGTACTTCACCGGCGACGGCTGCCGCCGGGACGAGGACGGCTACTACTGGATCACCGGGCGGGTCGACGACGTGATCAACGTGTCGGGCCACCGGATGGGCACCGCCGAGGTCGAGAGCGCCCTGGTCGCGCACGCGAAGGTCGCCGAGGCGGCGGTGGTCGGCTATCCCCACGACCTCAAGGGCCAGGGCATCTACGCCTACGTCACCCTGGTCGCCGGGGAGGAGCCGAGCGAGGAGCTGCGCAAGGAACTGGTCCAGTGGGTGCGCAAGGAGATCGGCCCGATCGCCACGCCGGACCTGATCCAATGGGCGCCGGGCCTGCCCAAGACCCGCTCCGGCAAGATCATGCGCCGCATCCTGCGCAAGATCGCCGCCAACGAGCACGACGCCCTGGGCGACACCTCGACCCTGGCCGACCCCGCGGTGGTCGACGACCTGGTCGACAACCGCATGAACCGCGGGTGAGCGTCGCGTCGCCGTAGGTCGGGTCGAGCGCCAGCGAAACCCGACGCCGGCACCAGCGGCCGTAGCCATCCCCCGGCGGTCACCCTGGCGAAAGCCGGGGCCTCGATGGCAAGCGCGCGCCTGGCGCCGACGCCGCGCCAACCGGCGAGGTCCCGGATCGGCCCTGCGGGCCGTCCGGGATGACCGGGGACCATGGTGCGATGTGACAATGAAAAAAAGCCGGCGCCCCGTGGGGCGCCGGCTTCTTCCGCTCGGCGATTCGGCCGGGTCAGTACCGGTAGTATTCCGGCTTGAACGGGCCCTTCTGGGGCACCCCGATGTAGTTGGCCTGCTTCTCCGTCATCTCGGTCAGCCGGGCGTTCAGGCGGCCGAGGTGGAGGGCGGCGACCTTCTCGTCCAGGTGCTTGGGCAGCACGTAGACCTGGCGGTCGTACTTGTCCGCGTGGTTCCACAGCTCGATCTGCGCCAGCACCTGGTTGGTGAACGACGCCGACATCACGAAGCTCGGATGGCCGGTGGCGCAGCCCAGGTTGACCAGGCGGCCCTTGGCCAGGACGATCAGCTTTTTGCCGTCGGGGAACTCGACCTCGTCGACCTGCGGCTTGATCTCGGTCCACTTCATGTTGCGCAGACCCTCGATCTGGATCTCGCTGTCGAAGTGGCCGATGTTGCAGACGATGGCGCGGTCCTTCATGGTCCGCATGTGCTCGACGGTGATCACGTCGACATTGCCGGTCGCCGTGACGAAGATGTCGCCGCGCGGCGCCGCCTCGTCCATGGTGACGACCTCATAGCCCTCCATCGCCGCCTGCAGCGCGCAGATCGGGTCGACCTCGGTGACCATGACGCGGGCACCCTGGCTGCGCAGGCTCTCGGCCGAGCCCTTGCCCACGTCGCCATAGCCGGCGACCACGGCGACCTTGCCGGCCAGCATGGTGTCGGTGGCGCGCTTGATGCCGTCGACCAGGCTCTCCCGGCAGCCGTAGAGGTTGTCGAACTTCGACTTGGTCACGCTGTCGTTGACGTTGATCGCCGGAACCTTGAGCGTGCCCTTCTTGGCCATCTCGTAGAGGCGCAGAACGCCGGTGGTGGTCTCCTCCGAGAGGCCGCGCACGTCGTCAAGGTACTGCGGGTACTTCTCGTGCATCAGGCCGGTCAGATCGCCGCCGTCGTCGAGGATCATGTTCGGGCGCCAGCCGTCCGGACCCTCGATGGTCATCTCGATCGCCCACCAGAACTCGTCCTCGTCCATGCCCTTCCAGGCGAAGACCGGGATGCCGGCGGCGGCGATCGCCGCGGCGGCCTGGTCCTGGGTCGAGAAGATGTTGCAGGACGACCAGCGGATCTCGGCGCCGAGCGCGGTCAGCGTCTCGATCAGCACGGCGGTCTGGATCGTCATGTGCAGGCAGCCGGCAATGCGCGCGCCCTTCAGCGGCTTCTGCGCACCGTATTCCTCGCGCAGCGCCATCAGGCCGGGCATCTCGGTCTCGGCGATCTCGATCTCCTTGCGGCCCCAGTCGGCCAGGCTGATGTCCTTGACCTTGAAGTCGGTGAAGCCGCTCGGGGCACCGGCGTCGGGCATGATCGAACTCCTTCGAGAGGACAGAATGAAAACGTGCGGCCCGCAAGGCGGCGGGCGCCCCCGCCCGGGCGTATTCCCGGCGGCGGGGCGGGAAACGCAAAGACGGGACCGGCGCACCCGTGCGGCGCGCCCGGACCCCGTGTTCGGCGTCTCGGAACTGACGTCCCAACGTCTATCAGCCGGCGCTTCGGTATTCAAGCATAAAGATATGTTTATGTTTGGGGCAAAGAAGGTCGCGCCGAAGTTCGATGGGGGCGCGACCCATCTCCCGTGTCAGATGCCGGTCATCCCGCCCGCACCCGGGCCAGGAAATCGTCGACAGAGCGTCGTAGGCGGTCGGCCTCGCCCTTGAGCTCGCCGGCTGCGACGGTCACCTGGTCGGCCGCCTCGCTGGTGTCGCCGGCCGCATCGGTCACCCCGGTCAGGTTGCCGGCCAGGCGCCGGGTGCCGGTCGCCGCCTCCTGCACGTTCCGGGCGATCTCGGTCGTCGCCGAGGACTGCTCCTCCACGGCCGCCGCGATGGTCGTCGCGATCTCGTTGATCGTCCCGATCGTTCGGCCGATTTCGCCGATCGCGCCAACCGCGTCGTTGGTCGCGCTCTGCATGCCGGTGATCTGGCGGGCGATCCGATCGGTCGCCTTGGCGGTCTGCCCGGCCAGGTTCTTGACCTCGCCCGCCACCACGGCGAAGCCCTTGCCGGCCTCTCCGGCCCGCGCGGCCTCGATCGTCGCGTTGAGCGCCAGGAGGTTGGTCTGCTCGGCGATATCGGTGATCAGCTCAACCACCTCGCCGATCGTCTGCGCCGCCTCGGCGAGGCCGCGGACGGTCTGGTCGGTCCGCTGCGCCTCGTCGACCGCCTGGCCGGCGATTTCGGCCGAGCGGCCGACCTGCCGGCCGATCTCCGAGATCGAGGAACTCAGCTGCTCGGCCGCCGCGGCGGCGGTCTGGACGTTGGCGGAGGCCTGCTCCGCGGCGGAGGAGGCGTCGCCGGCCTGGGCGCGGGTGCGATCCACCGTCTCCTTCAGACTGGCGGCGGCGCCGTTCATGCCGTCCGCCTGGCCGCCCAGCGCCTCGACCACGCCGCGCACGCCGGCCTCGAACTCGTCGGCGAGGGCCAGCATCGACCTGCGCCGCTCCTCCGCCGCGCGCACGCGCTCGGCTTCGGCGCGGGCCTCGGCCTCCTCGGCGGCGCGGGCGTTGTCCCGAAACACCTCCAGCGCCTTCGCCATGTCGGTGATCTCGTCGCCCCCACGGGCATCGACCGGGGTCGTCAGTTCGCCATTGGCGATCGCCCGCATCGACCGGGCGAGCCGGTTCAGCCGGGCGATCAGGTTGCGATCGACGTAGAGCCAGCCGATCAGGACGGCCGCCAGCACCGCCGCCGCCGCGATCGCCGCCAGCAGGACCCGGCTCTGCTCCAGGAGACCAAGGGCGCCCCCGGCCGCCGCACGGGCATCCGACGCGGCGTCGATGCTGAACGCCGCGGTCTGCTCGCCCAGCCCGGCCGCCATCGTTCGGGAGCCTTCCAGGCTCTCGTCGAGCGCGACCTGCACCTCGATCATCCGGCGGCGGACCGCGAAGACGCTGTCCTGGCCATTGCCGATCTCGACCAGAGTGTTGACCCTGTCGAACAGGGTATCGCGCTGGTCGCCCTCGGCCAGCATGCCGAGGCCCTGGTAGATCTCGCTGGTGGTGACGATGGCCAGCCGCTCCAGCTCGTCCAGGCGGTCGAGCGCGGTGGCGCTGGCGGCCTCGTTGTAGACGCCGGCCAGCAGGTTGGCGCGGGCATTCAGCTCATGCAGCAGGCGCAGCGTGTCGACCCCGCTGCGCATCAGCGCGTCGACCCCGCCCACCACTTCGCGGGCCACCTCGGCAGCGGCGTCCTGCATGGTCGCCCGCGCCGTTTCGGCGATCCGGGCGAGCAGGTCCTCCACGGACCTCTCCAGTTGCGGCAATTCGCTCCGCGCCGCCTCCAGCGGCCCGGTGGCCGCGACCCGGTCGGCCAGCGCCCCGCCCCCGGTCAGCGTGGCGGAAAGGTCGAAGACGTTGCCCTCGCCCTCCGCCAACTGGAGCAGGCGGTCGAGGGCGGCGTCGAGCATGATCTCCTCGCTGCCGGCGTCGAGTCGCCCGGCCGCCGCCCACAGCCGCTCTCCGGTCTCGGCGAAGGACTGGCGCAGCGCCTCGACTTCCGCCGCGGTGGTCGCGTCGATCGCCCGGCTCATCAGGCGGATCGCCGATACCGCCTCGGCGCGCAGCACCAGGGCGGCCTCCAGATTGACGGAGGCCACGTCGGTCAGCTCCGACAGCGCGTCCTGGGTGTTGCGCTTCACGTCCAGACTCTGCCGGACGGTGGAGAACCGCGCGCTCTGGACGATGGGCGCCAGCTGTTCCAGCAGCAGGCCGTGGTAGTCGGCGACCTGCTCGACGGTCTCGCGGCGCGCGTCCTCCAGGGCGATCCGCTCGGCCACCAAGTGGCGCTTGTCGGTCAGCCCGCCGATCAGGTCGTAGACCTGCTGGCGCATCGCCTCCAGCGCCTGCCCGTCGGCGCCGCTTTCGGCGAGCGCGTCGATCGAGGCGTCCATCCGCGCCGCCCGGTCGTTGAGCCGCGCCATGCCGCGATCCAGCGCCTCGACCTCCACGGCGCCGAACAGCTCCGCCACCGCGGAGGGAACGCCGGCCGCGTCCTGGGAGAGGTGCTGGGCCCGGGTCATCGCCGGCAGGTCGCTCTCGACGATGCCGTCCAGCGCCCGGCCGACGGTGCCGAAGCCGACCCAGGCGACACCGGCGGCGACCAGCGTGGTCGCCGCGACCGCGGCGAAAGCGCCGATCAGCTTGGCCCGGATGCCCACTGTCCGGCGCCGGGTCCTGGCATCGGCCGCGACGCGCTCGGCGGCGGTCCTGGACGGGGCGGTGTTGGACGAGGCGGATCGACTCACGGCGCGCATTCCCGGAAGGTGGACGGATGGCCATCGACGCCGGGCGCCGACGGCCGCCAGAGGCCTCCAGCATCCGCCTTGCCGGTAAAGCGCTGGTTAAGCTGCGCGAAATTCCTGGGACAATAGCACCGTTTCCGCGTGCCCTGCCCCGTCGCCCGGCCTGGCGCCGCGGGCGCGGGGCATCAGGCCGCCGCTGCGTGCCCCAGGCGGCGCTCGATCGCGTCCCACAGCAGGACTTCGAGGCGCGTGCCGTCGAGCCGGTTGATCTCGTGGATGCCGGTCGGCGAGGTGACGTTGATCTCGGTCAACCAGTCGCCGATCACGTCGATGCCGACGAACACCAGGCCGCGCTCGCGCAGCACGGGTCCGAGGGCCGCGCAGATCTCCCGCTCCCGGTCGGTCAGGCCGGCCTTCTCCGCCCGGCCGCCGGCGTGGAAGTTGGCCCGGGCCTCCCCCCTCGCCGGCAGGCGGGCGACGGCGCCGACGGGTTCTCCCTCGATCAGGATGATGCGCTTGTCGCCCTGGCGGATCTCCGGCAGGTATTTCTGGACAATCACCGGCTCCCGCGAGAGCTGGGTGAACATCTCCAGGAGCGCGCCGAGATTCTCGTCGTCCTCCTTCAGGTGGAAGACCCCCGCGCCGCCGTTGCCGAACAGCGGCTTGACGATGATGTCGCGGTGCTGTTCCCGGAACGCCTTGATCTCGGCGACGTGACTGGAGATCAGGGTCGGCGGCATGAGCTCGGGAAAATGGCTGACGAACAGCTTCTCCGGCGCGTTCCGCACCTGGAACGGATCGTTGACCACCAGCGTCTTCGGGTGGATGTGCTCCAGGAGGTGGGTCGCCGTGATGTAGGCCATGTCGAACGGCGGGTCCTGGCGCATCAGCACCACGTCGGCGGCGGCGAGGTCCATCACCTCCCAATTGCCGAGGGTGAAATGGTCGCCCTTCCTCCGCCGCACCTCCATCCGCCGGACATGGGCATAGATCCGCCCGGTGTTCATCGACAGGTGATGCGGCAGGTAGTGGAAGACGGCGTGATTCCGCTGCTGCGCCTCCAGCGCCATCAGGAAGGTCGAATCGGCTTCGATGTCGACGCTTTCGATCGGGTCCATCTGGATCGCGACGACCAGGCTCATGGCGCGGCTCCGGGGGCGAGGGCGGGACGGCAGGCGGCGAAGGTCAGTGCAGGCGGGACCGCAGCTCGGCCAGCACCGACGCCGTCTGGTGCTTTAGCCGATCCGGCGCGGGGCTGTCCATGAACCGCTCCAGCTTCTCGATCGCGGCGGCCAGATTGCCGATCCGGGCGTTGAGCAGACCGGCCTCGCGCCACAGCATGGCATCGCCGGGAGCGATCAGCAGCATGCCCTCCAGCACCTCCAGCGCCCGGCCGACGGAATCGCCGCGCAGGTGGCGCAGCTTGATGTTGTTCTGCAGCCTGAGCAGGATGTCCCGGTCGTCGACCGCGGCCCAGTGCTCCGGCCGCAGCTCGGCGTCCGGGCCGGCGACCGCCTTCAGCAGCTCCCGCATCTGCCCGACCGGGCGTTCGATGCCAGCATGGAACGGGTCGAGCACCACCCGCTCGCCGCCGTCGCCGAGCCGGATCAGGAAATGGCCCGGAAAGTTCAGTCCGGTCATCGGCCAGCCCTGGGCCCGGCCGACATGCAGGTAGAGGATGCCGAGCGCGACCGGCAGCCCCTTGCGCCGGTCGATCACCCGCAGGAGGTTGGCGTTCTGCATGTCCTCGTAGCTGCGTACGTCGCCGACATAGCCGAAGCCGTGGGCCAGCACGCCGGACAGCGCCTCGGCCGCGGCCCCGGCGTCGCTTCCCAGCGCCCGCGCCGCCTCGGCCACCGCGTCGACCAGCTGGTCGAGATGCCGCCGGTACCAGACCAGCGACACGCCGGGCCGCTCCAGCGCCCCCAGGGCGAGCGCGGTCTCCGCCAGCTCGATCCGGTCGGGCGGCGCGGCGCCGGCGCGTTCGAGCACCTCGCGGATGTCGTCGGGGATCGGGCGCGCGGCCATGAGGGACTCCCCCGTTCGGTACGGTCCCGGCGACCCGCCGGCCGGGGACGGGCGCCGAAGCGGCGGTGCCGCCGTCAGGCGCCGTCGGCGGCCGCGATGCGGGGCCGGGTATAGTCGACGACGCGGCGGACATAGGGTATCTGCCGGGCATGGGCGATGACCCGCTCGACCTCCGCCGCGTCGCGCGCAATTCCCATCAAATAGACCGTGCCCGCCACGGTATCCACCGTATAGTTGATCGCGCGGATCCGTCGGTCCAGCGTGATCCGGCTGCGCAGCTGGGTGGAGATCCAGGCATCGCGGGCGAATCCGGGCAGGCCCTCGGACCGGCTGACGCGGATTTCGTCGACCACCTCGCGGATGCCCGGCACGCTCCAGACCAGCCGAATCGCCTCGACCCGGTCCTCCGGCCGCTCGACCGTGCCGCTGACCAGCACCCGGCCGTCGACCGCCGAGGTCGAGAGGTCGATGAACAGCTCCGGATCGGCCTCCAGCCAGACGCGGTTGATCGCGAGGCGCAGGCGAGCATCGGAGACGACGGTTTCCACCGGCCGCTCCTCGGCGACCGCGACGCCGGCCGTGGCGCCGGCGCCGAGCGCCATCCCGGCCGGGGTGCAGCCCGCCAGCACCGCCGCCGCCGCGAGCGCGACAATCACGACGGCCGGGGCGCGGCGGCTGGCTGCCGGGCCGGGACCGGTCCGCGGGCGGGCATCGTCGCATCGACCGCGGCGACCGCGGCGGTCGCGGAGGCCACGGAGGCAGGCCAGGCGTCCCATCCTCTCCCTCACCATCCCTTGCGCGCCGTTTCGGCCGACGCGATCTCCCAGGCGCCGGCGATGTGCCGAGGCAGCCGCCCCGGCACCACCAGCATGACGTCGAGTCGGAAGCTGAGATCCGAATCGGGCGCCAATCGGGCCGCGTGGCGGCCGATCCAGATCTGGGCGGCCTGCAGCGTGCGCCGGCGCTGGTGCTCGGTCAGCGCCGCCTCCGCCGCGGCGGGGTCGGGCCGGGCCTTGACCTCGACGAAGGCGACCACGCCGCCGCGCCGGACGATCAGGTCGATTTCCCCCGCACCGCTGCGGAACCGCCGGTCGAGGATGCGCCAGCCCTTGAGCCTGAGCCAAAGCGCCGCCAAGGCCTCGGCGCGCAGCCCGAAGCCGTAGGCGCGGCGGCGCTTCGCCGTGCTCACGCGCCGCCCTCCGGGCCGTCGCCGCCCGCGCCGCGGTCGAGGGCGCGGTCGATGGCGAGGGCTCGGGCGTAGACCTGCTTCCTCGGCCGGCCCGTGGTCGCGGCGACCGCGTCGACCGCATCGCGCAGGCTCATGGTCCGGCGCGCCTCGGCCAGCGCCCGGTCGACCTCGGTGTCGTCGACCGCGCCCGCCGTGCCGGCCTCGGCCGCCGTCTCCGGCGGACCGACCACGACGACGATCTCGCCCTTGGGCGGGCCGCCCTCGGCATAGGCCTGCGCCAGCTCGGACAGCCGGCCGGCGCGGACCTCCTCGTAGCGCTTGGTCAGTTCGCGTGCCACCGCGGCGTCCCGGTCGCCCAGCACCGCCGCCATGTCGGCCAGGCTGGCGGCCAGCCGGGACGGCGCCTCGAACAGCACCAGCGTCGCCGGCACAGACGCCAGGTCCTCCAGGAACCGCCGGCGGGCCGCCGTCCTGACCGGCGCGAAGCCGGCGAACAGGAACCGGTCGGTCGGCAGGCCGCTGACGATCAGCGCCGCCACCGGCGCGGTCGGACCGGGCACCGCCTCGACCCGGTGGCCGGCCCGGCGCGCGGCGCGCACCAGCTTGTACCCGGGGTCGGAGATCGCCGGCGTGCCGGCGTCGGTCACCAGCGCCACCGCCGCCCCCGCGGCCATCCGCGCCAGAAGCTTGGGCCGCATCCGCTCGGCATTGTGCTCGTGATAGCTGACGGTGGGCGTTTCGATACCGAAATGATGCAGCAGTCGGGCGGTGGTGCGCGTGTCCTCGCAGGCGATCACGTCGGCGCCCGCCAGGACGTCGACGGCGCGGAAGGTGATGTCGCGAAGGTTCCCGATCGGGGTCGCCACCAGGTGAAGACCCGGCGCCGGTTTACTCGCGGCCCGGCCGCCGGTAGGTTCGTCGGCGTCCGCCGGCGGCCCTGCCGGCGCGGACGACGGTGCGCCGCGGCCCCGGGCGGGCGGGACGCCGTCGCCAGGGGATCGAGGACCAGAGCGGGAGGCGGAAGGTGGCACGTCAGGCGATCGCGACCAGGGTGATGGAGGGGCCGGCACGGACGGCGGCTGCGTCCGCGCCGTCGGGCGGCTGCGGGGGCCTGCTGGCCCAGATCGGCGCGACCGCCCGGCACCGGCTGCTCGGCCTCGCCGCGATGGCCGGGCTGGTGCTGGCCTCGGCCTGCGCCCCGACCGTAGCCCCGCCGCGCTCCGGTGCGCAAGCGGGCCCGGCGGCCCAGGAACAGACCGGCCAGGTCGACGCGCTGGGCCGGCCGATCGCGCCCGGCACCGCGCAGGTGGCGCTGCTGCTGCCGCTCAGCGGCCGCGTCGCCCCGGTCGGCCAGACCATGCAGCAGGCCGCGGAGATGGCGGTGCTGGATCTCGGGTCGCAGGGATTCCAGATGATGCCGCGCGACACCGGCGGCACGGCCGAGGGGGCGCAGCAGGCCGCCCGCTCGGCGATCCAGGACGGCGCGGACCTGATCCTCGGCCCGCTGCTGGCGGAGAGCGCGCGGGCCGCCGGCGCGGCCGCGCAGGGCAGCGGCGTCAACGTGGTGGCGTTCTCCACCGACGCCTCGGTCGCGGGCGGCAACGTCTTCGTCATGGGCGTCCTGCCGTCCACGCAGGTGGAGAGCATCCTGGACTATGCGGGCCGCCAGGGCCTGGGTCGAGTCGCCGTCGTCGCGCCGTCCGACGCCTACGGCACCATCGTCGCCGATTCCGCCCGCAGCGTGGCCGGGCGCACCGGGACCCAGATCGTCGCCACCCAGTCCTACGATCCCTCCGCGACCGACTTCTCCGGGCCGGTCCAGGCGATCCAGGGCAGCGGCGCCGACGCGGTGCTGCTGCCGGACGGGGACCTGCGGCTGCGCCAGGTGGCGGCGCTGGTGCCGTTCCACGGCATGCGCGACATGCAGATCCTCGGCACCCGCCTGATGGAGGATCCGGCCCTGGCGCTGGAGCCGGCGCTGCGCGGCGCCCTGTTCGCCGCCCCCGACCCCGCGCTCCGGGAGGATTTCGTGCGCCGCTACGAACAGCAGTTCGGGGCGTTGAGCCCGGAGCTGGAGCGCGTCGCCACCCTGGCCTATGACGCGGTCGCGCTGGCCGTGGCGCTCAGCCGGACGCCCGAAGGCACGGCGGTGGCCGGCCCGGGCGCCGGCGGCGGGGCGTTCGGGCGCGGCGCGCTGACCGACCCGGCGGGGTTCGCGGGCCTGGACGGCATCTTCCGCTTCGGCCGCGACGGCACGGTGGAGCGCGGGCTGGCGATCCTGGAGGTCACCACCGACGGCCCGGTCGTGGTCGAGCCGTCGCCGGAGAGCTTCGCGGGGCCGGCGTCCTGAGGGCCGAGGCCGCCGGAGAGCGGGGCCGACAGGAGGACTTCGGCCCACCCCGCGGCTTCCTGCCGAAGGTGGCCTGGGACTGGGTCAACGAGCGGGGTCCGGCGAACCCGGAATTGGCAAGGGCGCTGCTGGACCGCGACAGCCGCGCCCAGGGCATCAATGTCTTCGTTGCCGACGAGCGGTGATCCGCGACGGATGCCCCGTCGCGCGGCTGCTCACCGCGGCCGGCGCCGGTTCGGGGTCGAAGCGGCGATGTCGGACCGCCGCTGCGCTCTGGTCCGACCTATCGGCGCGCCGCCGTCATAACGTAGTTGACCGCCAGGTCGTGGGGCGCGAAGCGCCAGGTGCCGGTCAGCGGGTCGAGGACCATGCCGCAGGCGTCGTCGACGCCAAGGCCCTGCCGGCGCAATGCGGCGGCCAGTTCGTGCGGCTTCAGGAACTTGCGCCAGTCGTGCGTGCCCGGGGCGACCCAGCGCAGCACGTATTCCGCGCCGACCTTGGCCAGCGCGAAGGACTTGGCCGTGCGGTTCAGGGTCGACATCACCAGGAGGCCGCCGGGCGCCAGCAGGCGCTCCAGCGCACCGACGAAGAGATCGACGTCGGCGACGTGCTCGACGATCTCCAGCGCCAGCACCAGGTCGAAGCGCGCCCCCGCCTCGGCCATCGCCTCGGCGGTCGTCGCGCGGTAGTCGATGTCGAGGCCGGCCGCGGCGGCGTGCAGCCGCGCAGCCGCCACCGCCTCGGCCCCGGCGTCGATGCCGGTCACTCGGGCGCCCAGCCGGGCCGCCGCCTCCGACAGCAGGCCGCCGCCGCAGCCCACGTCGATCGCCCGCAGGCCCGCCAGGCAGCCGATCCGTTTCGGATCGCGGCCGAAATGGGCGCAGGCCCGGTCGCGGACATAACCGACCCGCAGCGGGTTCATCCGGTGCAGCGGCTTGAACTCGCCCTCCGGGTCCCACCAGCCGGCGGCGATGCGCTCGAACCGGCCGAGCTCCGCCGCGTCGACCGTGCCGGGGCCCTGGCCTCCCCGGCCCTGCCCGCCCCCGTGCGTCGCAGCGGTCATAACAGCCTCCGATTGAACATTGCGCAATTCAGACCCCGAAGGTAGAGCTATTGAAGTCGGCATGCGGACCGAGTATGGATACGCCGCCGCGCGCCGGCAACGGCCGATCCTCGTGGCCTTTCCGCCCCACCCCGGGCCCTACCCCGGGCCCTACCCCGGGCCCTACCCCGGATCGTCCGGCCGCCGGCCCCAAGTCCCGCCGCCCGCTCCCCCTCTGCGCGAAACGTCCGCCCATGGCCCGCATCGTCCTGAAGTTCGGCGGCACGTCCGTCGGGGATATCGACCGGATCAAGGCCGTCGCCGCCAAGGTGAAGACCGAGGTCGACCGCGGCAACCAGGTCGCGGTGGTGGTCTCGGCGATGGCGGGCGACACCAATCGGCTGGTCGGCCTGTGCGACCAGGTCGCGCGGATCTACGACGCCCGGGAATACGACACCGTGGTGTCGTCGGGGGAACAGGTGACGGTCGGTCTGCTGGCCATGGCGCTGCAGGCGATCGGCGTGACCGCGCGCTCCTGGCTGGGCTGGCAGATCCCGGTGCGCACGGACGAGGCGCACGGCAAGGCGCGCATCCTGGAGATCGACACCGCGGAGCTGGACAGGCGCCTCGCCGCCGGCGAGGTGGCGGTGGTCGCCGGGTTCCAGGGCATCGGCCCGCGCCAGCGGATCGCCACCCTGGGCCGCGGCGGGTCGGACACCTCGGCGGTCGCGCTGGCCGCCGCCCTGGGCGCCGACCGCTGCGACATCTACACCGACGTGGACGGCGTCTACACGACCGATCCGCGGATCGTGCGCAAGGCGCGCAAACTGAATAAGATCACCTACGAGGAAATGCTGGAGATGGCCTCGCTGGGGGCCAAGGTGCTGCAGACCCGGTCGGTCGAGATGGCGATGAAGCACCGGGTCCGCCTGCAGGTGCTGTCCAGCTTCGAGGACAAGCCCGGAACCCTGGTCGTCGACGAGGACGAGATCGTGGAACAGGAAGTCGTCAGCGGAATCACCTACAGTCGGGACGAATGCAAGCTGACCCTGGTCAAGGTGCCGGACCGCCCGGGCGTCGCGGCGTCGATCTTCGGCCCGCTGGCCGAGGCCGCCATCAACGTCGACATGATCGTCCAGAACGTGTCGGAGGACGGCGAGAGCACCGACATGACCTTCACCGTCGGCCGCATCGACCTGGCCCGGGCGGTCGAGGTCCTGTCGGCGCTGAAGGAGGAACTGGGCTACCGCTACCTCCAGCCCGACGAGAACGTGGTGAAGATCTCGGTAATCGGGGTCGGGATGCGCAGCCATGCCGGCGTCGCCCAGCGCATGTTCACCACCCTGGCCGAGAACGGCATCAACATCCAGGTGATCTCGACCTCGGAGATCAAGATCAGCGTGCTGGTCGCGGAGCAGTATACGGAACTGGCGCTGCGCTCGCTGCACACCGCCTACGGGCTGGACGCGGCATGACGGCGGCGGCGCGCCGATTCCGGTCTGCCGCGGCCGGGTTCCCGGAGGGCTGACGATGGCGCCCGCCCCGGGCCCCGCCGCCCCGGGCGTGTCCTCGGCGCGCCGTCTGCTGACCCGCCTGCGCGACGTGATGGCGGGATCGGGCTCGCCGCAGGCACGGCTCGACAAGATCGTCCGGCTGATCGCCGCCGAAATGGTCGCGGAGGTGTGCTCGTGCTACCTGGTCCGCCCGGGCGAGGTGCTGGAGCTGTTCGCCACCGTCGGCCTGAACCCGGAGGCGGTGCACCGCACCCGCCTCAGGGTCGGCGAGGGCCTGGTCGGCGCGGTCGCCGCCTCGGCCGGGTCGATCGCGCTCGCCGACGCGCCGTCGCATCCCAGCTTCGCCTACCGTCCGGAAACCGGGGAGGATCCGTTCCAGTCGTTCCTGGGCGTGCCGATCCTGCGCGAGGGCAAGGTCCGCGGCGTCCTGACCATCCAGAACCAGCGCCGCCGCCAGTACCCGGAGGAGGAGGTCGAGACCCTCCAGACCATCGCCATGGTGGTCGCCGAACTGGTCGCTGGCGGCGAGATGGGGGGCAAGGGCGAACTGGCCAGTCCGGAGGCCGGCGCGGCGATGCCCGCACGGCTGGCCGGCCAGCCGCTCAACGGCGGCCTGGCCCAGGGGCTCGCGGTCCTGCACCGGCCGCAGGTGACGATCCGCCAGATGGTGGCGGAGGACGTCGACGCCGAGCAGGCGCGCTTCCAGACCGGGCTGGAGATCATGCGGACCAGCCTGGACCAGCTGCTCGCCCGCACCGCCAAGAGCGGCATCGCGGAATCGAGCGACATCCTGGAGACCTACCGGATGTTCGCCCAGGACCGCGGCTGGATCGGACGGATCGCCGAGGCGATCCGCACCGGCCTGACCGCCGAGGCGGCGATCCAGCGGGTGCGCAACGACATGAACGCCCGCATGGCGCATCTCACCGATCCGTATATCCGCGAGCGGCTCTACGACTTCGAGGACCTGGCGAACCGGCTGCTGCTGCACCTCTCGGGCAAGACCTCGGCGGCCGCCTCTGGCACGCTGCCGGAGGAGTTCGTGCTGATCGCCCGGTCGATCGGCCCGGCCGAGCTGCTCGACTACGAGGAGAGCCGGCTCAAGGCCCTGGTGCTGGAGGAGGGCTCGCAGGCCAGCCACGTGGCGATCGTGGCCAAGGCGCTGGACATCCCCGTGGTCGGCCGCTGCGCCGGGGTGATGACGCTCGCCGAGCCGTTCGACCCGGTGATCGTCGACGCCGACAACGGCCAGATCTTCATCCGGCCGGCAGAGGACGTGCAGGAGGCGTTCAACCAGAACCTGGTCCTGCGCAGCCGGCGGCGGCGAGCGTTCGCGGAGACCGCGCGGCAGCCGGCGGTGACCCGCGACGGCACGGCGATCTCGATCCAGCTCAACGCCGGCCTCCTCGTCGACCTGCCGCATCTGCGCGAGACGGCGGCGGACGGCGTCGGCCTCTACCGGACCGAGATTCCGTTCATGGTCCGTTCCGAATACCCCGACGTGCAGGCGCAGACCGAGCTCTACGGTCGGGTACTGGACCAGGCCGACGGCAAGCCGGTCGTGTTCCGCACGCTTGACGTCGGCGGCGACAAGGTGCTGCCTTATTTCGACGAGGTCGAGCAGGACAACCCCGCCCTCGGCTGGCGGGCGATCCGGATCGGGCTCGACCGGCCCGCGATGCTCCGGAAGCAGCTGCGCGCCTTGATCCGGGCGGCGGCCGGACGGCCGCTGTCGGTGATGTTCCCGATGATCGCCGATGTCGGGGAGTTCGAGCGGGCGCGCGGCCTGCTCGACCGGGAACTGGAGCGCGCGGCGACCGAGGCAGAGGCCGCCTCCGGCGCGCCGGCCCTGCCGACCCGGGTCGAGGTCGGGCTGATGGTCGAGGTCCCGGCCCTGATGTGGCAGTTGCCGGCGATCCTGGCGCGGGCGGATTTCCTGGCGGTGGGCACGAACGACCTCATGCAGTACCTCTACGCTTCCGACCGGGGCAATCCGAAGCTGGCGGCCCGCTACGACCCGCTGTCGCCGGCATTCCTCGCGGCGCTGGCCGAGCTTCGCAGGGCGGCGGAGGCGGCGGACCGGCCGATCGGCGTGTGCGGCGAGATGGCGGGCCGGCCGATCGAGGCGATGGCCCTGCTCGGCATCGGCTATCGCCGCCTGTCGATGAGCCCGGGCGGTGTCGGCCCGGTCAAGGCGATGGTCCGCAGCCTCGAACTCGGCCCGCTTGCCGAATATATGACACAGTTGCGCGTTAGTTCGTCCGGCAGCCTTCGGGACAAGTTGAAGAGCTATGCTCAAGATCACGGGATTCTGATTTAGAGATCGGTTGAACGAATCCCGATTTGCGACTGTCCCGGAAATGCTTTAGAAGGAGTGGAGGGGGCCGGGCCCGTCATGTTCGGCCGCTCGGACGAAGGGCGGATCGACCGCTCGTAGCGGGCGATCGGCACGGGTACTGGCCCGGACGGGCCACGAATTCTGAGGACGTGCAAGGTTTGAGGCGGGTCGAGAGAGATCAGGGCAAAGCGGCCAAAGACCCGTGGCCGCAGGGCACTGAAGTCGCGAAGTAACGGTGCGGCGGGCACGACGGCGGCGAGAAACCGCCGGCTTCGAGAATGGCGGACGGCGGCGGCGACAGCCCGGCGCGCCGGCCGCCGACAAGGGTATGGGGCGCGGGCGGCGTCGATCCTGGACAACTGGCGGGCGGCACGACTTCCGGAATGGCACAGCGCAATCACCGATACTTCAGCGTGATCGTCGAGCCCGAGGACGAGCCGGGCGACGACGGTCCACAGGTGCCGGGCTACGGCGCCTCGGTCGGCGACGTCCTGCGGCACGCGCGCCAGCAGACAGGCTATGCCCTGTCCGACGTGGCCGACGTGCTGCGGATCCGCCTGCGCTACCTGGAGGCGATCGAGGACGGCCGGTTCGACGACCTGCCGGGCTCGGTCTACGCCGTCGGCTTCATCCGCGCCTATGCGGAATTCCTCGGACTCGACACCGACGAGATGGTCCGCCGCTTCAAGGACGAGGTGGCGGGAATCGACCGGCAGACCGAACTGCACTTCCCCGAACCGGTCGCCGAGGGGCGGGTGCCCGGCGGCGCGATCCTGCTGATCGCGGTGGTACTGGCGGCGGTCGCCTATGGCGGCTGGTTCTACCTGTCGTCCGAGAACCGCAGCTTCGACGACATGGTGCCTCGGCTGCCCGACCGCTTCATCGCCCTGCTGTCGGGCGAGCCGGCGATCGAGCCGCCAATCGGGCAGCAGGCGGGGCCGGCGGCGGGCAACGCCCCCCGGTCCGGCGCGGCGCTGCCGCAGGATGCAGGCAACGCGACCGCGGCGTCAGACGATGCACCGGCGGCCACCGGTCCGGCGGGCGATCCCGGCGTCGACCGGGCCGGCCCGTCCGCGTCCACCGACCTGGCCGGGCTGGAGGAGGTCGACATCCCCGCACCGGCGGTCATGCCGCCGGCCGCCACCCCGGCCGAGGCGCCGGCGCCGCGCACCGGGGCGCCTGCGGCCAAGGCCCGGATCGCACCCGATGACACCGCACCGGAAGACATCGCACCGGAAGACATCGCACCGGAAGACACCGCACCGGAAGACACCGCACCCGAGGCCGCCACCCCGGGTTCCGTGGCGGCCGACGCGACGGTCTCCGACCCTGAGGCGGATGCCACGGCCCCCGCTGGGGCGGTCGTCTCGGCCGACGGCACGGATCCCGCTGCCTCGACCCCGACCGAAGGCGAATCGCTGCCGGCCGGCCCGCAGGGGCCCGCCCGAACCGCGAGTGCCCCATCCGAGAGCGCCCCAGCCGTCCCGGCCGACGGCACCGCCGACAGCCGGACGCCGCCCGAAACCGCCGCCGCCGAGGCGCCCCGGCCCAGTGCCAGCGCGGCACAGGCTTCGGCCGATCCGGCCGGCCGCGTCGTGCTGCAGGCGACGGCGGACAGCTGGGTGCAGGTCCGCGACGGGGCCGGCAACCTGGTGATGACCCGCGTCCTGCGCCCGGGCGATGTCTACGAAGTGCCCGACCTGCCGGGGCTGACCATGGTCACCGGCAATGCCGGCGGGCTGGACATCCTGGTCGACGGCCGCAGCGTGCCCTCGCTCGGCGACCAGGGAGAGGTCCTGCGCGACGTCTCCCTCGACGCCCGTGCCCTGACCGACGGCACGACGCGGTAGGTCCGCGGCAGGACGGGTTTATCGAAGCGGAACCCGACGGCCGGCGCCTGCGGCTCGTCTCCCGGTTCATCCCGGACGCGGCTGGGGCGGCGGTCCAGGACCTCCCAGGAAAGTGCGGCAGGGCGGCGCACGGCCGGCCTGGCATCGACGAATGCGTCGGCCGATCGGTCGGTGCCCCTGCCGCCGGGGTCCCGGATCGCGCCGGCACGACGCGTCGAGGGCATGACCCGGTTTTCCCGCCCGAACGCGCCCCCATATCCTCGGAGGAGACACAGGCCGGCGGAAGGCTTCCCGCCAGCCCGGCATCCGGGTTAGATTGCCGGCGCGCCGAGGACAGCCCGAGGGACTCCCCCATGTCGTCCGTTCGCCCCTATCGCGAGATCCATCGCCGCCACAGCCGGCAGATCCATGTCGGCTCGGTGCCGGTCGGCGGTGGCGCGCCGATCACCGTGCAGTCGATGACCAACACGCCGACCGCGGACGTCGAGGCGACGATCGCCCAGATCCGCCGGCTGGAGGTGGCGGGCGCCGACATCGTCCGGGTCTCCTGCCCGGACGAGGAAAGCTCCGCGGCGCTGGGCAAGATCGTGCCGGAGGTGACCGTGCCGATCGTCGCGGACATCCACTTCCACTACAAGCGCGGCATCGAGGCGGCCGAGAACGGGGCGGCCTGCCTGCGCATCAATCCGGGCAATATCGGCTCGAAGGAGCGGGTTCGCGAGGTTGTTGCGGCCGCCAAGGCGAACGGCTGTTCGATCCGCATCGGCGTCAATGCGGGCTCGCTGGAACGCCACCTCCTCGAGAAATACGGCGAGCCCTGCCCCGAGGCGATGGTGGAGAGCGCGCTGGAGCATGTGCGGATCCTCGAAGACCTGGACTTCTTCGAGACCAAGATCAGCTGCAAGGCCTCCGACGTGTTCCTGGCGGTCGCCGCCTATCAGGGGCTGGCGGAGGCCTGCGACTATCCCCTCCACATCGGCATCACAGAGGCCGGCGGCCGGCGCGCCGGCACGGTCAAGAGCTCGATCGGCCTCGGAATGCTGCTGTGGTCGGGGATCGGCGACACGATCCGCGTCTCGCTCTCGACCGAGCCGGAGGAGGAGGTGCGGGTCGGCTTCGACATCCTGAAGACGCTGGGCCTGCGCCACCGCGGGGTCAACGTGATCAGCTGCCCGTCCTGCGCGCGCCAGCAGTTCGACGTGATCGAGACGGTCCGCGTCCTGGAGGAGCGGCTGGCGCACGTCACCACGCCGATGACCGTGTCGGTGATCGGCTGCGTCGTCAACGGCCCGGGCGAGGCGACCATGACCGACATCGGCTTCACCGGCGGCGGCAAGGGCACCCACCAGGTCTATCTGGGCGGGGTTCCCCATCACCGGCTGAAGGACGAGGCGATCGTCGACCACCTGGTCCGGATGGTCGAGGAGAAGGCCGCCGAGATCGAGGCGAAGAAGGCGAGCGACACGGCCGACGCGGCGGAGTGAGTCAGCCCGGCGCGGCACAGCCGGGCGGCACCCCTCGGGGCGCAGGAGACGCTTTGGTATCGGGATCCGAAGCCCGTCGCTGACGGTCGCCCCCACCGCAAACAGTCGAGAGGCTGCGTGCCTTCTGGTCTCGCCTGTCGCAGACCGGCGGAGATCAGGTGAAGAGGCTCTGATCGCCGTTCGGGCGTCATACCGGCGGCAGCAATTATCGACCTGAGTGAGTCCAGTCGCGCAGTCCGATGGACATGATGGTGTCGGGCTGGGCGAGGAGGCGGTTCCAGGCGTCGCAGCCGGCGTCGAGTATGGCGTCGTAGGTTTCGAAGACGCGGTTGGACAGCCAAGTCTGGCGCAGGTACTGCCAGATGTTCTCGACCGGGTTCAATTCGGGAGACCGGGACGGCAGCAGAAGGATCGTGAGGTTCTTCGGGACGGTCAGGTTATCGGTCCCGTGCCAGCCGGCGCGATCCATCAGGACGACGGCGTGGGCGCCGGCGGCGACGGTGCGGCTGATCTCATCGAGGTGGAGCTGCATCATGGCGGTGTCGGCGCGGGGCAGCATGAGAGCGGCGCCCTTGCCCAGCCGCGGGCAGATCGCGCCGAACAGGTAGGCGTTGGCGTAGCGTTGGTCGGCGGGCAGCCGCGGCCGAGTGCCCTTGCGCGCCCAGAGCCGGACGCGGCCGTTCTTCTGACCGAGCCTGGCCTCGTCCTGGAACCAGATCTCGAGGCGCTTGTGCTTGGGCAGATGGCCAATGTGGGCACGGAGCGTGCCCGGGATGTTTTCTTTAAAACCGTCGATCACGCGCTCGTCCTGCCCGGGGTGCTGCGGCCGGCCGCTGATATGGGAGAAGGCCAGCCGGGCCAGCAGGTCGGAGATCGCCCGCTCGCTGTAGACGACGCCGAAGCGCTCCTCGATCACCCGCTTCAGGTCGATCCGCCGCCAGCGCACGACACCGTCCGTCGCCGGATCGGGGCCGGTCTCGACGATCTCGGCCAGCTCCGTCATCTGAGCCTCGCTCAGCCGGCACCGACGGCCCGATCGCGGGCGATCGCGCAGGCCCGCAGGCCCCTCCGCGTTGAAGCGAAGCGCCCAGTCGCGCAGCGTCTGGCGGTCCATGCCACCGATTTGTGCGGCGCCAGCCCGGCTCATCCCGTCATAGACGGCGGCCAGCGCCAGCAGCCGCCGGATCTGCCGGTTGTCGCGGCTCGTCTTCGCCAGGCGGCGAAGCTCGAGGGCGTCGTAGTCACCTCGAAGTCGGATGGTCCAAGGCATGGCGATTCTCCTTCACCAGCCTTGAATCATGCCAAAGCCTGATTCGGGAATCCCCTCCGAGTCAGAAACTCAGGCCGTTGGTATCAGACATACTTGACAGAAAAGCAAACATATATTGAGAATAGTAATCACACGCATTTGCAGCTGGCCGGTCCGTGCGAGCAGTCGACAGGGTGTCCGGACGCAGGGCGGTCGGAAGACGGGTTCATGATCGAGGACGAGACGCACGGCGGCGGAACGCTGCCGCTCGCCATGGCGCGCGAAGGGGACTGGGTCCGCATCACGCGCGTCAGCGGCGGGTCGCGGATGGTGAAGCGGCTGACGGATCTCGGCCTCAATGTCGGCGCGGAGGTGATGGTCTCCCAGCGCCAAGGCGGCGGGCTCATCGTGGTCCGCGGGGATCTGAGGCTCGCGATCGGCGCCGGGGCGGCGCAGAAGATCCTAGTCGCGCCGACCACGGGGCAGCAGGGGGAAGTTGCTTGAGATGACTGAGACACTGCGGGACATCGCGGTCGGCGAGCGCGGTCGGGTGACGGGCTTCGTCGCCGGCGCCAAGGCTTACCGCAAACGGCTGCTGTCGATGGGACTGACCCGCGGCGTCAGCTTCGAGGTGACGCGCTGCGCGCCGATGGGCGACCCGATCGAGTTGCGCGTGCGCGGCTACAGCCTGAGCCTGCGCAAGTAGGAGGCGGCCTCGCTGATCGTGGAGCGGGGGGCGGCATGAGCGAGCGCTATGTGATCGGCGTCGTCGGCAACCCGAACTGCGGCAAGACGACCCTCTTCAACGCCCTGACCGGTGCCAGGCAGCGGGTCGGCAACTGGCCCGGCGTGACGGTGGAGCGCAAGGTGGGCCGCTTCGAGATCGACGGCGTCGCCTTCGAGCTGGTCGACCTGCCCGGCACCTATTCGCTGGACGCCTCGGACGACGACGTCTCGCTCGACGAGGCGATCGCGCGCGACTACGTCGCCGGCCGCGAGGCCGATCTGATCGTCAACATCGTCGACGCCTCGAACCTCGAGCGGAATCTCTATCTGACCAGCCAGCTGCTGGAAATGCGGGTCCCGACCGTAGTCGCCCTCAACATGGTCGACGTCGCGGCGGAGAACGGGATCGAACTGGACGCGCCGGCGCTGGCCGGCCGTCTGGACGTCCCGGTCAGCCCCATCGTCGCGGCGACCGGCCAGGGCGTGCCCGAGTTGAAGGCGGCGATTCTGGCCGCCGCGCGCGAAGGCCGTGCACCGCGCGGCAGCATCCAATATCCGCAGGAGGTGGAGAGCGCGATCGCCGCGCTGACCCCGGTGGTGGACGGCGCGGCGTCAGGCACGAAAGTCGACGCGCGCTGGCTGGCGGTGCGGCTCCTGGAAGGCGATACGCTGGCACTGGAGAGCGTCGGCCCCGAGATCGCCGCCGAGGCCGACCAGCAACGCGGCGCGGTGGAGGATGCGCTCGGCGACGACCTCGACATCGCGCTGGCCGATGCGCGCTACGGCTACGTGGCGGGCCTGCTCGACGGGGTGATGAAGCGCAAGCGCCGGGTCTCGCGCAGCGTCTCCGACCGGATCGACCGGGTGGTGCTGAACCGCGCGCTCGGCATTCCGATCTTCCTGATCGCCATGCACCTGATGTTCATGTTCACGATCAACATCGGCGGCGCCTTCATCGACGTCTTCGACATCGTGTCGGGGGCGATCGCGGTCGACGGGCTGGCGGCGGTGCTGGGCTCGATCAGTGCGCCGGAATGGCTGATCGTGCTGCTGGCGAACGGCGTCGGCGGCGGGCTGCAGGTGGTCGCCACCTTCATCCCGATCGTAGGCTTCCTGTTCCTGTTCCTCTCGATCCTGGAGGATTCGGGCTACATGGCCCGCGCAGCCTTCGTGATGGACCGGTTCCTGCGCGCGATCGGTCTGCCCGGCAAGTCCTTCGTCCCGCTGATCGTCGGCTTCGGCTGCACCGTGCCGGCGGTGATGGCGACCCGCACGCTGGAGCACGAGCGCGACCGCTACATGACGATCGCCATGGCGCCTTTCATGTCCTGCGGCGCGCGGCTGCCGGTCTATGCGCTGTTCGCGGCCGCCTTCTTCGCGGCCTACGGCCAATACGTCGTCTTCCTGCTCTATCTGATCGGCATCGCGGCCGCGGTGCTGACCGGCCTGGTGCTGAAGCACACGCTGCTGCGCGGCCCGGTTACGCCCTTCGTGATGGAACTGCCGCCCTATCACGTGCCTACGGTCAAGGGCGTGCTGATCCGCACTTGGGAGCGCACGCGCAGCTTCATGTTCCGCGCGGGCCGCGTGATCGTGCCGATGGTGCTTGTGCTTAACGTCCTGAACAACATCGGCACCGACGGCAGCTTCGGGAACGAGGATTCCGACAAGTCGGTGCTGAGCGAGGTCGGCCGCACCATCACGCCGCTGTTCGCGCCGCTCGGCGTCGAGGAGGACAACTGGCCCGCCGCGGTCGGCGTCTTTACCGGCGTCCTGGCCAAAGAGGCCGTGGTGGGCACGCTGGACGCCCTTTACGGCGCGCTGGGCGAGGAGGCGGGCCGCCCGCCGGAGTTGCGCCACCAGCAGAACCTCCGGCCGCTAACCTGGCGGGCCGATAAGACCGAGGAGGAGCTGCCTCCGCCGCCGGAGGCGACCGATGACGCGGGTTTCGACTTCACCGGGACAGTCGTCGGGGGGCTGGCGACCGTCCCCGACAATCTGATCGCGGCGATTGAGAGCTGGACCGACCCGCTCGGCCTCAATATCGGCGAGACGGAGGATCAGGAGCAGGCCGCCGCAATGCAGGAGGTTGGTGTCGGAACTTTCGGCGCGATGGCGGAGCGATTTGACGGCACCGCCGGTGCCTTCGCCCATCTGCTTTTCGTCCTGCTCTACTTCCCCTGCGCGGCGGCGATGGCGGCCGTGCGGCGGGAGACGACGGTACGCTGGACGGTCTTTGTCGGCGCCTGGACAACCGGGCTCGCCTATGTCGCTTCGACGCTGTACTACCAGATCGCCGTGTTCGAGCGGGATCCGGCCACGGCCTCGATCTGGATCGCGCTCATGCTTGCGGCTTCCGCCATTGCCGTCGCGGCCATGCGCTTCTATGGAACGCGGGGCTCGCGCGGCGCAGCCGGGTCGCTCGGGGCCGCAGCGGGGGCGGCGGAGTAGGTCGGAGGCGCCAGTCTATGATTTTGTCCGAGCTTCGCGATTATTTGCGCACGCATCGTCGCGCGACGCTCGACGACATGGCGGCGCGATTCGACAAGGACCCCGACGCCTTGCGCGGTATGTTGGATGAATGGGCGCGCAAGGGAAACGTCGCCAAAGTCTCCGACGCCGCGGGTTGCCGCAGCGCCTGCGGCGGCTGTGCGGTCGGGGGGCCGGAGATTCATGAGTGGACCGAGTGAGCGTGCGCGGGTGGAGTCGGACAGCCCTCCAATCCGGGAGGCTCTTCTGGTGATCGGCGTGCATCGCGAGGAGCTCGCCTTCGGTGACGCGGTCGCCGCCGTGATGGGCGCCTCGGCGCCAGCCGTTCTGCGTGTTCCGGAAGGCGTCCCGCGCGCGTGCTCGGCCCCCAATCGGCGGTTCTATTCCGAGACCGCGCATCGTGAGATCTATCGGCAGCTGCACGAAGAAACCCGTCGGCGGGCGGACTTGCTGATCGATCTGCATTGCGGGCAGGACGCCAGCGGCGGGTCGGCCGATCTCTATTGCCACGACGCTTCGTTCCTAAGCGCGGCGGGCGCGCGCTTGGCCGCCCGAGGCCTGAAGGAGCGGGTGCGTCTGATTAAGATCGGCGACGAGGCCGACGGTCCGCTGAAGGCCTGTCCGCCCGGCCTGGACGGCCTCGCGCGGACCTGGATCCCGCGCGACCTTTGGGCGACGGCGCCGCCGCTTTATGTCGGGCTTGAGGTCTATACCGCTGGCGACGACGCCGTCCGGCCTGAGGACGCCGAATTCGCAAGCGCCGTCATCGCCGCGCTGACGGCCGAGGCCTGAGGGTGAATGGAAGAGGAGACCGCCCGTGACCGCGGCGCCCGATCTGCCCCCTTCCTGGCGCTGCACCGGCATCTGATGATGGCACATCATGTGCCGTGACGGATCGGGGTGACCTAGCCCGAATTATGCACGAGCAGCGGCGCGAGGGTGGCGGGTGTAGGGCAAAGCGTTGATCGGTTTTAGGATTCTGTCGCCAAACCGAAGCCTTCCCGATCCGCGGAGCACCCACCCGCCCTGCGCGAGACTACGCCCCTTCTGCCCGGCCTGTCACCGGTCTCCGGCAAGAGCGTCGAGGCGGCTTTCGACGGCGGCAGCCTGTCCTCGGATGCCGGCGTGCTGGTGCTGCGCGAGGTCGAGCGGCGGCTCGCCGTCGCCGACCGTCAGGCCGCCTGTATCGCCGACGACCGGCAGCCCGGCCGGGTGCGTCACAGCCTGGCCGACATGATCCGCTTTCGCCTGCTGATGATCGCCTGCGGCTACGAGGACGCGATCGACGCCGACAACCTGGGCGGCGACCCCGCCTTCAAGATGGCGCTCGGCCGGCTGCCGTCGGCGGCCGACCTCTTGTTCCCAGTCGACGATCTCCCGGCTGGAGAACCGGCCTGACGTTCGCACGCTGCTGCGCAGGGCGCGGGCGATGGTGGACCTCTATTGCGACAGCTTCAGCCAGGTACCCAAGCGGATCGTGCTCGACCTCGACGACACATTCGATGCCGCCCATGGCGGCCAGCAGCTGCGGCTGTTCAACGCGCACTTCGACGGCCACGGGTTCCAGCCGATCCTCGTGTTCGACGGCGACGGCCGCGTCGTCGCCGCCGTCCTGCGCCCCGCCCGACGGCCGAGCGGGCGCGAGATCGCCGGCCACCTGCGCCGGCTGATCCGGACGCTGCGGGGCCGTTGGCCGCGCGTCGAGATCCTGATCCGCGGCGACAGCCACTATGCCGCGCCCGAAGTCATCGACTTCTGCCGCGCGACCGGCGTCGACTTCATCCTCGGCCTCAACACCAATCCGGCGCTGCGCGCCCGGGTGGCCGGCCTGGAGGCCGGCACCGCCGCGCGCCGGACCGGCGACGCCAAGGTCCGGCGCTTCGCCGAGTTCTTCGACGCCGCCCGCAGCTGGCGCCGGGTCGAGCGCATCATCGCCCGGGTCGAGGCCGGGCCGCAGGGCGTCGATACCCGGTTCGTCGTCACCAGCCTCACGACCGGCCGCGGCAATCGGCTCTACGAGCACCTCTACGGCCGGCGCGGCGAGGCCGAGAACCACATCAAGGCGTTCAAACGCCATCTCGCCGCCGACCGCACCAGCTGCCACCGCGCCACCGCCAACCAGATGCGCCTGATGCTGCACGCCGGCGCCTACTGGCTGATGTGGGGACGGCGCGCCGCCGCCCCGCGCCGCTCGGCCTGGCGCACCGCCCAGTTCGACACGCTGCGCCTGCGCCTGCTCAAGATCGCCGCGCGCATCGTCGAGATGAAAACCAAGATCAAGGTCCACCTGCCGAGCGCCTGTCCGGCCCATCCCGTCCTGGCCCTGATCCTCACCCGGACCAACCGGCTCGTCACCTGACCGCCGGGGCGCCGTGCCCCGACCCGAGCCCGTCCCGCCAACCCCAAGCACCATCGACCCGGCCCGCCCAAAGACGGCGGACACGCGGCCTTGCCCGCCGCTACCTGCCGGCGAACTCCTGCGCCGCCGAATGAGCTACTCCAGGACCGTCATGCATGATCCGGGTTAGTGGATCGAATCCAACGTCTGATGCCCGCGCTTGGCGGCGTCGATGATGCGGTCGGGATCGGCGCTCCGGACCAAGGGCTTGGGCGCCTGGTCTTAACCGGCGACGAAGCGATCGGTGGCAGCCTGGAGGTCGACGACCGCGTGGAAGACGCCGCGCTTCGGCCGGCGCTCGGCGAGCCTGGCGAAGACGCCTTCGACGGCGTTGAGGCAGGAGCGGGAGGTCGGCACTCTTGTCTGCGTCCCTTGGGGCGCAGGATGCTCTAGGCTGGCGCCGGCCCGATGCCCAGCAGGCCGTTGGTCACACCGCTCAGCACCACGCCGAGGACGAGGTCGAGCGCCACCAGCCCTGCCGCGCCGCCGCCGCCGATCCCGAGAGACACCTTGAGCGCATACCAAGTGTAGGTCAGCAGCAGCAGCATCACGATCCAGCTCAGTCCCCCGACCAGCCCGGGAGGCAGCACACCGGTCGCGACCAGCATCGCGACCGGGAAATAGAGCGCCATCTGGACCAGCGTCACCCAGTTGTAGGTCGCGACCATGTCCAGGAACCGGTCGTTGCGCTGGATCAGTGGGCAGATCCAGGTCATTGCCGTCAGGAAGGCGGTCCAGCCGATGACATAGGCCAGCGACTCGACCGCCAGTACCTCCAGCGCCCCGGCCTCGACCGTCCGGCCGGAGAGCTCCACCGCCTCCACCACCGCATAGATCGGCAGCATCATCACCGCGGCATAGAAGCTGCGCGCCGCACCGCCCGCGCTGCGGTCGATCAGATCGACGCCGCGAGGCTCGCCGCGCGCCAGCATCAGGGCGCCGAAGACGCCGCGGCTGATCTCCTCGAAACTCGGCGGCACCCGAGACCTACCCGTCGTTCCGGCCGAAGAAGCCGTCGAGCACGTCGGCGTAGATGTCGGCCAGCAGGTCGATGTCCGCCACCGCCGCCTGCTCGTCGATCTTGTGGATCGTCTGGTTGACCAGCCCCAGTTCCACCACCGGGCAATGATCCTTGATGAACCGGGCGTCGGAGGTTCCGCCGGTGGTGGAGAGCACGGGAGTGCGGCCGGTGCGCGCCTCGACCGCGCCGGCGACCAGGGCGCTCAGCGGGCCGGGAGGGGTCAGGAAGGCCTCCCCGGAGACCCGCCAGTCGAGGCTCCACGCGCCGCCGACACGATCGAACCGCTCGGTCACGAAGCGGTGGAGCGACTGGCCGGTGTGCCGGTCGTTGAACCGGATGTTGAAGGTCGCGGCAGCCCGGGCCGGGATCACGTTGGTCGCGGGGTTGCCGACGTCGATCGTGGTGATCTCCAGGTTGGTCGGGTCGAAATGCGCCGTCCCGTGGTCCAGCGGCTCCGCCGTGATCGCCGCCAGCATGGCGACCAGCCGGTTGACCGGGTTGTCCGCCTGGTGCGGATAGGCGGTGTGGCCCTGCACCCCGGTGACGGTCAGCCGGCCGACCGCGCTGCCGCGCCGGCCGATCTTGATCATCTCGCCGACCGCCCGCGGGCAGGTCGGTTCGCCCACCACGCAGGCGTCGAGGCGGACGCCCTGGCCGGCCAGCCAGTCGAGCACCTTTCGGGTGCCGTTGATCGCCGGGCCTTCCTCGTCGCCGGTGATCAGGAGGCCGATCGAGCCGCCAAATCCGGGCCCGCGCCGGTCCAGGAACCGGCCGATGCCGGCGGCGAAGGCGGCGATCGCCCCCTTCATGTCGCAGGCTCCGCGGCCGTAGAGCACGCCGTCCTCGACCGCGGCCGCGAACGGGTCGTGGCGCCAGGCGGCGGGGTCGCCGGGCGGCACCACGTCGGTATGGCCGGCGAAGACGAACAGCGGTCCGGCCTCTCCCAGCCGGGCCCACAGGTTGTCCACCCGAGCGGTTCCTGCCTCCTCGAACGGCAGCCGGGTGCAGTCGAAGCCCATCGGCGCCAGCGCCGCCTCCAGAACGTCGAGCGCGCCGGCATCCTCCGGCGTTACGCTGGGGCAGCGGATCAGCGCGCGGGCGAGCGCCACCGGATCGGGCGGAGCGGCAGTTTGCGGACGGACGGCGGCATCGGTCATCGGCGCGGCGGTTCGGCTTCGGAATGGGTGCGGGCCATGCCCCTGCGGCCGCCATGGATACCACGACGGCACGGGCGGGTCACTGCGGCGCATCTCCCTCCGCCCCGCCGCGCGGGACGGCGCCCCCGGCGCGCCTCGCCCGCCGCCCCCGCCGCCCCCTGGTCCGGCTGCGCCTGGACAGCCCCAGGGCCGGGCGGGGGGCGAGGAGCGGCCGGGCTACTCCGCCGCGAGCTTCTGGCCGACCAGATCGGCGAGGCTGACCTCCGGGCGGGCACCGAAATGGCTGATGACCTCGGCCGCCGCGATCGCGCCGCGCCGCGCACATTCGGCCGGGTGCTTGCCCTCGGCGACACCGTGCAGGAAGCCGGCGGCATAGAGGTCGCCGGCGCCGGTGGTGTCCTCGACCTTGGCGATCGGCTCGGCCGGGACCTCGAAGACCTGGGTGCCTTCCAGGACGATGGAGCCCTTCCCGGATCGGGTCACGACGGCAAGGCCGCATTCGCCGCGCACCGCGTCCAGCGCCTGGTCCAGGCTGTCGACCTGGTAGAGCGAGAGGATCTCCGCCTCGTTGGCGAACAGGATGTCGATGTGTCCGTCGATCAGCTCGCGGAAGCTGTCGCGATGGCGGTCGACGCAGAACGGGTCGGAGAGTGTCAGGGACACCCGCCGGCCGGCGTCGTGGGCCAGGCCGGCGGCCTTGACGAACGCCTCCTTGGCCTTCGGCCGATCCCAGAGATAGCCCTCGAGATAGGTGATCTCGGCGTTCGCCACGAGCTCGGGGTCGACATCCTCCGGCCCCAGCTCGACGCAGGCGCCGAGGAAGGTGTTCATGGTCCGCTGGGCGTCCGGCGTGACCAGGATCAGGCAGCGCGCGGTCGGCGGCTGGCCCTTCACCGGCGTCGAGTCGAAGGCGACGCCGGCGGCGCGGATGTCATGGCGGAACACCTCGCCCAGTTGGTCGTCGCAGACCTTGCCGATGAAGGCGCCGCGACCGCCCAGGGAGGCGACGCCGACGATGGTGTTGGCGGCCGATCCGCCGGAGATCTCCACGCCCGGCCCCATCTTGTCGTAGAGCGCCGTGGCCTCGTCGGCTTCGATCAGCTTCATGATGCCCTTGTCGAGGCCGTTCTCCTTGATGAACGCGTCCTCGGCATGGCTCAGAACGTCGACGATGGCGTTGCCGATGCCGAGCACGTGGTACTGGGGGGTCATGACCCTCTCCCGGTGTTTTTCGTCAGGATTGTCGAACGGAGATGGCCGCCACTATAGGGATCGAGGCCGAGAGGGCAACCCGGGGGGCGAAGGCGGGTGCGGGGACGCGCGGCGACAGGGCGGCAGGACCGCCCGCTGCGAAGACCATTGCAGCCGGTCCCGCCGGGGCTTAAGTAGCCGCCCATGCTGCGCGCCCTCCTCCTCGCCTTCGACCAGCTCGGCGATCCGGCGGTCCGCCGGATCCTGTGGATCGGCATTCTGGGATCGCTTGCCGCCCTGGTGGTGCTGGTGGCGGTGATCGGCGGCGTGCTCGGCTCGGTGGACCTGGTGGCGATCCCGTGGCTCGACACCGTGATCGACTGGCTCGGCGGCGCGGCGGCGCTGATCCTCGGCATCCTGTTCTTCCCCGCCGCGGTCGGCCTGGTCACCAGCCTGCTGCTCGACCGGGTCGCCCGGGCGGTGGAGGCGCGGCACTACCCGGAGCTGCCGCCGGCGCGCGACCAGGGGCTGGCGGAGGAGATCGGCACGGCCGTTCGTTTCTTCTTCGTTCTGGTGCTGGCGAACCTGATCGGGCTGATTGCCGTCTATGTTATTCCGATCCTGAACGTCGTGGCGTTCCTGGCGATCAACGGCTATCTGCTGGGGCGGGAGTACTGGGAACTGGTCGCCCAGCGACGGCTGTCCCGGGCCGAGGCGGCGGCGCTGCGACGGCGACACGGACCCAAGGTGCTGGCGGCAGGGGTCGTGCTTGCCATGATATTGTCAATTCCGCTGGTCAACCTCCTGGTGCCGATCGTCGGAACTTCCTTTATGGTTCATATATTCCAATCGGTTGGCAAAAAGACTTGAGCGCCAGACTCAAAAACTTGTGCCGCTGGTCGGAATTGGTGCTAGGGTAAGACCGTGCCCGGCAGCGCCGCGGACCATCCTGCGACTCGCTCCCGATCCGGATGCCCGGGATCGGTGCGGCGATCCGCCGGCACGCCACCATCGGAGGGGGGAAACCACCGGTGTTCCGCCGTCGCCAGACCAGCCGTGAGACCGCGCCCGACGCCGCATCGGCGGCCGGCGCGCCGGTCGACCGATCCGATGCCGCCGCCGGGGATCGTTCCGGAGAGGCGGCCGACAGCCAGCCCCTGCGTTTCGAAAAGGGACACGCCATGGCCAGCAAGACGCCGTCGCCGCCGATGCGCCCCGACCTGCCGCGTCGCCATGTCGACATTCCAGGCGCACCGGGTTCCGCCGCTTCGGCGCCGCAGCGCCGGGGCCCGTCCGGCGAGGCCACCGCACCCTCGGACAGCGCGGCGACCGAGCGCAAGCTGATCGTCGGCCGCGAGATCTCGCTGAACGGCGAGATCAACGCCTGCGACCATCTGGTCGTCGAAGGGCGGGTCGAAGCGCGGCTCGCCGACTGCAAGATCATCGAGGTCGCCGAGGCCGGCACCTTCAAGGGGTCGGCCGAGATCGAGGAAGCCACGATCGGCGGCCGGTTCGAGGGCGATCTGGTGGTGCGCGGGCGGCTGCGGCTGCTGGGTGCCGGCATCGTCGCCGGCACCGTGCGCTACGGCGAACTGGAGGTCGAGGCCGGCGGCCGGATCGTCGGCACGCTGGAACCGCTGGAGACCACGGTGACCCCGATGCCGGAGCCGCGCGAGGCGGCCCGGGAGCGGCCGTCGCCGGCGTCGGACCACCCAGCGGGCCAGTGGCAGCCGACGCGCGAAGCGGCCGTCGGGGCGACCGCGGCGGGGCAGGATGACAGCCCGTAGCCGCACCGCGACCGCCGGACGTGCGGCGCTGGGCGGCATGGGCGCGCTGGCGCTGCTTGCCGCCTGCGCGCCGGGCGCCGGTGGGACCGGCGGCCTCGCCGCCGCGCCCCGCGACCCGACGACCCTGATCGGCCTCGATGCCGCGGGTCTGGAGGCGATGCTGGGCGCGCCCGAACTTAAGCGCCGCGAGCCGCCAGCCGAGATGTGGCAGTACCGCACGGAGACGTGCGTTCTCGACCTCTACCTCTACCCCGCCCCGGGTGCCGGGGGCGGGTCGCCATCGGTCGCGCAATACGCCACCCGGGCGCGCACGGCCGATCCCGCGGGCGGGCCGGTCGACGCCGCCCGCTGCCTGGGCGCCGTGGCGGCCCGGCCGGCGGCCGGAGCCTCATAGTGCCAAAGGCGCGAGACGCATTTGTGTCTCGAAACTTTCGGGAGAGACGGATAAAGTCGGTGTTAAGGATGAATGGTCTATCTCAGATCTCCCCGCACGGCGCGGCCTGCAGAGGGTCCGACTTCGGCCCGTGGCAGCCGCCCAGCATCGACGAGGCGGTGCCATGAAGACATCCTTGAGAGGCCTGCTCGACGAAGCCCGCATCGCCGGACTGCCGCAACGGTTGCTGTTCCTGTTCCTCAAGGTCGAGGTCGAAGGCGACGCCGACGAGGACGGGGAGCCCATGGGGACCATGACGCCGGTGCTGGTCACCGACGTGCCCGCCAGCCACGACCTCAGCTTCGAGCGGATCGTCGACGAGGCCGACGACGTGACCGAGGATTGGGAATATGTGATGATCGCCGCCTTCGGCGACAACGAAGGCACGACCGCGATCGAGGAACGGGTCGAGCGCTGCCTGGAGGACATGGCGACCCAGGTGATGACCGGCGGCGACCTGTCGCGGTTCCTGCTGGTCGACCGGGCGCAGAACCCCGTCCTGCTCGACGACGCGGACGAACTGGAAATCCCGCCGACGATCCATTGACACGGCGACCATAGGGTCCGAGGCCCTTGACCCGGAGGACAGCCGCGCCGCAATAGGCCGCGTCGGGGCGAACCCCAGGCGCCATCTTCGGCGCGTCCCCCTGGCGTGTTGCAACCGCGCGATCCGCGCCACCCCTTGCCCGCCGCGCCGTCCCGTGGTCGATTGCGGGCATGAAGATCCTGTTCGCCTCCTCTTCCGACGATCCCGCCGACTGGGTGCCGACGCTGATGGCGGAACTGCCGGAGGCCGAGATCCGGGTCCACCCGGATGTCGGCGATCCGGCCGGGATCGACTATGCGCTGGTCTGGAAACCGCCCCCCGGCCTGCTGGCCGCGCTGCCGAACCTGAAGGCGATCCTCTCGCTCGGCGCCGGGGTCGATGCGCTGCTGGCCGACCCGACCCTGCCCGGCGGCGTGCCGCTGGCGCGGCTGGTCGATCCGGGGCTGACCGTGGGCATGACCGACTATGTCTGCTGGCAGGTCCTGGCGGCGCACCGGCGCGCGGCGGACTATCGCGCCCAGCAGGCGCGGGTCCGGTGGCGGCCGCTGGCGGAGGCGCTGGCGCCGGAACGGCGGGTCGGCGTGATGGGGCTGGGCGAGCTGGGGGCCGACGCGGCGCGGATGCTGGCGGCGCTGCGCTTCGACGTGGCCGGCTGGTCCCGGAGCGCGAAGTCGATCCCGGGCGTTGCCTGCTTCTCCGGGGCCGAGGGGCTGGCGGAGTTCCTCGCCCGCACGGAGATCCTGGTCTGCCTCCTGCCCCTGACGCCGCAGACCGCGGGCGTCCTGGACGCCGATCTGTTCGCCCGCCTGCCGCGCGGGGCGCATGTCATCAACGCCGGACGCGGCGGCCACCTGGTCGACACGGACCTGCTGGCGGCGCTCGACTCCGGACAGGTCTCGACCGCGGCGCTCGACGTCTTCCACGACGAGCCGCTGCCGGCCGTCCACCCGTTCTGGCGCCATCCGCGGGTCACGGTCACGCCGCACGTCGCCAGCGTCACCCATGCCCGCAGCGCCGCCAGGACGATCGCCGCCGACATCCGCCGGCTGGAGGCCGGGCAGCCGCCGGCGCATCCGGTCGACCGGCGGCGGGGGTATTAGCAACCGGATAGGCGTAGGTCGCCCAATCGCGAAGCGTTTGCGCGACGTTGGACATCCCCTGTCGCGCAAATCGTTGGCGCGTTTTGAGCGACCTACTCTACTACCTTACGGCAGCGGCCTGCTGGTCGAGGGCGTAGCCGGCGGAGCGGACGGTGCGGATCAGGTCGACCTCGTCGGCGTCATTGAGGGCCTTGCGCAGGCGGCGGATGTGGACGTCCACGGTGCGCGGCTCGACATAGACGTCGTGGCCCCAGACGATGTCGAGCAGCTGCTCGCGCGAAAAGACCCGGCCCGGATGCTGCAGGAAGTGGCGCAGCAGGCGGAACTCGGTCGGCCCCAGATGGATGTCCCGGTCGCCCCGGCGCACCCGGTGGGCGGCCAGGTCCATGGTCACGTCGGCGAAGGTCAGCACCTCCTCCGACAGGCTGGGGGCGGCGCGGCGCAGCACCGCGCGCACCCGGGCCACCAGCTCGGTGGTCGAGAACGGCTTGGTGACGTAGTCGTCGGCGCCGGTATCGAGGCCGCGCACCCGGTCGCTCTCCTCGCCGCGGGCGGTGATCATGATAATCGGGATGTCGCGGGTCTTCTGCGACCGGCGCAGCTGCCGGCAGACGTCCAGGCCGGAGCGATGCGGCAGCATCCAGTCGAGCAGGATGAGGTCCGGCCGCTGCTCGGACGCCGCCAGCACCGCCTCGTCCCCGTCATAGGCGGGGAGGACGCGGAAGCCCTCCTTCTCCAGGTTGTAGGTCAGCAGCGTGACCAGGTCCGTCTCGTCCTCGACGATCAGGATCAGCGGCTGGTTTCCCGAGCGCATCGCCCCCTCACGCCCCACTCGGATCCCGGCCGGACCCGGGTTCGGCGTTCTCCGGCTCGACCACCTCGAAGCTGGAGGCGTCGCCCTTGGGGCGGGTGCCGGGGATCGGCTGGCCCTGGACCAGGAAGTGGATCGTCTCGGCGATGTTGGTGGCGTGGTCGCCGATCCGCTCGATGTTCTTGGCGATGAACAGGAGATGCGTGCAGGGCGTGATGTTCCGCGGATCCTCCATCATGTAGGTCAGGGTCTCGCGGAACAGGCTGGTGTAGAGGTCGTCGACCTCCTCGTCCCGGCCCCAGGCGTCGAGCGCCTTCTGCACGTCGCGCTCGGTATAGGCGTCGAGCACGTCCTTGATGATCTCCTGCACCAGCCGGCCCATCCGCGGGATCGCCGAGACCGGCCGGACCGCCGGCACCTGGCTGAGCGCGATGGCCCGCTTGGCCAGGTTGGCGGCGTAGTCGCCGATCCGTTCCAGGTCGGACGCGATCTTCAGCGCCGCGACGATCTCGCGCAGGTCGCCCGCCATCGGCTGGCGCAGCGCCAGCGTGCGCACCGCGTCGGCGTCGATCTGGGATTCGTACTGGTCGAGGCGGTCGTCGGAGATCACCACACGGGTCGCCAGATCCGCGTCGCGCCGGACGATCGCCTGGATCGCCGTCTCCAGCTGGCTCTCCGCCAGGCCGCCCATCTGGACGATGGTGCGCTTGAGCTTCTCCAGCTCCTGGTCGAAGGACTTGACGATGTGCTCGGTCGGCATGGCGGGCCCGTTCTCGGTTCTGGTGGCGCCGGGGATCGCTGGCGGAGGCGGGAAAGGCCTCAGCCGTAGCGGCCGGTGATGTAGCCCTGGGTGCGCTCGTCGCGCGGGTTGGTGAAGATGTCCTCGGTCGGCCCGTGCTCCACCAGGTCGCCCAGGTGGAAGAAGGCGGTCTTCTGGCTGACGCGCGCCGCCTGCTGCATGTTGTGGGTCACGATCACGATCGTATAGTTCTCGCGCAACTCGTCGATCAGTTCCTCGATATGCGCGGTCGCGATCGGGTCGAGCGCCGAGCACGGCTCGTCCATCAGGATCACCTCGGGGTCGACGGCGATCGCCCGGGCGATGCACAGGCGCTGCTGCTGCCCGCCGGAAAGGCCGGTGCCCGGCTGCTCCAGCCGGTCCCTGACCTCTTCCCAGAGGCCCGCCTTCTCCAGGCTGCGCTGGACGACGGCGTCGGCCTCCTCCTTGGTCGCCACCAGGCCGTGGATGCGCGGCCCGTAGGCGATGTTGTCGTAGATCGATTTCGGGAACGGGTTCGGCTTCTGGAACACCATGCCGACCCGGGCCCGCAGCTGCACCACGTCGAGCGACCGGTCGTAGATGTCCTGGCCGTCGAGCGTGATCGTCCCGGTCACCCGGCAGATGTCGATCGTGTCGTTCATCCGGTTGAGGCAGCGCAGGAAGGTCGACTTGCCGCACCCGGACGGGCCGATCAGCGCCAGCACCTCGTTCGACAGGATGTCCACGTCGACGCCGTGCAGGGCCTCCGACGGGCCGTAGAAGACCTTGACGTCGCGGGCGGCCATCTTGGTTCCCGGCTGGGTCGCCAGCTTCGGGACCGAAGAGGCGGCGGCCGCGGCGCCGGGGATGGAATTCGAGGTCGTCGTCTCGACGGTCATGGGATCACCACCTGCGTTCGAACTTCTTGCGCAGCCAGATGGCCGTGCCGTTCATCAGGATGAGGAAGCCGATCAGCACCATGATCGCCGCCGAGGTCCGCTCGACGAAGCCGCGTTCGGGGCTGTCGGCCCAGATATAGACCTGCACCGGCAGGGCGGTCGCGGGGTCGGTGAACCCGCTGGGCGCGTCGACGATGAAGGCGTTCATGCCGATCATCAGCAGCGGCGCGGTTTCGCCCAGGGCCTGCGCCATGCCGATGATCGTGCCGGTCAGGATGCCGGGCATCGCGAGCGGCAGGGTGTGGTGGAACATCGCCTGCAGGCGCGACGCGCCCATCCCCAGCGCGGCCTCGCGGATCGAGGGCGGCACCGCCTTCAGCGAGGCGCGCGAGGCGATGATGATGGTCGGCAGGGTCATCAGCGCCAGCACCATGCCGCCGACCAGCGGCGCCGATCGCGGCAGGCCGAAGACCTGCAGGAAGACGGCCAGGCCCAGCAGGCCGAAGACGATCGATGGCACGGCCGCGAGGTTGTTGATGTTGACCTCGACCAGGTCGGTCCAGCGGTTCTTCGGCGCGAATTCCTCGAGGTAGATGGCCGCGGCGACGCCGATCGGGAAGCTGAGCAGCAGCGTCACCACCAGGGCGTAGAACGAGCCCTTGATCGCGCCCCACAGCCCGGCCAGTTCGGGATCGCGGCTGTCCGCGTTGGCGAACAGGCGGGTGTTGAACGACATCGCGATCAGGCCAGCCTCTTCCAGCCGGTCGAACCAGGCGATCTGCTGGTCGGTCACCCGGCGCTGGGATCCGGGCAGGTCCCGGTCGATGAAGCCCTTGTTGAGCTGGTCGAAGTCGCTGGCGACCGGCACCTGGACCGTGATGGTCTGGCCGATCAGCGACGGATCGTCCATGACGCGCGCGCGCAGTTCGTAGCCGGCGCCGCCGCTCAGGATGCCGCGCACCGCCCGCCGGTCGGTTCGCCCCTCGACCTCCGGAAACAGCGCCATGAACGAGTCGGTCACGATGCTCTGGTAGTCGGCACGCGAGATCGCGGCGGCGTCCGGGTCCTCCGGAAACGCCTCGGCCGGGATCGTCACCTCGAGCGTCAGATCGGTCTGGACGAAGGCGGAATAGCCCTTGGAGACGATGCTGCCGAGCAGAATCACCAGGATCGTGAGCGCGGCGACGATCGCCGCGACGCCATAGGCCTTGAACCGGCGTTCGGCGGCATACCGCTTGCGCAGCCGGGCCTGGGCCTCGGGCGACGTGTGGTGGCCGCGGGCGCCGACGACCCGCGCCGGCGCTTCGGAGGGGGTGCCGACCATCTCAGTCATATTTCTCTCGGTATTTCTGCACGATGCGCAGCGCGATCACGTTGAGCACCAGCGTCATGGCGAAGAGGACGAGGCCGAGGGCGAAGGCCGACAGCGTCTTGGCGCTGTCGAACTCCGTGTCGCCGGTCAGGTTGGAGACGATCTGCACCGTCACGGTGGTCACCGCCTCGAACGGGTTCGCGGTCAGGTTGGCGGCGAGGCCGGCCGCCATCACGACGATCATGGTCTCGCCGATGGCCCGGCTGACCGCGAGCAGCACGGCACCGACGATGCCGGGCAGCGCGGCCGGAAGGATGATCTGCCGCACCGTTTCCGATCGTGTCGCCCCTAGGGCGAAGGCGCCGTCGCGCAGGGACTGGGGCACCGAATTGATCACGTCGTCCGACAGGGAGCTGACGAACGGAATGATCATGATGCCCATCACCGCCCCCGCGGCGAGCGCGCTGTTCGCCGAGATGTCGAGGCCGAACATGGTGCCCATGTCGCGCATCCAGGGCGCGACGGTCAGGACCGCGAAAAAGCCGTAGACGACGGTGGGGATGCCCGCCAGGATCTCGATCACCGGCTTGACCGCGCCGCGCACCCGCTTCGGCGCGTAGTCGGCGAGGTAGATGGCGGTCAGGAGGCCGATCGGGACGGCCACCAGCATGGCGATCGCGCTGATCAGGAAGGTGCCCGCGAACACCGGGATGGCGCCGAACGCCCCCGAGGAGCCGACCTGATCCTCGCGGATCGCCGTCTGCGGGCTCCATTGCAGCCCGAACAGGAAGTCGGTCACCGGATAGCGGGCGAAGAACCGCAGGCTCTCGAAGATCAGCGAGACGACGATGCCGACGGTGGTGAAGATCGCGATGGTCGAGGCGACGATCATCGCGATCATCACCGCCTTCTCGACCTTGTTGCGCGCCCGCATGTGCGGGACGATACGCTGGCGGGCCCAGGCCAGGCCGGCGATTGCCAGCGCCAGGACCACGGCCGTTTCGGCCCAGTGCAGCGTGGAGCGCAGCATCCCGAGACGCTCGGCCCCCGCGACGATCGCGGGATCGTCCGAGCCGAAGCCGGTGCCGCGCGCGACGTTCTGGATCGCGGCCCAGATCAGGTCGACCTCCGCCGGGCCCTTGCCTTCGAGGGTGCCGTCGGGCAGCGAGGCCATCACCATGCCGCGCAGGGCGACGGGCTCCATCAGGTACCAGAGCACCACCAGCAGAAGCGCCGGCAGGCCGCACCAGAGCGCGACGTAGAACCCGTAGTAGCTGGGCACCGAGTGCAGGGTCGACAGCCGACCGCCCGCCGTGGCCACCGCCCGGCGCCGCCCCAGCAGATAGCCGTAGGCCGATAGCGCCAGGAGGATGAGGAAGATCAGGCCTACCGACATGGCTGTCGTCCGCGGTTGTTGTCGAGCCGCCGCCGGTTCGGAGCGGAAGCGGGAAAACCCGTGCCGTCAGATGGTGGGGCGACGGCGAAAAAGGAGAGGGGGCCCGGTGCGGCACCCCCTCTCCGGAACGAATGGCCCGGCTTACTGGTACCGGTCCATGTGCTGGCCGTTCATCACCGCCGTGCGCACCCGGTCGCGCAGGGCCGGATCCAGCGGGATCAGGCCGCGGTCGATCAGGTAGCCATCCGGACCGCTGGCGCGATCGCTCATGTACTCGGCGATGAACTCCTCCATGCCCGGGATCACGCCGCGGTGCGCGTTCTTCGCGTAGAAGAACAGCGGGCGGGAGACCGGATAGCTCTCGTCGGCGATCGCCTCGAAGGCCGGCGCGACGCCGTTCACCGAGACGCCCTGGAGAACGTCCTGGTTTTGGTCGAGGAAGGAGAAGCCGAAGATGCCGTACGCGGTCGGATCGGAGTCGAGGCGCTGGACGATCAGGTTGTCGTTCTCGCCCGCCTCGATGAACAGGCCGTCCTCGCGCATCGACTGGCACACCTCGTCGAAGCGGTCCTCGTCGGTCTCCTCGAGCGCGGCGATCTCGTCGAAGCTGCCACAGCCCTCTTCCATCACCAGCTCGACCCACGCGTCGCGGGTGCCGGAGGTCGGCGGCGGGCCGAACACCTGGATCTCGGTGTCGGGCAGGTCGGAGTTGATCTCCGACCAGGTGGTGTACGGGTTCTCGACGATTTCGCCGTCGACCTCGACGAACTTGGCCAGCGCCTGGAACAGCTCTTCCTTCGAGATGTCGAAGGCCTCGCCCTGCTGCGAGACGGCCATGACGATGCCGTCATAGCCGACCAGCATCTCGGAGATGCTGTCGACGCCGTTCTCGATGCAGGTGTTGTACTCGGTCTCGGTCATCGCGCGCGAGGCGCCGGTGAAGTCCGGGTGCGCCTCGCCGATGCCGCCGCAGAACAGCCGCATGCCGCCGCCGGTGCCGGTCGACTCGACGACCGGGGCCGGGTACTCGGTGGTCCGGGCGAACTGCTCGGAAACGGCTGTCGTGAAGGGGAACACGGTCGAGGAGCCGACGATCTGGATCTGCTCCCGGCTCTGGGCGTTGGCGGCGCCGGCGGCCAGAGCCACGGCAGCCGTGGCGGTCGCGATCGCGACGATCTTCTTCATGGCGGAATGCCTCCGTCGGTTGGGCGGATTACGGCGGGCCGTGGGGCGCCCCGCAATGGCTCCGGACCTCCTGCATACGCTGGGGAGCAGCCCGCAGCTGCCGATCCTCGCGCATGGCGATGGAGTGTCCGAACCCGCCTGCCGGGTCGCGATGGACAGGGCCCGCACCCTGCCCGCGGCCGATCTGTTCGAGCCGCGAGCGGGGCGGACCCTACTCCGTGATCGCGATGCAATTACTACATTTCTGTTACGGTTTGATGACACCGCGACCCGTTTCTCCGACGGCGGTCTCCGTCAGAAGGTCGGGACCCACTGCACCCCGTCCCGGACCCGTTCGCGCATCTCCAGGCGCAGGTTCTCGGGCAGGACGATCAGCCCGTGATCCACCAGGTAGCCGTCGAGTCCGATGGTCGACTCCGCCACGGGGGCTCGACGCCCTCGATCGCGTTGCCGGCGACCAGGTTGCGGTTCTGCTCCAGATAGATGAAGCCGAAGATGCCGAAGGCCTCGGGCGTCGCGGTCAGCCGCTGCATGATCACGTTGTCGTTCTCCCCGGCTTCGATGAAGCCACCGTCCTCGCGCAGGGCACGGCAGACGAGGCTGTGGTGATCCGGGTCGCTCTCCCGCAGCGCCTCGACGGTGGGGAAGGTGTCGCAGCCGGCCTCCATAACGGTTTCGGCCAGGAAATCGCGCGCCGAGGAGGTCGGCGGCGGGCCGATCACCATGATCGGCACATCGGGCAGGTCCGGATCGACGTCGGACCAGCGCCCATGGGGGTTGGACACGATCTCTCCGTCGACCGGCACCTCCCGGGCCAGCGCGAGATAGAGGTCGCGGAAGCTGACCGAGGTCTGTTCGGCCTCGATCGAGTTGGCGAAGACGATGCCGTCGAAGCCGAGCTCGATCACCGTGATGTCGTCGCCACCGTTCTCCTGGCAGGTCTGGTATTCGGACTCCTTCATCGGCCGGGTCGCGCCGGTGATGTCCGGATGATCGGCGCCGATGCCGGCACAGAACAGCTTGAACCCGCCGCCGGAGCCCGTGCCCTCCAGCACGGGCGACGGGGCTCCGGTGCTGCGCACGAAATGCTCGATCACCATAGCGGAGAACGGCAGGACGGCGGTCGAACCCACGATACGAATCTCCTCGCGCGCCATGGCGGGCGAGGCCGTTCCCGCCATCCGTGCGGCGAGGGCGAGGCCGGCCGCGGTCTGGCGCCGGCGTGCAGGACTGGGGGTCATGGCTGTTGCCTCCATCTGTTCGACGGTCCGCCGGTGCCGGGCTTGAACCGAAGCGTGGCGGACGCTTCGATGATTCCGGCTTTGCAGAAATATGACAGTTTGGTGACGAAAACAATCATTAGTTAATATTAATCGTAAATAATATCGTTATAGGTGTTTGATGGTGTGCAGCTGTGCTCCCCGGCGGCGTCGGAGGGAGCTGGCGTACCGCTGGGCCCGGGAGCCGAGGCGACGAGGCATCGAGGAGTCCGTCGGCCCGCGGGCCGACGGGTGGCCCGGATCAGGTCCCGGACCGGTGTCCGCCTTCCACGGGATCCGCGGGTTCGGAGAGGCGCGGGCCCCGCCGTTCCGCCGGCAGGAACACCGTGAAGGTGCTGCCCTGGCCGATCTCGCTCTCGATCGACAGCCGGCCGCGGTGGCGGCTGACGATGTGCTTGACGATGGCAAGGCCCAGGCCGGTGCCGCCGATCGCCCGGCTGCGCGCCGGGTCGACGCGGTAGAACCGCTCGGTCAGCCGCGGCAGATGCGCCTTCGGAATGCCCTCGCCGCGATCGCGCACGGTCACCGCGACCCCGGCGCCGCGACCGTCGGCGGCGCGGGCGACGGCCCGGGCGCGGATCGTCACCTCGGTCTCCGGCCGGCCGTAGTTGATCGCGTTGTCGACCAGGTTCTGGAACACCTGGGTCAGCTGGTCCGGATCCCCCGGGACCGTCGGCAGGCTCTCCGGGGTCTCCAGCACCACCGTCACGCCCCGCTCCTTCGCGCGCAGCCGGGCCAGGTCGGCGACCGTGCCCAGCACCCGCGCCAGGTCGACCCGGCCGGTCGGCGGCGTGTGCTCGTCGAGCTCGATCCTCGACAGGGACAGGAGGTCGTGGATCAGCCGGTTCATCCGGCCGGCCTGCTGTTCCATGATGCCGAGGAAGCGGTCGCGCGCGTCGGCATCCTCGCGCGCCGGGCCGCGCAGCGTCTCGATGAAGCCGGTCAGACTCGACAGCGGCGTCCGGAGCTCGTGGCTCGCATTGGCGACGAAGTCGGCGCGCATCTGCTCCGACCGCTTGATGGCGGTGATGTCGTGCAGCGCCACCAGGGCCCGCGGCCGGCGGACGGCCCGGTCGGGCCCGGCGCCGTCGCCCTCCCCCGTGCCGCCGTCGGCACCGGCGAAGGGCGTGATCCGGACCTCGTAGACCCGCTCGACCGGCACCGGCTCGGTGAAGTCGAGGGTGCGCGCCGCGCCGCCCGCCAGCACTCCGTCGGCGGCGGCCAGCACGTCAGGGTGGCGCAGGCGGTCGGCGAGGTCGCGGCCGACCCAGTCGTCACCGTAGAGCGCCGCGGCGGCGTCGTTGGCGCGGACCACGGTGCGGTCGGCGTCCAGGATCAGCAGCGGGTCGGTCAGCGCCTCGATGATCGCGTCGGCGGCCTGGAGCTCGCGGCTCAGGTGCCGCTCGCGGGTCCGCCAGGACCGGTGCAGCCGGCCGACGGCCCCGGCCAACCGCCGCGCGGCGGCCGAGTCCGGCTGAGGCGGCCGCGGCGGCGCGGCCGACTCCGGCGCTTCGAGCTGGCGCAGCCAGTCGCCCAGGATCAGCACGTCGCGGTACCAGTAGCCGACCACCGGCGCGGTCAACAGCGCCGCGCCGGCCAGCCCGGCCAGGGCCTGGACCGCGGTCAGCGCGGTGGTCGCCGCCAGGATCGCCAGGATCGCGGCGATCGGCGCCATCACCAGGGCGAACGGACCCACGAATCCTCCGAGGACGATCGCTGGGCTGGGCATCGATGCACCTCCGCAGGCGGCCCCACCGGGCGCGTGCTTGCGCCGGCCGGCCGTCGCCCAGAGATACGGCGCCGCCGCCGGCGGGCGCAAGTTACCGTCCGGCGACGACAGAACGGTCGGTTGCCCCATGGCTCGAACGGTGGCCGGACCCGTTGATCGGCCGGTGGCTCGTCCCCGGACGCGGCGCCGCTACTGCCCGGCCAGCACCGCATCGTGTGCCGCCATGGCGGCGGCGGTCACCAGGTCGTTCACCGTGGCGCCCATCTGGACCACCTGCGCCGGCTTCTCCATGCCCAGCAGCAGCGGGCCGATCAGCGTCCCGCCGGCCATCTTCTGCAGCATCTTCGCGCCGATGTTGGCGGCGTGGAGGGCCGGCATGATCAGCACGTTCGCCGGCCCCGACAGCCGGCAGAACGGGTAGAGCCGGCGCATCAGGTCGTAGTCCAGCGCCACCTCGGCCGACATCTCGCCGTCGTATTCGAAGTCGACGCCGCGGGCGTCGAGCATCGCGACCGCGTCGCGCACGTGCTGTGCCCGGTCGCGCATCGGCTGGCCGAAATTGGAGAAGCTGAGCAGGGCGACCCGCGGTTCGTGACCCATCTGCCGCGCCTTGGCGGCGGCCTGGATGGCGATGTCGACCAGCTGCTCCGGCTCGGGCCGCTCGTGCACGGTCGTGTCGGCGATGAACACGGTGCGGCCGCGCACCACCAGAACCGAGAGGCCGGCCAGGATGTGCCCCGGCTGCGGGTCGATCACCCGGCTCAGGTCGTCGAAGGCGACCGCGAAGCTGCGGGTCAGGCCGGTCACCATGGCGTCCGCGTCGCCCAGCGCCACCATGCAGGCGGCGAAGACGTTGCGGTTCTGGTTGACCATCCGCTGGCAGTCGCGCTCCAGCGAGCCCTTGCGCTGCAGGCGCCGGTAGAGGAAATCGTAGTAGGCCTGCCGGCGGCGGGAGACGGCCGCGTTCTGGATCTCCGGCAGGTCGCCCGCCGGGATGCCCGCGGCGGCGGCGATCTCGCGGACCTGCTGCTCGCGGCCGACCAGCACCGGCACGCCGTAGCCGGCGTTGCGGAACGCGATCGATGCGCGGATCGCGCGCTCCTCCTCGCCCTCGGCGAAGACCACGCGCTTCTCGGCGCCGCGGGTGTTCTCGAAGATGAACTGCAGACTGTCGGCCGTCGGATCGAGCCGCAGCCGCAGCTCCTGGCGGTAGGCGCTCCAGTCGTCGATCGGCTTGCGCGCCACGCCGGTCTTCATCGCCGCCTCGGCGACCGCGGTCGGGATCTTGGCGATCAGCCGCGGGTCGAACGGCACCGGGATGATGTAGTCCGGCCCGTAGCGCAACCGCCGGCCGGAATAGGCGGCGTCGACCTCGTCCGGCACGTCCTCGCGCGCCAGTTCGGCCAACGCCTCGGCGCAGGCGATCTTCATCACGTCGTTGATCTCCCGCGCCCGGACGTCGAGCGCGCCGCGGAAGATGTAGGGGAAGCCCAGGACGTTGTTGACCTGGTTCGGATAGTCCGAGCGGCCGGTGGCGATGATCGCGTCGGAGCGGACCGCCTTCACGTCCTCCGGGAGGATCTCCGGATCCGGGTTGGCGAGCGCGAAGATGATCGGCTGGTCGGCCATCGACTCGACCATCGCCTGCGTCACCGCGCCCTTGACCGAGACCCCGAGGAAGATGTCCGCGCCGTCCATCGCGTCGGCCAGGGTGCGGGCCCCGGTGTCGACGGCATGCGCCGACTTCCACTGGTTCATGCCCTCCTGCCGGCCGCGCCAGACGACGCCCTTGCTGTCGCACAGGATCGCCCGGTCGGGCGGCAGGCCCATGGACTTCAGGAGCTCGACGCAGGCGATCGCCGCCGCGCCCGCGCCGTTGACCACCATGGTCACGTCGCGGATGTCCCGGCCGGTCAGGTGCAGCGCGTTGATCAGCCCGGCCGCGGCGATGATCGCCGTGCCGTGCTGGTCGTCGTGGAACACCGGGATGTCCATCGCCTCGCGCAGGCGCTGCTCGATCACGAAGCAGTCGGGCGCCTTGATGTCCTCCAGGTTGATGCCGCCGAAGCTGGGGCCGAGGAAGCGCACGCAGTTGACGAAGTCGTCGACGTCGTCGGTGTCGATCTCCAGGTCGATGCCGTCGACGTCGGCGAAGCGCTTGAACAGGACGGCCTTGCCTTCCATCACCGGCTTGGACGCCAGCGGGCCGATCGCGCCGAGGCCCAGGACGGCGGTGCCGTTCGACACCACCGCGACCATGTTGCCCTTGGTGGTGTAGTCGTAGGCGGCATTGGGGTCGGCGTGGATCGCGAGGCAGGGCGCGGCGACGCCGGGCGAATAGGCCAGCGACAGGTCGCGCTGGGTCGTCAGCGGCTTGGTGGGGACGACCTCCAGCTTCCCCCGTCGGCCTGATCGGTGCAGGTCGAGGGCGTCTTCGTCGAGCGTACGGCCCGTCATGGTCGGTCACCTCCCCGGAATGTCCATTCTTGTGCGAGCCGGGCCGGGCCATTCTCCCCGATGGCCGCGCCGTGGCGGCCCGTCGTCGCGCGATCGCTTGAGTTGGGCCGATGCGCGCCGCGCCGTCAACCCCGGTGCCCCCGGGACCGGCGGGAGCGGAGCAGGCGGCGGTCACGGCGGGCTCCCGGTCGGCCGGGGTCGGGCCGACGGGCCGTCGGAGCTTCGGGGCCGCGGCCGGCCAGGCGGGGGCCGCCCGGCGGCTGTGACAGCGCCCGGCGGACATGGTAGGGGGAGGAGGTTCGATCCCGTCCGCCCCTTGCCGTCGGAAGCTTCGCCCCGTGCCCGACACCCGACCCCGTTCCGAGCCGAGATCCGCCGCCGATGCCGCCGCGGATGCCGGAGCCGCCGCGCCCGAAGGGACGGCCCTGACGCCGATGATGGTGCAGTATTTCGAGGCCAAGCGGGCCTATCCCGACTGCCTGCTGTTCTTCCGGATGGGCGATTTCTACGAGCTCTTCTTCGACGACGCGGTCAAGGCGTCCGAGGCGCTGGACATCACCCTGACCCGCCGCGGCCAGCACGGCGGCGATCCGGTGCCGATGGCGGGCGTCCCGGTCCATGCGCACGAAAGCTACCTCGCCCGGCTGATCCGCAAGGGCTTCCGCGTCGCGATCTGCGAGCAGATGGAAAGCCCGGCCGAAGCCAGGAAGCGCACCGGCAAGACGCTGGTGCGGCGCGACGTGGTGCGCGTCGTGACCCCCGGCACGGTGACCGAGGAGACATTGCTGGAGGCCCGCGCCAACAACTTCCTGGCGGCGCTGGCGCTGGTCGGCGGGCGCGAGGGGACGCTGGCGCTGGCCCATGCCGACATCACCACCGGCGACCTGGCGACCGAGCCGGTGGCACGCGAGCGGCTGGGCGCGGCGCTGGCGAGGCTCGACCCCAACGAGCTGCTGGTGCCGGAACGGCTGGTCGGGGAGCCCGACCTCTACGACCTGCTGGCCGACTGGCGCGACCGCCTGACCGTCCAGGCCGACGCCCGGTTCGACAGCGAGGCGGGGCGACGCCGGCTCCTGGCGGCCTACGGCGTGGCCACGCTGGAGGGCTACGGCAGCTTCGAGCGGGCGGAGCTGGCGGCCGCCGGCGCGCTGGTCGACTACATCGACCTGACCCAGAAGGGCCGGCAGCCCCGGCTGATGCCGCCGCGGCGGCTGGCCGACGGCGAGGTGATGGAGATCGACGCCGCCACCCGCCGCAACCTGGAGCTGACCCGCACCCTCTCGGGCGAGCGCCAGGGCAGCCTGCTGGCGGCGATCGACCGGACGGTCACCGGCGGCGGCGCCCGGCTGCTGGCGGCCCAGCTGGCGGCGCCGCTGACCGATCCGGCAGGGATCGGCGCGCGGCTGGACGCGGTGGGCGCGCTGGTCGACGAGGCCGAGCTGCGCGGCGTGCTGCGCGACCTCCTGCGCCGGACCCCGGACATGGAGCGGGCGCTGGGCCGGCTCGGCCTCGGCCGCGGCGGGCCGCGCGACCTGGCGGCGGTGCGCGACGCCCTGGCCCGGGCCGGCGAGGTCCGGCTGCGGCTGGCCGAGCCACGCTTCGCCCCGGCGCCGGAGCTGATCGCCCTCGCCGTGGCCGACCTGGGCGAACCGGGCGGGGAGCACGGGGCGCTGATCGACCGGCTGGAGCGGGCGCTGGTCGCCGAGCCGCCGGCGCTCGCCCGTGACGGCGGATTCGTCGCGCCCGGCTACAGCGCCCGCCTGGACGAGCTGCGCACGCTGCGCGACGAGAGCCGGCGGCTGATCGCCGGGTTGCAGGCGAAATACGTGCAGGCGACCGGTGTTCAGGGCCTCAAGATCCGGCACAACAACGTGCTCGGCTACTATATCGAGGTGACGCCGGCCCATGCCGACAAGCTGGCGGCGCCGCCGCTCGCCGAGACCTTCATCCACCGGCAGACGCTGGCCAGCGCGGTCCGCTTCACCTCGGTCGAGCTGAACGAGCTGGAGCGCTCGATCGCCGAGGCCGGGGACAAGGCGCTGGCGCTGGAGCTGGAGCTGTGGGACGACCTGGTCGGCGACGTGACCGGGCGGGCCGAGGCGATCGGCCGGACGGCGCGCGCCTTGGCGACGCTGGACGTCGCCGCCGGCCATGCCGAACTGGCGGCCGAGCGCGGCTGGGTCCGTCCCCGGGTCGACGGCTCGACCGCGTTCCGGGTGACCGGCGGTCGGCACCCGGTGGTCGAGGCGGCGCTGGCGGCGGCCGGCGACCGGCCGTTCGTGGCCAACGACTGCGACCTGACCGACGATCGCCGGCTGTGGCTGCTGACCGGGCCGAACATGGCCGGCAAGTCGACCTTCCTCAGGCAGAACGCGCTGATCGCGCTGCTGGCCCAGGCCGGTGCCTTCGTGCCGGCGTCGGAGGCCCATATCGGCGTCGTCGACCGGCTGTTCAGCCGGGTCGGCGCGGCCGACGATCTCGCCCGCGGCCGCTCCACCTTCATGGTGGAGATGGTGGAGACCGCGACCATCCTGAACCGCGCGACCGACCGCTCGCTGGTGATCCTGGACGAGATCGGCCGCGGCACCGCCACCTTCGACGGGCTGTCGATCGCCTGGGCGACGGTCGAGCACCTGCACGACGTGAACCGGTGCCGCGCCCTGTTCGCCACCCACTATCACGAGCTGACGGCACTGGCCGCGAAGCTGGACGCGCTCTCCTGCCACTCGATGCGGGTCAAGGAGTGGCAGGGCGACATCGTCTTCCTGCACGAGGTGGCGGCCGGCACCGCCGACCGGTCCTACGGCGTCCACGTGGCGCGGCTGGCCGGCCTGCCGCCGGCGGTGGTCGACCGTGCGGAACAAGTGCTGGAGGCGCTGGAGCAGGGCGGCCAGGGCCGCAGCGTCAAGGCGCTGGCCGACGACCTGCCGCTGTTCTCCGCCGCGCTGGAAAAGGCCCATCCGCCGCCCCGCGCCGCGGTCGCGGCGCCCGAGCCCTCGGCGGTGGAGGAGGAACTGAAGACCGTCCTGCCCGACGACCTGACCCCGCGCGCGGCGCTGGACCTGGTCTACCGGCTGAAGGGCATGCTGGGGGGAAGGCGTAGGGACGGGGAGACGGTCCCTTCTGGGCTCGGGTCTTGATGTCTCACATCGTGAGTTCAGTCGCATGTCACTCATGCACCGCCGCAGTATTACACACCACTTAGGGGCTAATGCACCTGAAGAACGCTTCCGAGGCTTTGGTCTTCAAGCTACCCGGTTGCGCGGGTCGAGAATCGCTTCGCAAAGCATTTCAAGATGTCTCGAACGTTTCCCGTCATCCCAGGCAAATGCGAGGCTGGCACCAATATGGAGAGAGTTTTTACGTAGCTGTCCAGCATGGCCATACCGTCTGTCGGCCTCGGCGCAATAGGATGCCCACGCCTCCTCACCAATGTCGTCCTTAACAACTGTACCAATATCAGATTTCCAGATTGTAAAGCCTGGACCCGAAATCGACTCTGCTGGCATAGGATCTTGGTCCAGCCGACCGAGAATTCTTAGAAGCGCACGATTATCCTTTATATGCTTCGCCCTGCTTCCATTTCTGTCCGGCTTGTCTGCGTCCGCATCGAAGATTACATAGGTTGGAATACCGATATTTTTTGCGATTACAAGGGGCTGGAGCATTTCACTCTTTCCGTTTGTAGCTACGACATGGCAGCCTAGCCGCCGATAATCTTCGGATTTTTCCAGAAGATTAATATAGGACAAGAGGTAAGTGATATCTTCAAGACCTTCCACAAGGATCAGCCTTCGTGTAAAGAACATTTCGTTTAGTGCTGGCTGCAGTGCTTGATGTATCTTGGCGAGTGTTCCCTCAGGTTTGATGGGTCTATTGCCGGTCGCAGTGGCGACGGCCTCCGCAATCTGTGTAAAGGTCATATGGGATACGGAGGAACATGCCTGCCCGGCATCCCTACGAATCGCACGTACATCCTCGAAGCCCTCGCCCGAAACGAAAAGTGGATCGTGCGTTGAAACCATGACCTGCGCATTGCTTCGGCTCAGTGTATTCAGAATAGCCGCCAAGTGTCGCGCCTGCGGTGGATGTTGATACAGTTCAGGCTCCTCACAACCGAGGATCAATGTAGGACTGGCCGTGTCATCAGTACCGGCGAGTTCCTGCAACAATGCAAGCAGGTAGGATCTTTGAAGTCCGTGACCAAAGCGTGCGAATTCACCCTCAAACTCTCCCTCGCCGGCCAGTATATGAGCCCACGGCTCTTCAACACGCACAGATTTTTCAGGGTCTTGCCTCCATTGAAGGCGCAGCCGTGCATCTGGGTGCGCCCACTCAGCAATGCGAGCCTGAAGCGATCTGGAAATGCCGTCAAGAACATGCTGATTGCCATCTAGGAGTTCTTGATATTCCTGCTGCATTTGCCCGCGTAGCGTCTTTATTGTCTCGTCGAAATCTGTCTTCGAACGAACCGTGCGGGCAAGAAGCTTCCCGAGTGCCGAATTTTTTGCCTCGACCTGCTCGGACGTGGCATCCTTAACCGCTGGAACATATACCCACTGAATGTGCTTCGCTAAGCGATTTACACCTCTAGAAAAACCATAGAACTGATCCTCGCTGGGAATCAGTTCGCATTCATTCGGTCGTGTAACCTCAAAGTCGCGCAAGGCCTTCAGCATTGCGTCCTTTGTCCCCGGCGCTGGGAGATCTGAGTATGTTCCGCGAAGAGCGTTGTAGATTTCCTTGAGTTCACTTATCTTGCTGCCCGCATCGATTGCCTCAAAAAATGGCCGAAATTCCGTCATCCCTAGGCGTTGACCGAACTGCTTAACCTGAGCTTTTCCGGTAATTTCGTTAAATGTTGCCACAGCGGATACAATAAGTTGGCCATGGCGAACGTAGTCTGAAAAATCTTTTTTGGCTTCATCACTGAGGTCAGTGAAAGTAATTGTGATCCGTATTGGGTCGTTGGTGTTTTTGCAGTGGAAATCTTCCTGGTCTAGTTGACTAAGATCAACGGGAAGGTTTTCTGATTCGCGGAAGAATACATTTAGCGCGGTTAGCACATTGGATTTTCCAGCACCGTTAGGTCCGACTAAGCAGGTATAATCATTAAATAGAACAATTGCATCCTCAAACGATCGGAAATTCTGAATGCGAACATGCGAGAGTTTCATGAGATCCTCCAGCTGCTTACTGCTACGACTATCGAGCCACGTGGAGGATTATAGCGCCCTAAAATGGCGGTGGCCAGCCGATTTGCACCCTAATTCAATCCAACCCCACCAGGGGAATCGCATTAGAGATTTTTCGCTGGCGCGGCGGGAGGAAATCGATTCTGTAGGTGAGCCTCGGTGATTGGG
>Ga0076929_100306_pt1 | contig 64360 bp, 57 predicted proteins | sample HotLakConUCCSL28_FD_87104 | JGI IMG/M metagenome (GOLD analysis project Ga0076929, IMG submission 87104) | Hypersaline microbial mat communities from Hot Lake, Washington, USA - Hot Lake Consortium UCC-SL28 (version 3) (version 3) | ecosystem: Environmental > Aquatic > Thermal springs > Hot...
GACACCGTCCCGCTGACGACCGTGCGCTCGCGGGTGCGCAGCGCCCAGCCGGTGGTGGTGCCGAGGTCGAGGGCGAGAAAGCTATCGCACGCAGGGACGCCACCGGCTGGTGTCGCCGCGAGTGCAATGGATGCGTCATGCATGGTGAAGGCTCACGATCCGTGGGCCTTCGGCTTTGGTCGATCGCGATCTTAGGATGGCGGAACCGATCCATCAAACAAAATCGCCCCCGGGCGGGGCTGCCTGTCTCGCTGCCCCGCTGTCACCGACCTCAGCCGTCTGTCACCAACCTCCCGGAGCAAGGCATCCCGAAAAGCTATTCCAAAACAGATAGTTAGGTCGATGTGTCACCAACCTCGCTTGTCACCAACCTCTTCCAACATTCCTTAAAGGGAACATGGAAATCGCTCTCCCTCACATGGCCTGTAGGAGAGAGGTTGGTGACGTTGGTGACGTTGGTGACACGATTGAAAACAAAGGGGTTTTTCTGTCACCAACCTCATCGGAGGTTGGTGACAGGTCGGTGACAACCGCGGTCGATCCAGGATCAGTGGGAGGTCAGAGGCAAGCGGGAACCCAGCGACCCCCTCAAAGAGATCGCGCTGGGGCCGGGGAAGCAGGAGGCTGGATCAGGCAACCGGAGCCGCGATCGCCGATTCTGGCCCCCGCCGACGACGGGGAAGACACCGCCCTATTTCTTCGGGTGCGGTGCTTTCATTGCGGACGAAGTTGATCGCACCCGGAGAAGTTGCGAACGTCGACTGAACCGAGTCCGCCGCGCCGGACGGCGTCCTACTTGCGAATGCGACGATAGCGCCACGCACGTGCACCGCCTTCGCGGGCCTGGTAGCGCTCCCAGCCGTTCCGCTTCAGGTAGGCAGAGACCCGCATCTGGTCCGTTCGGGTCCAGCCCTTGGGCTCGATCCCAAGCGCCTCGATAAAGAGCTCGTCCATGGAGATGTCCGCAAGCGGCTCGGGCCGCGGCACGGACTCGGTGCGCGGGGCGCTGTAGACGGGATAGCCCTCGGACATGGTCCGTGTCTCGTGGGTGAGCCAGCGTTCGATGAGGTCGTCCCACGCATCGGACTGGTAGCGCCGGTCCTGTTCGTCGCGAGCCTCGGCGAGGAGGGCCGGGTCGTCGATCCACCAGATGGCGCCGGCGCGGAAGCGGGTGACGGCCTCGGCCCAGAGCTGGTCGCGGTCGCGGGCGAGCGCTGCGATGTCGATGGTGCCGCAGCGGAGCGGCCAGAAGCGGCGGTTGCCGGTCTCGTCGCGCAGGTACGTGTCGGGGTTCACGGTGCCGGCGAAGACGCACTGGCGCGGCACCTCGACGGTGTAGCGGCCATAGGGCGGGCGGAAGCGGTCCGTCGTGCGGGTGAGGAACGCCTTGATGCGGGAGACCTCGGCGCGGCCGATGGCGTCGAGCTCGGCGATCTCGACGATCCACACGCCCTGCATATGGAGGGCGGCATCCTTCGAGCCGATCTCGGGGAGCTCGTCGGTGAACCACGCCTCGCCGGCAAGGACCTTGATCGCGGTGGACTTCTTCGCCCCTTGCGGTCCCTCGAGGATCAGCATGTGGTCCGCCTTGACGCCGGGCCGGAAGATGCGGGCGACCGCGGAGATCATCCACAGCGCGCCGATGGTATGGTTGAAGCGGGTCGGCTCGGCGCCGAGATGGGCGCTCGTCCAGGTCTCGAGCCGGGGCGTTCCGTCCCAGGAGAGGCTGTTCAGCCAGTCGCGGACCGGGTGGATGCGCCTCTCGCGGGCGACGGCGCCGACGGCGCGGCTCACCACCATCGGGCTGACGTTGATGCCCCGCAGCTGCAGCCATTCGGCGGCGCGGGTGTCGTCGGCGTCCTGCCACGGGCGGGGGAGCGCTGTCGTGTGAGCCTCCCACGGCAGGGGCTGGCAGACGGTGATCTCCTGGCGGAACTCGTCGAACGCGAGGGCGCCGGCGAACGCCTCGTCGGAGTCGAAGGCGAGGATCACGTTCGCCTCGTTCCGCTCTGGCGCACCGGCGAGGTCGAGCCGCAGGCGGCCGAACCAGCGTGGGCGCGGAACCGAAGCGCCGCCGCCGCCCTTGCGGCGGAGCTCGCCGAGCTGGCGCTCGAGGATCGAGACAGGGATGCCGGTGGCGCGCTTGATGCCGCCCAGCACCTGTCGCTCGAGAAGCGGTTCGAGCCGTGCGACGGCGATCCGGCCGAGGAGCTGTCCGAGCGCTGTGAGGTCGGGCGGATTGGTCAGCGTCGTGGCGGCAGCAAGCAGTGCGTCGGGGTCGTTGCCGGGCGGCCCCGGCGGGACGGGATCGGCGGGGTCTGCGTCGCAACCGTAGTCCGCAGCGCATGCCCCGCGCAGCAGGTCGTCGTTGAAATCGTCGCCGTGGAGGGGGAGGACGATGGTGTTCGCAATGTCCGCCGCGTTCAGCCTGTCGGCGAGCGTGGCGGCGGCACGGCGGCCGGCATCTCCCGCGTCGGCGTGGATCGTGACCCGCCGCGTTCCCTCGGGCCAGCGGAACCTCGCCATGCCGTCGGCAGACAGCGCGGCCCACACCGATGTGCCGAACAGGGCGTGCGCCGCGAGGGCCGTCTCGATGCCCTCCGCAACGCCGAGGTGACCGTCGTCGGGCATCGGGAAGAGCCGCACCGCAGCGTCCGCGACGGAGCCCAGCATCTTCTTGCCCGCAGGCGCCTTGGCGCTGCCGTCGTCGAGGAGGAACGTCCGGTGAATGCCGGGCGCGGGCGATCCGTCGGCGAGCCGAGGAAGGGCGACAAGGCCCGGCCAGCCGCGCCGCGTCTCGAAGTCCGAGAGGTCGGGGTGGAACAGGAGGTCGGCCGCGCCAGGATCCGAGAGCCCGCGGGCGGAGAGATAGGCCTCGCCGACGGTGCCGGCGAGTGGCGTCGTCCCGGCCACGATGCGGGCGATCTCGGCGGAGCGGTCGGGCCGCGGGCGAGGTGGCGCCGCCGGGACCGGCTGGTCCATGCCAGCGACGCGCGCCGCTTCGTCGAACAGCGGCCCGTCCGAGAGTCCAGTTCCCTGGGCGAGAAGGTCGAAGGGGCTCGCGCGCTCGCCGGTGGCGTAGTCGAAGCCCCAGCCGGCGTAGGGGCCCTGGAGGTGGATCGTGCAGGAGCCCTCGTTGCGCGGCGGGCGGCCGGAGAGGTCCGCGCATCGGAGCGCCTTGCGATCGGGGGTGAGACGCGCCGCCGGGAAGAGGCGCGGAAGCCATTCGGCCGCCCGTGCGGAGAGGCGCTCGCGGATCGCCGCGAGGTCATGGCGATGCGGTGGTCCCGTGTCGTTGAAGTCGATCATTGGGCACCCGTCAGCCAAGGATGACGAGCCCGCGCTCGGCGCGGGTGATCGCGGTGTAGAGCCAGCGGCGGCGGTCGAGATCGGTGCGCCCGAGCCCGTCGTCCCACACGATGACGTTCTCCCACTGCGAGCCCTGGGCCTTGTGGGCGGTGATCGCCCACCCGAAGGTCGCCTCGGTCAGCAACTTCTTCTCCCGCCAGTCGCGATCGTGGCGGTCGCGGTCGAAGGCGACGTGATCCTCGAAATGCCCCTTGTAGAGGCGGAGCCGACCGCCGCCGCCGCTGTCGCGCGTCACCTTTTGCCCGTCCTCGTCGGTCACGACGGCCGAGAAGTGGAGCGTCCCGTCGTCGACGATGTCCTCGAGCGTGAGGAACATGCCGTTGATGAGGCCGATGTCGTTCTGGTTCTTGAGGCAGATGATCTTCTCGCCCGGTCCCGTCGGGAGGCACGAGCCCCCGAGGCCGGCGGCGGCGCGCATGGCGTTGTTGAGCTGGAGCCGCGTCGCGTTCATCCCGCAGATGAGCTGGCCGCCACGCAGGGCCTCGGCCGGCGTGATGTCGCCCTTGCGGAGCTTCGCCACATGAGCGTCGTAGCTGCCGAAGCCGATGGGCTCGCCCTGCCGCGCCATGGTGGCGAGGCGGATGATGGCGCTCTCGGCCGCCTGGCGGTGGATCTCCGTCAGCAGGACGTCCGGCGCGTCACGGGTGAAGGCCCCCTCCCCCTTGATAGGCGGAAGCTGTCCGGGATCGCCGAGGACGAGGATCGGCTTGCCGAAGCTCATGAGATCGCGGGCCATCTCGTCGCCGACCATCGAGACCTCGTCGAGGACGACAAGGCGCGCGTCGGCCGCATCGCTCTGAGGGTTGATGGCGAAGCGCGGGTGCTTCATGGCCGCGACGGCCTGGCGCATCGCCTCGATCCCCGCCTCGGCCGCGGTCCGCTCGAACCCGGAGAGCCGGCGGGCGGCATCCTCCGCCTCGCGGATCTTCCTCGTCGCGGCGTGGATCTCCTCGTCGGTGGCCTCGATGACCGAGTAGATGAGGCTGTGGATGGTGCGGGCGGGCGTTCCCTTGCGATTGAGGACGAGCGCCGCCTTGCCGGTGAAGGTGGCCGTGACGACGCCGGGCATGCACGGCCCGTCCCTGGCGCTCCGGTGGGGCGAGAGTCCGAGCTCGTCGAGGGCGAACCGCAGGACCGTGCTCTTCCCCGATCCGGCATGGCCGAAGAGGCGGAACACCTGCTGCTCGTGGGTGCGGGTCTCGAACCACTTCCGGATGGCGGCGATCGCGGCGGCCTGCGACGGCGAGGGCGTGATGTCGCTCATGCGCTCACCGCCCCGACGAGGTAGTCCTTCACGACACCGCCGCGGCTCGGGTCGCCCACCTCGCACGAGCGGACGAACACACGCCGCCCATCTGCGAGCTGTCGCCAATGGCCGCGGCGAATGTGCCATCGGGGGCTGGCGTGGCTGCCGCCGCTCGGCTCGGCGGCGCGGCGCACCCGCTCCGGATCGATGGTGACGAGGTGCCACGTCCAGCCGCGCACGCCCTCGCGGGAGAAGCGGGAGCGAAACACCGGCTTGATCTGGCGTTCGGCCACTTCCGCCGCGGTCGCGAGGATGGCGAGAGCTCGCCACGTGAGGCCGGTGGCGGCGTCTGCGTACTGGCCGAACTCCTCCTCGGTGAGCCGCGGATGTCCCTCGACGTTCCCGAGGCCCCCGTCGGCAATCTCGAAAGCGGCATGGACGTCCATCCATCGGCGGGGATTGCGCTGGAGCGCCAGCCAGACGCCTTCGATGCCGTCGGGACGCTGCCGGGCGTAGACGAACTGCGAGCGGAAGACGGGACCACGGTCGCGCAGCTCGAAGATGACGGCGGGATGCGGCAGCTGCTGCTTGCCGGCCGCGTATCGCCGCGCCGCCGCATCGACCTCGTCGGAGTCGAACATCGCCTGGTCCTCGAAGCGCCAGACCGGCGCGAACTCGAGACCCTCGAGAAGATGAGGCGACCAGAAGCGGTTGCGGTGGGTGCGCATGATCCGCTTCAGCTCGTAGGCGTCGGGGATCATGGATGGATCTCCCAGCAGCGGGTCGCCCAGGGACAAGGTGCATGCCATTTGCCGGCGGCCGTCCCGCCGCGGCAGAGAACGGCGGTGGGGTCCGCCGCAGCGCGAGGGAGCCATTCGCGAGCCTCCGACGCCCGCGCCACAGCAACGGCCCGGTCCGACATCTCCTGTGCAAGGCGCGCGTCGAACGGGACGAGCTCGACGTGAAGCTCCATGCTGTCGCGATTGAGGGCTGTGAAGAGCGCGGGGTTCGGCAGGTCCATGTAGGCCTGGTAGAGAGCGATCTGCGCCGCGTAGACGGGGCGAGCGATGCTGACGCCCCGCTTCACCACGTCCTTCCAGCTCGACGCCCCGAGGGCCTTCGTCTCCCAGAGGGCCGGATAGGCGATTGGAACCGGGCCCGAGGCGATGCAACCGTCGATGTGGCCGCGGAAGCGGCCGTCGAGGGCGCAGAAGCCGAACTGGCTCCCGTCGGCGCGGGCGGTGAAGAGGTCGAAGCCGGCGAGGCGGAGCCAACCGGCGACGATGTCCTCGGCGCGATGGCCGGCCTCGAAGATACGGAGCGTCCTCGGGCCGAACCCCTGATCCTCGTCCTTGGGAACCGCGAGGGTGTCGAACTGGATCTGCCGCAGGCAATCCCGTCCGAGACCTGAGGAGCTGACATAGGTCCTGGGGCGCTCGGCGCGATGCCTCGCGAGCAGCGCTGTGTCGATCGCCGCCGAGATGGCCCCGGCGATCGGCGGCCGTGCCGGCTGCGCGCCGTAGACGCAGCCCGATCCGTGGTTGAAGTCGATCATCGGGTGAACCCTCAGAAGGGAATGCCGTCGTCGAGTTCGGGCTGCTCGCTCACGCCCTCGGCGGCCTGGCGCTGCATGCTCTCGACGAAGCCGGTCACGGCGGCCTCGATCAGCCGGTCGATCTCGTCGGCAGTCCGGTGGAAGAAGGGCTCCATGAGCCCGAGGTCGTTGAGGACTTCGGCGAACGGAATCCGCGCGTCGCGGATCGCCTGCCTCTCGCTGGCGGTCTTGTCGATCATTCCGTTGTTCCCGTTGGCGAGGCCCGCGCCGATCTCCTGGCAGCGGCGCGAGCAGAACCGGTAGAAGGGGAAGGTGTCGCGCCGGAGCCGGTACGCGAAGCCGAACCCGCGTCCTTCGCGCGGGCAGATCGCGCACTGGCTCCGCCGCGTCAGAGCCGGGGCGGGACCGGGAAGGTGGCGGGTCAGTTGGCCGGGATCCGGTGCGAACAGATCCCGGTGTTGGGAAAAGTCCCCGCCGGGCCGTTGCCCCCGCCGCAGACGAGACCAGCGGCGGGACGATGCGGATCGGGCGGGGCGGCGTGCCATGAGTGCGCTCCGGCGATGTGGCGGTTACGGGCGCTTGCGTGCGCCAAGAGTCATCCGTTGAGCCATGCCGGTATGGCGGGAGCCGCGGGCGCGGACGGAGCGGACGGGGCCGGAGCGGGGGCCGCGGCGGCGGGCGTCGAGGGCGCGGCCGGGGCCGCTGGCATCGACGGTTGAGGGGCACCGCCCCACTGCGATGGCACCGGCGACGGTCCCGTCGTACCCCACGCAAGTTCCGAAGGCTGCGGCGTGGTCTTGCGCGGCGCCGCGTTGACGGGTTCGGGCGGGACGCTCTCGCCGCGCATGACCGCCGCGTACTGCGGCTCGCTCGGGACCACGACGTGCGCGATCCGGTTCTGGTCGCGGTACTGCGGGTTCGACTTCGGCTCGACCATGATGCGGGCGGCGAACACGAAGCCGTCGAGATGCCTGAGGCCGGGCAGCACCCGCTTCGCCCTGGTGGCCGCACTCTCGTCGCGCGGGTCGAGCCCGAGGGCGCTCTCGATCATCGCGCGGAAGGTCGACTTCGAGATCCTCCAGCCGATCGACTGGCCCTTCTCGTCCACCTTCCCGCCGGCGACGGTGAAGCTCTGCCAGAACTTGCGCCGCGCGTGCGGGCCGTCGAGCACGGTGAACTCGCAGTCGAGCATCTTTGCGTCGCTCGAATGCGAGGCCTTGAGCAGCCCAGCATCCATCGACGTTCCCCCGTCGACGCCTCCCGGGCGAATCGTCAGGCGCACCCGGGCGAAGGTGCCGTCGGGAATCAGCTCGCCCACCGGCGGGATCTGCGGGGCGGCGTCGTTGAAGTCGTAGCTCATTGGGCGTGTCCTTCGTGGATCAGGCGGAAAGGGCGGATGCGGCCGGCGCGCGGCCGTCGATCTTGGCGAGAAGGGCGCCGAGATCGGGCGCTTCGGTGAGGGCGAGCCGTCCCGACCGGTCCTTGGCGGGAAGGCCCCACGGGTTGCCCGCGCGGCAGACGAGCCGGCGCTCGGTGGCGGTCTCGTCGAAGACGAAGCCGCCCTCGGCGTCGCGGCCGAACAGGTGCATCGAGACCACCTGATCGACGATGCCGGGGAGCTCGCGGCCCGCCTTCGAGCCCTCCATCTGCGGCTGCCAGCTGACGGCGTTGACGTCGTCGACGACCTTTTCGAGGACGCCGACGAAGATGACGGTCTTGCCGCGGGCGTGCTGGAGGTGCTTCAGCGCCTGGATGACCTCCCGGCCGAGAAGGCCGTACGCGCCGCGGATGTCGGCCCTGCCGCTGCGTTCCGAGAGCGCCTCCGGCTGCTGGCGGGCGTAGGTCATCGCCTGCCGCGTGAGGTCGGTGATCGAGTCGACGAAGATGATTCGCTTCGACTGGAGGAACGCCTCGATGCCGCTCCCGCGGTGCTCCGCGACGAGGTGGGCGTGCCGCTCCGTGCCGTACCAGGAGCGCGGATGCTGCGCCGGATCGGGTCCGCCGATGAGGACGGCAAGATCCCGGAAGTCGGCGAAGCTGCGGACCGGGATCGACGCGCCGCGCCAGTCCTGGACGGACTTCATGCCGGCCTCGAGGTCGAAGCAGACGGTCTCGTCCGCCGGCAGCGTCTTGAGGAGGGTGGTCTTGCCGATGCCGGGCGGGCCGAAGAGGGCGACCGACGTCTTGCTCTCGGCGGCCGAAAGCCTCTCGTCGGCGGTGACGATGCGAAATGCCATTGGGTGTCTCCGGTTGGAATTGGGGGTGCGGCGGCGGGGGTGACCGGGTGCCGAAGGGGAACCTGCCCGGTCTTGCGATCCGGGCGCCCCGCCGCCGCGGTTCAGCGCCCGCCGCGCGGCTCGAGCCGGAACGTGGGCTTGGCGGTGGTCTCCGTGCGCGCGGCCGCGAACCCGTCGCGCAGTGCGTCGGGCCAGGCGGTGAAGCGCCGCTCGGGCACGCGGTAGGTGATCTCGAGGTAGGCGGCGGGGTCCTCGCCCGCGTCCGCGATGCGCGAGGCCATCCGCGCCAGGTGGTCCTGATTCCAGGTGACCTTCTTCGGCAGGTCGGCGACGATGACGAAGTCGCCGTCCTCCACGCGCACCGTCCCGGAGCTCTTCCCCTGCTCCATGCGGGCGGCCTCGGCTTGCGCGCCGTAGCGCTGCGCGATGCCCGCCTCGAGGCGCTCGCGAAGCCGCTTCAGGTGCGCCGCCGCATCCGCGGCCGCGTCCTGCAGATCGCAGAGAATTTCGGGCGGCAGGGCGGCGATGTCGCCGATGGGAAGGTCCGCAAGATCCTCGAGACGGACCGAGTTCGTCCGCGCATCGCGGGCGGGCGGCGTCGGCGAGAGCGGGGGCGTCATCCCTCGTTCTCCAGAAGCAGATGGAAGAGACTGTTGGTCGCCTCCGCCGGCCTTGGACGGGCGACGGCGAGATAACGGTAGTCGTTCAGCGCGATGCGCTGCTGGAGGAGGTGGACGAGACCGATCTCAGCCGCAGCGAAGGCGCGGTCTGCCAGGTGGTCGATCCGCTCGCTCTCGTCGGCGCCGAGTTTCGAGATCTCGGCGTTGCGGTCGATGGCGATGAGACCCCGGTGATATTCGAGGATCTCGCCCGGCAGCGCCTGCGCGATCCAGGCGCAGAAGGCGATGTCGGTGAGCGGCTCGTCACACCGCGGTCGATGGCCGGACAGCCGCCGCGTCAAGGTCATCGCGTTCATCACTGCGCACCCGCGGCATCAGCGCAGCGACCTTCCGCGGCCATGTTCAGTTGTGCGCGCTCGAAGCTCTCGACGTCCGCGTGGCGGTAGACGATGCGGCGGCCGAGCCTCAGGTAGCGCGGGCCCTCGCCGAGGGCGCGCCAGCGTTCGAGTGTGCGCACGCTGACGTGCCAGCGATCCGCCAGTTCCTTCTGTCTGAGATGCTTCTCCATGAAAGTCTCCTGCCCGCCTGATGCGAGCAGGAGACTGCGTTCAGGAGGGGTGGGATGTCATCCGAGTCAGTGATGGATGGCGATCCTACCCAAAATCACGCAGAACGCTTGGGTTTTTGAGCTAGGGTAGGATCGCCATCCGACCCTGATCCCACAGTCACGCCCCCGATGACACCTATAGTGCATGGTTCGACGGCGATCCGATAATTTCCACGGCCGTCCATCGCGATGAGCTCGCGCCAATGCGGCTGCGACTTGAAGACGTCCGACATCCTCTCGCTCTGGGCGCCGGACTCCCTGAGCACCCTCTTCCCGTCAACCCATGGCGTCCCGGCGACCGCCGCCGAATGGAGGCGACTGATGACGCCCGCCTGCACCCTGCCCAACCGGAAGCAACGGTCACCGATCTGCACGTATCGCCCGTCGCCGACGATCAGGACGTGCGCTCGCGGGAAATCTGCCGCCACGAGGGGCTGGCCCTTCGGCGGCTTGGTGCATGTGGGACAGGGGAGCACGACCGGTTCTCGTGCGGACAGCCCCTCCGCGACCTCCACCCTGTCACGCTCCTCGCGCAGGACAACAACGGCGGGGAGCTTGACGGTGTAGACCCGCGAGGGATCGGCGAGCCTCACGAACTCGCCGCCGCACTGGAAGGCGCGGACTTCCACCCTCCCCTCCTGGAACAACGTGCCGACGTCACGGGCGAGGAGATCGAGCATCCCGTCATGCCACGTCTGCTCATAGGGGACCTCGATCCATCCGTTCTCCGGGCTCTCCTCGGTGTAGATCCGCTCGATCATCAGCCCGGGGGACCGGATGGTGAGGCGCAGGTGCCCGTTCTCAGCGAGATAGGCGATATCCCGCCGCGGCAGCGACCACCGCTCCTCGAGTTCCTCCAACGTGAAGTATGCCTTCTTTGTGAGGGGCATTTGGCTTCCTTATGCAAACTCGCGTCAACTAGATGACGTTGGCGAGCGGCACCTCATCAAGCCGGATGACAATGAACTCACAGCTTTAGCGCCACAACGCCCCCGCGCTTCACCTTAAGATACATTAAGCGCCTAATGTTCTTCTGGAGGGAAATGTTTGATGTATGCGACCCGCCGAATAACGCGCGGAGACGCACGTTTCGAACTCGCGCCGAGCGTGGTGGATTGGCGGGACGGCCCCTCCCCCTGCCAAACAACGAATCAAGAAGGTCGCGGTTGAAGCGCCGACTCATTTGCTGCGCCCGACGCCGATCCGAAGCGACTAGCCAGTGCAGGCGCTTTCCGCCCACCCCGCCCGAGAAGACCCCACCAGCGGTACGGCGGGGGAGCGGAGGACCGCCTCCTCCAAGCCGACCAAATCAGCTCGCCTGTTCCGGGCGGCTCCTCTTCCATGGGCCGCGTTGCACCAGCGTCCACTCGTCCGGTGCCGCGGGCGCGTTCTCAAGCGACTTCCGGGGACTGCCCCTGTCGCAATGGTCATACGGACTTGATTTTGGGAGCGGCAGCGGTCCATCCTGGGCGTCGTCAGTGGAACGGCTGAAGCCCGGAATCTTCGGATTTTGGTATCCCCGTTTTTGGGTTCTGGGATACCGATTGGGCTACCTGGCCGTCCCGCCAGGCGATTCCTCTGGCCGTCAGAAGCGGACTTGAATTCAGCCTAACAGTCTGATACTACGGGCTTATTCGGTCTCTTGGCAGGCTGTGTCGGGTTAGAACGGAGAGAGAACAGACGGATTCCTAATTCCGTCGTCTCCGGTTCGAATTCTGCTGGGGATAATGCCCCCTCCGATCCGACGAACCGCTTGACCAGCCTCCCGCCACGATGGGTGCGATCTCCGGACGGCAAGTGTCGGAGCTCCGGTTGTCAAGACCCCTCATCGGCGCGAAAACACCCGGACGAATCGGCAGAAACGGCGCATTATTGCCTACTTGCAGCAAATATCCACTATTTAGGCTATCGGCGAGATAGCGGGTTTTGCAAGAATGTCAGAGCCGCCGGATCCGGTCCGGCGGCCGCACGTCGACCGGCCGTGACGACGCGCCGTCTCCCCGGTACGCTCTCCGACATGCGCCGCGCCCGCCGCACCGCCACCGTTCACGCCCCCGGCATCGCGGTCGCCGTCCTCGTCGCGGCGGCAGCCATGTTCGTCGCCCGCGAGTACGGCGGTCCGGTCATGCTCTTCGCGCTCCTCCTCGGGATGGCGCTCGCCGTCTTCGGAAGGGACAGGCGCACGCGCCCCGGCGTCACGTTCTGCGGAAAGACGCTCCTGCGGATCGGCGTCGCCCTCCTCGGCGCCCGCATCGGGACGCAGGAGATCGCGGCCCTCGGCCTCGCACCGCTCGGTCTCGTCGCGCTCGCGGTCGTCGGCACGATCCTCTTCGGCGTCCTCCTCGGCCGGGCCACGGGGCTCGGCGCGGAGCGCGGGGTCCTCACAGGCGGGGCGACGGCCATCTGCGGCGCCTCGGCCGCCCTCGCCATCTCAGCTGCGCTCCCCGACGGGCCGCACCGTGAGCGCGACACACTGTTCACGGTCGTCGCCGTCACGACCCTGTCGACGGTGGCGATGATCCTCTACCCCCTCCTCACCCGCGCCCTCGGGATGGACGATCACGCTGCGGGCATCGTCCTCGGCGGCTCCATCCACGACGTCGCGCAGGTGGTGGGCGCGGGCTACACGATCTCGCAGGAGGCGGGCGACACGGCGACGCTCACGAAGCTCTTCCGCGTCGCCCTCCTCGCGCCGGTGGTCCTCGCTGTCGCCTTCCTCTTCCGCGACCGGACGGCGCGGCGTGGTCCGCGGGGCCTCGCGCCGCCGCCGATGCTCGTCGGCTTCATCGCCCTCGCGACGCTGAACTCCCTCGGCCTGCTGCCGGAGGCGGTGACCCTCGCGGCGACGGCCGCCTCCACGTGGCTCCTCGTCGTCGCCGTCGGCGCCATCGGGCTGCGCACGAACCTGTCGGACCTGCGCGAGCTCGGCTGGCGGCCACTCGCCCTCGTGATCGGCGAGACGGGCTTTCTCCTCATCGTGCTGCTGGCGGGCGCCGCGCTCCTGTCCTGAAACCGGCCGACGGCGGCCGAGTGACGGCGCGGCGCGACGCGCGCGCTGCGCGAGGAGGTCGAGACGACGCGGCCCGGCAGGATCCTGCGCAGCGCCTCGAACGGCGTCAGTCTCGATCCCGTGACCGGCGTGCACTGCGGAACGGGAAAGGGGCGCCGGGCTCCGCGGAGCCGGCACCCCTGTGGGCGGGCGGACCTGCCACCCGCGCAGCTGCGGGGAACGGTGAGCCGGTCGCCTGACCGGCAAGGAGCCGCCCCGCGCGCCGGCTCCCGCCCGGGACGTGCGACGCGTCAGTTGCGCGCCTTGTCGACCAGCGCCTTCTCCTTGATCCACGGCATCATGGCGCGCAGCTCCTCGCCCACCTTCTCGATGGGGTGCCCCGCGTTCTTTGCGCGCATCGCCTTGAACGAGGTCTGGTTCACCTTGTTCTCGAGCATCCAGTCGCGGGCGAAGCGGCCCGACTGGATGTCCTCCAGCACCCGCTTCATCTCCGCCTTGGTCTCGGGCGTGATGATGCGCGGGCCGGTGACGTACTCGCCGTACTCGGCCGTGTTCGAGATCGAGTAGTTCATGTTGGCGATGCCGCCCTCGTAGATGAGGTCGACGATGAGCTTCACCTCGTGGAGGCACTCGAAATAGGCCATCTCCGGCGCGTAGCCGGCCTCGATCAGCGTCTCGTAGCCAGCGCGGATGAGCTCGACGAGGCCGCCGCACAGCACCACCTGCTCGCCGAAGAGGTCGGTCTCGCACTCCTCCTGGAAGGTGGTCTCGATGATGCCGGCGCGCCCGCCGCCGATGGCCGAGGCATAGGCGAGGCCGAGGTCGTGGGCGTTGCCGGAGGCGTCCTGCGCGATCGCGAGGAGGCACGGCACGCCGCCGCCGCGCTGGTACTCGGAGCGCACTGTGTGGCCTGGCCCCTTCGGCGCCACCATCAGGACGTCGAGGTCCTTTCGCGGCTCGATGAGGTTGAAGTGCACGTTGAGCCCGTGCGCGAACATGAGCGCGGCGCCCTCCTTCATGTGGGGGGCGAGCTCGTCGCGGTAGATGTCGGCCTGGAGCTCGTCGGGGGTGAGCATCATCACGACGTCCGCCCACTCGGCGGCCTCGGGGACGGACATCACCCCAAGTCCCTGCGACTGGGCCTTCGCCGCCGAGGCCGAGCCCGGCCGCAGCGCCACGGCGACGTTGGCAGCGCCCGAATCCTTGAGGTTCAGCGCGTGGGCATGTCCCTGGCTGCCGAAGCCGACGACGGCGATGGCCTTGCCCTTGATGAGATTGATGTCGGCATCGCGATCGTAGTAGACGCGCATGTCTGCTCCCCGAGCGTGTTGGATTTTCTGGGAGCGAACCCTCCCGTCGCACCCTCATAGACGGTTTGCGACGCGATTGTGAATGGCCTGACGACGGTCACGAGCACGAGAGCGCTCACGCGCCCGCCGCTACCGCACCGAAGACCGGCCCCGCCGCGCGCGTGGCGAGAGCGCCCGCACGTGCGCAAGGGCTTCGAGCGGGCGCACGTCTCCAAGGAGAGCGGCTTGCGGACCGACGCGCGGTCGTCGCCGAAGCGGGCCGGGCCGGGCCGGCGTGGCCCGCCCCTCGCCTCACTGGGCGGCGAGCATCCGCGCGGCCAGCTCCTCGCGGACCCGCCAGCGCTCGATCGGGTCGAGGAGGTGGCGGCGCAGGACGGCGATGTGCTCGGCCTTCTTGCGCATGGCCGGCTCCTCGTCGAGCACTGCGGCGAGGATCACCTGGAGCTCGGCGACGCGCACCTTCTTGTCCCTGGCGAGCCTGTCGATGGTCTCCTCGAGCGCATGCCTGTCGGCGCCGATGAGAAGGTCGACATAGCGCACGATGACGTCGCCGCGCACACCCATGGGAAGCTCGGTGAGCGCGGACTTCAGGCGGTTCCTGAGGAGCGTCGCCGGGTCCTCGCGCTCTGCAAGCTGCGGCCGGGCGAACCCCTTCGGCACGTGGACGGCGCCCGTGCCGGCATCCGCCGCCGTGACGGGCTCGCCGGAGTGGGGGTGGACGATGGGCGGTGGCGTCACGAGCTGCTTTTCTGCCGATCCGGCGTAGTGCGTCCTGCGACGCGCCTTCAAGTCCTCGAGCGCGCGCCTATTCGCCTCTGCCTCCCTCGCCGCAAGCTTCACGAATGTCTTGGCGACATTGTTGGTGTAGCGCTCGATGAGATCAGCGATGAACCACATATCGTCCGCCATGAATGAATGCGCGATCGGCGGACGACGCCCGCCGGACACAGCGGATGGTGCAGCGCAACAGTTAAATCTGCGTTTATCGGGCGCCGTCGATGCACGTCGACCGTCACAAGACACAGAACAAAAGATGAACATTCACGCGGAATCGTGGCGCCGAAGCCACAGTCAGCTGCCAGGGCTTACCCGGAGCGAATGGAACGGTGAAAATCCCGGCGACGTCTTCAAGCTTGTTCGGCGGAGCGGACGCATCAGCCCGCCGACGCTGCTGACAGCGCCCCAGGCCTTGAAGAGACGAGCCTTTCTACGATCCGCGGCACGATCATGTGGGGCACCGTCAGGACGAACAGCACCATGAAGACCGCCGAGCCCACGGCCGGAAAGGCGCTTTTGTCGTCGACGAGCGCCGCGAACAGGATGATCAGCCCGGTCGCGAGAAGAAAGGTCGACGCCGCTTCCGCCAGAAGCGACCGCGGGCGCCCCGTCACCACAGCCAGCACCTCGCGGATGTGCTGCGGCGAGTGGAAGACCGCGAAATAGAGGGCGAAGCCGACGACGGGCGGAAGGAGCCACATGGCGAGGATCGAGGTCGTCGCCGCGAGCGCGCGCCACACCTTCCCCGCGCGCGCCATCATGGTCACCGCGACGAGGGCGGCGCCGTGCGCGACCGGTGCCGCGACGAGGAGAAGGTCCGTCGCGATCGCCGCACCGTCCGTCCCGGCCATCGCCGTGAAGATGGCGTCGTAGGCGTCGCGGTCGCGCATCGCGCCGGCGGCGAACATGGCGACCGGGACGGCGACCGCGAGCGGCCCCAGCCCGCGCACCTCCCAGTCCTCCGCGAAGTGGACGGCCGCGATCGCGAGGAAGGCCACCAGCGCCGCCACGGGCGCGGCGAACCACAGCGCCGCCGTCGCCGCCGCCAGCGCGACGTAGAGGAGGAGCACGCCCGCCGTCGCCGCCGCCCCGAGACCGAAGGCGCACCGCACGGCCCGGATGTCGAGGACACCGTGGGGAAGGCCGAGGGCCATGATGGCGAGGAGCGACGCTGCGACCGCATGGGCCGCGAAGGCGGCGGGGGCGAATGCCTCCACCGCGAGCACGGCGGCGAGGGACGCCGCCGTGGCAAGCGCAGGCGCGCGGGCGTCTTCCCCCCGCGCGACTGCCACATGTTGCCCGGCCGCCATTCAGGCCGCCGGAGCCGCCGGAGCCGCCGCCACCGTGCCGCCCGAGTTGATCGGGGAAGCCCGCTCGATCTCCGACTTGCGCAGGGCGATCACGAAGATGAGGAGACCGACGCCGACCTTCGCCACGAGATCCGCGATGGTGTAGCCCACCTGAAGACCCACCTCCACGGCCGGCCCCGAGAACCCGGTGTAGGGGATCATGTAGACGAGCGGGTAGAACCCCCATGACGCGAACGTAACGAGCCGCGCGGCCTTGACGAGATAACGGACCTCTTGTGGCTGCCGCGCGATCGCCTCGCCGAGTCCCCTGAAAAGCTCGTACACGATGTAGATGAACGGGATCGACGACAGCGTGCCGAAGATGAAGCGGGTGGTATTGTCCTCCGCGATCTCTCCCGGATAGCCGAGAATGATCATGAGCGCCGCCGCCGTGCCGAGCTTCCAGGACTTCGAGACTGTCTCCGCGCGCGACAGACGCATCACGAGCACGAGCTCGATCAGGAGAAGCGGCACCGTGAGAAGCCAGTCGACGTATCGGTACGCATCGTTGAACGGCGCGCCAGCCGCAATCGCCTGACCATCCTCGATGACGTAGGCCACCTGCCAGCTTTCGAAGATGCGCCAGTAGTGGTACGTCGCGATTGCCGTCACCAGGCCGGACACGAGAAGCGCGGTCCGGTAACCCGGCTCCACCTGGGATCGGCCGAGCCAGAACAGCAGGGTTGCTGCCCCCATCGACGCGATGGTGAAGGAGAACGCGTTATATACTAGGGAATACTGCGAAACGGTCAGTTCGACCATGGTCCACCTGTTCTACGCTGTTTGCCTGTGGCGTCGGGGTAGATGGCGGACATGACAGACCCGTCAACTGACGACGGTGCGACGAATTGAAAGATGTCCGGCGACCGGGTGCGACAAAGACGCTGAAGCACCATGACGCTGCTTTCAAACGTCACTGCGGCTCTTGACCGCGGTCATGAGACCGTGCTCGAATTCTCGAGTGGCCTACTCCCGCCGGGCGGTCGGCATGGCGGAGCTGATGCGCCCGTGCCGCCACGAAGCTGCCGCGGGGGGCCTGCACGGCGAGGGCGAACGGCAAGGCGCCCGCACCACGCCGCGAGGCGCAACGCCAGTCCAGTCGAACGCGACGGAGCGGCATGCGCGATGGTCGGGAAAGACGGCGCGGCGAGGCGGGGAAGCTATGCGGTGAGGCTCCGGCGCAATGCAGCGCGCCAGTCGCATGAGCATGCCGGCCCCGGCGTGGCGGGGGACGACGTCAGCCGCCGAGCACGCCCCAGGCGATCGCCGCCAGGCTTACCGCGCCCACCCAGAGCGCCGCCGACCGCCACGCCCCCCCTGAAGAGCCCGACAGCGCCGACACCGAATCCGGTGCGATCGGCAGCCCCCGCTCCAGCGCGCGCTCGAGGTCCTTCGACAGGCGATCCACCCGCTCGGCGAGCTCGGGCGCCGCGAGCGCGGCCCGCACCAACGCGCCCGCCGAGTCTTGCGCCTTGCGCAAGGTGCCCGCGGGGCCGAGCTCGTTCGTCATCCACTCGCGCACCACGGGCTCGGCCGTCTGCCACATGTCGAGACGCGGATCGAGCGAGCGGGCGACGCCCTCCACCACCACCATCGTCTTCTGGAGCATGATGAGCTGCGGCTGGGTGTGCATGTTGAAGATCTCGGTGATCTCGAACAGCTGCGTGAGGAGGCGCGACATGGAGATGTCCGCCGCCGTCACGTCCCGGATGGGCTCGCCAACCGCCCTCAGCGCCTGCGCGAAGAGGTCCACGTCCTGGTTCTCGGGCACATACCCGGCGCGGAAATGCCACTCCGCCACGCGGCGATAGTCGCGCTGGATGAAGCCGAACAGGATCTGCGCCAGGACCGCCCGCTCGTCCCGCGACAGCCGCCCCGTGATGCCGAAGTCCACCGCCACCAGCGTCCCGTCGTCCTCCACGAAGAGATTGCCCTGATGCATGTCTGCGTGGAAAAATCCATCCCGCATGGCGTGGCGCAGGAATGTCTGGAGAACGCGGCGGGCGAGATCGGGGAGATCGTGGCCGGCCGCGCGCAGCTCGTCGACGCGGCTCATCTTGATGCCGTCGATCCACTCCATGGTGAGGACCGACTTCGCCGTGCGCGACCACTCAACCCGCGGCACGCGAAACTTCAAATCCTCCCGGCTGTTCTCCGTCATCTCGGAGATGGCGGCGGCCTCGAGGCGGAAGTCCATCTCGAAGCGCACCGACTCGGCGAGCGTGTCCACCACAGCGAGCGGCCGCAGCCGGCGCGAGGCCGGAACGTAGCGCTCGAGGAAGCGGGCGGCGGCATAGTAGGCCTCGAGATCCTTCTCGAACCGCCGCGCGACGCCCGGGCGCAGCACCTTGACGGCCACCTCCCGCTCGCCCGCGGCGTCCGAGATCGACGCGCGGTGGACCTGCGCGATGGAGGCGGCGTTGATGCACGTGTCGAAACGCACGAAGAGCTCGTCCACCGGCCGCCCGAGCGCGAGGCGCACGGCCTCCCGCGCCACCTCGTCCGGCACCGGCGGCACCTGGTCCTGAAGCTTGGACAGCTCGAACGCCACGTCGTCGCCGACGACGTCCGCCCGCGTCGCGAGGAACTGGCCGAGCTTGACATAGCTCGGCCCGAGCCGGTCGAGCGCGCGCGAAAGGTTCACCGCAGTGTCCCGCTTCTGCGCGCTGCGCCGCTCCACGAGGCGGCCGAAGCGGATGGCGAAGCGCACCGGCGGCGGCGCGTCCTCCTGCGGGATGATCGCGAACACGCCCTCCCTTGCGAGCACGAACGCTCCCCGCAGGAGCCTCAGGACCGGAACGAGCCGCATCAGATCTTGTAGGCCGAGTGGATCGCCGCGACCCCGCCAGACAGCATCCGCACCTTCACCTGGCCGAAGCCCGCCCGCTCGATCTCGGCGGCGAAGCGCCCCGGGTTCGGAAACGTCCTGATGGATTCCACGAGATACCTGTAGGGCTCGCCGTCGCCCGCGATCACCTCGCCCATGCGCGGGATCACGTGAAAGGAATAGAGCTCGTACACCCTTTCCATCACGGGGACGTCCACGTGGCTGAACTCGAGGCACATGAACCGCCCGCCGCGCTTCAGCGCACGGTAAGCCTCCTTCAGCGCAACGTCCCGCCGCGTGACGTTCCTGATGCCGAAGGCGATGGTGTAGGCGTCGGTGCCGGCGTCCGGGACGGGCAGCGCCTCGGCGTTGGCGGCCACGAAATGGACAGGCGTGCGCGGCCTCAGCCGCCGCCCGTCACGCTTCACGCCCTCCCGCAGCATCTCGGCGTTGATGTCGCACACCATCACCGTTCCGTTCGCCTCGATCCCGCGGGCGATGCGGAAGGCGACGTCGCCCGTCCCGCCGGCGACGTCGACGACATGGTAGGGCTGCCTTGGCCGGCGCGGCGCCGCGAGCCAGGAGACGAACGCGTCCTTCCACACCCGGTGGAGCCCGCCGGACATGGCGTCGTTCATCAGGTCATAGCGCGATGCGACGGTGTCGAACACGCGGTTGACGAGGCCCTGCTTTTCCTCGATCGGCACCTTCCGGAACCCGAAGGATGCTTCGCTCATGCCCGTGCCCTTCCCTGTCATCGCCGCCACACATAGCGGGGCGGAGGGGCGCGGGAAACGGCCCCTGCCGTCACAGCGGGCAAGGCCGAACCCCGGTGCCTGAGCTTCCCGAGGTCGAGACCGTCCGCCGCGGGCTCGCCCCGGTGATGGAGGGCCGCGTCATCACGGCGGTCCGCCTCGCGCGGAGGGACCTGCGCTTCCCCTTTCCGCACCGCTTCGCAGAGCGCCTCGCCGGGCGGCGCATCCTCTCCCTCGGCCGCCGCGCGAAATACCTCGTCGCCCCGCTCGACGACGGCGCGGCGCTCCTCGCCCACCTCGGCATGTCGGGCGCCTTCCGCGTCGAGGGCGGCGACGTCATCGGCGCCTACGTCCACGCCAAGGGCAAGCTCGCCGCCCACGACCACGTGGTCCTCGAGCTCGGGGACACCCGCGTCGTCTACAACGACCCCCGCCGCTTCGGCTTCATGGACCTCGCCGAGACCGGGACGCTCGACGCACACCCCTACTTCGCCCACCTCGGCATGGAGCCCGTGCCGGGCTCGCTCACGCCCGACCGCCTCGCCGCGGCGCTCCACGGCAAGGAGACGCCGCTGAAGTCGGCCCTCCTCGACCAGCGCGTGATCGCCGGCCTCGGCAACATCTACGTCTGCGAGGCGCTGTGGCGCGCCCGCCTGTCGCCAAGCCGCATCGCCGGGAGCGTGCCGCGGCGCGACGGGACGGCGGGCGAACGCGCCACGCGCCTCGCCTTCGCCATCCTCGAGGTGATCGCGGACGCCATCGCGGCCGGCGGGTCCTCCCTGCGCGACTACGTCGCCGCCGACGGCTCCCTCGGCCGCTTCCAGCACACGTTCGCCGTCTACGGCCGGGAGGACGAGCCCTGCCCGCGCCCGGCCTGCCGCGGCACTGTCGCCCGCATCGTCCAGTCGAACCGCTCCACCTTCTACTGCCCGCTCTGCCAGCGCTGATCGGCCGCAGCCGCCTCCGCCATGGCACGCCCGCCATGGCGCTCCCGGAGCGGCGGGTGACGCGGTCGGTGCCGATCGCCTATCATCCCGAAGACACGACAGAAGAGGCTCCCCGTGCAGGACAAGCCCCCGCCGCGCTCCAACGTCTCGCTCGCCCGCAGGGCCTGGCAGATCCGCCGCAACGCTCTGCGCATGGCCGAGGTCCAGGGGCAGGGCTACATCGGCCAGGCGCTCGGCATCGCGGACGTCCTCGCGGTCGCCTACTTCCACGCGCTGACCTACCGTCCGGCGGACCCCGAGTGGGAGGGGCGTGACCGCTTCTGCCTCTCCGTCGGCCACTACGCCATCGCCCTCTACGCCGCCCTCGTGGAGGCCGGCATCCTCCCCGAGGACGAGATGGAGACCTACGGCATGGACGACAGCCGCATGCCCATGTCCGGCATGGCGGCCTACACGCCGGGTATGGAGATCACCGGCGGGTCGCTCGGCCAGGGGCTCGGCGTCGCGCTCGGCATGGCCCTCGGCCTCAGGCGCAAGAAGAACCCCGCGTTCGTCTACAACCTCATGTCCGACGGCGAGCTCGGCGAGGGCTCCACATGGGAGGCCGCCATGGCGGCGGCCCACCACGGGGCGAGCAACCTCGTCAACATCGTGGACTTCAACGACATGCAGGCCGACGGGCCGTCCACCGCCATGAACTCCGCCGAGCCGGTCGTCGCCAAGTGGGAGGCCTTCGGCTGGCACGCCGAGCGCGTCGACGGCAACGACATCGACGCCCTCGTGAAGGCCTTCGACAGGGCGAGGCACCTCGCCGACGAGCGGCCGCGCGCCATCGTCTGCGACACGCAAATGTGCAAGTGCGTGCCGTTCCTCGAGGCGCGGGAGATCACCCACTTCGTCCGCGTGGCGCCCGAGGAGTGGGCGAAGGCGCTCGACCACCTCGACGCGACGAGGCCGCAATGAGCCCACGCAGCAAGTACGAGCCGCGCACGCCGCTCCCGAAGGAGGCGCGCAAGGCGACGTCCGCCATGATCGCCTCGCTGGACGCAGAGGGGCGCGACACCCGCACCGCCCCGTTCGGCAACGCCCTCGTGGAGCTGGCGCGCACCCGGGAGGACGTCGTCGGCATCACCGCGGATCTTGCGAAGTACACCGATCTTCACGTCTTCGCGGAGGCGTTCCCGGACCGCTTCTACCAGATGGGGATGGCCGAGCAGGTGATGGTCTCCGCCGCGGCGGGGCTCGCGCGCGAGGGCTTCGTGCCGTTCGCCACCACCTACGCGGTGTTCGCCTCCCGCCGCGCCTACGACTTCGTCGCGATGGCGATCGCGGAGGAGCGGCTCCCGGTGAAGATCTGCTGCGCGCTTCCGGGCCTTACCACGGGCTACGGGCCGAGCCACCAGGCGACGGAGGACATCGCCATCTTCCGCGGGCTGCCGAACATCGCCATCGTCGACCCGTGCGATGCCGTGGAGATCGCGAGCGCCGTTCCCGCCATCGCGGCCCATCCCGGCCCCGTCTACATGCGCCTCCTGCGCGGCCGCGTCCCCGTCGTGCTGCCGCAGGACTACCGCTTCGAGCTCGGCAAGGCGAAGCGCCTGCGCGATGGCGGCGACGTTCTGTTCGTCTCCACCGGCTTCATGACGATGCGCACCCTCGACGCTGCGGAGCGCCTCGCGCGGGACGGCATCGGCGCCGCGGTCCTCCACGTCTCGACGGTCAAGCCTCTCGACACGGCAACGATCCTGTCGGAGGCGCGCGCGGGCGGCCGGCTCGTGGTGGTGGCGGAGAACCACACGCTCGTCGGCGGGCTCGGCGAGGCGGTCGCGACGCTCCTCATGCGCGAGGGCGTCCACGTCCCGTTCCGCCAGGTGGCGCTGCCTGACGCCTTTCTCGACGCTGGCGCCTTGCCGACGCTCCACGAGCGCTATCGCCTCACGCCGGAGGCCATCGCGGCATCGGTGCGGGGCTGGCTCGACGGCGCGCCGGCAGGGGCCGCCGCCTGACCGGTGCCGCACCGCGCGAGGACGGGCGTGCCCGCCCCGTCGGCCTGCGCGACGTCCAACCGCCCGCAGAAGCCCGGCCCGACGGGAAGGCACGCCCGCGCACCTTCCGACCCGCCGGGATCGACCCCGCGCGCACCCTTCGCCCGAAGGCGCCCTAGGCGGCGGCAGCGCGGCCCGCGAGGAGCTTCCTGTTGACGATGAGCTCGGCGATCTGGACGGCGTTGAGGGCGGCGCCCTTCCTGAGGTTGTCCGAGACGACCCACATGGCGAGGCCGTTCTCCACCGTCGGATCGTCGCGGATGCGGCTGATGTAGGTGGCGTCCTCGCCGGCCGCCTCGTAGGGCGTCACGTAGCCGCCGGGCTCCTGCTTGTCGACGACGAGGCAGCCCGGCGCCTCGCGCAGGATCTCCCGCGCCTCGTCCGCCGAGAGCGGCTCCTCCAGCTCGAGGTGGACGGCCTCGGAATGGGAGATGAAGACGGGCACGCGCACGCAGGTGGCGACGAGCCTGATCTTCGGATCGAGGATCTTCTTCGTCTCCGCCATCATCTTCCACTCTTCCTTCGTGAAGCCGTCCTCCATGAAGGTGTCGATGTGCGGGATGAGGTTGAACGCCATGCGCTTCGGAAACGCCTTCGATTCCACCGTGTCCGACACGAACACGGCGCGCGTCTGGGCGAAGAGGTCGTCCATCGCCGCCTTGCCCGCGCCGGAGACCGACTGGTAGGTCGCCACAACCACGCGGCGGATGCGCGCCCTGTCGTGGATCGGCTTCAGCGCCACCACGAGCTGCGCCGTTGAGCAGTTCGGGTTGGCGATGATGTTCTTCCTGGAGAAGCCCTCCACCGCGTCGGCGTTCACCTCCGGCACGACGAGCGGCACGTCCGGATCCATGCGGAAGGCGGACGAGTTGTCGATGACGACGGCGCCCTCAGCGGCGATCTTCGGCGCCCACTCGCGCGAGACGTCGCCGCCCGCGGACATGAGGCAGATGTCGACCGTGGAGAAGTCGAAGGTCTCGAGGGCCTGGCACTTGAGGGTGGTGTCGCCGAAGGACACCTCGGTGCCCTGGCTCCTGCGCGAGGCGATCGCGCTCACGGTGTCGGCCGGAAAGCCGCGCTCGTCGAGGATGTCGAGGATCTCGCGGCCGACGTTCCCCGTCGCGCCGACGACTGCCACGTGATAGCCCATGGGTGCCTCCATGGTGCGGGCCAGCACCGGAGCGGCCCGCACGGTAAATCGCGCCGCGTCGGCCCCCCTCTCGCCGGGCGCCGGGTCGCGGACCGCGCACAGTTAGGCGCGCCCGCCTCCCTTGTCCATGGACGAACGCGCCCACGGGGCCGTGCCGCGCACGCCCATGCCGGCCGCCACGACGACCCAAGCCGACCCACGCCGGCGGGTGCACAGGCGGCACGCCGCGTCAGACGGACACGACGATGGCCGGGGCTTCTCCTCCGGTCGCCCGCTCGCCGGCGCCAGCCGCCGAGACGATCCCCGCCGCAAGTCCCGCGGCGAGGGCGGACAGGAAGATGAGGACGCGCTTCGAGATCATGGCCGACCCCCTCCGCAAGGACGCGGACATCCAGCCTTGCCCATCAATGCGCCCTTCAGGTGGTCACGCACCGCGAATTGTTGAAGACCGCGCGCCCCCTGTCTGTTGGCGAGGGGAAGCGGTCATATGCCGAGCACCGCCCGCGCTGGCGGCGAGAACTGGACGGCGATGTAGGCGACGAACGCCGCGAGGAAGAGCGCCCCCTCGAGGCGTCCGATGCCGCGCCGCGTCGCCGCGAGGGCGACGAGGAGCACCGCCGCGCCCGCCATGATCCAGACGTCGAAGCGGACGATCTCCTCGGGGATCGGGATCGGCACCACGATCGCCGTCACGCCGGCGATGCCGAGGATGTTGAAGATGTTGGAGCCGACGACGTTGCCGAGCGCGACGTCGCCGTGCCGCCGGATCGCGGCCACCACGGAGGTGACGAGCTCGGGCAGGGAGGTGCCGACCGCGACGATGGTGAGCCCGATGGTCGCCTCGCTGAGGCCCATCAGCGCCGCGAGCTCCACGGCCGAATCGACGAGAAGGTCTGCCCCCGTCACGACGCCCACGATGCCGGCGAGCGCGAGCACGAGCGCCGTCGGCAGCGTCCGCGGCCAGTGGGGCAGCTCCCCGGCAGTATCGACCCCGTTGTCGGAGCGCATGTCCTTCACGAAGCAGCCGACCGTGTAGACGACGAGAAGCGCCACGAGGCCGACGCCGACCCAGCGCCCGAGCGTCCCATAGAGGACGATCGCGATCATGACGAGGGACGCCAGGATCATCACCGTCCCGTCCCGCCGTAACGCTCCCCTCTCCGCCACGACGGGCAGGATCACGGCCGACGCGCCGAGCACCAGGAAGACGTTCGCGATGTTCGAGCCGACGACGTTGCCGACGGCGATGCCCGGCGCGCCGATGAGGGCCGCCTGGACGGAGGCGACGAGCTCCGGCGTCGAGGTGCCGAAGCCGACGAGGGTGAGGCCGATGATGAGCGGCGAGACGCCGAGACGGGTCGCGACGGCGACCGAGCCGCGCACGAGACCTTCGCCGCCGGCGACGAGCAGGGCGAGCCCTGCGACGAGTTCGAGGATGGGCATCGGGGACTTTCACTGGCCGCAGGGGGTGCGGCAGACGGGGTCACACGGGCCACAAGATGAGGGCGAGCCCTGCGATCACAAGACCCAGTCGAATGAACGGATTGCGCCGCGCGATGACGCCCCAGGAGACCGCGGCGAGCCCCGACCCCACCTTCACGGTCGCAAGGATCGCGCCCGGCGCGCTTTCGGGAAGGCCGATCAGCCCGGGCGTCGAGACCATCCCGAGCGCCACAAGATAGAGCCCGACGCCGAGCGCCATGGCGGACAGTGCGACACGCAGCCACGGCGCGTCCACCATGCCCGCAGCGATGAAGACAGCGCCGCAGACGGGCGGTGTGATGGTGGACAGGAGCGCGTACCAGAACACGAAGAGATGCGCCTGGAGCGGGTCTAGGCCGAGCTCCACGAGGGCCGGTCCCGCCACGGACACGCAGATCACGTATGCCGCCGTCGTCGGCACCTCCATGCCGAGGATGAGGCAGGCGACGGCGGTCAGAAGCAGGGCGGGCCACAGGAGCCCCCCCGAGCCCGACAGGATGAGCGACGTCACCTTGACGCCGAGCCCCGTGATCCCGAGGACGCCGACCACGATGGACGCGCACAGGATGACCGAGGCGATGACGCCGATCTGCACCCCCGCCGTCGTCGCCGCGAGGGCGACCCGCCGGACGGTGCGGCGCCAGTCGAGGGTGAGGCGCGCGTCGAGCGCGAGGAGGAGCGCGCCCGCCGCGATCGCCATGATCGCCGCGTACTGCGGCGTGAAGCCCTGGCCGAACATGCCCCACAGGAGGAGCGCGAAGGGAACGACGAAGAAGGCCGAGGTGATCGCGACGATGCGCGCCGAAGGCCGCTCTTCCGCCGGCAGCCCCTTCAGCGCGTGGCGCGTCGTGAAGCCGTCGATCCCGACCCAGACGGTGAGGAAGTAGAGGATCGCCGGCGGGAGCGCAGCCAGCATGATGGTGGAGTAGGGAACACCCGTGAGCTCCACCATGACGAAGGCGCCAGCGCCCATCAGCGGCGGCATGATCTGCCCGCCCGACGAGGCGACCGCCTCCACCGCCCCGGCGAGCGGCCGCGGGTAGCCGAGGCGGCGCATGGCCGGCAGTGTGATCGCCCCGGTCGAGGCGACGTTCGCCGAGGCCGAGCCGGAGATCGAGCCGAACAGCGCGGACGAGATGACGGAGACCTTGGCGGCGCCGCCCCTCAGCCGCCCCGCCGCGGCGGAGGCGACGTTCATGAAGCCCTGCCCCGCCTCGCCGGCGTTCAGCACAGCGCCGAAGATCACGAACACCGCCACCACCGACACCGAGATGCCGGTGAGCTGGCCCCAGATTCCGCCTTCGGCGATGACGAGTGTGCCGAGGAGCGAGGCCGGCGGCAGCCCCGCGTGGCCGAACTCGCCGGGGATGTGCTGGCCGAAGAAGGCGTAGAGGAGCGCCACGGCGGCCACCGCCGGAAGGGGCCAGCCGATCGCCCGCCGCGCCATCTCGAGGACGACGGCGAGGAGCACGAAGGCGACGACGTACTGCGAGGTCCCGAACAGCATCCCGTACTGCGCGCCGAGAGCGTCGTGGTTCACCGCGATCCACAGGCACGCGGCGATCCCGGCCGCCACGAGGACGAGCCCCGACACCGTGATGCGGCGGCCGTAGAGCACGACGAAGGGCAGCGCGAGCGCCATGTGGAGCGGCCGCGCCACGAGGTTCGGCACGAGCCCCGAGAGGACGAGCCAAAGGTGATAGGCGACCACGACGAGCCCGAGCGCCACCCACGCGGGGTGGGTCGCGTGCCGCTCGCCAGCGCCGAGGGGGGAGTTGCTGAGGACGGGCTCGAAGGCCGCGGCAGCGGGGCGCGCCGCCGCGGCGCTGTCGTCGGCGGGCACCGGATCAGCGCGCGGTGGCGGGGACCGCGACGCCGATCTCGTCGTAGTAGCGGAGCGCGCCCGGGTGGATCTCGCCGGTCACGTTCTCGAGGAGGGCGGGCGTGACGGCGTTCCACCAGCGCGCCGTCTCGCCGAGCGCCGCCTTCTGCTCCCAGAAGGTCTTCGTGAGCGCGTAGGCGACGTCGTCGTCCATCGCGCCGGTCGCGTAGGCGACCACGGGAAGCGACGTCGTCAGGACGTCCTCGTCCTGCCCGGGATAGGTGCCCGCGGGGATGACGAGGCGGGCGCGGCCCGTCTCGGCCACCTGCTCCTCGGTGAGGGAGAGGAGCGTGACGCCCGTGCCCGCCGCCGCCTCGATGACGTTCGGCGCCGGGAAGGAGCCGGCCGTCACGAAGGCGTCGATCCGCCCGTTCCTGAGGGCGGGAACGGCGTTCGAGAGTTCGACGTCGGCGATCTCCACCTCGTCAGCGATGCCGAAGAGGTCGAGATACTTCTCCCCCTCGGTGGCGCCGAAGGTGCCCTTGCCGAGGAGCACCGTCTTGCCAGCGAGGTCGGAGAAGGTCTCGATGCCCGCATCCGCGCGGGCAACGAAATGCATCGTGAGGGAGGGGATCGGGAAGAGCGCGCGGATCTCGGAGAAGCGCGGGTTGGCGCGCTCGGCGAACATCGCCTTGCCGTCGCGCGCGAGCGCCACGAGGTTCGGCGGCGAGGTGAACACGTAGTCGCCCCCGCGGACCGCCGCCTCCATCACGTTCTGGACGGAGCCCTGGCTCTCCTCGAGGGTGACGGAGAAGTCGCCGCTCGCCTTCATGGCCTCGGCGATCTGGACGCCCATCTGGTAGTAGGACGAGCCGGCCTTGGCCGACTTGTAGGTGAGGCGGGTCTGCGCCTCGGCGTTGCCGGCGGCGAGGACGAGCGCCGCGGCGGCCGCGGCTGCGAGAAGTCTGCGCAAGGGGTTTCCTCCGTCTCGTGGGGCGCCTCGGCGCCGGATGATGCGGCACTACACATCCGCCGCCATGGAAGGCAAGCGCATCGGCCGCCCCCCGCCCCCCATGGGATCCGAAGGGCCGACCGCCTTCGCGCGCCGCGGCGGCAGCACCCTCCGGGCCGCCCCGCCATTGCCGTTAAGCATTGGTTAACCCTGTCGCCCGCACGAGGCGATCGCCAGTGGAATCGGCGCGAAATCGGCGCGAAACGTTCCTGCAGATCCGTTTGCCGACGGAAGAGATTGCCTCGCGACAGCCACGAGTGCTAAATTCGTGCGAACGACGTGCCAGGACCGCGCGAGAATTGTCTCATGATTCGTCCAGAATCGTTCCTCGCCGCTCGCCTGCGGACCGCCCGGTTTTCCCTCGCGCTCCTCCTGACGGCGCTCCCGCTGGCGGGAGGGCCGGCGGCGGCGGCGTCCTGCGGGCTGAACGGCTTCGCCGCAACCGTCACCCGCGTCATCGACGGCGACACGGTGGTCGCCGACATCCGCCTCGGCTTCGGCTTCCACGTCACGAACCAGCGCATCCGCCTTGCCGGCATCGACGCGCCGGAAATGACCGGGAACACCGCCCGAAGGGGCGCCATCGCCCGCGAGGCGCTGCGCCAGAAGGTGGAGGGGCGGGACGTCGTCCTTTGCACCATCGCGGACCGTCACGGTGAGGCGCGGCGGGACGGCTTCGGCCGCATCGTCGGCATCCTGAAGCGGCGCGAGGAGTCGGGCTACGTGCGCAACCTCAACGTCTGGATGCTGCTGTCGGGCCACGCCGAACCGTCCTGGAAGCCGCTCCTCCTGCGCGACCTCCTGCCCGAGAGCTGACCGACGCCTGAGAGCTGACCGAGGCCTTAGAGCTGACCGAGGCCGGCGACGACAGGCGGCGCAGTCCCCGCCGGCGCGGTGGACAGCGCAACCACGGCGCCCCACAATGGCGCTCCAAGACGGCGCAGGAGCACCTGCCGCGCCCACCGCGGAAGTCCCGCCACGGGAGCATTTCCATGCCCATGCCCATACCCATGCGACGCCCCTGGATCGCAGCGCTCCTCCCCCTCCTGTGGCTCGCCCCGACGGCGGAGGCCGTCGCCGACGCCCCGCCCTCTGCGGAGCAGATCAGCGCCGACGGCGGCTGCCCGAAATGCCGCCTCGTCCGCGCCGGCCTGCGCGCCCTCGCCATCGAGAACGCGGACTTCGCCGGCACCGTCCTGAGGGAGGCCGACCTCAAGGACGCGCACCTTCCGGGCGCCGACCTCACCCGCGCCGACCTTCGCCGCACACAACTGGAGAATGCGAGACTCTCCGGCGCGAACCTCACCCGCGTCAGCGCGCGCGGCGTCGACCTCGAGAAGGCGGACCTCTCGGGCGCGGAGTTCAACCAGGCGGATCTTCGCGGGGCGGACATGGCGGAGACGGTCCTCGTGGACGCCGACCTCACGCGCGTCGACGCCCGCGACGCCACGTTCCGCCGCGCCGAGATGACCCGCGCCATCCTGAAGGACGCCATGCTGCGCGACGCCGACCTCGAGCGAACCCACCTCGCGGGCGCCGACCTCGCCGGCGTCGACGCCATCGGCGCCGACCTCGACAGGACCGACCTGTCGGGCGCGAACCTCTCGGACGCCGACCTGTCGGGAGTCTCCCTCATCAGCGCCGACCTCTCGGGCGCGAACCTTTCCGGCGCGCGGCTCGACGACGCGCTCCTGATGCGCACCGACCTGTCGGGCGCTGACCTGTCGACCGCACGCGGCCTCGACGAGGAGACACTGGCGGTGGCGTGCGGAGACGTGCAGACGAAGCTGCCGCGGGGCCTCGTCCTCGCTCCCTGCTCGACGCCCTGACGGTCAGCCCGCCGCGCCGGCCTCCTCCCGCGCGAGCGCCGCCGCGATCATCGCCCGCGTCTCGGCGACGCCGTAGAGGGCCACGAAGGAGCCGAAGCGCGGCCCCTGCTCCTGGCCGAGAAGCACCTGGTAGAGCGCGCCAAACCACTCCCTCAGAACCGGAAAGTGCGCCTTGCCGACCGCGTAGACCTCGTTCTGGATCGCCTCGGCGTCGGCGCCCTCCATCCCCTCGAGCCGTTCGGAAAGCTCCCCGAGCGCCAGCCGCTCCTCCGCAGTCGGGGCCCGGAAGACCTTCGCCGGCCTCACGAAATCGTGATAGTAGCGCACGGCGTAGCGCACGAGCTTGCCGAGCTCCGGCTCGCTCTCGGGCGTCGCCGACGGCGCATAGCGCGAGATGAAGCCCCAGAGGACGGCCTCGTCCTCCGAGTTGGAGGCCGACACGAGGTTGAGAAGCATCGCGAACGACACGGGGACGGTGGGCGCATGGTCGGCCGCTCCGGTGATGTGCCACACAGGGTTCTCGAGCCGCTCCGACGGCGCCTGCCCGTTGTACTTCTCCGCGAACGAGTAGAACTCGTCGACGTTCTTCGGGATCACATCGAAGTAGAGCCGCTTCGCGGTCCGCGGCTTCTGGAACATGAACAGCGACAGGCTCTCCGGCGAGGCGTAGGTGAGCCACTCCTCCACGGCGAGACCGTTGCCCTTGGTCTTCGAGATCTTCTCGCCCTTGTCGTCAAGGAAGAGCTCGTAGTTGAAGCCTTCGGGCGGCGTGCCGCCGATCGCCTGGCAGATGCGCGAGGACTGGCGGACCGAATCGATGAGGTCCTTGCCGGCCATCTCGTAGTCGACGCCGAGCGCCGCCCAGCGCATCGCCCAGTCCGGCTTCCACTGGAGCTTCGCCGCACCGCCCGTCACCGGCGTCTCGTGAAGGACGCCCTCCTCGTCCCGCCAGGTGATCGTCCCGGCTTCGGGATCGCGCTCCAGCACAGGCACCTGGCAGACGATGCGGGTGACGGGGTGGATCGGCAGGAAAGGCGAATAGGTGGCCCGCCGCTCCGGCCCCAGCGTCGGCAGCATGATCGCCATGACCGCGTCGTAGGCCCGCAGCGTCGCCAGCAGCGCCTCGTCGAAGCGGCCCGAGCGATAGGTCTCGGTGGCGCTCATGAAGGTGTAGTCGAAGCCGAACGAGTCGAGAAAGCCGCGCAGGCGCGCGTTGTTGTGGTGCGCGAAGCTCTCGTGCGTGCCGAACGGGTCCGGAACCTCCGTCAGCGGGCGGCCGAGGAAGGGCTGGAGCTTCTCGGCGTTCGGAAGGTTGCCGGGGATCTTGCGCATCCCGTCCATGTCGTCGGAGAAGGCGATGAGCCGCGTCTCGATCTCGCCGCCCGTGAGCGCGACGAAGGCGTTGCGCACCATCGTGGTGCGGGCCACCTCGCCGAAGGTGCCGATATGGGGCAGCCCCGACGGGCCGTATCCTGTCTCGAACACCACCGGCCGCTTCGCCCCCTTCAGCCGCTCCACCACCTTGCGCGCTTCCTCGAAGGGCCAGGCCTTCGCCCCGGCGGCGGCGTCCCTGAGGGTTGCGATGTCGGTCATGACGGCTCCCGCGTTCACAGGCAGGTCAGGAATTTCACAGGCTGGTGCCGGCACGCGCGGCAAGGCACGCGAGGCGCCGATCGGGCGTAGCACCGTTTCGCCCCGGGTGGTAAGGGCAGCCAACCGAACAAGGCAAGCGGACGACAGATGGAACAGCCGATCACGCACCACGAAGCCCTCGTGTTCGCCATGGTGACGATGTCCGCCGTGGACAGCACGATGACCGACTCGGAGCTCCGCAAGATCGGCGAGATCGTCGAGACCATCCCGGTCTTCCGCGACTTCGACGCCGACCGCCTCGTCAGTCTCGCCGAGACCTGCGGCGAGATCCTCCAGGAGGACGACGGGCTCGACACGGTGCTCGACCTCATTGCCACCTGCCTGCCGAAGCACCTTTACGAGACGGCCTACGCCCTCGCCGTGGAGGTCGCGGCCGCCGACCTCAGGATCCAGCAGGAGGAGATCCGCTTCCTCGCCCTCCTGCGCGACAGGCTCGACCTCGAGAAGCTCGTGGTCGCCGCCATCGAGCGGGGCGCCCGCGCCCGCCACCGCCGCCTGTGACCGGGCGGGCGGGTGCCGGCGGGCCGGTCAGTTGACGGTGCGCGCCCTGTCCGGAAGGTCGAGTGAGAAGGCCGGAATGTCCACGAGGAAGCGGCGGCCGTCCTGCCCTTCCATCTCGTACTTGCCCACCATGAAGCCGGACGGCGTCGCGAGCGGACAGCCCGAGGTGTAGGTGAACGAGCCGCCGGGCGGCAGGGTCGGCTGCTCGCCGACGACGCCGGGGCCACGCACCTCCTCCACCTGCCCCTTGGCGTCCGTGATGATCCAGTGCCGGTTCCTCAGCCGCACCGTCTCCAGTCCGGTGTTGCGGATCTCCACCTCGTAGGCCCACACCCAGCGGTGCTCGTCCGGCGATGAATGCTCCGGCAGGAACGCCGGCCGGACAGTGACCTCGATGCCCTCGGTGATCGCCTTGTACATCGTCGCCCTTCCGCCCCGTCTTCGGTGCCTGCGGCTCACCAGCAAGCCGCCGCCGCGCGGCCGCCCGTCCGCGGGGGTGTCCCGCCGCCGGCATCGCTCCCGATTACTTGATGTCTCCGGTGCCGGCCAACCGCCGCGGCGGTGCGTCGCGCGCGCTATGTGATCGGGCCATGTTCGACAGCCGACTGCGCCCGCTCATCGACCCGCCGCTCGACAGGATCGCGCGGCTCGTCGACGCCGCTCCCGTCTCGGCCAACGCCGTCACGGTGGCGGGGCTCGCGGTGGGCCTCCTCGCCGCCGCCGCCATCGTGGCGGGATGGTTCCTCGCGGGCCTCGCCGGCATCCTCCTCAATCGCCTCCTCGACGGTCTCGACGGCGCCGTCGCCCGCCGCAAGGGCGCGACCGACCTCGGCGGCTACTACGACATCGTCTTCGACTACGTGTTCTACGGCGCGATCCCCCTCGCCTTCGCGCTCCACGACCCGGGGGCGAACGCGCTCGCCGCCGTCGTCCTCATCGCATCCTTCTACGCCAACGGCGCCACGTTCCTCGCCTTCGCCATCGTCGCCGCCAAGCGCAGGATCACGACGGACGTGCAGGGACGCAAGAGCATCTACTACTTCGCCGGCATCGCCGAGGGCGCGGAGACCATCGCCGTCTTCTGCCTCATGGCGCTGGTCCCCGCCGCCTTCCCAATCCTCGCCTTCGTCTTCGCGGGGCTTTGCTTCCTGTCCGCGGGCGCGCGTATCGTCGCGGTGCGGGAGCACCTCCGGGAGGACACACGGTGAGCCATCACATGGAAGACTTCGCGAGGGTCGAGCTGGCCGTCGGCCACGACCGCATCGCCGTCTACGAGAAGGGCGCCGGCGCGCCTGTGATCCTCCTCCACGGCTACCCTCAGACGAGCCTCATGTGGCACCGCGTGGCGCCCGTCCTCGCGCGCTCCTTCCGCGTGATCGCCATGGACCTTCCGGGCTACGGCCGGTCGAGCGCGCCCGCGGGAGGCCCCGAACGCTACTCCAAGCGGCGGATGGCTGCGGATCTCGCCTCTGTGCTCGACCAGCTCGGCATCGACTGCGCGCTCCTCGTCGGCCACGACAGGGGCGGGCGGGTCGCCTACCGCGCCGCGCTCGACCAGCCGGGCCGCGTCGCAGCCCTCGCCGTCCTCGACATCGTGCCGACCGGCGACATCTGGGAGCGCTACGACGCGGGACGCGCCATGAAGTTCTGGCACTGGCCGTTCCTCGCCCAGCCCGCGCCGCTGCCCGAGCGCCTCATCGGCCACGACCCGCAGGGCTTCATCGACATGCTGATGGCGAGCTGGACCAAGGCCGGAACGCTCGCCCCCTTCGACCCCATCTGCCTCGCCGACTATCATGCGTCCTTCAGCGATCCCGCGCACATCGCCGCCTCCTGCGACGACTACCGCGCCGGGGCCACCATCGACCGCACCCACGACGAGACGACGCGCCACGCCGAACAGCGCATCCACCAGCCGCTCCTCGTCCTGTGGGGGGACAGCTTCGCCGCCGGCGGGGCGCGCACCCCGCTGGACGCCTGGCGCGAATGGGCCGACGACGCGCAGGGCGAGGCGATCGATTCGGGGCACTTCGTGTGCGAGGAGAACGCCGACGATGTGCTCCTCCACCTCGTCCCGTTCCTCGAGGAGCACGCGACGCGGATCAGGTAGCCTCTGCGGCAGCGTCCCCGGCGCCGGCGAGGAAGTCGAAGTCGCAGCCCGTCGGCGCCTGGCCCACGTGCCGCGCGTAGAGGGCGCGATAGCCGCGGGGCGGCGGGGCGGCGGGCGCGAAGACGGTGAGACGGTTGGCGATCTCCTCCGCCGGAACCAGGAGGTCGATGGTCTTCGCGCTGACGGAGAGGCGGATGCGGTCGCCAGAGCGCGCGGCGGCGAGCGGCCCGCCCACGGCGGCCTCCGGCGCCGCATGGAGCACGATGGTGCCGAACGCCGTGCCCGACATGCGCGCGTCGGAGATGCGCACCATGTCCTTGACGCCGGCGCGCGCGAGCTTCTTCGGGATCGGCAGGTAGCCCGCTTCCGGCATCCCGGCCCCCACCGGGCCAGCCCCCCTCAGGACGAGGACGTCGTCGGGCGTCACGTCGAGGTCGGGGTCGTCGATCCGCGCCGCGAGGTCGTCGAGGCCGTCGAACACCACCGCCCGCCCCTCGTGCTCGAAGAGGGCCGGCGTCGCGGCGGCGCGCTTGAAGATCGCCCCGTCGGGCGCGAGGCTCCCCGACAGCGCCACGAGACCGCCCACCGGCGAGACCGGGTCAGCGAACGGACGGATGACGGACCTGTCCACCCAGTCGGCGGGCTCGGCGAGGCGCTCCTCCAGCGTCCGCCCCGTGACGTCGCGCGTCCCGAGATGGAGGAGCGGCTTCAGCTCCCGCAGGACCGCGCCGACGCCGCCCGCTGCGTGGAAATCCTCCATGTAGCCGACGCCGACGGGCTTGAGGTCCACGAGGACCGGCGTCTCGTCCGAGATCTCGTTGAGGCGGGCGTAGGGGATGTGGATCCCCCGCCGTCCCGCCACTGCAGCCAGATGCACCACGGCGTTGGTGGAGCCCGAGACGGCCATGAGGACACGCAGCGCGTTCTCCACCGACTCCGCCGTGACGAGCTCCGAAGGCCGGACGGGGCGCTCGACGAGAAGGGCCGCGAGCCGCCCGCTCTCCTCGGCCGCCACAAGACGGTCCGCGTGGACGGCCGGGATGCCTGCCGTGCCCGGAAGGGCGAGGCCGAGCACCTCGGCCACGATCGCCATGGTGCTCGCAGTCCCCATGACGGCGCAGGTCCCCGCCGTGGTGGCGAGCCGCGCCTCCACGTCCTCGATCTCCTCGGCGCCGATCTCGCCGGCACGGTACTTCGCCCAGAAGCGGCGGCAGTCGGTGCAGGCGCCGAGCCGCTCGCCCCTGTAGCGCCCCGTCATCATCGGCCCGACGACGAGCTGGACGGCCGGAACGTCCGCCGAGACGGCGCCCATGAGCTGTGCGGGGACGGTCTTGTCGCAGCCGCCGACGAGGACGACGGCGTCCATCGGCTGGGCGCGGACCATCTCCTCCGTGTCCATCGCCATCAGGTTGCGGTAGACCATGCTCGTCGGGTTGAGGAACACCTCCCCGAGGGACGTCGTCGGGAACGGCCGAGGCAGGGCGCCCGCAGCAAGGACGCCCCGCGAGACGGCGTCGACGAGCTCCCCCGCCGTCCTGTGGCAGTTGTTGAAGCCGGACTGGGTGGCGGCGATCCCGACGATGGGCCGCGCCAGCATCTCCCGCGACAGGCCCATGGAGCGGGCGAAGGAGCGGCGGAGATAGAGCGCGAAGTCCCTGTCGCCGTAGTTGGTGAGGCCGCGGGCGAAACCGTGGTCGGCCATCTACTTCGCCCCCGCCGCGACCGGCAGCGGGGCGGAAAGCTCCGCGGCGAGCTGCCGCCAGCGCCGGCCCGTCTCGCGGCCGCCCTCGACGTGGCCCTCGGGCGCGTCGGTGTAGGGCGGACGCGGCGGGCCGGTGCGCACGAGGCCCGAGCCCTCGAGCCGGGCGTGGGCGATGGGGATGTTGTAGTCCACGAAGTTCTCGAGCCTTCCGCCGGGGAACATGGGCGCCTGCGCCCAGGCCATGCGGGCGGCGATGGCGTCCGCGCGGTCGAGGTCGCGGGCGGCGACGGCGCCTGCGAGCGCCACCAGCGGCTCGGTCCCGTCGGCGGCGTTCCCCGTCCAGCACGCGCGCGCCTCCGGGTGGGCGCGGGCGAGCGCAGGCCACTGGTTGTCGAGCGGCAGCACGGCCATCCGCCCCTCCGCCGCCACGAGGTCGTCCGCCATGGTCGGCCCGCCGATGTGCTTCGTCGCGACGATCTCGGGGATTCCCGCGAGCTCACGGTAGGTGTCGGTGTCGATCTTCGCCTTGAAGGCGAACGCGTTGTCGTAGACCACGATGGGCACCCCCGGGAGCGCCTCGGCGACGTCCCGGTAGAAGCGCACGATCCCGGCGGGGTCGAGGCTCATCCACATGGGGCGGCCGAGGAAGAGGCCGTCCGCCCCGCGCTCGACGAGGCGGCGGGCGAGGCGGATCGTCTCGCGCGTGTTCATGGTGGTGGCGCCCGCGAAGAGGAGGCCGCGGCCCGCCATCGTGTCGGACACGGCGGCCGTCAGCGCCTCGTGCTCCTCGGCGAGGAGCGTCGCCCCCTCCCCGAAGCTGCCGCAGGTCATGAGGAGGGTGACGCCGCCCGACACGATCCTCTCGGTCATGGCGGCGACCGAATCGAGATCGACGGAGTCCCAGCAGTCCCAGCGGTCCGCGCCGGGCACGGAGGGCGTGGGCAGGATGCCGACGATGCCCTCGATGTCGTCGGGCGCGATCGTTGCTGGCACGGCTCTCTCCGCTCTCGGGCCGGCCGTCAGAGGACGCGGCCGGGGTTCAGGATGTTCTTCGGATCGAGGGCCGCCTTGATGGAGCGCATGAGGGCGAGCTCCTCGGGCGTGCGGCTGTGGCCGAGCCAGCGGCGCTTCGTCCGGCCGATCCCGTGCTCTGCGGAGACCGAGCCGCCGTGGCGGCGCACGACGCCGTAGACGCCCTCCTCGACGCGCAGCTTGTCGTCCCCGCTCATCGGGACGGAAAGGTCGGTCGGGCCGACGACGAGGTGGAGGTTGGAATCGGCGATGTGGCCGAAGACGACCTGAAGATACTCCGGGTAGCGGCTCGCGGCGGTGCTGCGAAGCTCCTCCACCGCCTCGGCGATGGCGCCGCGCGGAATCGCGATGTCGAACCCCGCGAAGGCGCTCTGGAAGCGGCCATAGTCGTAGACGCTCTCGCGGTAGGCCCACAGGCGCCCGGCGTCCGCGCCGGAGCGGGCCACCAGCGCGTCGGTGACGAGGCCTTCCTCGTGGAGCGCTGCGAGCGCCTCCTCCACCCTCTCCTGCGCCGCCGCACCGCCGGGGGCGAGCTCGGTCAGGACGAGGAGCTCGTGGGGCTCGGCGAAGGGCGCGGGGAGGCCGATCCTGTCGACCGCCGCCTCGACGAACTCGCGCCACATCCCCTCGAACACGAGGAGCCCGGCGCCGAACTCCCGCTCCAGACGCTTCAGGACGGCGATGGCGGCGGCCATGTCCGGGAGCGCGAGGAGCGCCGTCTCGAGGTGGCCGGGGCGCGGGTGAAGGCCGAGGACGACCTTCGTGACGACGCCGAGCGTCCCCTCCGAGCCGATGAAGAGCTGCGTCCAGTCGTAGCCGGTGTTGTTCTTCAGCATCTTGTTCAGCGATGTGACGACGGTGCCGTCCGCCTGCACCACCTCGAGGCCGAGGACGTTGCGCCGCGTCATGCCGTAGCGGATGACCTGGTTGCCGCCGGCGTTGGTGGCGACGTTGCCGCCGATGGTGCACGAGCCTCGGGCGCCGAGGTCGATGCCGCACAGGAATCCGGCCTCCTCCGCCGCGGTCTGGATCGTCTGGAGGGGCGTGCCGGCGAGCGCCGTTAGCGTGCCGGCGACGGTATCGACCTCCTCGATGCCGGCAAGGCGCTCCAGCGACAGGGCGATCTCGCCCTCGCCGGGATGGGCGCCGCCGCACAGCCCCGTCATGCCGCCCTGGGTGACGACGGGGCGGCCCGCCTCGAAGCAGATGGCAAGTGCAGAGGACACGTCGGCGGTTGTGCGGGGGAGGACGAGGGCGGCCGGGAGCGAAGGGGAGAGCTTCGTCGCGTCCGCCCTGTTGCGCTCGGGGATCGCCTCGCCGCAGAGCACGGCGGCAGGGCCCAGCGTGTCCCTCAGCCGGGCGATCAGGGGGTCGTTCAAGCGGATCGTCCTCCTCGCCGCGTCATCTTCGGCCCGGGGCGCGCGGCTGTGCCGGCCGGGTCGGGGGCGGGCCTGGCGCGGCGTCCCTTGCGCGCGCCGCGGGTCCCTCCCTTTCGCGCGCGCCTGCGGCAGGGCGCGGGGCGCGTCGGCGGGCACGGTAGGCGATTGCCGCGGCAAGTCAAACGCCCGCCGGACCGGCAGGCGACCGCGCCTTTCCGTCCGGGTTCGATGCGCCGGCTCCATCGGATGTCGCGCCGGACGGGGTGGCGCGCGGGTCACCGTCCGTGCGTCCCGATCCGGCTTCGCGTGCCCCGGCGCGAGGATCGCGCGCAGGAGCGAGCGCGGCTGGACCGCCATCCTGCGGGATGGCGGGGCCTGCATGGTGTCATGGGTCGGAGGATTGCCCCGGAGTGCGTGGCGGGCTGGCGCCCTTTCCTCCCGTCGGGGCGCGGTTGGCTACTCCCGGCTCGAAGGTGGCGGGCGTTGCGCCGCCTTCGAGAGCCGCGCCGGAGCGACGTCGGGCCGGGGGAGCGGCGCCGGGCCGGGGGACGGCCGGAGACCGTTCCTCGGCCGTGCGCCCGGCCGCGCGCGTCAGACGTGGATCGCGAGGGGACCGTGGTCGCGCCGGCGAAAGGCCTCCGCCGTCGACTGCTCGCCGAGCCAGGCGCCGATGCGGTCCAGCGCCTCCGGCTTGACCCTGATCATGCGCCGCTGCCTGTCGACCCGCCGCTCCACCAGCCCTGCGGTCTCGAGAACGCGAAGATGCCGGGAGATCGCAGGCGGCGTCACGCTGAAGGGGGCCGCGATCGCACCCACGGGCAACTCACCGTCCTGCAGGAGGCGGTTCACGATGGCAAAGCGCGTATCGTCCGCCAGAGCCGCGAACACGGCCGGGAGATCATTCTTTCGAGACATCGGGTCAGTTCCTCACGCCCAGGTTGAATGAAACACTCACTAGTGGTTTGCACGCCTCATTGCAACCTGAAACTGCACATCCAGAACGTTTGCGACCCTACAGTGATTTAAGATTGTGTTGGATTTATGGCCGGTTGAAGCATGTGGAGAAAGAACCGGAGTTCCGGACCGAGCGAACGGCATCGGTCGACCGGGCGCGTCGTGGAGCGCACGAACGTGAGAAGGGCCGGAGGCCATGGCCCCCGGCCCTTTTTCGTCAGTTCGGCCGTCGGTGACGGCGGACGCCCGCCGTCAGGGCAGGCGGCAGGTGTGCCGCAGGCCGTCGTAGCCGAGATAGGTGCCGTCGCTGGCGCGGAAGGAGCGGTACTTCATGTCGCACCGGCGATACCACTCCGCCGTGTAGGGCGCCGGCACGCCGCGATAGTCGTCCTCGATCACGACGGTCCGCTGCTGCCCGGCGACGGCCGACCCGGCGATGGCGCCGGCGGCGAGCCCGATGATGCCGGCAGCCACTGCGGCGCCGGTGTTGTCATACCAGCGGTCACCGCGGCGATAGTACCAGCGGCCGTTGCGATAGATCCGGTCGTCGTAGCGCCGCACGTTCTGCTGGCGGCGAACCTGGCGCCGGTCGGCCGCACGCTGGCGGCGGAACTGGCGGCGATTGACCGTGCGCTGGCGGCGGAACTGGCGCCGATCTGCAGCTCTCTGGCGCCTGATCTGCTGGTTCGTCTGCGCCACCTCCACGAGGCCCGCGGACGCCGTCTTCGTCGCCGCTGGCGCTAGCCTCTCTGCGAGCTGCGGTGTCACCGTCAGGGGCGTCGGCTCGCCGTGCGTTCTCGCCGATGCCGCGCCGACGGGCGCCACCAGAGCGAGCGCACCGCACAACCCTGCCCACGTGGCGACCCGGCGAATGCGGTCAATGACCATGGGTGGAACCTCCTCATCACTGTGCCGGACGCATCCGGCACGACACCGCGCGACCCTTGCGCCGGCATCCTGAACGCTGATTGAACGCCCCGGCTGCCTCAGCGTTTCCATGGCGATTGCGGCCATTGCGGGACCTCGGGCGCAAGGCCGTCAGACATCGAGGTTCGCCACCTGCAGGGCGTTGTCCTGGATGAATTCCCGCCGCGGGTCGACCGCGTCGCCCATCAGGCGCGTGAAGACGCCGTCCGCGTCGTCCGCCTCCGAGATGCGCACCTGGAGGAGCGTGCGCGCGTTCGGATCGAGAGTCGTCTCCCAGAGCTGGTCGGCGTTCATCTCGCCGAGCCCCTTGTAGCGCTGGATCGAGAGGCCCTTGCGCCCCGACTCGAAGACGTTGGCGGCGAGCGCGCGCGGCCCGTGGATGGCGCTCTCCCGGTCCTTGCGGCGCAGGATCGCGACGCCTGCATAGACATGGGCGAGGTGCCGGGCGTAGGCCGTGAGGCGGCGCGCGTCGGTGGAGTGGAGGAGCGCGGGGTCGACCTCGGCGAACTCCTTCACGCCCCGGACCGTCCGCTCGAAGGCGAAGCCGCCCTCGTCGGTGGCGACGCCCGTCCAGCCCTTCTCGAAATCCTCCGCCATCCTGTCGAGCCGCGCGGCGACTTCCCGCGCGACGTCCACGGACGCCTCGTGGGAGGCGACTGTCTCGGGCGAGAAGACCCCCGCGATGGCCGCCTGCTCGACGACCGTTCGGTCGTAGCGAGAGTGCATCCCGTCGAGGATGTGACTCACCGCCCGCGCCTTCACCACGGCGTCGGCAAGGTCGGGACCGACGAGCACCTCACCGTCGGAGAGCGTCAGCGAGGTGTCCTCGATGCCGGACGTCGTCAGGTAGTCCTCGAGCGCCGCGTCGTCGTGCAGGTACTGCTCGGAGTTTCCGCGCCTCACCTTGTAGAGCGGCGGCTGGGCGATGTAGAGGTTGCCGCGCTCGATGAGCTCCGGCATCTGGCGGAAGAAGAACGTCAGCAGGAGCGTGCGGATGTGCGCGCCGTCGACGTCAGCGTCCGTCATGATGATGATCTTGTGGTATCGCAGCTTGTCGGCGTTGAACTCGTCCTTGCCGATGCCGGTGCCGAGGGCGGTGATCAGCGTGCCGATCTCGTTGGACGACAGCATCCGGTCGAACCGCGCGCGCTCCACGTTGAGGATCTTGCCTCGCAGCGGCAGGACGGCCTGGTTCGCGCGGTGGCGGCCCTGCTTGGCCGAGCCGCCCGCCGAGTCGCCCTCCACGAGGAAGAGCTCCGACTTGGCTGGGTCGCGCTCCTGGCAGTCGGCGAGCTTGCCGGGGAGGCTCGCCACGTCGAGCGCCCCCTTGCGCCGCGTGAGCTCGCGCGCCCGCCGCGCCGCCTCGCGCGCGGAGGCCGCCTCGATCACCTTCGCCACCACGGCCTTCGCCTCGCCGGGATGCTCCTCGAGCCAGGTGGAGAGGCCCTGGTTCACGAGCCCCTCGACCACGGGCCGAACCTCGGACGAGACGAGCTTGTCCTTGGTCTGGGAGGAGAACTTCGGGTCGGGCACCTTCACGGAGAGGACGCAGGTGAGACCCTCGCGGCAATCCTCGCCGGTCGGAGTCACCTTCTCCTTGCGGGAGGCGCCCGCCGCCTCGGCGTAGGCCGTGATCTGGCGCGTCAGCGCCGCGCGGAAGCCCGCGAGGTGGGTGCCGCCGTCCCTCTGGGGGATGTTGTTGGTGAAGCAGAGGACGTTCTCGTGGTAGGTGTCGTTCCACCACATGGCGACCTCGACGGTCACCCCCTCCCGCATGTCGGAGAAGGTGATCGGCGGGGCGAAGAGTGGCGTCTTCTGCCGGTCGAGCCACTGCACGAAGGCGGTGAGCCCGCCGACGTAGTGCAGCGTCTCCTGCCGCCGCTCGACGCCGCGGTCGTCGGTCAGCGTGATGTTGACGCCGGAGTTGAGGAACGCGAGCTCGCGCAGCCGGCGCTCCAGGATCGCAAAGTCGAACGTCACGTCGGTGAAGGTGGCGGTGGAGGGCGTGAAGCGCACCTCCGTGCCCGTCTGCCCCTCAGAATCCCCGACGACGGCGAGAGGCGCCTCTGCGACGCCGTCGTGGAAGCGCACGAAGTGCGTCTTTCCCGCCCGCCAGATGGTGAGCTCCAGCACCGACGAGAGGGCGTTCACCACCGACACGCCGACTCCGTGGAGACCGCCAGACACCTTGTAGGAGTTCTGGTCGAACTTTCCGCCGGCGTGGAGCTGGGTCATGATGACCTCGGCGGCGGAGATCCCCTCCTCCGGGTGGATGTCCGTCGGGATGCCGCGGCCGTTGTCGCGCACGGTGACGGAGCCGTCGGCGTTCAGCGTCACGGAGACGGCGTTGGCGTAGCCGGCGAGGGCCTCGTCGATGGCGTTGTCCACCACCTCGTAGACCATGTGGTGGAGGCCCGACCCGTCGTCGGTGTCGCCGATGTACATGCCGGGGCGCTTGCGGACCGCGTCGAGGCCCCTCAGGACCTTGATGGAGCCTGCGCCGTACTCTTCCGCCAGGGGCTGGGGTTCGCCTTGCATCAGTGTCCGATTTCGTTGCGGCGCGGGCAGCCGGCTGGCGCCCGGACGCGCTCAGAGTTGCGACACTTTATATATGGTCCCACGTGGGGTTAGAAAAGCGCTACCCGCCCCTCCCGCGCCCCTCGTCCACGCCTCGTCCCCCCGCCCCGTCCCCATGCCCGGCCCCGCCCGGGTGGCTCCGCAAACACGGGTCGTCCGCCCGCGACGGCGATCCATTCGGCGCAATTCTTGATTCTGCGCAAGACTCGGGCCCCGCCGCTGGTGCATCGTTCCCGGAAAGCAGGCAAGCTCCGGGAGGCCTCCATGGCGCTGAAATCCATCGTCTGTCTCTTGAACGGGTTCGATCACGAGCTGAGCGCCGTCGAGGCGGCGCTCGCGCTCGCGAGGGAGAACGGCGCCCGCCTCAGGATCCTCCACGTCTCCTATCCGGTCTATTCCTACTCGGGCTTCTTCGGCGAGGCGGTGATGGTGGGCGGAGGCTGGGCCGAGGCCTTCGAGGAGGCCGCCCGCGCACGGCAGGTGGAGGCGCGCAAGCTCGCATCCTCCGCCGCCGCCGCCGCCGGCATCCCCCTCGACGCGCCATCCGCCCCGGGCGGCGCGAGCGCGACCTTCGCCGTCATCGAGAACCGCACGAACGCCGCCATCGTGCGCGAGATGAGCCTTTGCGACCTTCTCGTGGTGGGCGCGCAGAAGGGCGCGGCCGACATCTCCGACGATTCCGTCACGGGCCTCGCCCTCTTCTCCTCGGGCCGCCCGCTCCTCGTGGTGCGGCCGAGGCCCGAGGGTGCGGAGCCGGCCTGGTCCGGCCGCACCTGCGCGCTCGCCTGGAACCACAGCGCCGAGGCGATCCGTTCCGTCCTCAGCGCGAGGGACATCCTCGCCGCGGCCGACAGGGTCCACGTCTTCGTGGCCGGTGCGCCGAAGCGCCCGCTCGACGCCCACGAGAACCAGCTCGTGATGGACTATCTCGGAGCCCACGGCATCGCCGCCGAGATCGAGGCGGTGGACCAGGCGGGGCTCGGCGACGCCGAGGCGGTGCTCGAGGCGGTGCGTCGCGTGAAGGCGGACGTCCTCGTCATGGGCGCCTACGGGCACAGCGTGTTCCGCGAGCTCCTCCTCGGCGGCTTCACGGCCCACATGCTGGAGGAGGCGGAGGTCTCCCTCCTGCTCGCCCACTGAGCCGGGGCACGCCGGCGCCACGGCGCCGCGCGGCCCGTCAGGACCGGCGGTCCGTGAGGGAGATCACATCCCCCTTTCGCGCCCCGGTCCCCTCCCCCGCCGGCAGGGACGCCTCCGCCATGCGCATCCTGAGGGCGACGAGGCGGCGCCGCACACGCTCGCACCGCGCGCGGCCGATCTCGGCGTCGAGATAGTCCTCGCAGTGGCCCGGACCCATGACGTGGGCCGCGATGCTGACCTTCCAGAACGGAAGGTAGGTCCTGTCCGCCATCGGTGTCCTCCGCTTTCTCTCGCGCCGCGGCGGGCCGCCGCGAGCCGCGCCGGCAGGCGACAGGCGACAGGCGCCCGCCGCAACGCCCGCGCAGCCACGGCCATGATCATCGGAAAGCCCCGCGCCCGTCCTCCGGACCCCGGATCGGGTGCCCCCTGTGAACGATACCCAAACATCATCATTATGATTTGGTCAACAGATTTATCTGACGTTAACTCCTCTTCGGCAGGATCATGTGGTGCGATCGCCCGCGCGGCTCCACGCAACCTGCACGGCCCGCCGGGGCGCAGCGGGACTCCTGCGGATGAAGCCGCGGGGGGTCGCGGACTGCGGGGACGGAAGCCTGCCGCCGCGCACGCCGGAGCGGCCGTCAGGTCGGGGAGCGTCACGTGGATGACCTGCTGACTATCGGAAAGCCGCAGCGCGAGAGGCTCTTTCACATCGACTTCAGGGCCGAGTTCCTGGGGGCCGTCTCGCGCACCCACCTCACCCGCCGCTTCGGCCTGAAGGAGGCGGCGGCGACGCGGGACCTTGCCCTCTACCGGTCGCTCGCGCCGGACAACCTCTCCTTCGAGCAGCGCACCAAGACCTACAGGCGGGCGCCCACCTTCCGCCCCCTCTTCCACCACGACGCCGCGCAGACGCTGACCGCCCTCGCCGAGGGGCTCGGCGACGACGCCGTCGGCACGGTCGTGCCCCACGTGCGCACGGAGCGCCCGCTGCGCCTCAACCAGCCGGACATCGCAATCATCGCCACGGTCTGCCGCGCCATCGCTTCCGGGCGCGCGCTCGCCGTGCGCTACCTTTCCCTCACGAGCGGCGAGACGGCGCGCGAGATCGTCCCCTTCGCCCTCGTCGACACGGGCATCCGCTGGCACGTGCGCGCGTTCGACCGCATGCGCGAGCGCTATCTCGATTTCGTGCTCACCCGCATCCTCGCCGCCGAGGAAGGGGCGGAGGAGCCGCGCGTCGACGCGATCCGCGAGGGGGACGCGCAGTGGATGCGCATGGTCGAGCTCGAGATCGTCCCCCACCCGGGCCTTTCCCACCCGCAGGCGGTGATGCAGGACTACGGCATGGACGACGGTGTCCTGCGCGTCAGGATGCGCGCCGCTGTGGTGGGCTACGCGCTCCTCCACTTCGCCGTCGACACGACGCGGGACCACTCCCTGTCCCCGGCGCGCCATCACCTGTGGCTGCGCAACCTGCCGACGCTCTACGGCGTCGAGAACCTCGCGATCGCCCCCGGCTGGACGGAGAATGCCGCGGACGGCGCCGGCGCGCGCTGAAGGGCGCCTCCCTTCCGCCACCCGCGCCCTGCACGGGGCTGGCGCGCGCCCGCGGGGTTTTCGGGAAGGACAGCGTCACGGCAGGTCCTCAAGCGATCTTCAGCCGATCGCGCGGCGGCGGCCCTGCTCCCTGATCGGAAGCGCACCCGCCACGAGCCCGCGGGAAGCGTGCAGGGTAGGCGTATGCGTAACAACATGGTCCGGATCGTCCGGCTCTCGGTCGGCGGCATCGTGCTCGGTGCGGCACTCTCGGTCATCGTCTTCGAGCACACGGCGGGGGCGAGCGCGGGCGCCGTCGTCAACGCGCGGCTGACGACGCTCCACGCCCCGGTCGGCGGCGAGCTCGCCCTCACCGGCCACGCCCTCGGGGCCCGCGTCGCGGAGGGCGAGCCGCTCGCCACGATCACCAACCCCCTCGCGGACGCCACCCGCCTCGAGGATCTCGTCCTCGAGCGGAACGGCCTCGCGGCAGAGAGCGAGCGCATCGAGGCGGAGATCGCGGGCATCGACGAGGCGCTCGCGAGCCTCGTCGCGCGGACCGCGCACTACGCCCGCGAGCGGGTGCGCGAGCTGGAGGCGGCGCTCGAGCAGAGCCGCGCGCGCCACGCCGCCGCGATGGCCCGCCTCGAGCTCGCACGGCTGCGCCATGCCCGCGCGGAGCACCTCCACGGCCGCGGCGTGACGGCCAGCGCCTCCCGCGACGAGACCCACGCGGACGAGAACGTGGCGGTGCGCGCCGTCGAGGAGTCCGCCGCAGAGGTCGCCGCCGCAGAGACCACGCTCGCCGCCGCCCGCGCCGGCGTCTTCCTGGGGGACGGCACCAACGATGCGCCCTTCTCCGAGCAGGAGGCGACGCGCCTGTCGGTGCGCCGGTCCGTCCTCGAGGCGGCGCTCCTCGGCACTGCGGGGCGCATCGCCGCCCTCAAGGACCGCATCGACGTGGAGCGCCGCCGCATCGGCGCGCTGCGCCACGCCCTCCTCACCGCCAACGTCGACGGCACCGTCTGGGAGATCCTGTCGGAGACCGGAGAGCACGTCCACGCCTCGCGTCCGGTGATGCGCCTCCTCGACTGCGGCTCGGTGATGGTGACCGCCAGCGTGACCGAAAGCGTCTACAACGCGCTCCGGGTGGGAGATCCCGCCTGGTTCCGCGTCAACGGCACCAGCGAGGTGTTCGAGGGAACAGTCGCGCGCCTCGCGGGGGAGGGCGCCGCCACCATCTACGCAAACCTCGCCGTCGCCCCCACGGACGAGCACCTGAAGCGCTTCGACGTGAAGCTCCTCGTCCCGGCCCTCGCCGCCCATCGGGAGTTCGGCTGCGCGGTCGGCCGCACGGGGCGCGTCTTCTTCGAGGGGCGGCCGCTCGACTGGGCGCGCCGGATCGCGGCGGCAGCGCTCTGATGCTCCTCCTCGACGACATGGGGACGAGCCTCGTCCACATCGCCGCTGTCGTGGGCGCCTCCCTCGTCCTCCCCCTCCTCCTCGACCGCAGGCGCACGCTCCACCGCACGCTCGTCCTCGCCATCGCCGCCATGCTCGCCCTGCGCTACGCCTGGTGGCGCGCCACGGAGACCGTCGCCCCCTTCGGCCTCACGCTCGACTGGTTCGTGAGCTGGACGTTCCTCGCCCTGGAACTCGCCTGCCTGGTCTCCTCCCTCAGCGTCTTCCTCCTCCTGTGCCGCACGCGCGACAGGCGCGGCGAGGCGGACAGGAACGCCGGCTGGTGGGCGCCCGGCCCGGCGCCGAGGGTCGTCGTCCTCGTCGCCACCTACAACGAGGACGAGGAGGTGCTGGAGCGCACGCTCGCGGGGGCGAGCGCGCTCGACCACCCGAACCTCGAGGTCTGGGTGTGCGACGACGGCCGGCGGGAGTGGCTCGCCCGCCTCTCCCGCCGCTTCGGCGCCCGCTACGTGACGCGGCCCGACAACGCCCACGCCAAGGCCGGCAACATCAACCACGCGCTCGCCCTGATGGCGGCCTCCGGCGATCCGCCCGACTTCGTCGCCGTCCTCGACGCGGACTTCGTGCCCCACCGCAATTTCCTCCGCCGCGCGCTCGCCCTGTTCCATGCGCCCGACGTCGCCCTCGTCCAGACGCCGCAGCACTTCTTCAACCCCGATCCGATCCAGAACAATCTCGGCCTGAAACGCTCCTACCCCGACGAGCAGCGCTTCTTCTTCCACGAGCTGATGCCCGCGCGGGACGCCTGGGGCATCGCCTTCTGCTGCGGCACGTCCTCCGTCATCCGCTTCGGACCGCTGCACGACATCGGCTACTTTCCGACGAGCAGCGTGACGGAGGACTTCCTCCTCTCACTCGCCCTCGGAGAGGCGGGCTGGCGCACGGTCTTCCTCGACGAGCCGCTGACGGAAGGCCTCGCTCCGGAGGGCGTGAAGGAGTACATCTGCCAGCGCGCCCGCTGGTGTCTCGGCCAGATGCAGATCGCGCGCGGCCCCTTCGGCCCCCTCTCGCGGCGAAGGATGCACCTCAGGGACCGCTGGAGCGTCGCCGACGCCGTCCTCAACTGGATGTTCCCCTTTTCCTTCCGCATCGCCGCGCTCACCGTCCCGCTCCTCTACTGGTACGGCAACATCCTCGTCGTCGATGCCGAGGTGGCCGACGTCGTCAGCCATTTCGGCGCCTACTATCTCTTCGCGATCTTTGCGATGAACTTCATCTCCGATGGCCGCGTCGTGCCCCTCCTCGCGGACATCGCCCAGACGCTCGGCGCCTTCCCCATCGCGCGCGCGTCCTACGTGGGGCTCTTCAAGCCGAAGGGGCATCCCTTCCGCGTGACGGCGAAGGGCGGTGACAGGAGCCGCGTCGTCGTCCAGTGGGCGCTGATGCGGCCGTTCCTCGTCATCCTCGTCCTGACGGTGATCGGCCTCGCGCTCGGCCTCCTGTCCTGGCGCTTCGAGTTCGAGGACGCCGGCGACGGCAAGATCGTCACGCTGTTCTGGACGCTCTACAACATCCTCGTCCTCTCCCTCACGATCCTCGCCTGCATCGAGCTGCCGCGCAACGACAGGCGGACGAGCGACGTGCCCGAGAGGGTGACGATCCACGGGGCGGGCGGTGCGCCGACACGGGCGTGGATCCGCGGCGTCACCGTGAGCGGCGCGCGCCTTCGCGGGATCGAGATCGACCCGGGGACGAGGCTCTCCGTGGTGCTCCGGGAAGGGCTTGCCGTGCGGGCGGAGGTGACGCGGCGGGAGGCGGGCAGCACCATCGTCCGCTTCGACCTCGACGATGCCTCCCGCGCGGCGCTCCTCAGGATGATCCACGGCGAGGGCGCCGAGCCGAACGTGATGCGCCCGCGCACGTTCGGCGCCATCGGGGACGTTCTCGTCCGCCTCGCCACAGGGCGCCCCTGACAGGCGGGGGCGGCGCGGGAGGCGTGGCGCACCGCCGTGTCGTCAGGCCGCCTCCCTCCGAGCCAGGGCTGCCTCCCTTCGAGGGAGGGCTGCCACCGCGGCGGCGCGGGCCGGCGTCTCGGCGCGGTCGTGGAGCCGCCGCTCGATGATGCCGAGCGCCGCGGAGAGGCTCGCCGCCTCGGCCGTGCGGCGCGATTCGAAGGGGTAGGCGTCGTGGCGCCCCTCGGCAATGTCCACAGCCGTCGCGACGAGCCGCCGGATCGGGCGGATGTAGAGCCGCACGAACAGGAACGCGACGAGACCGTAGACGGCGACCGCCCCCGCGAGGAAGAGCGCCACCGAGCCCGGCGGCGGTGTTCCCGCGGCAATGCCCGTCCCCTCGGGGAGGCGCACAGCCAGCTTCCAGGGAAGCTGCGGAAGCCGCTCTGCGGAAAGCTCCGCGGCGACATGCTGCGCCGCCACGGCCTCGGTCCGCCGCGTCGCCAGCACGCCGGCGACGCCGATGGCGGCCGCGCGCGCGCTCTCGGCGCTCCACGACGGGTTCGGCACCCCGCCGGTCGCGATCAGCGTCACGCCGGACGCGGCGACGAGCTTCGCCTCGACACCCAGCGCCCCGGCCATGGCACGCAAGCGGGCGAGCGCGCCCTCGGCGGCGATGTCAGCGCCGAGGACGGCGACGACGCGCCCCGAATCGTCCTTCACGGGAACGCCGAGTGACACCAGACGATCGTCCTGCGGCGGCGCGGGAAGCGCTGCGGGCCTTGCGGCCACAGGCGCCATGACGTCGGCCGCGAGGGGCGCTGCCAGCGCGTCGGCGAACCAGGTGCGCATCGCGACGCTCGAGCCGACGCCCTCTCCCCCGGACGCCGCGACGAGCGTCCCGTCGAGGTCCGCGAGCCCCGCCCACGACAGGAGCGTGTCCTCTTCAACGAGCGCGTCGAGAACGTCCGCCGACGCCGGCGAGGGGTCGCCGCTCAACCTTTCGGCAGCGGTCTCGAGACGGGAGACAGAGCGGTCGATGGTGGCAGAGAGGTCGATCCCGAGCGCATCGCCGCGCGCCTCCAGCGTGTCCGCCACGGCACGCTCGCCGATCCGGTCGGTCGCCCAGGTGAAGGCGAACGTCACGGCGGCGAGGAGGGCGGCAAGGTTGATCGCGAGGACGAGGCCGAGGACGAAGTCGATGGGCGGCGGGCTCGCGGCTTGCGAACGCCGCGGCGCCGCCACAGACGCCGGCTGCATCGAGGACGCGGTGGGTGAGGCTCCGTCCGGCGCCGCTCCTGCGGCGGACACGGACACGAGGCGGAGGCGGCGGAACTCTGTCATGACGCTCACTTTCCCGGCAGGAACCGCGCCGCCCCGACCGGCGTGCGGTCGCGGCGGCTCGCCCGGTGGAACGTCCCCGGTCGTCCGCCGCTCCATCCGCCCGGCCGCAAAGCCGCTATGGCATCGTCTCGGCGCGACGGACGGCGACGGCGCCGCCGGCCGTCACGGCAAGGTTCGGACGGTGGCGGGACGGCCGCGGGAGGGCGCGTCGACGAGGACGCGGCCGCCCGGGGCGAGCGCCGACGGATCGCCGAGGCGCACCACCGCAGGAGCGACGAGCCCGAGCTCGCGCGCTGCGAGGCAGCCGACGACGAGGATCGCGTCGGGCCTCCCGAGGAGGATCGCCGCCGGCGCGACACCGGCATCGACGAGCTCCAGCATCACCGAGGAGGACGATGACGATCCGATGAGCTCCCGCACCGCGACGACCCGCCCCGCGAGGGACGTGCCACGATCGGGATGGCGCGCGTTGATGACGACGCCGGTCGCGGGATCGACTCCGCCCCAGAAGCTGAGCGGCGCGGAGAGGACGAGGAGCGCCCCCTCCCCCGTGCCGGGAAACAGGGTCTCCCCCGTCAGCTCCACAGCGCGACGTCCCGCACGAGGCGGCCGGCGACTGCCGTCTCGACGCAGTCCGAGAGGCTGCCGTAGATCACCTCGTGGCCGATGTTGCCGGGCGCGTAGTTGGCGAACTTGCCCGAGTTGGTCATGAGGACGCCGCCCTTGGCGCCGACGACGGGTGTGGCGACGATGCAGGTGTCGGCGACGATGGTGACGCCCGCCGCATCGAGCGCGGCGAGATGCCCCGCCGCCTCCAGCGCCTTCACCACGTGGCGCCCGGTGTTGGCGTAGAACGGGAGGCGCGCGCGGCGGCCTGCGAACGCTGCGAGCAGCGCCTCGAACTCGGCGAGCGAAAGGTGCGGCGAGCCGATGCCGACGGCCGTCACCTCGCCGCCCGTCGCCGTCGACAGGAGGGCGAGCGCCTCGGCGATGTCGGCGCTGCCGATGGCGACCGTCTCCTCCGCCGGGGCGCCCTGGAGGGCGGCCGCGAGCGTCGGCGCCTCGGGCGTCTCGCCGACGATGTGGAAGAGGCCGACGGCGCCCCAGGCGGCGGCCGCCGCACCGAACGCCTTCAGCCTGTCCTCGCTCGCGTGCCCCGCGAGCCCGTCGACGGCGACCACCGCCTCGCCTGCCCGCCGCCCGACGAGGGCGCCGAGGACCGGCCAGAACGCATCCTCCCCCTTGAGGCGGCCGGGAAGGCCGTCGGTGGTGAACACGATGCGCGCCCGCCGCCGCTCCGTGAGGTGAAGCCCCGTCAGCGGCGCGCGGCCGGCGATGGCGCAGGCGATGTCGAGGAAGTCGCCGTAGCGGTTGGTCCGTGCGCCGAGGACCGAGTTGGCGAAGGCGACGGCGTTGCTCTCCCCCCAGGCCACCTGCTCGCCGAGGCCCGGCCTGTGCCCCGCCTGGTAGGGCGCGCAGGTGAACGTCGCGCGGCAGCCGAGCGCCTCGTAGGCCCTCATGAGCCGCAGCGCCATCTTCCGCCGGTCCCCTGCGAGCCTGACGTTGCCCGGCTTCAGGAGGTCCAGCGCACCGATGTTGAGGGTAGACGGGACGCAGACGCTGGCGCCGAGCGCCACGAGGTGCTCCGCGAAGCGCGTCCCGGCGTCGCCGTGGTAGAGGCAGCCGTCGATGTGGGCGGAGGCGACGGGGACGAGGCGCCCGGCCCCGAGAAGCTCGGCCGCCTCGGTGACGAGCCGCATCGCTGCGGCCATGCCCTCGCCGGCACCCCCCGAGAGGGCGTGCCGCTCGCCGTCAGTCAGCGCGAGCGGCACCGCGGTCCGTCAGCGCTGGTAGATGTAACCACGCGCGATCTTCTCCTCGATCTCGGCGGCCGCCCGCGCCGAGACGCCGTTGGTGTAGAGATCCAGCGCTGAGGCGACGTTGACGCCCGCCTTCTCGAGGTCGGCGATCTTCTTCGGGTTGCCGGTGACGAGCTGGACGGACTGGATGTCGAGCGCGCGCAGGAGCTTGGCCGCGACGGCGTAGTCCCGGTGGTCCACCTCGAAGCCCATGGCGACGTTGGCCTCGTCCGACGAGTGGCGGTGCGTGACGCGCTTGCCCCGCGCGAAGCCGTACTGGAGGGCGAGGCAGTCGAGCTTGTTCCTGAGGCCGATGCCACGGCCTTCCTGGCGCAGGTAGATGAAGAGCCCCTCGCGGCGCGCCTCCATCTCGTCCATGGTGAGGCGCATCTGGTCGCCGCAGTCGCACATGGAGGAACCGAAGGCGTCGCCGAGAATGCACTCGGAGTGGACGCGGGTCAGCACCTCGTTGCGGCCGGCGAGCTCGTCGAGCACGGCCTCGTGAAGGTCTTCCTCGACGAGCCAGTCGCGGCCGGCATAGAGCATCGCGAGGTGGGGGTGGTCGCCGAGGGTCTCGCCGACCTCCTCGAACCCGACGCAGACCCAGATGCGGTTCTGGATCTCGACCGGTGTGACCGAGATGCAGGTGAGGCCCTGCTTCGCCATCGACCGTACGAGTTTCATCTCTTCAGCTACCTTCAACCGCTTCGCCGGCCAATCCGCTTTCGCTAGGCCGTGGATGTTGTCCTCGTCAACTGCGGCGATCCGGCCGGACCCGAAGACACTCCTGCCCCCCGACGCCGCCGAGAAGGGGCCAGAAGCGCTAAAAGCGACCTTCGTGGCGCCGTCATGACGTGATCGTGAGGCGCAATGCCGGTCGATGGCCGCACCGCGCCGACTTGGCGTCGCCCATGTAGGGCGCTAGCGTCCGCAGGAAGAGGGGACGGGCACGGCGCCGCAGGTCCGCGCTGGCGCCAGGACCGTCGCCGTCGCCAGCGCCGCCGCCAACTTCCGGCACCTGTTGAGGTAATCTGCCGCATGCGGCTCGAGACCGTCCCGGTGATGTCCCTGTCGGACCTTCCGACCCTCGTGCGGCTGCGCGCGGCGGCGCCAGGGGAAGCCGTCGTCGTCGCCCAGCTCGGCCAGTCGCTGGACGGGCGCATCGCCACGGCGAGCGGCCACTCCCACTACGTCAACGGTGCGTCGGCGATAACGTTTCTTCACGTCCTCAGGGCGAACGTCGACGCCGTGCTCGTCGGCGCGGGGACGGCGCGGGCGGACGATCCTCGGTTGACCGTGCGCCACTGCGCCGGTGCGAACCCTGCGCGGGTGCTCGTGGACCGCCGCCGCTCCGCGGGCGCCGCGCTGAAGATGCTCGAGGACGACGGGACGCGCCGCATCGTCTTCGGCCCGCCGCTGCCCGAGGATCCGCCCGGTGTCGAGGCGATCTGCGCGGGGGCCGCCGGCGGGGCGATGGCGCCGTCCGCGATCCTCGCCGCGCTCGCCGAGCGGGGCCTCAAGCGCGTCCTCGTGGAGGGCGGTGCGGCGACCGTCAGCGCCTTCCTCGCGGCCGGAGCGCTGCACCGGCTGTGCGTCCTCGTCGCACCGCTCATCATCGGCTCCGGGCCGATGGGGCTGAACCTTCCCGAGATCGCGACGCTCGACGAGGCGCGCCGCCCGGCGGCGACGACGGCGCTCCTCGCGGAGGGCGACGTCGTGTTCGACTGCGACCTCGCCTGAGCCTCACGCGGGGAGGGCGAGAAGGTCGCGGTGACCGACGACGATCCGCTCCACCCTCTCCGTCCTGTCGGCGAGCCAGCCGTCGATCAGGGCGTCGCCGGGCGCGCGCTCGCGGGCCGCGTCGGCCCAGCCTGCGAGCTTTGCACGCATGAGCGCATCGTCCCGCGGGCGCTCGAGCACCCAGGGCGAATCCTCCGTCTCGACGCGATGGCCGCGGGCGGCGAGCCCGTCGGCGAGAACGTCGGTCGCCTCCGGCCCCAGCGCCGGACCGAAGGATTTGTGCCCGCGCTGGTGGGCGTTGAAGGCGTCGATCATGGCCGCGTCGTGGGGGTGGGGCGGGTCGAGCGCGAGGCGGCCGTCATAGGTGAGGAACGTGAGGAAGGCGATCCTGTCGGCGGCGAGCCTGTCGGCCAGCGCCTCCACGAAGGCGCGCGAGGCGAGGTCGAAGAGGGCCGATGCGGTCACGAGGTCGGGCGGCGCGTTCCACGGCGCGGGGTCGGCGACGAGGTCCGCCACCTTGGTCGCCACGCGGACGCCGGGCGCACGGGCTTCGGCGGAGGCCTGCGCGACGGCGAGAAGGGCGGCGTCGGCATCGACCAGCAGCCACTCCTGCGGGCCGGGGAGGTGCGGCGAGAGGGCGCGCAGCGTCGCCCCCGTTCCGGCGCCGAGGTCGACGATGCGCAGCGTCTCGCCGGGGCGCTGCCGGGCGGCCATCGCCGCCGCCGCCCGGTCGATCAGCGCCCGCGACCTCGCGCGGTCGTCCGCCGGCGCCCTCAGCGCCAGCCAGTCCGCCGAGAAGCTCATGAAGGACCCTCCAGCCGCCCGATCGCGGCAGAGACGATGCGGGCCGTCCCGTCCCACCCGTGGAAGCGCGATGAGGCCCTGACCGCGCCCTCCGAGAGGCTGGCGGCGAGATCGGGCTCGGTGAGGACCCGGCGGATCGCCGCCGAGAGCGCCGGGACGTCGTCGATGCCGACGAGGATGCCGGCCTCCGGGGGGACCACCTGCGGCACCGCGCCGGCCCGGCAGGCGACCACCGGCAGCCCCGCCCCCATCGCCTCGGCGAACACCATGCCGAACCCCTCGTAGCGCGAGGGGAGCGCGAAGAGCGTGGCGTTGCGGTAGAGCGCGCGGACCGTGTCCTCCGGCGCCTCGCCGAGGAGCGTCACGCGTTCCGCGAGGCCGGAGGCGGCGATGGCGCTCCGCAGGGCCTCGGTCGTCGCGGGCGCGCGGTCGAGGCCGCCAGCGATGCGCAGCGTCCAGTCGAGATCCACGAGCCCTTCGAGGGCCGCCACGAGAACGTCGTGACCCTTGCGCGGCAGGACGCTGCCGACCGCCACGATGAGCGGCGGGTCGGTCGGCCGCCGCGCGTCCGCCTGCCGCCAGGCCTCGTCGAGCCCGGGGATGGCGACGGTGATCGCCTCCGCCGGAACGCCGTAGTCGGCGAGGAGGATGTCGCGTGTGTGCTGGCTCGTCACCACCACAGCGGCCGCGCGCGCGAGGGCCGCGCGCTCCGTTGCGGCGATGTCGGGCGCCCGTGCGGGATCGACGCCCGTCTCGAGCGCGAGAGGGTGGTGGACGAGGGCGACGACGGGTGCTGCCACGCCCGCGAGCCCGTCCGCCGGCAGCGCGCCATGGGCAAGACCGTCCACCAAGAGGACGGCGTCGTGCGGGACCGCGGCGAGGCGCGCCAGCGCTTCACCGACCTCCCCCGGCGAGGGCTCGGGGAAGCCGTCCCCGAGGTGGAGCGGCGTCACCGGGTGGCCGAGCGCCTCCAGCCCCGCGATCAGCCGCCTGTCGTAGCCGTAGCCTCCCGTCAGCGCCGACAGGTCGCCGGGATAGGCGAAGACGATGCGCCTCACGTCAGATGTCGGCCTCGTACCAGGCGCGGGCGACGTGGGATTCGTTCAGCGTCACCCGCATCCGCGTGACGCCCCTTGCGTCCTCCCCGAGGCGGCCGGCGGCAATCTCCTCCTTGAGCCTGTCGAACACCCAGCGGCACAGGACCTCCGTGGTGGAGCGGACCTCGCGGAAGTCGGGCAGCTCGTCGAGGTTCCTGTAGTTGAGGCGGGAGAGGACGCGCTTCAGCCCCTCGGCCGCGAGGCCGATGTCGAGCACGATGTCGTTCGGCTCCAGCGAGGCGCGGAAGAAGGTTGCGTCCACCACGAACGTCGCGCCGTGCATGTTCTGCGCGGGGCCGAAGGCCTCGCCGGGCAGGCTGTGGGCGATCATGATGTGGTCGCGGACTTCGAGGGCGTACATCGTCACTCCTGGGTGTCGGTGCCGTAGGTGATGAGGATGGCGAGGGCGCCGCCCTCCTTCAGGAGCCGCGGCAGCCTCGCGGGTGCCTCTGCAAGCGGCACCTCGTGGGAGATGAGGGCGTCGAGCGCCGGATCGTCGAGGAGGCGCATCACCGCGGCGAGGCGGCGCGCGTGGCTCCAGCGCGGGGCGCGGTCCGCCGGGATGCGGCCCACCTGGGAGGAGACGATGGTGAGGCGCTGGGAGTGGAAGCGTCCGCCGAGCGGCAGGCGCGCCTCCCCCTTACCGAGCCAGCTCGCCTCGACGACGCGCCCCTCGGGCCCCACCGCCTCCAGCGCCGCGCGCAGCCCCGCGTCGGACGCGCTCGCGTTGATGGCGACGTCGACGCCGTCGGGCAGGGCGTCGGGCGTGACGAAGCGGGCGCCCATCGCCTCAGCCACCGCCCGCTTGCCCGGATCGACGTCGGCCACGATCACCTCCACCCCGGGCGTGCGGGCGAGAAGCCGCGCCACGAGGAGGCCGACGACGCCGGCGCCGACGACGAGGACGCTGTCACCGAGGGAGGCGCCGCTGTCCCAGACGACGTTGAGCGCCGTCTCCATGTTGGCGGCGAGGGCCGCCCTGCGGGGCGGAACGTCGTCCGGCAGCAGCGTCACCTCGGAGGGCGGGAGCGCCGTCGCGGATTGGTGGGGATGGAGGGCGAAGCCGATCCGGCCGACCCATCCCTCGGGTCCCTGGACGATGCGACCAACAAGCGCATAGCCGTACTTCACCGGAAATGGGAATTCGCCGCGTTGGTTGGGGCAGCGCATGCTGGCGGCCTCCTCGGGCGGCACGCGGCCTTGGAGGACCAATCTTTCGGTTCCGCGGCTGACGGCGGACGTGATCGTGGAAAGGATCACAACCCGGTCACCACCGGTTTCCATGAGTTCGTCCACCAGCACATAGGTGTCTTCCTTTTGACACCATAGCGCAGTAGCGCGAGCCGGAATTTCGAGGCGGGACGCTTCTTGCATGGGGTTTCCCGTCGACCAGACACCACCGGGCGAACGGACGACGCCGATCCGGTAGCCGCTCCGGCCGTCCGGCACAATCTCACCTGATCAAGGATCGTCGATGCTCCAGGTACGGCCTCAGACGCTTGACGCGCGCCGCGCCACCCCTCTCAGCGCGGCAGATACCTTCCGCCGGACCCGGCGGATCCTCCTTCAGCGCAGGCTTTTCATCCTTGCGCTGAACGTCCTCACGGTGGGCTCGCTCGCCGCGACAATGGCCTACGTCCTCGCCGCGGGCGGTTGGACTTGGCCGAAGGCCGGCATGTGGGTCTCCTTCGTGATCACCCTGCCGTGGCTCTCCATAGGCTTCTGGAACGCCGTCATCGGGATGGTCCTCCTCGCCCGCGGGCCGGTGGCGGACGACCCGCTGGCGCTGACGGACGCCCCCCAGCTTCCCATCACCACCCGCACCGCCGTCGTGATGGCCGTGCGCAACGAGGAGGCGGGCCGCTCCATCGGGCGCCTGCGCGCCATCTTCGAGGACATCGAGGCGAACGGCCTCGCGCCCCACTTCGACATCCATGTCCTGTCCGATACCAACGACCCCGCCATCGCCGCGGAGGAGGAGAGGCTCGTCGCGGCGTGGCGCGAGGAGAGCGGGCACGCGGACCAGATCTTCTACCGTCGCCGCACGGTCAACCGGGCCTACAAGGCCGGCAACCTCGAGGACTTCTGCGACGCCTACCCCAACGCCTACGACTACTTCCTGCCGCTCGACGCCGACAGCTTCATGTCCGCCGCCACCATCGCGAAGCTCGTGCGGATCATGCAGCGCCACCGCCGCATCGGCATCCTCCAGACGCTGGTGATCGGCACGCCGTCCACCTCACTCTTCACCCGCATCTTCCAGTTCGGAATGCGGCACGGGATGCGCTCCTACACCGCGGGCTCGGTGTGGTGGACGGGCGACTGCGGCCCCTACTGGGGGCACAACGCCATCATCCGCATGAAGCCGTTCCGCGAGCACTGCCGCATGCCGGTCCTGCCCTGGAAGGGGCCGCTCGGCGGGTGGGTGATGAGCCACGACCAGGTCGAGGCCGTGATGATGCGCCGCGCGGGCTACCACGTGCGCGTCCTCGCGGAGGAGGGCGAGAGCTGGGAGGAGAACCCGCCGACGCTGCCCGACTACATCCGCCGCGACCTCAGGTGGTGCCAGGGCAACATGCAGTATTTCCAGCTCATCGGCATGCCGGGGCTGAAGTTCCTGAGCCGCGTCCAGCTCGCCCTCGCCATCGTCATGTTCCTCTCGCCGGTGGCGTGGATGGCGTTCATCGCCTTCGGGACGGCGGCGCTGTTCGTGGTGCCGGAGGGCGGCGGCGCCTATCCGGCGGACGTCGGGCTCGCTCTGTTCGTGGCGATCCTCACCATGAGCCTCTCGCCGGTCCTCATGGGGCTCGCAGGCGTCCTCATGGACCGGTCGATGTCGCAGCGCTACGGCGGGCGGCCCCGGGTGCTGGCGAGCGGGCTCGTGCAGATCGTGGCGTCGATGCTGATATCGCCGGTGGTGGCGCTCGCGACGGCCGTGTTCTGCGTCGGCCTCTTCCTCGGCGCGAGGATCGACTGGCGGGCGCAGCCGCGCGGCCAGCGCTCCGTCACGTGGGGCGAGGCGCTGCAGACGTTCGTGCCGCAGACGCTCTTCGGCGCGACGCTGCTGACGGTGCTCGCCCTCTTCGCGCCGGGCGTCCTGCCGTGGGCCGCGCCGGTGATCGTCGGCATGGTTCTGTCGATCCCGTTCGCGGTCGTCACGTCGCTGCGCACTCCGGGGGTCTGGTCGCGCAGGGTTCGGCTCTGCGACGTGCCGGAGGACGCCGCGCCCCCGCCGGTGCTGAGGAAGCTCCAGGAGACCGTCCCGGCGATCTGACCGACCCTTCCGACGAGGCAGGGCGGCGCCGCGCGATCGGGCGCCGCCAGCACCCGCCCCCGGCGCCGGCCATCAGTGCAGCGCCATCGGTGCAGCGCCATCGGTGCAGCGCCATCGGTGCAGCACCATCTGCGCAGCGCCATCTGCGCGGCGCCATCTGCGCGGCGCAACGGGATGGACCGGTCGGGCGCGCTCTGCACGCTGCCGGACGCGCCGGCGTCGGGATCGGAATCGGGCATGAGGATGGCCTCGCCGTCCCGGGGTGCCGGCGATGGTCTCGAAGTCCTGTGCGCTCGGCGAACGCAGCTTGCGCGCCGCCCGCCCGCGCGAGAGGCGCATCGAAATCTCGGGCTCCTCGTCAGACAGGAGGAGAAGAAGGAGGAGGAGCGCGGAGAGGTTGGCGAGGATGCGGTTGCCCTCGACCCGCTCAGCGACCATTCAGCCGGGGACGCGGCGCAAGCCCCCCGGGTCCGAGCGTGCGGTGGTCGTGGAACGGCGTGGGCGCGACGGGTGATGCGCGGCGAATGCGCGGCATCCTGTCCGGGGTGATCTGCGGCGGGCCTTCGGGCGCGTCGTCATGGTTCGGGGGGACACGCCGGAGCGCACTCGGCAAGGCGAATGAGCCGGCAGCACCTTTCCGCGCCGTGCGCGGTAGGGAGGGGAAGGCCCGCCGTGGCCGGCGGGGCTTCATCGCGTCGGGCTCGCGGGGGGTGGCCCCGCGAGAGATGCCTTCGTCAGAGGGCGCGCAGGTTCACCGCGGAGGTGCGCCCGCGGCGCTGGTCGGTCTCGAGCTCGTAGCTGACGCGCTGGCCCTCTGCGAGGGTCGTCATGCCGGCGCGCTCGACGGCGCTGATGTGAACGAACACGTCACTTCCGCCGGACTCGGGCTGAATGAAGCCGAAGCCCTTGGTCGGGTTGAACCACTTCACCGAACCGGTTGCCATGGGTGGTGTCTCCTGAAGTCTCGTCTTTGTCGGGGTCGTGCAGGCGTCGCGGTCGGCGTCAGGCCGTCGGATGGCCCGCGGTGGATCTCGTTGCGCCCGCCCGGCCGCGGGGGCCGGAGGGGCGACGGGCGGAAGCCTCGGGCCGCGGTGTGCGGCCTTCGGCTGCGGCGCCGGCTGGGCCGGCACCGGGACGGCGGCGCGGACGCCGGCGTTTCGTGGAGTCGCCGTCGGCGGGGGCGCGCGGAGCGGACGGGGTCAGCGGGACCACCGTGCCGTCCGCCGTCAGCCGCCGGCCGATCAGCGTCTCGATGTCCTTCAGGAGCGGCCGCTCGTCGGGCGCGCAGAGGGAGACGGCGATGCCGCTCCTGCCCGCGCGGGCGGTCCGTCCGATCCGGTGGACGTAGGCCTCCGGAATATTCGGTAACTCGAAGTTGAACACGTGGCTCACTCCGTCCACGTCGATCCCGCGGGCGGCGATGTCCGTCGCGACGAGGATCTTCACCGACCCGTCGCGGAACCCGCCGAGGGCACGGTCGCGCTGCCCCTGACTCTTGTTGCCGTGGATCGCGGCAGAGTTGTGGCCGGCCTCCGCGAGATGGCGGCTCACCTTGTCGGCGCCGCGCTTCGTGCGGGTGAAGACGATGGCACGCTCGATCCCCGCGTCGGCGAGGAGGTCGAGGAGGACGGCGCGCTTCTCCCCGGCGTCCACCTGCCGCACGGACTGGTGGATCGCCTCCACGGGCCGCGAGACCGGGGCGACCGCGATCTCCGCCGGCTTCGTCAGGAAGTCGGCGGCGAGCGCGCGGATCGGCGGTGGCATGGTGGCTGACAGGAGGGCCGTCTGCCGGTCCTTCGGCAGGCGGCCGAGGATGCGGCGGATCGCGGGGATGAAGCCGAGGTCCAGCATCTGGTCCGCCTCGTCGAGGACGACGATGCGCGTGGCGGCGAGCGAGACGGCGCCGCCGCCCATGTGGTCCTCGAGCCGGCCGGGGGTGGCGACGAGGACGTCGACGCCACGGGCGAGGGCACGGACCTGCGGCCCCGGTTTCACGCCGCCGACCACGAGGGCGACTGACACCCTGAGCTGTGCGCCGTAGGTCCTGACGGCCTCGGCGATCTGGGCGGCGAGCTCGCGCGTCGGTGCGAGGACGAGGGCGCGCGCCGTCTTCGGCGCGGGCCGCCCGCGCTCGGCGGCGAGTGCTGCGAGGATGGGGAGCGTGAAGGCAGCGGTCTTGCCGGTGCCGGTCTGCGCCGTCCCGAGGATGTCCCTGCCGGCCATCATCGCGGGGATGACCGCGGCCTGGATCGGGGTCGGCGCGGTGTAGCCTTCGGCGGACACCGCGCGGAGAATTGGCTCGGGCAAGCCGAGCGCGTCGAATTCGGTCAAGGAAGCTCTTTCGTTCGTCCCGCGGCGCCTTGCGCCGTCAGCCTTCTTCCGGAGGCGCCCATGCGCCTCCCGGGTCGCGACCCCGAGGGTCGCCGTGGTGTCGGGACGCTGGTTGCAGCGAGCCGGGTGGCGATGACGCCGATCCTGCGGGCTCGTCGGGCGAGCCGCGCATCAAGTCCCGGCAGCTCGCTTGTGATCTTGGTCCTTAGATCTCGTGAAACGGACCGTTTGTCAAGGGGCATTGCGGGGCGCGTTGAAGGAATGTCGTCATGACGTCGCGCCGCGTCCCGTTCCGAGGATCGCCGAGCGCAGCCGCTTCTCCGCCTCTATCAGCGCGAACAGCACCACGCCGAGCGCAATCACCAGAATGCCGTCGGCGAGCGGCACCCCCTCCGTCCCGAAGACGCCCTGGAGCGCGGGAATGTAGGTGATCGCGAACTGGGCCGCCGTCACGGCGCCGATTGTCCCCCACACCACGGGCGTCCCCTTCACGGCCGCCCACGTCAGCGACGTTCCGTGGATGTTGCGGATGTAGAAGAGATAGAAGATCTCGAACACCACCAGCGTGTTGAGCGCGAGCGTCTGCGCCAGGGCCTCCGAATGGCCGGACCGGATCGCATGGGTGTAGATGCCGAACACGCCGACCGTGAACAGGACCGACACGAGGACGATCTGCCACGCGAGCTCGGGGCCGAGGAGCGGCTCGTCGCGGGGCCTCGGCGGGCGGGCCATGGTGCTCTCCTCGGTCGGCTCGTAGGCGAGCGCGATGCCGAGCGTCACGGCGGTCACGAGGTTGACCCAGAGGATCTGGATCGGCGTCACCGGCAGCGCCATGCCGAAGAGGAGCGCTGCGAGCAGCGTAAGGGACTCGCCGCCGTTGGTGGGCAGCGTCCACGAGATCACCTTGCGGATGTTGTCGTATACGGTGCGCCCCTCGCGCACGGCCGCGGCGATGGAGGCGAAGTTGTCGTCCGCGAGGACGAGCTCGGCGGCTTCCTTGGCGGCCTCGCTCCCCTTGAGCCCCATGGCGACGCCGGCGTCGGCGCGCTTGAGGGCCGGCGCGTCGTTGACCCCGTCCCCGGTCATCGCGACCGTGAGCCCGTGGGCCTGGAGCGCCGTGACGAGACGCAGCTTGTGGGCCGGGCTCGTGCGGGCGAAGACGTCCGTCCCGAGCACGGCCTTCGCGAGGGCGGCGTCGTCGAGGTTGTCGATCTCGGCGCCGGTGAGGACGCAGTCGGCGCGGGTGAGGCCGATCTGACGGCCGATGGCGGCGGCGGTGGCGGCGTGGTCGCCGGTGATCATCTTCACCTCGATCCCCGCGCGGTGGCACTCGGCGACGGCGGCGATCGCCTCGGCCCGTGGCGGATCGATGAGGCCGACGAGGCCCACGAGCACGACGCCGGCCTCCACGTCGCCGAAGCCGATCGCCTCGGTTCCGGCAGGCACGCGCCGCGTCGCGAAGGCGAGAACGCGCTGCCCCTCGACGGCGATCTCGTGGGCGAGTGCGTGCCAGCGCTCCCGGTCGACGGGCCGTGTCCCTCCGTCGGCGGTGCGCTCCTCCACGGCCATGGCGAGCACCTGCTCGGGCGCCCCCTTCACGTAGACGACGCCCTCCGCTTCACCGTCCCCGGCGCGGTGGAGCGTCGCCATGTAGCGGTGGCGGGAGTCGAAGGGGATGTCGGCGATGCGCGGCGCGCGCGCCTCCTCCTCCTCGGTGTCGAGGCCAACCTTGCCGGCAAGCGCGAGGAGCGCCCCCTCCATGGGGTCGCCCTCGACCCGCCAGTCGCCCTCGTGGTGGTGGAGGGCCGCGTCGTTGCACAGGAGCGCCGCGCGGCCGAGTTCCTCGAGGACGGCGTGGTCGCGCCCGTTCACCGCACGCCCGTCGAGGCAGACGGCCCCATGCGGCGCGTAGCCGGTGCCCTCGAGGGAGAAGAGGTCGCCCGCCACAGCCACGGAGGCCGCCATCATCTCGTTGCGGGTGAGCGTGCCCGTCTTGTCGGAGCAGATGACGGACACCGAGCCCAGCGTCTCGATGGCCGGCAGGCGCCGCACGATGGCGTTGCGCCGCGCCATGGCCGAGACGCCGACGGCGAGGGTGATGGTCATGACCGCCGGCAGGCCCGCCGGGATGGACGCCACCGACAGGGCGACCACGGCGATGAACATCTCGGCGAATTCGTAGTCGGCGAGGAAGGTGCCGTAGGCGAGGAGGAGGACCGCGACGATCAGGATGACGATGGTCAGCCACTTCGCGAAGACGTCCATCTGCTTCACGAGCGGCGTCGTGAGCTGCTCGACGGAGGCGAGCATCCCGCTGATGCGCCCGATCTCGGTCGCAGCGCCCGTGGCGACGACGACCCCGCGGCCCGTGCCGGCGGAGACGATCGTGCCCGAGAACGCCATCGAGGTGCGGTCTCCGAGGGGCGCGTCGGCGTCGACCGGCGCGGTCGCCTTCTCGACGGGGACCGATTCGCCCGTCAGCACCGCCTCCTCGATCCTCAGCCCCGCGACGCGGGTGAGGCGGATGTCCGCCGGCACCTTGTCCCCCGCCTCGAGGAGGACGACGTCGCCCGGCACGAGCGCATCGGCCGCGACACTGCGGCGCACCCCGTCGCGCAGGACCGCGGCGGCCGGGGCGAGCATGCGGCGGATGGACTCCATCGCCTTCTCCGCCCGCCCCTCCTGGAGAAAGCCGATGATGGCGTTCACAACGACGACCGCGAGGATGACCACGGTGTCGATGAAATGGCCGAGCACCGCCGTGATCACGCCCGAAGCGATGAGGACGTAGATCAGGATGTTGTCGAAGTGGCGCAGGAAGCGCACGAGGGCGCTCTTGCGCGGCGGCTCCGGCAGGCGGTTCGGCCCGTGGGTCGCGAGGCGGGCCGCGGCGTCCTCGGACGAGAGGCCTCCCGGGTGGGAGCCGAGCGCGTCGACGACGCTCTCGGCGGCGAGCGCGTGATGGGCGGGAGGGCGTGCGATTGTCCTCTCGTTCATTCTGACGACCCTTCGTTACCGTCGACCATCGGGTCCGGCGGCGCGGTGACGGCATGCACCAGCGCCAGTCTCGCGGC
>Ga0076929_100308_pt1 | contig 64272 bp, 57 predicted proteins | sample HotLakConUCCSL28_FD_87104 | JGI IMG/M metagenome (GOLD analysis project Ga0076929, IMG submission 87104) | Hypersaline microbial mat communities from Hot Lake, Washington, USA - Hot Lake Consortium UCC-SL28 (version 3) (version 3) | ecosystem: Environmental > Aquatic > Thermal springs > Hot...
CGCATCACGCGCTCAAGCAGCCCGAAGGGCGATAGCGCATCACGCGCTCAAGCAGCCCGAAGGGCGATAGCGCATCACGCGCTCAAGCAGCCCGAAGGGCGATAGCGCATCAAGAATGGTGCCGCTGAAGGGACTCGAACCCCCGACCCACGCATTACGAATGCGTTGCTCTACCAGCTGAGCTACAGCGGCCCGGTGCGCGGGTCTTCCATATAGGTGTTGCCGCGCGACCGCAACCGTGAAGTCGGGGCGGGTGTCGCGGGGGCGAGGGTCACAGACGAAGGCGGCGGCGGGTGCGTGATCCGGGACGGCGCGCGCCGTCGTCGGCGGCGGTGCCGAGCCGGGTGACGCCGAGGGAGAGCAGTGTCTTGCGCAGCGCACCGTCGGAGAGCTCGCGCGTCAGGGTCGCGATGGCGGCGAGGAGGGCGAGGAGGGCGCGCGCCGACGCCCTGTCGAGCGTGAAGACCAGCGCGCGCAGCTCCGCCAGGAGCGCGGCGTTGGGCCCGATGGCCTCGAGGTAGGCGACGAGCTCCTCTTCGCTCATCCCCTTCTGCTCGGCCGCCGCCGAGAGGAGGTCGCTCGCCGGGAGCCGCAGCCCGGCTCCATCGGCCGCGGGTGCGCCGCTCGCCCTGCGGCCGGGCTCGGCGGCGCCCGGCTGCCTCAGCCCGTCCAGCGAGAACGCGAGGGGCTCCAGCGGCGGGGCCTGCGCGCGCACGAGCGCCTCGATGGCGTCGATGGGCTCGAACGGGGCGGCATCGGTCCGGGCGGCGCGGGCGATGCGGCCCGCTGCGGCGAGTAGCTCGCCGGCGGCCTCCTCGCTCGCGGCGGTCGAGGGCGCGTCGGCCTGGAAGAGGCGGCGAAGCTCGGCGAGCGCATCGAGCGCGATGGCGTCGAGCGGGCGGCGGTCGCTCTCGTCCGGCCCGGCAGCCACGCCTCAGCGCGCTCCCGGCTCGCCGGCCCGGCGCCGCTCGAGCGCGATCCTGTAGCGGGCGAGCTCGCCGGCCATGCGCTCGGGAAGGTTCGCCGCGTCCGCCTCGGCGGCGGCGACCGCCTCGGCCGCGCGCGCGTCGTCACCTTCCGCGAGGTGGAGCTCTGCGAGGTGGAAGTGCGGCACGCCCCAACCGGGGCGGAGCGCGGCCGCCATCAGGAAGGCGTCCCGCGCATGCATCCGTGCCTCGCGCATCCTGAGGCATATGCCGTAGCCGAGCCAGTGATCGGCGACATCCCCCGCAAGCGTGCAAAGGGCGCGGAACAGCTCCTCCGCCCGCCCCGTGTGGCCGGCGTTGAAGGCCGCGAACGCGCGGCAGTAGAGCTCGCCGATCGCCTCCCGCGGCAGGCCGAGCGTCTCCCAGGCCGGGGCGCCGCCGTTCATCCGCTCGACGATGGCGGCGATGCGCGGCCGGTTCAACCGCGTGAAGGTGCCGACGAGGGCCGCGAAGGCGGCCGCGTCGAGGCCGAGGGCGCGCTCGATGTGACCGCCGCCGCGGTCGTCGCCCGGGGTCACGCGAGGCCTTCGGCGAGCGCCTGGGCGGCGGCGAAGAGCTCGCCGTCCCGCGCCTCGCGGGCGAGCCGGCACACGTCGTCGAGGTCCTCCCGCGCCTCGTCCAGAAGGCCCATCGCGATGCACGCGCGGGCCGAGGCGAAGTAGCCGCGGGCGTTCGCGGGATCGAAGGCGATCACCGCAGAGGCGGCGTGGAGGGCGATGTCGGGGCTGTCCACCGAGAGCGCGCACTCGGCGAGGGCGAGCTGGTAGTCCGTCCGCATCGGGTCGAGCAGGACGAGGATCGCATAGGTCCTGATGGCCGACTCGTGGTCGCCGGCCGTCAGCGCCCGCTCGGCGACCCTCTGGAGGATGGGAAGGTCCTCCGTATCGAGGCCGATGCTCTCCCGGAAGGCGCCGTTCGAGAGGCTGGTGATGAGGTCCGTTCCGTCTCGATCGTTCACTTCTTCGCTCTGGGTCATGGCCGGAAGATCAGCGTTTCGGCGCCGGCAGCGGCGGTGTCTGCGGCGGCGCGCGGGTTGGCGAGGGGGATCGTCTGGCTTCCGCCGGACAGGGTCGGCGTGTGGATCTCCACGAGGTCGAGGACATCCTCGATGGCGAGCTTCAGCCGCTCGCCGGCGACGAGGGAGTCCTCTTCGAGGCTCGCCCTGGCGGACGCCCTCACCGCTCGCGAGCCGTCGGCGGCGGGCGGGCCGTCGAAGACGATGGCGGCGGCGTTCGAGCGCATGAGCGCGAGCGAGGCCTTGAGGAGCGTGCGCCCCTTCTCGGCCCGCAGGGGATCGGTGCCCGGCAGGTGGCCCACCGGCGCGCTCACGATCGCGGCCCGCCCGTTCGGCGCGAGAGCGATCGTCACCTGCGTGTCGCCGGCGAGGAGGACGTGGGTCTCGTCCACCTCGCCGCGGAGCGGTGCCGGCAGGTCGAGCACCGCATAGAGCGCGTCGATGGCGCGGACGAAGCGGGTGTCGGCCACGGCGCCCTCCTCACGCCTTGTTCGCGATGGAGGCGCGCTCGACCTCGGCGTCCTGCATCTGCTTGATGAACTGGATCGCCTGCTGGATCGCCTGGTGCATGTCCTCGGCGAACTTCTTCTGGATGTCCTGCTCCTGCTGGGTGTCCTGTGCGAGCGCCTGCTGCTGCTGGCCCTTCGCCTGGAGGGTCGTCGCGTCCGCCTCCATGAACTTCGAGCTGCTGCCGATGGCATCGGAAAGACCCTTGAAGCCCATGCCGAACGCGCCGATGAGCTGCACCTGGCTGTTGACGTAGTCCGTATGCTTGCCGATGGCGGCCGCCTTGGCGGAGAGCTCCTCGGTCGCATCCTTGGCGTTGATGTCGATGTCGGTCTTCTTCGTCCCGTCGGTGGGCGCCGTCCTGTTCTGGCCGACGGTCACGTCGGTCGTGCGCTGGTCGGTCGAGGGTGTCGCCTTCTGCCAGGTCGGCGACTGCTGCTGCGGCCCGGAGGGCGCGTTCGTCGTCGACGTCGTCGTCCCGGTCTGGGTGGTGGTCACCTCGGGCTTCGTCATCGGGGGCGGCGTCTGCGAGTTGCTCGGGCCGACGGTCTGCGGCTTCGGCGTCGGCGTCGGCGTCTCGGGCTTCATCGCCTGGTTGGCGTTCTGCTTCAGGATGTCGGCCTTCTTGCCGAAGCCGCCCTTCACGACGGTGCCGAGGCTGAGAGCGCCCTGGACGATGGAGATCGTGGCGGAGACGAGACCCATGACGAGGGCGGTGGTCGCCGCCGCCCGCTGCTTGTCGGCCGCCTCGAAGGTCTTGTCGGCGGCGTTGAGGAGCTGGCCCTTGGCCTCGTTGCGGGCGGCTGAGCGGGCATCCACAGCGCTCTGGCGCTGCTGCCCGGCGAGCTCGACGAGGGCGGCGAACAGGAGATCCTTGCTGCTCGCCCCCTTCAGGAAGCCGTCGAGCGTTGCGAGCGCCGCCTCGAAGCGCTGGAGGGACTCGGCCGAGCTGGCGCCACGCCGCTCACTCGTCCCGTAGAGCACCTCGTCGGTCGGGATATCCGAAAACGTGACGTTCCTGTCGTTCCCCGACCCCTCGACCTTCTTCACGTCCTTGACGCTGTCGACGTTGCCCTTGTCGTAAAGGGGATTGAGGAAGGTGTTGACGGTGGTTCCGCCGGAATTGTTGACGCCGCCCATGGCTGTGCCCTGCCTTCTGGTTCGTTGGTGTCGCTGTCAGCCCGCGAAGCGGACCTGGGACATGGAATCGCCCCGGTCCTTCAGGCCGCCCGCGGCCGCTTCGAGCATGGCGTTGGCGGTGTCCTGCGCGGCCATCAGGTTGGCGAGCGCCTGGTCGACGAGATCCTGGTAGGTCTGGATGAAGGCCTCGTAGATGTCCGCCTCGCCCTTCTTGTCGGAGGCCGCCGCGTAGGCGTCCTGCGCTTCCTTGGTGAGGCTCGCCTGCGCGATGCCGGTGGCGCCCGTCCCGACCGTGTTCACGCCGCTCGCCACCTGCGTGGTTTTCTGCACGGTCGTGAGCGTGGTGCGCGCGGTCTCGCTCATGGCCTTGTTGCCGACCGTGAGGGCCTCGTCGCTCACGTTGGCGGCGACGTTGCCCGCCTTCTTGGCGACGGTGGTCAGCGCCTGCTTCAGGCTCTCCTGGGCAACCTGAGTCGCGAGCTGGCCCGCCTTCTCGGCGACCTTGCCGGCGATCTTCGGGATCGCGGACTTGAGGCCGACGCCGAGCGTCGCGACCGCGAGCGCGATGGACACGCCGAGCATCACGTAGCCGTAGACCTCCTCGACCTTCTGGATCGTCGCGGGATCGGCGCCGGTCGCCTTCATGGCGGCGCCGAGCATCGTGTGGCCGGTCGCGTGCTTGCTGATGTCGTCGGCGAGCGAGACGATGGCCACCAAGGCAGCGGCGACGAGGAGCCCGGCGAGCGGGGCACCGACGCCGGTCGCGAGCGCGACGCCCGCGAAGGCGATGGCGAGCGCCGCGCCGATCGCCTTGAAGATCGTCGAGAAGATCGAGGCGATCTTGTTCTTCCCCTCGGCGGCGACCGCCTCCTTGATCTTCTCGGTCTGCTCGGCGAGCTTGTCGGACTTGTCGCGCTGGGAGGTACGGATCAGCTCCTGGTTCGACTTGACCGACTCGAGCTCGGTGTCGGAGCGCGTGTCCTTCAGCTTCGCCGACACCTCGGCGAGGACGAGATCCATGTCCGCCTGGCGGATCGGGCCGAGGGTCGCCGAGGCGAAGATCATGGAGAAGGACGACATCGCGGGGCCGCCGAGCGGATTGTCCGCGGTCGGGACGTGTATCACCGGAACGTCGGAGACACCCTTGCCGGCCCGCGTCTCGCTCGTCTCGGTCGTCGTCTGGACCGTCTGGTGATAGGTCGTGACCCGCTGGTCGGTGTTCGTCGTCATCGAGCCGGACATGGTCGCCACTCCTCGCTTGTCTCTGTGATCAGCCCGCGAAACGGACCTGCATCATGGAATCGCCGCGGTCCTTCAGCCCGCCCGCGGCAGCGTCGAGCATCGCGTTCGTCAGGTCGTGCGCGCCCATCAGCTGGGCGAGCGCCTGGTCGATCAGCGACTCGTAGGTCTCAATGAAGGCGTCGAACTGCGTCGCCTCCGCGTTCTTGTCGGCGGCCTCGGCCTGCGCGGTGGCGGCCTTGTGGTCGACGACGCTCTTGACGCCGCCGGTCACGCCGGACGCGATCTGCTGGGCGCCGCTCATGGCCGCGACGCCGACCGCCGCGACACTGAGGAGGGTCACCGCCGTCGAGCCCGCGGTGACAGCGTTGCCAGCGCCCGGGATGAAGCTCGTCGCGACGGAGACCACCGCCGTGCTGACGGCGGCGAGGGCGAGCGTCGCCTGGATCCCGACGAGGGTCCACCGCTGGACCTCCTCCGCCTTCTTGATCTGGTCCTCGCTGGCGCCGCCGGCCTTCATGGCGTGGCCGAGCATGGTGTTGCCCGTGTGCTTCTGGACCTGGCCGTCGACGAACTGGAAGGCCGAGACCGCCGTCATGCCCCACATGGTCGCCGCGGTGGCGGCCTTTACGGGGTTCAGCGTGACGATGGCGGTCGCCGTCGTGGTGACGGCGCCGATGAAGGCGATGACGACGCCGGCGGCCCCGAGCACGTCGGCGACCTTGCCGAGGATGCCGCCCACCTTGCGCGCCTCCTCCGCCTCCTTGAGCTTCTGCTCCATCTCGAGGATCTTGCCCGTCCGCTCCTGGGTCGCGGTGCGGATCTTCTCCTGGTTGGCCTGGGTCGACTCGAGCTCTGTCTCCTCGCGGGTCGTCTTCAGCTTGGTGGACACCTCCGCCAGGACGAGCTCGAGCTGGGGCGGCCGCGTCGGCTGAAGGCCCTGCCCCGCAAACACCGTCACGAAGGCGACACCGAAGGGCGCCTGACCGTCGGGAGCCCTGTCGATGGTCGAGATGCCGCCGGTCGCCCCCACGGAGCCAGCGCCGACCTGGCGCTCGACCTCGCCAGTCGTCCGCGGCTGGTTCGTCGCCGGGCCGATGCCCGGAGTGCTGCCGATCGCGCTGCTCACGCCCTGTCTCCTCGTCCGTCCATCGCCGCCGCGCTCAGAAGGTCCCGTCGAGCTCTGCCATCATCCGGCGCGCGTACTCGCCCGCCTCGGGTCGTCCGTTGCCGCGCTCAGCCTCGAGCGCCGCGATCTCGAAGGAGCCGTGCGCGTTCTCCATCTCGCCGACGCCGCGCAGGCACTCGCCGAGGCGCAGGTAACCCTCCGGGTTCGTGGCATCCATCGCGATGAAGATGACGTAGAGCTGCGCCGCGAGGTCGAGCTTGCCTTCCAGCTGGTAGGTGGCGGCGAGGGCGTACATGAACTTGCCCTCGTGCGGGTCGAGCTGGCACAGCGTCAGCATCACGGCCCGCGCGCGCTCGATGTCCCCGTTGTGGAGGAGGTCGAAGCCCTGCGCGTACATGGCCTCGAGGTGATGCCGCTCGAGGCCGAGGCCGGCCGCGGGCGTCGCGCCCTGCCTGACCGCGTTCCACACGCGGCTGTGCTCCATCCCCCCTTCCCTGACCGCGATCTCCGTGAAGATGTCGGCGTATTCGCTGACCTTCTCCGGATCGAGCTTCAGAAGCGGGTGATTGTCGAGGACGGACATCGAAAACCTCTTTGCCGGCGATGCGATCTTGTCTGTCTTGAGGGACACTGCCACCGGAGCGGCAGCGGCGATGTATCGTTGAACACTGTATCGCCGGACACACCCGGCACACGTGCGGGCGGGCTCAGCCCTCGAACGCGGCGAGAAGATGCCGGAAGCCGCGGTCGATGTCGGAGAGCTCGAAGCGCTCCTCGTCGAACGCGATGGCGAAGACCGCCGCCCCGGTGCGCGTCATGCCGGCGCTCACCACGAGGTCGAGAACCGGCTCGTAGCCGGCGCGGGAGAGAATGTCCTGCGGCGCGCGCTGCGACGGGCGGGTGAGGCTCATCACGACGCGCTCCCCGTCGTCCGCGGGCGTGAAGGTGAGGCGGCCGGAGCGCTCGAACACGAAGCTGACGCTGCCGTCCCTCTGCGGGCTGGCGACGAGCCCCATGCCCTCGGCGAACCGGTCGATGGTGGGACGCATCTGCGGCGGAATGGTCGACATGGCCTCAGCCTCCCTGCGAGGCTTCCGCCTCGAAATGCGCCTCCTCGGCGGCGACGAGACGGCTCGACAGGTCGAGGAGCGCCTTCGCCTGGCTCTCCCGCGCCGGGTTGGACGGCATCGCCGCGTCAGGCATGCGGGCGTGGACGTCCCTCAGGACGTTGACCGCCGAGACGGCCACGCCCGGATCCTCGCCCCGGATGCCCGAGACGAGCCTCTCGGCGTCGCGGATCGATGCGGACGGCGACGCGCCGAAATGGAGGAGACGGCTGGTGAGCGCCTGCCCGTCGGGCATTCCCGGTGCGCCGCCGAGCTCGGGGTGCATGCGCGTCAGCGTCGTGACGGCGCCCTTCGCCTGGTCGAACACGGTCGACATCTGCTTCAGCTTCTGGAGCTCGCCCACGACGCCCTGCATGAGCTGCCGCGTCTCGCCGATCATGGTCGGCGAATCGGAGGAGATCGTCGCGAGCTCGTGGGCGGCGACCTTGAGGAAGGCGTCGACGCTCCGCTCGAAGTTCGACGCCGCGTTGAAGGTCGCCAGGTGGTCGAAGATCTGGCCGAGATGCTGCTGCTCGCGCACCACCGCGCGGTAGGCGTCGCGCACCGCGGCGGGATCGGCGCCGAGATCCTCGGCAAGATCGTGCGCGGTGCGCGCCACGGCGAAGCCCGACGTCACCTCCCGGAAGCGCTCGGCCTCCCGGAAGGTGCCGCGCGCCTCGTCGAGGAGGGCGATGAAGCCCTCGCCCGCCCCCGCCTCCACCGCGCCCTTGCGGATCGCCTCGAGCGCCGCGAACTGGTGCGACGGGTCGGGGTCGTAGGACTTCAGCGCCTCGAGGATGTCCTCCTTCGTGGGCCGCGAGCCGTCCTTCTCCATCCGCTCCCGGAACGCCTCGAGGGTCTGCCGGAAGTCCCTCAGCTTCTGGTCGTGCGGCTGGTCGGGCAGCTTCTCCTTGAAGTCGACGATGCGGCCGAGCGCCTCGGCACCCGTGCCGGCGCCCTTCCTGACCTTCGTCTCCTCGAGCCTGGGCTTGCGGCGGTGGGCGAAGGCGGCGCCGATCTCCTCCATGGCGTCCGTGATGTCGGACTGGTCGACCCCGCCGACGACGGCTTCCCGCGTCTGCTGGCTCTGGCCGATCATCCGGTTGCCGACCTCGCCCACGGCGTTGTGGGTCGCGACCTGCGTGCGCACCATCTCGGCCGGTGCGCGCGTTCCGATGTCCGACATGGCTCCCTCGCCCTCGCCCTCGCCCGAAGAGGCGCCGCACGTCCCGGCCGGGAGGTGCGATCCGCCGCACCCCCAATCTAGGCGGTGCGGCGCTGCCGTGGCGTGCCGAACAGCACCATGACGCGGTCAGTGCTTGATGATGCCCATCTCGCGGGCGTGGGTGAACGAGCGGAGCTGGCGCGTGATGAGCTCGAGCTGGTGGGACCGGCGCACCACGCGGGGCGTGATGAGGACGAGGAGCTCGCTCCGCCCCATGACGTTCTCCCTCTGGCGGAACGCCGCGCCGAGGACCGGGATGCGCCTCAGCACCGGGACGCCCGTCTCGGTGGCGTTCTCCCGGTCGACGATGAGGCCGCCGAGGAGCGCCGTGCGGCCGGACTGGATGGTGACCGCCGAGGTGATGTTGCGCTGGGCGATGATCGGGTTCGTCACCTCCTCGCCGCCGACGGCCACCTCGCGCGGCGTCGAGACCTCCTGCTCGATCTGGAGGAGGACCGAGTTGTCCGGCCGGATCGCGGGCGTGACCTCGAGGATGACGCCTGTGTCGCGCGTCTCGATCTCCTGGGTCACCGTCACGGTGCCGCCTGAGGAGGAGGACTGCGAGGCCGTGACGAAGGGGATCTGGTCGCCGACGGAGAGCCGCGCCGTCGCGCCGTCCACCACCGTCACGTAGGGCGAGGACAGGACCTTGACGTCCGTGACCGACTGGAGCGCCGTCACGACGACGTCGAGGGAGAGGTTGCCGATGCCGCTGTTAATGAGGCCGACGAGGCCGGCGCCCTCCGGCCGCGACGCGCCCGGCGCGGAGGACGAGCGCAGGAAGAGCCCGCTCGTCTCGAGGAACCACTGCACGCCGTAGGCGAGGTCGTCGTTGAGCTCCACCTCGAGGATGTTCGCCTCGATGACCACCTGGCCGATGGGCACGTCGAGCGCCCGCACAACCTCCCGCACCTTCTCGAAGACCTCGAAGGTGGAGCGCACGAGGAGCGCGTTGTTGCGCGGGTCGGCGACGATGGACACCGCCTCGTTCGGGATGCGCACCTGCGCCTCCTCGGCCTCGACCCGCGGCGCCTGCCGCTCGACATCGGGATCGGCCTCCGGCTCCTCGAGCACCGAGCCGGGCCGGTCGCCCGTGCGCGCGTCGACGCCCGCCCGCGCCTGATCGACGGCGGACTGGACGATGTTGGAGCCGCGCGTCCCGGTCGTGACCTCGGTCTCGGCGACGGCGAGCTCGACGTTGCCGAAGACGCCGTTGAGCTGCTCGGCCACGTCGACGGCTGTCAGGTGGGTGAGCTGGAGGACGCGCAGGCTGGCGCGGTCGCGAAGGTCGATGTCGATCTCGCGGACGATCCGGCGCACGTCGTTGATCGCCGCCGCCGAGGGGCTCGCCACCATGATCGCCTGGCGCTCGGCGAGCGGCAGCACCGTGATGGGCGCCGCGCCGAGCTGCTCGAAGAGCTCCATCACCCGCACCGCCACCGCGTCCGGCGGGCTCTCGCGCAGCTGGAAGATGGCGACCCTCTGGTCCGCGACGCCCGTGTCCACCAGCGCGACGACGAGGCTCTCCACCGACTGGAAGTCCGTGGGGTTGCCCTTCAGGACGAGGGAGCCCGTGTCCTCGTAGGGCACCACCTGGGTGCCCTCCGGCAGGATCTGGTTCACGATGTCGGCCAGCGCGGCGACGTCGCCGCGCGGCACCCGGATGACCCGCGTCGCGCCGCCCTCCAGCGATCCCGCCGCGGCCGTCTGCGCCAGCACCTCGAGCTGCTCGAGCGTGCCGACCTGGTAGACGCCGTTGATGAGTCGGATGGCGTATCCGTTGCGCCCGAGGATGTCCTGCAGGACCTCGAGCACCTGGGAGGAGGGGATCGGCCGCTCGGTCCTCAGGGTGACGCGGCCCGCAAGGTCCGGGTCCGCCACGAAGTTGACCCTCAGGATGCCGCCGAGGATCTGCCGGACGACGTTCGAGAGCGGCTCGTTCTCGAAGTTGAGCGAGACCCTCGCCTGCGGGTTGAAGCCCGGCTCCTCGCCCTCGACGGCGTTGATGCCGATCGGTGCCGACCTGCGCTCGGCGCGGCTCACCGTGGTCTCGTAGTCGAGGCGGACAGGCATCACCCTGTCCCCCGGTCCGCGGTTGACGCCCCGCGCATTGATGAAGCCGGTCGGCTCGCCGCGGGAGACGGCACGGCTCTCGTCGAGACGCGGCTCGACCATGGTGTCGGCGACGACGCCGCGCTGGTTCCGAGGGGACAGGAAGCTCGCCAGACTGTTCTGGAGCGGCGACGTGGCCGAGGTCGCCGCCACCTTCGCCGGCCCGTCCTGGGCGCAGGACGCCAGCCCGAGCGAGAGGCCACAGGCGAGCGCCGCCAGATTCGGACGGCACCATGATCTGAGCTTGCCCATCCCTCGGCCTGACCTCCCGTCGCACCGTCGCGGGCGTGCCCGAAGACACCCCCTCTTGCACCTAAACGGGTAGCACGCCGTCCGTGAGCCGGTGAGACGATGCCGGGAGTTATCCCTATGAGTCGTGGAGCGATCAACGACCCCCCCCACATGTTCACACTTCTTCAACTATTTGATTTGCCGGCCATTCGGGCGCTGCACCCAGGGTCGCGGCAAATCTCTTCGCGGCTTGCTGTTGCCGATGAGCGACACCCGTCGCCGCAGTCGGGGCGAGGCTGTGCTCGATGTCACAGGGGGCACCGGTTCAACGTGATTTAACCGCCCGTCAGTTCCCGCGTGGCAAGCTCCGCAGGGGCCGGCGCCCGCACCGGACGAGGCCGCTGCCGCGCGGCGGGACGGTGCGACCGGTCATCCGGAACAGGGGACTTTCGAGCGGGATCGTTCACATGGCAGCAGCGGCCGACACGGTCCTCAAGATCCTCAACGGCGCGCAGAACGGCGTGGAGATCGTCCTCGAGGACGGCGAGTACTCCATCGGCAAGGGGCCCGAGGACGACCTGCAGTTCGTCGACCTCGCGCTCGAGGAAGGCCACGCGCTCCTGCGCCTCGCGGCAGGAAAGGTCGCGCTGAGGGCGGGCACCGGACCCGTCGCCACCTCGACGGGCCTCTTCGTGGCGCCTGGCGCAGAGGAATGGCACGAGATCGACCAGCTCGACATCGTGACCGTCGGCGCCACCCGCTTCGCCGTCGCAGGCGCGAACGCGAACTGGGGCCAGCTCGTCGCCGCCGCCGAGCCCGCCCTCGACGAACGCCCGGCGCCGCGCCAGCGCAAGACGGGCGGCGGCGACTTCGGCTTCAACATGCGCACGGCACGCCGCGTCGCCCTTCCCGCGGCCGCCCTCGTCGGGATCCTCTGGTTCGGCGCGTCCACACTCGCCTCGCGGGACCTGACCATCGGCCAGCTGGTGCAGGGGCGCGAGGTGTCCGACGCGGTCGCGGTGCGCGACGCCCTCGCCGGCTTCGACTTCCTCGGCGGCATCGACGTCGTCGAGGAGGTCGACGGCTCGGTGGAGATCCGCGGCTACGTGGAGAGCCTCGTCGAGCGGCGGGCGATCCGCAACGCCGTCACCGCGACGGGCGTCCCCGCCACGCTGCGCGTGTGGGTGCTCGACGCCATCCGCAGCGAGGTGGACGGCCTCATCGACGTGCGCGACATGCCGGTCGACTACGTCCTCGAGGACAACGGCGTCCTCACACTGACCGGCATCGTGCTCGATCCGGCCCGCGCGCGCGGCTTCCTGCGCCTCCTCGAGGAGCAGCTCATCGGCGTGCGCAGCATCGTCTCGCAGATCCGCACCGCCGAGACGATCCTCGCGGAGGTGACGGACCTTGCCGACCGCTCGGCCCTGCCGGGGGTCCTCTTCCGCCTCGACGGCCTCCTCGTCGAGGCGACCGGCGCCGTGGCCTCCAACAACATCGAGAACTGGATCGGCTTCCTCCAGGCCTACTCCAACCGCTTCGCCGACATCATCCCGCTGCGCGCCATCGTGAGCGTGGAGGGAACGCCCGAGGGGCGCGACCCCGTCCCCCTCCTCGTCGGCCGCGCGACCGGCGCCCAGAGCCGCGGCGGGCGGGAGCTGCCGCGCGAACTCCTCGACGACGCGGCGACGGACTTCGACACAGTCGTCGCGGCCGTGACGGGCGCGCCCCTGCCCGTCGTTGCCGCTCAGGAGGCGCCGCCGGCCGAGGAGACGCCCGCCGCGGAGACCCGGGAGGAGCCGGGCACGGCCGAGACCGCAGAGGGCGTTCCAGCCCCGGGAGCCACGCCGACCGACACGGCCGGGAGCGCGACCGCGACCGCCGGCGAGGAAGCCGAAGGGGACGCCGTTCCCGCCGACGCCGACGCCGACGCCGAGGCCGCGGTCGATGCGGGCGGGGCCGCGAGCGGGACCGGACCCGATCCTGCATCGCCGACGAGCGGCGTATCGCTCGCCGCCGACGGCGGGATCGAGCGCCTCGTCCTCGGCGAGGCCACCCCTCGGCAGGGGGCGGAGGCCGAAGGGCGCGCGGCACGCCTCGCCGCAGAGCTCCGCGACCTCGCCGCCGCGGTCGGCGACCGCTTCGAGCGCTTCCTGGATCTCTTCCCCGCGGGACCGCAGGAGGTCGCCGTCGTCGAGATCGTGACCGACCCCGAGGCGCGGCGGGACTTCCTCTCGCGGGCGGCCGAGACCGGGTCGGTCGACAGGGAGCGCTTCGACGCGGCCGCCGAGCGCATCAGGCCCCTCCTGCCACCCGCCGGGGAGGCGGAGGGCGACCCGGTCCTCGCGGAAGCCCTCAGGAGCGCATCCTCGGGCACGGCGTCCGCCCCCGGCACGGCGGCGCAGGCCACCACCGGCACGGCGGCCGCCATCGGCGCCACGGGAACGCGCGCGACCGCGATCCCCCGGCTCGGGATTCCGATCACGGAAGCCCGCCGCTGGCTGATGGAGGCGCTCACCGCCGCGGGCCTCTCCTTCGGCGAGGGGCTGAGGGCGCTCGACGGCAGCGACACCCTCGCCGCGGTCGAGCGCATCATCACCGACGACGACGCGCGCGACGCCTTCCTCGACCGCGCCGGCGTCACCGACCCTGCCCGCCGCGCAGCCTTCGCCCGCGCCGTCGATGAGGCCCGCGACGCGCTCGGCATCGCCGCGGACGAGACCGCCGTCGCCGAGGCCGGGACCACGCCGGCGCCGGCGGAGGACGAGGCGTTCGCGCCGGTCGTCATCTCGCCCGAGGCGCGCACGGCCTTCCTGCGCCTCACGGATGCCACGGCGGCGCTGATCGAGGCGTTCCGCGCGGAGGACCTCGTCGCCGTCGTCGGCGAGGACAACGCGGCCGTCCTCGCGGGCGCCATCGAGACCATCGCCCCGAGCGTCACCGAGGCCGCCGCCGAGCGCGCCTCGACCCCCAGCGAGAGCTTTCTCTTGCCCACCCGGCGGCGCGGCGCCGGCGCCTCGGCGTGCTGGCAGGGCGGGCGCATCGCCAGGGAGATGGTGCCGGTCGTCATCTTCTGGCTCGACCTCCTCAGCGTGTCGGAGGCGCTGCGCCTCAGCGATCTCACGGTGGAGAATCGCGGCATCCTCATCGAGGCGGCGCTGTCGCCGGAGCGCCTGTCGGATTGTCTCGAGCGGATCGGCACCGAAAGAGCACTGGCGCTCCTCGAGGACTCGCTCTACCTGCTGGAGGCGAGGGTGAACCCGGGCTTCGTCGCCTTCATCGTCCGCGGCGCCGCGACCGAGACGCTGAACATCGTCGGCGCCAGCCTCGCCGGAGACCGCTATGTCCAGCTCGCGAGCGGCATCAATCTCGAGGAGGGGGCCGCACCGACGCGCGCGACGCGGATCGCGAGCATCGGCGAGCTCGGCGTTCTCGTGCGCACCACCGACGGTTACAATGCGGCCGTGTACCCCCCTTCCCTCCCCTGGGTGTTGAGGTAGCGTGGACCCGACAAGCGACGCCGCCGAGAACTTCGCCTCGACCATCGGTCCGGCGACGACCGACCCGGTGCTGAAACCGCTGACCCGCTCCGACGCGCTCGCCTTCGCCGGTTTTGCCGAGGGTCAGGCGTGCGCGGAGCCCATCGGCCTGACGGAGCTCGAGAGCCTCTTCATGCGCGCCGTCGACAGCGCCCATTGGGAGGAGAGCGTCACGGATGCCGGGCGCGTCTCGGGCTTCGTGCGCGACCGCCTGCCACTCGACACCGACGCCCTGTTCCGCGCGTTCCTCGACGACGCCGGATCGGGCGAGACACTCTCACCGGCCACACTCTATGACGCCGGGCTCGCGGCGTTCGAGCAGGGTGCCGCCGAGCCCTGCCTCGCGGCGTTCGCGGCCGTGGAGGCCGGCGGCGGCCCCCTCGCGGAGGGCGGCGCCTTCGCCCTCGCCCTCCTCGCGATGACCCTCGGGAACCCCCTCGTGACAGTCGAGATCGCGTCCGGCCTCATCGCCCGCGAGCGCGCCCACCCGCGACTCTACCTCCTGTCGGGCCAGGCGAACGTCGCGCTCGGCAGCGTCGACGAGGCGAAGGCCGACTTTGCGCGCGCCGCCCGCCTCGGCCGCCGGCAGAAGGTGTTCCACGCCGAGCAGCACGCTGCACAGCGCGCCCTCATCGGCCTGCAGTTCGGCGTCATGCCGAAGGACATGCGCCATACCGGTCCGGCCGGCTGAGGCGGTCCGGAGGCTGGCGCGGGCGATGACCATGCAGACGGTGCGCGACGCTTTGCAGATGATCGCCGCGAAGGCGCGCCTTCCGTCGCTGGAGCTCGATTCGGCGGGGGTCGTGGAGCTGCGCGTCGAGGACACGCTCTCACTCTACATCACCCGCATCAGCGACTGGGAGATGGAGCTCGGCGTGGCGCTGAGGGACGGCGGCTCGGCCCTGTCGGACGACGAGCTCTCGGCCATGCTCGCCCTCGTGCCCTCGCTCCTGCCCTCGCGCCTCGCGCTCGACGCCGACGGCAGGCCGCTCCTGTGCCGCCGCATCGACGTGCGCCTCGTCGACGACGCCCTTCTCGAGGCCCACGTCCTCGCGGTCCTGCGCCAGGCGGTCGCCCTCTCGGAGCCTGACGCATTCCACGCGACCGCGGCCTCGCCGTCCGCGCCGGCCGCCCGGCTCGACAAGCTGACCTTCAGGCCCTGAGCGCCGCCATGCGGAGCCGCCCCCTCAGAAGGCGGGGACGGTCTGCCGACGGCGCTGGAACAGGAGCACCACCGCGAGAAGCGCGAGCGCTGGGACGTAGAACACTTCCTTCGGCATCCGCTCGGCATCCACCTGAACGCTCTCGAGCACGACCGGCTCGTCGGCGTAGAAGTCGAAGTCCTGCGCGAGGTAGAAGAAGGGCGTACCGGGGAAGGGCTCGTCAACGGTCACCCTGTCGCCGTCGGCGAAGAAGGGCAGCCCCGTCGCCTCCAGCTTCTCCTCCCCCGTCTCCCCCTCGCCGAGCCGCACGACGACGAACATCGTGTCGCGCGCGTCGGGATCGTTGAAGTCCGTCCCCTCGAGGCGGAGCCGCAGCGTCGATCCCGCCGGCTGCTCCTCCGCGACGGCGTAGATGTCGCTGCCGAGGTCGACGTAGGGCGGTGAGACGAGGTCGAGGAAGGCACCTGGCCGCAGCAGCATGATGGCGACGAGAAGGAGCGCCGCCACCTCCACGACGTTCGCCCGGGTGAGGAGATAGCGCTGCGTGGCCGCCGCGAAGACGAGCATCGCGATGGTGGCCACCACGAACGCCTTCACGCCGGTGAGGACATCCACGAACTGCGCGGTGGGAACGCCGTCCACGATCACGACCTCCATCAGGAGGAGCTCGGTGTTGAAGATGAAGATGAAGGGAAGGAGCGCGGTGCGGATGTCGTAGGCGAAGCCCTGGAAGCCCGTCCTGATGGGGTCGCCGCCGGAGATGCCCGCCGCCGCGTAGGCGGCAAGGCCCACGGGCGGCGTGTCGTCCGCGAGGATGCCGAAGTAGAAGACGAAGAGGTGGGCGGCGACGAGCGGGATGATGAGCCCCTGGCTCGCGCCGAGCGACACGATGACCGGCGCCATCAGCGACGAGACGACGATGTAGTTCGCCGTCGTCGGCAGGCCCATGCCGAGGATGAGGCTCATCACCGCGACGAGGATGAGCATGAGGAGGAGCGATCCGCCGGCGAGCGCCTCGATGAACGCCGACACCACCTGGTGCGCGCCCGTGAGCGAGATGGTGCCGACGATGATGCCCGCGGCCGCCGTCGCGACGGCGATCGGGATCATGTTGCGCGCGCCCGAGATCATGCCGCGCGCGAACTCGTCCCACCCGCGATGGAACGAGCCGCCGAGACCGCGCCCGCCGCGCATCAGCGACTTCAGCGGGTGCTGCGTCAGCGCGATGAAGATCATCGCCGAGGCCGCCCAGAATGCCGAGAGCTGCGGCGACAGGCGCACCACCATGACGCAGTAGAGAAGGACGACGATGGGCAGGATGAAGTGGAGACCCGTGTAGAGGACGTCCTTCACCCGCGGCAGCTCCTCGATCGGGGCGTTGGGATCGTCCACCACGAGATCGGGCCGTGCTGCGGCGACGGCGAGGCTGACGAGGTAGGCCAGGACGAAGACGCCGATCCCGGTCCAGAGCGTCGCGCCGGGGAAGGCGGCGCCGACCCAGCCGAGCCCATGGTGGACCGCGAGCCCGAGCGCGGCGAGCCCGCCGAAGCCGAGGAGGAAGCCACCGAGCCGGCGCGCCAGCGACGCCGTCCGGTGGTTGCGCGGCAGCCCCTGGAGGCCGAGCTTCAGCGCCTCGAGATGCACGATGTAGAGGAGCGCGATGTAGGAGACGAGCGCCGGCAGGACCGCGTGGACGATGAGGTCGGTGTACGGCGTGCCGGTGAACTCCGCGATCAGGAAGGCCGCGGCGCCCATGACCGGCGGAGTGAGCTGGCCGTTGGTGGACGAGGCGACCTCGACGGCGCCGGCCTTCTCCCGCGAGAAGCCGGTGCGGCGCATGAGCGGGATCGTGAAGGTTCCCGTCGTCACGGTGTTCGCGATCGACGAGCCCGAGTAGATGCCCGACAGCGCCGACGCGACGACGGAGGCCTTCGCCGGCCCGCCGCGCAGGTGGCCGAGGAGGGCGAAGGCGATCTTGATGAAGTAGTTGCCCGCCCCCGCCTTCTCGAGGATCGCGCCGAACAGCACGAAGAGGAAGATGAGCGAGGCCGACACGCCGAGGGCGACGCCGAACACGCCCTCCTGCTGCATCCAGAAGTGCCACATGGCCTTGCCGTAGGAGGCGCCGGCCCACTGGATCTCGTCGGGGAAGAAGTCCGACGCGCCGAAGAAGACGTAGCCGAGGAAGACGCCGACCACCACGAGGAGCGGCAGGCCGAGCGCGCGATAGACCGAGACGCCGACGAAGAGGAGGCCGAGGGTGGACACGACGAGGTCCGTCGTGGTCGGCAGCCCCGGCCGGCGGGCGATCTCGCCGGCGAAGAAGACGAGGTAGAGGCAGCTCGCCGCGCCGCCGATGGCGAGGATCCAGTCGTACCACGGGATCCGGTCGCGCGGGCCGCGGGCGAAGAGGGGAAAGGCCATCGCCACGAGGAGGAGGGCGAAGGCGAGGTGGATCGCCCGCACCTCCGTGTTGTTGAAGACGACGCGCAGACCCGTCTCGGCCTGGATGATGAAGGGGAGCGGCGAGGCGACGTAGACCTGGAAGAGGGACCACACGAAGGCGATCCCCGGCACCATCATCTTCTGCCAGCCGACGGGGCTCCGCGCGCCGGTGTCGACGGAGGCCACGAGGTCGTCGGCCGCGGTGGCGGCCCCGGGGGCGTGAACGTCCGTCGACTGTGTCGGCATGGGGTCTCCCGTCGCTTCACCGGCTCCGCAGGGAGCCCTTCGCTTCACCGGCTCCGCAGGGAGCCCTTCGCTTCAGACGCCCGCGGCAGGAACTGGCAACCGTCCTTCCCTGTCGGCCGCGCCGGCTCCGGGCTAGCGTTCCACGTCTCGTCTGCGCGGAAAAGCATTTTCTGCGCCACCGGGGGACGACCATGACGACTTTCGAAGACAGCGATGCCCTCGCGCTCCTCGACTTCTGGCTCGGCGCCGGCCCGGCGCGCTGGTTCGCGCGCTCCGACGCCTTCGACGCGGCGTGCGCGCGCTTTGTCCCCCTCTGGGAGCGGGCACGGGACGGCGCCCTCGCCCACTGGTCGCGCACGGCCTCCGGCAGCCTCGCGCTCCTCGTCCTCCTCGACCAGATCCCGCGCAACGTCTTCCGCGGCACGAGGCGCCAGTTCGAGACCGATCCTGCGGCACTCGCCGAGGCCGACAGGGCCGTCGAGGCCGGCCACGACAGGGCCTACCCCATGCCGATCAGGAATTTCTTCTACCTCCCCTACCAGCATGCCGAGGACATGGCCGCGCAGGACCGCGGGCTCGACCTCTACCGGAGGGCGGGCGACCAGGAAGCCTACTACTGGGCGCTCGTCCACGCCGACGCGATCCGCCGCTTCGGTCGCTTCCCCCACCGCAACGCGCTGCTCGGCCGCGAGACGACCGAGGCGGAAGGGGCGTACCTTGCGAGCGGCGGCTTCGGGGCTTGAGGAAACCATGTCCGTCTGGTTCCGCTCGCAGGCGATCGCGGTGCCGGTGGCGGGAGAACTCCTGCCCGAGGCGGCGCATCGGCTGACCGGCGGGCGCGCCGTCTTCCACGGCCGCACGCCGGCCCGGGTGCTCGCGGGCGCCGACCCGCGTACGTTCGCCTTCCTCCACGCGGGGATGCTGTGGATCTGCGGCGGCTCGGTGTTCCGGCAGGCTGTGGAGGACTGGCCGGAGGGAGCGCCTTCGGGCGTCGCCTTCGAGGTGGCGGAGGTGTCGCGGCTCTACGGCTTCGTGGTCTGGCGGGACGGGCGGAGGGTGCGGCTGCGCACGGGGAGCGTGCCCTCGGCGCCCGGCTCCACGGGCCTCCTCGCCGACGAGGGCGATCCGCTGCCCGCCGAGGCCGACGGCGTCGCGCACCATGTGGCGGAGTTCCCCGACGAGGCGGACGGGGCGCGGGCGATGGCTGAGTGGCTGAAGCCGGACAGGCCGACTTCCGACGCCGACCTTTGGGATCCCCTGAAGGCGCCGCGCCACTTCGATCTCGGGACTGCGGTGGTGTTTGCCGTGGTGGCGGCGGAGACGGGCTTCGCCCCGCCGGCCTGGGACGGGCCTGGCGTCGAGGCGGACGTCTACCGCCTCGTCGGCGCGCGCTGGCCGGGCTGAGGAGGCCCCGCCGCCGGGGCGGGTCCGGTGCCGGCCGTCAGACTGGCCACGGCTCCCGGCGATAGGCTGAATCCCAGAAGATCCACTCGAGCCGTGTCGACGTCGTGTAGACCTCGTGCATCGCCGTCACCGTCCGCGCCGATGCGCCCTCGGCAGCCTCGTCGACGGCCGCGATCATCCGCCTCACGGCGTCGTGGAAATCCTCGCCGGCGTAGGTGTCGATCCAGTTCTGATACCGGTTGTTCGGCGCGGCGCGGGCGTAGATGTCCTTGCCGACCTCGGCGTAGATCCAGAAGCAGGGCAGGAGCGCTGCGAGATTCACCTCGTAGGGCTCGGCCCAGGCGGTGGCCGTCAGGAAGGCGATGTAGTGGTGGGCCCCCGGCGAGAGGGGTGTGGAGGCGAACGTCTCCTCGGTGATGCCGAACTCCTCCATGAAGCTGCCGTGGAGCGCGCGCTCGACCACCACCGCACCCTTGGCCGCGTCGCAGAACTGGACCATGCGGTCCGGGTCCTTCGCCTTCGCGGCGGCGATGGAGAGGGCACGGCCGAACGCCATGAGGTAGTGCGCGTCCTGCACGATGTAGTGCTCGAAGCGCTCGCGCGAGAGCGTGCCGGCGGCGAGCTCCTCGTTGAAGGGCATCGTGCGGATGGTTTCCCAAGCGGCGGCGTTCCGGGTCCAGGCGTCGGCGGTGAATGTCATCGGCTCCCCTCGCGTGTCTCTGCCCCCATCAAGACAAAAAGGCGCCGCTTCACAAGCGGCGCCCCTGTCGCGCGGGAGGCGGCGCAGATCTGCGCCGCCAGGCCGGATCACATCCAGCCGCGCTCCTCGTAGTAGCGCTTGGCACCTTCGTGCAGCGGGACCGAGAGGCTGTCGGTGATCATGGCCTCCTCTTCGAGCTCGGCGAACGCGGGGTGGAGCTGCTTGAACTGGTCGAAGTTGTCGAACACGGCCTTCACCACCTCGTAGACCACCTCGTCCGAAACCTCTGCGGAGGTGACGAACGTGGCGCCGACGCCGAAGGTGGTCGTGTCGTCGGGGTTGCCCTTGTACATGCCGCCCGGGATGGTCGCGACACGATAGTAGGGACGCTCGTCCACGAGCTTGTCGATGGGCTCGCCGGTGACGTCGACGAGCTCGACGTCACAGGAGTTGACCGCCTCCTGGATCGCCGCGGCCGGGTGGCCGACGGTGTAGATCATGGCGTCGATGTTGTCGTCGCAGAGCGCCTGCGCCATTTCCGACCCCTTGAGGTCGGTGGCGAGGGCGAAATCGTCCATGGTGATGCCGAAGGCCTCCATGACGACTTCCATGGTCGCGCGCTGTCCGGAGCCGGGGTTGCCGACGTTCACGCGCTTGCCCTTGAGGTCCTCGAAGGACTCGATCCCGCTGTCGGCACGGGCGAGCAGGGTGAACGGCTCGGGATGGACGGAGAAGACGGCCCTGAGGTCCTCGAACGCGCCGGCCTCCTCGAACTGCGAGCTGCCGCGGTAGGCGTGATACTGCCAGTCGGACTGGGCGATGCCGAAGTCGAGCTCGCCGGCGCGGACGGTGTTGATGTTGTAGACGGAGCCGCCGGTGGATTCCGCCGAGCAGCGAATACCGTGGTCGCGGCGGCCGCGGTTCACGAGACGGCAGATGGCGCCGCCGGTCGGGTAATAGACGCCGGTGACGCCACCAGTTCCGATGTTGATGAACTGCTGATCCTGTGCCGATGCGCCGGTGGCGGCAAGCGCCGCACCGACGATGAGCGCGGTCATCGTCTTGTTCATGGTCTCTCCCTTTTGTTCAAAGGCTCCGATGGAGGACGGTCGCGAACGCGCAACCCGTGGCTCGCCCGAACGCTGCGCGGCCACGCCGGACACCATGGTGCGCAAGCAACACTTAACGACGATTTTTGTCAACGTCGGCCGCTTCGCCCGGCCGCGTCGATCGGAACGCATTGCCGCACGATCCGTTAACTGCGGCAGGACGGGAGTCCTCACTCCCGGACACGTTCTAGGATCAAGGAGCGACATCATGAACCGCAACTGGTTGTGCGGGACGGCGATGGCGGCTGTCCTCGTTGCGACGCCGACGCTCGCCCAGCAGACGCAGCAACAGGGCGAGCAGCAGGCCGGGCAGAGCGACAGCTACTGCGTCATCAACGATCTGAGCGACGCGGAGGTGATGAACGAGCGCCTGCGCGAGCTCGACACCGACGGTGACGGTCGCATCACCCTCGTCGAGTACGAGGAATGCCTCGAGCGCGAGGGCTTCTCGGCTGCCGACCGAGAGCAGGCGCTGGCAGGTTTCGAGCGCATCGACCGGAACCGCGACGAGACGCTCGTGCTCGCCGAAATCGAGGCCGAGATGCAGCGCGCCACCGCCGGCGGGCAGCGGACTGAGATGGACACCGAGGCCGACGCGGCCGAGGTCGAGGTCGAGCAGGCCGAGGCCGACGTGGCCGTGCGCCAGCCGTCCCCCGAGGTCGTCGTCGAGGAGGGCGAGACCGAGGTCGAGGTCGAGCAGGAGGAGCCCGAGGTCGCCGTCGAGCAGCGCCGGCCCGAGGTCGAGGTCGAGCAGCCCGAGCCGCAGGTTCAGGTGGAGCAGCCGGAGCCCGAGGTGGCGGTCGAGCAGGACCAGCCCGAAGTCGAGATCCAGCAGCCCGAGCCGCAGGTCGCCATCGACGCTCCCGAGCCCGAGGTCGAGGTGCGCCAGGCGCGGCCCGACGTCGAGGTCCAGCAGGTCGAGCCGCAGGTTGACGTGCGCCAGCCCGAGCCGCAGGTCGAGGTCGAGCAGGCCGAGGCCGATGTCGAGCTGCAGACCGAGGAGCCCGAGGTCGTCATCGAGCAGGCCGATCCCGAGGTCGTCATCGAGCGCGTCACCGACGCCGACACCGAGCGTACCACGGAAGAGGCCCGTGGCGAGGACGAGGACGAGCGCCGTGAGGCGGAGGCCGCTGCCGAGGAGCTCGCCGACCGGCAGGAGGAGCGCACCGAGCAGGAGGTCGCCGTGACGACCCGCGAGACCGGCGCCGAAGGCATGGCCGACGCCGACATGCGCGGCGTGCCGTTCGCCGACCTCGAGGGTGCGGACGCCTACAACAGGGCCGGCGCCGAGATGGGCGACATCTCGGAGGTCGTGATGGAGGTCGACAGCGGCGACCTCTACGTCGTCGTGTCCGCCGGCGGCTTCCTCGGCCTCGGCGACACCGAGATCGTCTTCCCCTACGAGGACGTGGCGGTGATCGAGGGACGCGTCGTCATCGACACCACACTGACCGAAGACAACATCACCGATCGCGAGGACTACAACGAGACCCGGTTCACCTCGGTGCCCGAGGACCGTGTCATCCGCTGATCGGTGCGCACACCATGACCGACAGGGGAAAGCCGGGGCGTGCAGCGCTCCGGCTTTTCCATGGGAGGTTCGATGCCTCGAGCAGCGCGGCGCCGTGCGGGCGCCTCGCCGCCCCATCCGAGAAAAACCAGCCGAGGGAGTTCCTCAATGACGCTCTTCACACGCACCGCCATCGTCGCCCTTCTCGCTGCCACTCCGGCGCTCGCGCAGCAGCAGGAGACGACAGCCGCCACCGACGAGGCGGAGCCGACCCGCGTGATCGTCCGCCAGCCGGCGGCCACGGTCACCGTGACCGAGCCGGCCGCGACGGTGACCGTGCGCCAGCCCGCCCCGCGCATCATCGTGCGCCACTACGATCCGATCGTGACGGTCACGCAGCAGGAGCCCGACGTGTCCGTCACGCCGCGCGAGCCGGACGTGCGCGTGGAGCTGCGCGATCCCGATGTGGTGGTCGAGCAGGCGCAGCCCACCGTCGAGATCGATCAGCCCGACGCCGAGGTCGACATCGCCCAGCCCGAGCCGACGGTCGACGTGACCCCGGGCCAGCCCGAGGTCGGCGTGCGCAGCGTCGAGCCGCGCGTCGCGGTGAACCAGCCGGAGCCCGTGGTCGAGGTGGAGGAGCCGGAGTTCGCCGTCGAGGTCGAGCAGGAGGAGCCCCAGGTCGAGGTGCGCCAGCAGCAGGCCGAGGTGGCCGTGCGCGGCACTGCGACCGCCGGAGGCGAGGTCGACGTCGTCGCCGCCGTGCCGATGGACGAGATCGTCGGCCTCGAGGTGGTGGATCTCGGCGGCGCACCCGTCGGCGACATCGAGAGCGTGCTTCTCGACCCTGAGGCGGGGGCGCCCGTGGTGGTCGTCCTCGTCGACGGCATGGAGCGGGTCGTGTTCGCCTACGACGACTTCGCCTTCGAACCGAACCGGGCCGTGCTCGAGACAGGCGAGGGTCAGCAGGCGATCCGCCAGGGCAGGACGTTCGCCGAAGGGGATTATGATCCTCTCCCGAACAGCATGATCGAGTAGGGGCCGACCGGTCCGCGAGCCTTCGCAAGCGCCCGGGCGGACACTCTGCCCGGGCGCTTCGTCATGCCGGATCATTCAGTGTCATCAGTCTCTTCGCTGAGGACATGCGCGCACGACAGGGATCGTCCGCTTCGTGGTCGCATCCTTCGAGGGATCGGTTCTTTTGCGTGCCGGGCGGGAACGGGGGTGCTGCAATAGGAATTCGTGTTCGAGGACGGCGGCGCGTGCGCGCCGCCCCGAGCCAGAAGAATTCGAGGAGCCAATTCATGACCAGCAAGTTGATGTTGGGCAGCGCCTTCGCGGCCATGCTCGTCGCCACCCCCGCGCTCGCTCAGATGAGCGAATTCCGCGAGTGCGCCATCGAGGAGTGGACCGAGGAGGAGTTCCTCGGCATCACCGTCGAGGAGCCCGGCCTCACGATGGAGGAGTATCGCGACTGCCTCGAGGAGGCGGGGATCCGGCTCGACCAGCAGCAGATGGACGAGTACGAGACCACCTTCATGGAGGCCGACGCCAACCGTGACGCCGTTCTCGTCTGGGCCGAGGTCGAGGCCTACCAGCAGGACAGGCAGGCTGCCGCCACCGGTGACGACGAGGAGGACGGTCCGGAGGGTACCGTCACCGTGACCCAGCCCGCGGCCGACGTCGTCGTCGAGCAGCCCGCGCCGGAGGTGGAGGTGGAGCAGGCCCAGCCGGACGTCGACGTGACGACGCCGGAGCCTGATGTCGACGTCGCGACGCGCCAGCCGGAGGTCGAGGTCACGCAGCCCGAGCCGGACGTCGATGTCGAGCAGGACCAGCCGGCGGTGATGGTCGAGCAGCCCGAGCCGCAGGTGGCCATCGACCAGCCGCAGCCCGACGTCGAGGTCGAGCCCGGTCAGCCGGCGGTCGAGGTCGAGACGGCACGGCCCGAGGTCGAGGTCGAGCAGCCGGAGCCCGAGGTGGCCGTCGAGCAGCCCGAGTTCGACGTGGAGGTGGAGCGGGGTCAGCCCGACGTCGCCGTGCGCCAGGCCCAGCCGCCCGACGTCGAGGTCGAGCAGACCGCGCAGGCGGATGTCGAGACCGAGGCCGAGGCCGAGGCCGAGGTCGTCGCCACCGAGACCGACGCGATGGCCGAGGAGATGCGCATCGCGGTGACCGATCTCGAGGGCAGGGACGTGCTCAACTCCGCCGGCGAGGAGGTCGGCGAGATCGAGGCGATCCTGCTCGACCCGAACGCCAACGCTCCGGTGGTGATCATCTCCGTGGGCGGCGTGTTCGGCATCGGCGCCCGCGAGGTGGCCTTCCCCTACGAGGACTTCGCCGTCTCGGGCGACACTGTGGTCCTCGACACCGACATGTCGCAGGACGAGATCAGCGACATGCCGGAGTACGACGAGACGGCTTACCAGGAGCTGCCGGAGTCGATGCGGGTCGAGTGATCCGCCGGAGCACGACCCGCTCGATCTTTCCCGGATCGAGCGGGTGACGAGGTGCTCTCTGCCTCGGCTGGCGCGCTTTCCGATCGATCAGGTCGACCCGGCCTTACCGGAAAGCGCGCCAGCCTCTCGGATGAAGGATGGGCCGGGGCGGATCGCCTCGGCCCTTGTCGTGCGTGACCTGTCGTGCGTGACCTGTCGCAGACGTCGTCGGAGGCGGCGACCGGAAGCCTCCCGGCCGCCTCCGGGCCGTGGCGCCGCACCGCAGGCCTCCCCGCGACCTCTTCGTGCGGTTGATGGAACGCATCTTGCAGTCCGGCGCGGCGGCGCCGATCTACGGCGCGATTCGGCAGGACGGGTCCCGCGCCAGGCGCCGGCTCGCACCGTGAGCGGAGGTTGACATGGACGCACTTCTCGAGCGCGACGGGATGGTTGTGCAGCTGGCGGCCGAAGTGGCCGACGGCGCACTCGAGCGTGCCACGTCCGGCAGCACGACGGAGCGGACGGCGACACGCGGGGCGACGGTCCCGGCGCGGCTCGCCCCGCAGACGGCCGCACCGGTGCTCGTGCCCCCGAAGTCGCCCGCGGAGGGGGAGGAGCCGCTCGTGCGCGCAACGCGGGCGGTCGCCGCGAACATGATGCTGGGGCCGCGGATGATGATGGCGATGGCGTCGATGACGCCCTGCCCGTTCGCCTGGAACCCGCCGGCCTGGTACGCGGCGCTGTCGTGGCCCGCGACGGCCAGGGCGGCGGCCATCGCCTTCGCCATGACCCATCCGATGGTCGCCTCGACGGTCCTCTCGTCCCTCGCCCGGTCGTCCCCGGCAGGGCGGGACGGGTCGGAAGCCTGACCGACCTTGCCGCGCAAGGCGTCGCCGCGCCGCGGCAGGCGACGCCGCAGGTCCCGACCGCCCGCAAGCCCCGCGGTCAGACCGCCACGGAGTGGCGCGCGGCGCCGCGGTGGAAGTAGGTGTCGAAGGCGGAGGCTGCGACGCGCACCAGCGGCCGGCCCTCCTCCGTCATCCGCACAACGCCGTCCTCGAGGACGAGGATGCCGTCCTCCTGCATGGCGGCGAGCTCGGCGATGGCCTCTGCGCACCAGCCGGGAGCGGCGCCGTGGCGGGCGGAGATCTCGGCGATGTCCGCCTCGGCGAAGCACATCAGCGTCTCGATCACCTCGGCACGCAGCGCGTCCTCGCCCGTGAAGGCGTGGCCCTTCGCCACCGGCAGCAAGCCCTCCCCGACGGCGCGCGACCATGCGCCGGTCTCCACCAGGTTCTGGACGAAGCCGTGCGGCGTGCGCCCGATGGACGTGGCGCCGAGGCCGAGAAGGGTCTCGCAGGGGTCCACGGTGTAGCCTTGGAAGTTGCGGTGGAGCTCGCCGTGGCGCGCCGCGACCGCAAGGGGATCCGTCGGCAGGGCGAAGTGGTCGAGGCCGATCGCCTGATAGCCGTCCGTCACGAGACGGCGGGAGGCGGCCTCCGCCTGCGCGCGGCGCTCGCCGGCGCCCGGCAGCGCCTCCTCGGGGATCATGCGCTGCTTCTTCGCCATCCAGGGAACGTGCGCGTAGCCGAAGAGGGCGAGGCGGTCGGGCCGCATCGCCGCGCAGACGTCCACCGTCTCGGTGATCGATTCCACGCTCTGGTAGGGAAGGCCGTAGATGAGGTCGAAGTTGATGGCCGAGACGCCCGCCTCACGCAGGCCGTCGACGCTGCGCTCCACCATGTCGGGCGGCTGGATGCGGTTGATGGCGGCCTGGACCTTCGGGTCGAACTCCTGCACGCCGAAGCTCGCGCGGTTGAAGCCGAGCGCCCCGATCATCTCCGTCATGGCGGGGGTGAGGGTGCGCGGGTCGCTCTCGATGGCGATCTCGGCGTCGTCCGCGAAGTCGAAGCGGGCGCGCACGGCCTCCATGGCGCGGGCGAGATCCGCCGGCTCGAGCGCCGTCGGCGTGCCGCCGCCCCAGTGGAGATGGGACACCGTGAGGCGGCCGGGGACGGCGTCGGCCACGAGCGCGATCTCCTTCAGGAGAACGTCGACGTACTTCGCCACGGGCTCGTAGCGGCTCGCGAGCTTCATGTTGCAGCCGCAGTACCAGCAGAGCTGGCGGCAGAACGGGACGTGAAGGTAGAGGGAGACGGGCCGCGCCGTGTCGAGGGCGCCGAGCCAGCCGCGATAGGTCTCGCCCGTCACGGAGGCGTCGAAGTGGGGGACGGTCGGGTAGCTCGTGTAGCGCGGGACCGGGCGGGCCATGTACTTCGCGATGTCGGCGCTCATGTCGGGGCCTTCTCAGTTTGGCGCGTCAGGCGATCTCGAACCGGCAGACGGGGTCGCCCGCGGCGCAGCAGCTCGGGTGACGGATCGCCGGGCGGGCGTGAACGAGGGCGCCGAAGAGGCGCGCGAACACTCCCGCGTGCCAGGAGCAGTGCGGGGTTGCGAGGGGATTGTCCTTGATCTCGATCACCGCCCGCCCGGGGTGCGACGTCGTGCAGGTGCCGGAGCCGGCGAAGGTCCAGGCGTTCTTCCCGATGGCGGCGAGGAGGAGGCGCGCCGCGAGCGGGTCGGGCATGACCTTGAGGAGGGCCTGGACCGGCCGCGGGATGCGGTTGGCGAGGAGGTAGTCGGCCGTGCGCGTGCCCGCGTCGCGCAGGATGGCGGCGGCCTCGTCCCCGGGGAGCAGGGAGAGTGTCGCGGCGAACAGGCGGCGGGGGATCGCCTCGTCCACCATCTCGCCCGGCGGCTCGTCGAGGACGTGGACGGCGTTCGCCACCGAGAAGACGTCGAGTGTCGCCCCCTCGCCCGCCGCCGCCCGGAGCGCCGCGGCGAGCTGGATCACCGCGTTGGGACCTACGACCGCCGGGCGTGCGGAGTGGCCGGGCGCGGCAAGGGCGAGGGTCGCCATGGCCGTCACTCCGCCGGGAGGCGTTCGCTCTCCGGGAGCTGCCGCGTCCCTCCGCCGCAACTGCGGATCCGGTCGAGGCCGGGGCTCCTCGCCGGCAGGGCGTCGTCGTCGGGGAGCTGCTCGGTGCCGCCGCCGCAGGCGCGGATCTCGGCCGCCATCGACCGCGTGCCGCCTATGAGCGTGCGGCCGCCGCGGCGCTCCTCCGCGCGGGCCTTGCCCTGCGCGCGGATCGCCTCGCGCCGCTCGGCCGCGCGGGCGGCGCGGTCGGCCGCCGCCTCCCAGTCGGCCACCTGCGCCTCGGCGAGCTGGCGGGTCTCGTCGAAGTGGAAGTCCACCTTGTTCTTCGACTGCGGCCCCCAGTAGCCTGCCTTGCCGAGATCGTAGAAGGTGCGCTGGAAGCCTGCTCTCAGGAAGGCCTTGAGGCAGCCGAGGAGGTAGCGCCGGCGGAAGCCCGTCCCGCGCCAGGGGTAGTGGAACAGCGCCTTGCGGGAATAGAAGCGCCGATAGTTCTTCATGACGCCGTTGAGGAGCTCGCCGCGCTCCATCGAGGCCGGCTTCATGATCGGCGTCACGAAGTTGTACTTCGAGAAGTCGAACACCTCCACCTGATCCTTCAGCTCCTGGAAGAGGGGCGTGAACGGCCAGGGCGTGTACATGGACCAGTTGGCGAGGTCGGGCTGCCAGTCCCACGCCATCTGGAAGGTCTCTTCGAGGGTCTCCTCGGTCTCGTTGTCGAGGCCGACGATGAACTGCGCCTCGGTGAAGATGTCCGCCTCGCGCAGGAGCCTGATCGCGGTCTTGTTCTCCTCGACCTTCGTCTCCTTGTTGAAGAGGTCGAGCTTCAGCTGGGCGGCCGCCTCGGTGCCGAGCGAGACGTGGACGAGGCCGGCCTTGCGGTAGAACTTCAGGAGGTCGCGGTCGCGGTAGATGTCCGTCACGCGGGTGTTGATGCCCCACTTCACCTTGTCGGGCAGACCGCGGTTGATCAGCTCCTGGCAGAACTGGACGAACTTCTTGCGATTGATGGTTGGCTCCTCGTCGGCGAGGATGAAGAAGCCGACGCCGTGGTCGTTGACGAGGCGCTCGATCTCGTCGACCACCTTCTTCGGATCGCGGATGCGATAGTCGCGCCAGAACTTCCACTGCGAGCAGAACGAGCAGGTGAACGGGCAGCCGCGCGCCATGTTGGGGATCGCGACGCGCACGCCGAGCGGGACGTAGATGTATTTCCCCCATTCGAGCAGCGACCAGTCGGGGTCGATGGCGTCGATGTCCTTGATGGTGGGCGCGGCCTCGGTGGCGACGATCTCGCCGCCGTCGACGAAGGCGAGGCCCTTGATCTCGCGCCGCGCCTCGGGCCAGCGCTTCTGCGCGATGGCGGTCACGAGGTCGCGGAAGATCTCCTCTCCCTCGCCGCGGACGATGACGTCCACCCACGGCGCCTCCGAGAGGACCTGCTTGAACATGAAGGTGGCGTGGATGCCGCCGAGGACGCGCACGGCGTCCGGCACCACCTCCTTCGCGATCCTCAGCACCTCCTCCGCCACGTAGATGGACGGGGTGATGGCTGTGGTGCCGACGACGTCAGGCTTCAGCACCCGCAGGCGCTCGGCAAGGTCCTCGTCGGACACGTGGTTCGTCATGGCGTCGATGAAGTGGATGTCGTCGAAGCCGGCGTTGCGCAGGTGACCGGCGAGATAGGCGACCCATGCCGGCGGCCAGTTGCCGGCGATCTCGGCGCCGCCGGAGTGGTAGTTCGGATGGATCAGAACGATGCGCATCGGGCCGCCTCCCTACGTGTCTCGGGAAGTTGACACCATGCGCGTCAGTCCACATTGACACAGGTCAAGCCGGGTGCCTCTGCGCGGCGAATCATGAGATTGTCGGCACGGTGCGCGAGATTGCCGCTAAATCGCCATCAGATGCGCGAGATCATGGTACTGTCGCGCAGGGGAGGGCGAATGCACATTTCGGTGGCGACCTCGCGCGCGGACACCGCGGAGCGGGCTGTGGATGAGATCGCCGGAGCGATCGGCGCGAGGCCTGACTTCGCGGCGATCTACTTCTGCGACCGCCTCGATGCGCAGGCCGTGGCGGCCGCAGCCGTGCGCCTCGGCGCTGGCGCGCTCCACGGCGGGACGAGCTGCCGCGGGGTCCTCGCGCCGGCAGAGCTTCACGGCGGGGCGCGCCCTCCGGTCGGCGTGCTCGTGATCGTCGATCCCGACGGCGACTACGGCACGGGCATCGCGCCCAAGGGGAACGATCCGCGCGGGGCGGCGCGGCAGGCGATGAACGATGCGCTCGCCGCCGCCGGACGGCAGGCCGAGGCGCCCGACCTCGTCTGGCTCACGGCGACGCCGGGCGACGAGGAGGAGATCATCGCGGGCATCCAGGACGTGACGGGCGGCGCGACGCCCGTGGTCGGCGGAAGTGCCGCGGACGACGACGTCGCAGGGCGCTGGAAGGTGATCGGCGGCGGCAGGGCGCTCGGCGAGGCCATCGCCGTCTCGGTCCTGTTCCCGTCGACCCCCCTCTCCCTCGCCTTCCAGAACGGCTACGCGCCGACGGCGCACCATGGCGTCGCGACCCGCGTCGAGGGCCGCCGCCTCCTCGCCATCGACGGCCGGCCCGCGGCGGAGGTCTACGCCGGGTGGACCGGCAGCCCCGCCTGGCTCGCCCCGACGGCAGAGGTCCGCCAGATCCTCGCCGAATCGACGTTCGCCCCCCTCGGGCGCCCGGTCAGCACAGTGTCGGGCGTTCCGTTCTATCTCCTCGCGCACCCGGCGGCGCTCCATCCGGACGGCGCGCTCGACCTCTTCGCGACCGTCGAGGAGGGCGAGACGCTCACGCTGATGGAGGGCTCGCCCGAAAGCCTCACGGCGAGGGCGGGCCGCGTCGCGCGCCAGGCCGTGGAGAACGGCCCCGCCGGCCGGAATATCGCCGGCGCGCTCGTCGTCTACTGCGGCGGCTGCATGCTTGCCGTCGAGGAGCAGGTCCCGCGCATCGTGGCCGGCGTGTCCGAGGCGCTGGGCGATTCACCATTTCTGGGTGTATTTACTTTCGGTGAACAAGGACTAGTGACAGGGGGCGCGAACAGGCACGGCAACCTCATGGTGTCCTGCGTCGTCTTCGCCGCCTGACGGACCAGTGCCATGGCCGAAAACGAAGCCCTGAGGGAAGCTCTCCTCGAGCTCGACGCCCAGCGAAGGCGCGAGGCCGAGCTGCTCAGGGAATCGAACGCCGTCCTCGCAGGAATCGAGCGCATGAACGCCGCGGCGACGCCCGCGCTCGCGCTCGACGGCCTCCTCCAGTCCATCTCGGAGACGCTCGATTGCGACGGGGCGCTGATCCTCAAGGTCGATGCCGGCGACCTCGTGCCGACGAGGGTTGCCGGGCGCGTGTCGCTGTCGCGGCTCGTCGGGGCGGCCGCGACGGTCCTTCAGAAGCCGCGCCGGGTGGTGGACGTCGCCTGCGCCTCATGGTGGCGGCCTCGGGGCGCCGGGGACGCGAACGCCGATCCCGTCCGCTCGTGGGTCTCGGTTCCGCTCGCCGCGGGGTCCGAGCGCATCGTCCTTGCCTGCGTCGACCGTCGCCGGTCCCATTTCGGCGCCCGCGTGGGCCACCTCCTCGCCCGCCTCGGAAGCCTCGTGGAGCAGGCCCTCTCGGCCGAGGCCCTCGCAGAGCGCAACGCCCTCCTCGCCGCCGTCATCGAGGGCTCGTCGGCGGCCGTCACCATCGCGGACGCGAGCCGGCCGGACTGCCCGCTCATCTACGTCAACCGCGCCTTCGAGGAGATCACCGGCTACCGCGCAGACGACGTCATCGGCCGCAACTGCCGCTTCCTCAGCGACGAGCCTCCCGAATCGCCGGAGCGGGACCGCCTGCGCGCGACCGTGAGGGAGAAGGGGTTCGGCCGCTTCCTCCTGCGCAACCGCCAGCGGGACGGGACGCCCTTCTGGAACGACCTCACCCTCTACCCCGTCTCCGATCCGGACGGGCGCGTGCGCTATCTCGTCGGAACGCAGGTGGATGCCACGGAGCGGCGCATGGTGGAGCGCGAGCGCGACAAGGCGCGCGACCGCCTCGTCACGGCGCTCTCCGAGATCCCCGAGGGCTTCCTTCTGCTCGACGAGTGCGACCGCGTCGTGTTCGCCAACGACGTCTACAACGCCTTCTACCCGACGGGCGGCGAAGCCTTTCGCGCGGGCGACTCCTTCGCCGAGAGCTACGCCCGCTACCTCGCCGGGACGGGAGCAGCGTCCGAGGAGGCCGCCCGCCGCGCCGGGGAGCGCCTCGCCGCGATGCGCTCAGGCGACAGTGACCACGAGGAGAGGCTGGCGGACGGGCGCATCGTCAAGGTCGCCGACCGCGCGACGCCCGACGGCGGCCTCCTCTCGGTCGTCTCCGACATCACGGAAATGCGCGCGACCGAAAGGCTCCTCGCGCTGCGGGCAGCCGCCATCGAGAGCGCGCAGGACGGCATCTCGGTCGCGGATCCCGGTGGCAACTTCATCTACATGAACCCCGCCTACCGGCGCCTGTTCGGCATCGCCCGCGACGCCGACGTGAGCAGCTTCTCCTGGAGGCAACTCTTCACGGAGGAGAAGATCGCCTGGATCGAGGCCAACGTCTTCCCCGCGCTGCGGGAGACGGGGCGCTGGCGCGGCGAGATCGCCGGCCAACGGACCGACGGCGGCATCGTCGAGCAGGAGCTCACGCAGACGCTCATCGAGGGGGTCGGCCTCATCTCCGTCACCCGCGACGTGTCGGAGCGGCGGCGCGGCGAGATGGAGCGCGCGCGCCTCATCGGCCAGCTCAGCGCCGCCCAGCGGCAGGAGGCCATCAGCGTCATCGCCGCGGGCATCGCCCACGACCTCAACAACATCGTCTCCGTGGTGACGGGCTCGGCGAACCTCATCGCCGAGAACCCGGCGACCGGCCCGGTGGAGCGGCGCCACGCCCGAAGGATCGACCAGGCGGGGCGCTCCATGGCCGATCTCATCCACCGCCTCCTCGACTTCGCGCGGCGCGTCCCCGCGAAGACGGAGATCGACCTGTGCGAGCTCGTGAGGGAGGGCGCAGAGCTCGTCCGCATCAGCCTCGAGAAGAACGTGTCCCTCAGGGTCGAGGCCGGCGAAGACCCGGTGCGCATCCCGGGCGATCCCACGAACCTCCTCCAGGTGATCCTCAACCTGTCGATCAACGCGCGCGACGCCATCGGCCATCGCCAGGGCACCATCACCCTCTCGGCGAGGCGGTTCGACACCGACACCGACCGCGATCCGCAGGCGGGGCAGATCCTCGCCGGCGAGATTCGCCCCGGCTGGAGCTACGGCGTGATCGAGGTGACCGACACCGGCAGCGGGATCGAGCCGCAGATGTTCGGGCGTATCGTGGAGCCGTACTATTCGACCAAGGGGGACGCCGGCACCGGCCTCGGCCTCGCGGTGGTGGCGGGCATCGTCCAGTCCATGCGCGGTTTCCTCGCGCTGCGCTCCACGATCGGCGTCGGGACGACGTTCGCCATCTTCCTGCCGACGACCGACGTCGATCTCGCCGCGGAGGAGGCGGTGGCGCAGGAGACGGCGCTCGCGGGCGACATCGACCTCGACGGCCGGCTGATCCTCGTGGTCGACGACGACGACGCCGAGCTCGAGATGATCCAGAGGATCCTCGAGCGGGCCGGCGCGGAGGTCGCCTCTTGCCAACACCCTTACGATGCGGTCCATACAATCCAGGATGACCCGGATGCGTGGGATCTCCTCATCACGGATTTCGAGATGCCTGACATGAGCGGTGCCGGCCTCGCGGCGAAGGTCCGGGGGATCAGTCCCGATTTACCCATTCTCCTCTACACTGCGCGCGCCGATTGGCGGGAGAGCGCCCGGCCGGGGGATCACAAGTTGTTTCAACGCGAAATCATCAAGCCGGCGAAACCGGGTGCGCTGATCGGAGCGGTCGCGGCCCTCCTCCCGTCACGGCAGGCAGAGGACGACATGGTGACATGACCCGCGTTCTCATCGCCGACGACCACGACCTCGTGCGCGAGACCATCGCCGCCTTCCTCGAGAAGGACGGCGCCTTCCGCGTGACGACGGCGAGCTCCTTCACCGGCGCGGCGGACGCCATCCGCAAGGAAGGCCCGTTCGACCTCGTCCTCCTCGACTACTCGATGCCGGGGATGGACGGCCTCGCAGGCCTCAGGAAGGCGCTGGAGCTGACGGAAGGCCGGCCGGTCGCCATCATCTCGGGCATCGCCAAGAAGGAGGTCGCCCAGGACGCCCTTGCCGCGGGCGCGGCCGGCTTCCTTCCGAAGACGCTGCCGGCGAAGTCCCTCGTCCACGCCGTGCGCTTCATGGCGGCGGGGGAACAGTACGCTCCCATCAACTTCATGACGGCGGAGGAGGACAAGTCCACCCACCCGCTCGCCGAGAAGCTGACGGAGCGTGAGCTCCAGGTCCTCTCGGGCCTGTGCCGCGGCCTCTCCAACAAGGAGATCGGCCGCGAGCTCGAGCTCCAGGAGGTCACGATCAAGCTCCACGTGCGGACCCTCTGCCGGAAGATCGACGCCAAGAACCGCACGCAGGCCGCAATGATCGCCAAGGAGGCCGAGCTCTTCTGAGCGCCCGCCGCAGAGAGCGCGGGCGTTGAGGCGCGCGATTGCCGCAGCGAGCGCGAGCGGTGAGCCGAGCGAGCGCCGCAGAGAGCGCGGGCGGTGAGTCGAGCGGGCGCCGCGGAGAGCGCGAGCGGTGCGCCGAGCGGGCGCCGCAGAGAGCGCTGAGAAGCGCGCACTGACCCGCCGGGACCGCCAGACAGTCACGCGTGGGACGCCCTCGACGCGCGGCGGCGGCCAGCGTCCCCCGCCATGCCTAACCGCAACCCTTCCGCGGCGCGCTCTGCACCGCGATCCGGTATTGCGCGACACGCGAGGACGCCCCCCTTGGAGCAGGCGCGTTCTTCGCCGCCCTGTGCGATCCTGACCGGGCGGATCGTCCGCCGCTCCGGATCCCTTCGTTGCCGTCTGCCGATCACCTGACGAAGAGGGCAGATGCGGCCGGCCAGGTCGGACCCCGTACAAGAGCCGCGAACCCGCGCCCGCGGCGCCTCGCCGTCAGACGCCAGCCGCCCGGCGGGGGAGCCGGCACCTTCAGGCAGGGCAGCCCGCCCCTTCAGGCGGGGCAGCCGATCCCCGTCAGGCGGAGTAGCCGACCCCCGTCGGGCAGGATACGCCGGTCCCACCGAGCCCGCAGTACCCGTGCGGGACCTTGTGGAGGTACTGCTGGTGCTCCTCCTCGGCATAGTAGAACGGATGCTCGCCGTGGATGGTGGTCGTGACGGGGCCGTAGCCGGCCTTCTCGAGCCTGTCCGAAAACGCTTCCTTCATGCGCTCTGCGGTCGCCCTGTGCTCGGCGTTCGCGACGAAGAGGGACGAGCGGTACTGCGTGCCGACGTCATTGCCCTGGCGCATTCCCTGCGTCGGATCGTGGCCCTCGAAGAAGATGCGGGCGAGCTCCTCGAACGAGACCTTCGAGGGGTCGTAGACCACGAGGACGCCCTCGGTATGCCCCGTCTTGCCGGAGCAGACCTCGCGGTAGGTGGGATTTTCGGTGATGCCGCCGATGTAGCCGACCGCCGTCACCTTCACGCCGGGCGTCTTCCAGAACAGCCGCTCCGCCCCCCAGAAGCAGCCCATGGCGAAGACGGCGGTCTCCATGCCGGGCCATGGGCCCTTGAGCGGCTCGCCGTTCACGGCATGACGCTCTGCGGTGCGGATGGGCTCTGGGCGGCCGGGAAGGGCCTCCTCCCGGGTGGGCAGGTCGAGCTTCTTGCCGAACAGCGCGAAGATGTTCATGGGACGGCCTCCTTCATCTGGCACGATAGATGAGCTGGGCGACGAGCAGGATCAACGTTCCGATGACGAGGAAGCCGAGGAGGCCCGGCAGCATGAGGAAGAGGCGCACTCCCGGATCCCAGATGGCGGGGTGGATGCCGCGCTGGATTGCCGCCTGGGCGAGGTTCAGCGTCTGCGGCGAGACGGCGTACCAGATCTCACCGAGGTTGGTGATGACGACCTCGTCGCGCTGGACGGTGAGCCACACGTCGGCGAGGCCGAAGCCGAAGGCGGCGACGACGCACAGCGACCCGACCGCCCTGAACGGCAGGGCGACGAGCCAGCGGACGTTTCGGGCGAAGCTGTTCCTCGGCAAGGCGGCTCTCTCTGGGTTGGCGGCGTTCTGTTGCGATACCCACTTAACGCGCCGTGCGGGATCTGCTAACCCGGCCCGACCATGGAGGGGTGGCCGAGTGGTTGAAGGCGCACGCCTGGAACGCGTGTAGGCGGGAAACCGTCTCGAGGGTTCGAATCCCTCTCCCTCCGCCAGTCGCCCTGTTTTCGTATCGCCGGTGGCGGTCTCTGAGGCGCCGAAAACCCCAGGATTTGCGGGCTTTTCCCCGCGGGCTGTTGACCGGGAGACGAGTGGTCCAGCCTGCTGCTCCGGTTCTCTCCGCCCATTTTCTCCGAACCTGTTGACTTGGGTCGGAAGGTCAACAGCTTAACGGCCGCGGATTGCTTGGTGTTTTGGAGTGCCCTTCTGGCTTGAGTTGATTATTCCACGCGCATACCGAAGGCGACTCGGCTCGAATTCAGGCGCGGCGGGCGTCTACTTCTTCGATGAGACCCGGGCACGAAGGGTTCGGCGAGAGGGACCCGCGTCTCGTATTGGCGGCGACCACCTACGGACTTCAGTGAGGGCCGGGCCCGAAGGCCCGGCGAGAGTGCCCCATCAACAGCCAGTGGAGCCCGTGAAAGGCGCGCTTCAATGAGGGCCGGGCCCGAAGGCCCGGCGAGAGACGCCTTGTCCAACGCGTCGTTGAACTTGCGCGAGTTAACGCTTCAATGAGGGCCGGGCCCGAAGGCCCGGCGAGAGGGTCCGCGTGACGTTCAACAACGGCGCGCTCGTCGTGCTTCAATGAGGGCCGGGCCCGAAGGCCCGGCGAGAGCTCGCCTGTCGTCTGCGGAACGGGCAGCTGGCCGCCGTGCTGCTTCAATGAGGGCCGGGCCCGAAGGCCCGGCGAGAGGCGTGGTGCCCGTACCATCGTGCAGGGTGTTGAGGGCTTCAATGAGGGCCGGGCCCGAAGGCCCGGCGAGAGTCCCGAGCGGAGACGAGCGTTGTTCCCGAGCCGGCGCTTCAATGAGGGCCGGGCCCGAAGGCCCGGCGAGAGCGCCATCGTCGTCAACGCCACGTCGCGCCATCGTCGTGCTTCAATGAGGGCCGGGCCCGAAGGCCCGGCGAGAGCGGTGATCCCGACGTCCTTGTGCTCGCACATGAGACGGCTTCAATGAGGGCCGGGCCCGAAGGCCCGGCGAGAGCCACTCGTCGACACCGATCACCGTGGCTCGGGTATGGTCGAGCTTCAATGAGGGCCGGGCCCGAAGGCCCGGCGAGAGACGTCTCGCCCATCTGGATCGACGGCTGGAGCACCAGCTTCAATGAGGGCCGGGCCCGAAGGCCCGGCGAGAGATGCTCGCGACACCGTCCGTCGGGCGGTAGGAGGTGCTTCAATGAGGGCCGGGCCCGAAGGCCCGGCGAGAGGGCGAACATCGCCGCGCGCCACGCCGGCACCGTCGAGCGCTTCAATGAGGGCCGGGCCCGAAGGCCCGGCGAGAGGTGGTCACGCGCGGCTCGACCTTCGATAACGCGGCGCTTCAATGAGGGCCGGGCCCGAAGGCCCGGCGAGAGTCCGTCGGGCGGTAGGCGGTGAAGCCCGGCGCGCCGAGCTTCAATGAGGGCCGGGCCCGAAGGCCCGGCGAGAGGCATCCTCGAGGACCGCAAGCGGCTCGTCTCCGGCGAGCTTCAATGAGGGCCGGGCCCGAAGGCCCGGCGAGAGCCGCCGACCAGTACCTGCCCACCGAGGAGAGCTGGCTTCAATGAGGGCCGGGCCCGAAGGCCCGGCGAGAGCGATGAAGCGCCGGCGGTGGCCGGGCGCGCCGATCCTTGCTTCAATGAGGGCCGGGCCCGAAGGCCCGGCGAGAGGTGATCGCCTTCTCCCGCGCCATCGGGCCGGTCGCCATGCTTCAATGAGGGCCGGGCCCGAAGGCCCGGCGAGAGGAGCGACTGAAGGCGCACCCGTGGGGGTGCGAGCTCTCGCTTCAATGAGGGCCGGGCCCGAAGGCCCGGCGAGAGCCGCCCGCATCGTCATTCCTCGCTGTGGCTACCTGCGCTTCAATGAGGGCCGGGCCCGAAGGCCCGGCGAGAGCATGCCAGGATCGCCAACATCCGGCACGACTGGCTCCAGCTTCAATGAGGGCCGGGCCCGAAGGCCCGGCGAGAGACTGCGAGGCGGGGGAGGCTCATACCGCGGTCAGGCGGCTTCAATGAGGGCCGGGCCCGAAGGCCCGGCGAGAGCGCACCGTAATCGGCGATGGCCTGCTGAGCCTCGAGCGGCTTCAATGAGGGCCGGGCCCGAAGGCCCGGCGAGAGGCCGTCAGCGTCGAGGAGCCCGTGCTCGCGGATGACGCTTCAATGAGGGCCGGGCCCGAAGGCCCGGCGAGAGAGAGCGCGGCGCTGAACAGGTGAGGCATGACGACAGTCGCGCTTCAATGAGGGCCGGGCCCGAAGGCCCGGCGAGAGCGCTGACCGACGACCACCTCACTGGCAACGTTCCGTTGCTTCAATGAGGGCCGGGCCCGAAGGCCCGGCGAGAGGCGCCGGCCTGACCGAGCGCAAGCCGATAGTCATCGCTTCAATGAGGGCCGGGCCCGAAGGCCCGGCGAGAGGGTTTTCCAGGCGGGTACTTGACCATCGTTGGGGCGCTTCAATGAGGGCCGGGCCCGAAGGCCCGGCGAGAGCGGCGCGTGGAGCGGGCACCAGACCCTCAAGGAGGTCGCTTCAATGAGGGCCGGGCCCGAAGGCCCGGCGAGAGCTGTCCCCCTCCGACAAGGCCTACTTCTGGAAGAGCCTGCTTCAATGAGGGCCGGGCCCGAAGGCCCGGCGAGAGATGATGGAGACGAGGGCGCCATGGGGCATGTCGCGGCTTCAATGAGGGCCGGGCCCGAAGGCCCGGCGAGAGGGCACGCGAGGACAAGATGGGCCTCGGCTTCACCATGCTTCAATGAGGGCCGGGCCCGAAGGCCCGGCGAGAGCAACGGCGGGACGGACATGGATCTCATGGACGAGCAGGCTTCAATGAGGGCCGGGCCCGAAGGCCCGGCGAGAGAGGACAGCCAGCACCTCCGCATGGTGCTCACCTACCGGCTTCAATGAGGGCCGGGCCCGAAGGCCCGGCGAGAATTCCCAGCGCCGAAAGCCGTCCGAAGGCGGGGAACGCTTCAATGAGGGCCGGGCCCGAAGGCCCGGCGAGAGCTGCCGTTCGCTCTGATGGCTGCTACCGCCCCATCGCTTCAATGAGGGCCGGGCCCGAAGGCCCGGCGAGAGCTGATGGAGCACGCGACCGGCGCGGTCGACGCCGTGCTTCAATGAGGGCCGGGCCCGAAGGCCCGGCGAGAGTCGCCGGCGACACGGTCGACGTGACGGCGCTCGCCTCGCTTCAATGAGGGCCGGGCCCGAAGGCCCGGCGAGAATCGGCAACGCGTCCGACCTCCGCGCCGCGGCGGACCGCTTCAATGAGGGCCGGGCCCGAAGGCCCGGCGAGAGTATGAAAGCCGCTCAGATCGGGTACTCGGAAGTCTTGCTTCAATGAGGGCCGGGCCCGAAGGCCCGGCGAGATTCGAGGAGACCATGAATGTCGTCCAGGTCACCCTGCTTCAATGAGGGCCGGGCCCGAAGGCCCGGCGAGAGGGAGGAGGCGGGCGAGCCAGCTCGCGGCCAGCCACTGGCTTCAATGAGGGCCGGGCCCGAAGGCCCGGCGAGAGCGCGTCCGCCTTGATGGTGGGCGGCGTGCCGCGCCCGCTTCAATGAGGGCCGGGCCCGAAGGCCCGGCGAGAGACCAGGCGCGCATCGAAGTCGGCGCAGACCTTGGCGCTTCAATGAGGGCCGGGCCCGAAGGCCCGGCGAGAGCCGTTGAGCGGCGGCAGCCCCTGCACCATCCTCTGCGCGTGCTTCAATGAGGGCCGGGCCCGAAGGCCCGGCGAGAGTCGATCTTCGCGCGGATCTCGTCGCATAGCTGGATGCTTCAATGAGGGCCGGGCCCGAAGGCCCGGCGAGAGGCCTGCCGCAAAGCGGCCTCGGGGGTCGTGTCCATGCGCTTCAATGAGGGCCGGGCCCGAAGGCCCGGCGAGAGACGGGCGGGCCACTGCCGATCGCGGACAACGGCTCGCTTCAATGAGGGCCGGGCCCGAAGGCCCGGCGAGAGACTCGGTGCGATCAGCTCTGCCGCTCTGAAGGCGGCGCTTCAATGAGGGCCGGGCCCGAAGGCCCGGCGAGAGTCCGCCGGCTGCTGGCGTTGAAGCCGCGCGTGTTCTCGCTTCAATGAGGGCCGGGCCCGAAGGCCCGGCGAGAGCACTCGCCGCCAGATGGTTGCTTTCAAAGAGCGATCCGCCCCGATTTCGACCGCTTCCCGCAGTGCTTCTTGGCGAGGCGTTGGCAGCATGCTGTCACAGCTCCTCAAGATGCGCAAATCCCCGGAAATGCTGGGTGCGACCGCTGATGGGGTTTTCGTCACCGTTGGAGCGATCGATCCGGCGGGGCGGCTACACCACGATCGCACGGCGTTCGATCCGCTGGAACGACTGGCCGAGGCTCTCGACGGCGAGGTCCACCGTCTCGGCCGGGCCGAGGTCGAGGATCACCACATGGTCCTCGCCCGGCGCGATCAGCGCCTCGAGGCGAAGCGCCATCTCGATCCGCCGCGAGCCGGAGAGGCGGCAGTGGAACATCGAGAGTTGCAGCCAGCGGCCATAGCCCTTCATCAGGCGGTAGACGCGGCGCCACCGCTTGGGGTCGCGGATGTCATAAGCGACGACGTAGGCCCGTTCGGACCCGCCACGTGCGCTCATCGCGGCGTGAGGTGCGGGTATGTCGGCACCTCCCCCATCAACCAGCGGGCGAAGAACCGGGCCTGGACGGCGAGCATCCGCCGCATCTCGACCTGGTAGCCGAACACCGGGTGAGTCGAAACGACGTCGAGGCGGCGCTCGTAGGCGGCGATCAGTGCTCGGCGGCCGGCGGACGACAGATTGCAGGCGCCCGCGACGGATACGAAGTCGCCCTCCTTCACCTCGCCGTTGTTGATCGCCATCAGGACGGCGCTGTCGGCGAGGAGCGGCCGGTACGGCTCCATGAGGTCGAGCGCCAGCGACGGACGGCCGGGCCGCTCGGCGTGGTAGAAGCCCTGCCACGGGTCGAGGCCGACGGTGGAGAGGGCCGTCGTCACCGTGCGCGTCAGGAGGGCGTAGGCGAGCGACAGGCAGGCGTTGATCGGGTCGGCGGGCGGCCGGCGGTTGCGTCGCTCGAAGGCGAACGGCAGGCGCATCGGCTCGGCGATCATCTGGGAGAAGGCACGGAAGTAGACGGCGGCCCCCTCCCCCTCGATGCCGAGGAGGGTCGCTGCGTCGGGGGCCTCCCGGGCGCGGCGCACGAGGGCATCGAGGCGCTCGGACGGGCCGGCGCGGTCCGCCTCAGTGCCGCGCCAGTTGCGCCGCAGCACGGTCCGCTGGTTCTTGAGCTTGGCCGCAACGAGATCGCGGGCGAACCCGAGCTTTCCCGCGGGGTCATTCGCCAGCCGGTACTGTGCCATACGCGCGGCGCCGGATCGGGGCGAGGCGCCGCCGGTCGTGCCGAGGAACCAGAAACCGGACGAGGTCCATGCAACGGGAATCTCGCGGCGCATCATCTCGTGCAAGGTGGGGGTGGTGACGGAGACCGGGCCGGCGACGACGAGCTCGGAGATCTCGCCGAGCGGAACGGTGACGGGATCGCCTTCGGCGGGCGCCACGACGATCGTCTCGCCCACCTTCTTCACGCGCGTGCCGGGGGACTGCACGTAGAGCGGCAGCGCGACGGCGGCGGGCGGCGGCGGTGTCCGGGGGATCTGGCCGCGGGAGAAGTACGCCACCTCGTCGGGCAGGCACACGGGCATCAGCGAGCAGCGCGGGCACTTGGGCGAGTTCTCGAGCGGCGGGGGAATGCGGCCGCCCGCCACTGCGAGGCGGAGCTCGGACGCGGCGCGAAGCGTGGTCGCGACGAGCTCGTCGGTGAAGGGGACACGGACGCGCTCGCGGCTTCCCGCGAACCACAGGGCGCCCTCGTCGCAGGAGTAACCTGCCTCTCGCAAGAGAAGGCCCTGAACACACACCTGCACCCGCTCCGGCAAGTACGCCCCTTCAGCGACGTGCGGCCGCTTGCCGGTCTTGATGTCGACCGGGACAACGGTGCCGTCGGCGACATCAAGGAGGTCGATCTTCGCGGTCAGTCCCAGCATCTCGGAGCCGAGATCTACGCGGCGGGTGCGCATCGCCGCCTCACCGAGGTCGTCCGGAGAAGGCAGCGCCGGCGCAGGTCCCGTGTCGCTCGCCGCGTGATCGCGGCGCCCAGCGGTCGTGTCGGCGCTGTCCGCCCACTCGCCGTGTGCCCATTCGAGGAAGGCGAGCCGCGGACAGTAGACCCACTCGTTGACCATCCGCGCCGGCACGAGAACGTCGTCGGCAGCCGCGGGCGGCGCGGGCAGGTCGAAGGAGAGCTGGTCGCCGCTTCCGGTCATCGGGGATAATCGCGGCGAAACAAGCCGAGGCCGAAATGGCTGGCGTAGCCGAGTGCCAGCGGCCCCGCCTGTGGCTCGGGAAAGGTGAGACGCAAGAAGGCGCCGGTTCGGTCGTGCTGCGCCTCGCCGCCACTCGTGCGAAAGCGGCGGAAATGCAGCGTGCGGCGCTCAGTGCCGCCAAGGGTGAGTGTTGGAATGACTTCTACCGCGACCGCCGGCGCCGCGTCGGCAGTCACCATCTCGCGGCGCACCAGGAGCCGCCGCACCTCGCCTCCGTAGCCCTGTCCACCGAGCCGGCCGGACCCGAGGAAGGGCGTCGTGCTCTGCCAGGTAGAGGCCGTCCCGAAGATGGCGCTGTCGCGGGCGAAATCTTCGGCGGGCGCAATGCCCTCGAGCGCGACGCGCCACTCTTCCCTGTCCTCGCCCCTTGCCCGGTAGAGGCGGGTCAACCGCTCGAGCGCGGAGCGGACCTCTGCACCGGCGCCATTCGGGAAGTAGACCGCGACATGATCGATACGTCCGTCGTCGTCGGCGTCCTCGGGCAACCAGAAGGCATGCGCATGCCGCGGCGCGCCGAGCCGGCCGCCGCCGGGGTGGCGGCCGCTGACCTCCGGGGGCGGGGTGGGCTGGCAGTGGCTCATGACGGCGAGGCGCATGAGCTCTCCAATCCGCAGCGCGTCGGTGAGTGCCGGCATTGGCCGGCCGGCGACCACGAACCGGGCGACGGATCCGGCCGCAAGCGAGGTCGCCGCAGGGCGCAAACGCCGTCGGGCTGGTGCGACCGGCGACAGCGGGGGGCGGCGGTAGACAATCTCTCGGCTTGCTGGCGGGCGCGACCAGCCGCACCGCTGGTAGTCCGCGGTATCGAGTGCCAGCGCGTCGATCAGTGCCTCAGGCAGCGTCGGTCCGAACGTCTTTCTTCGCCTCTGTTCGAGCGCAGCCCCCGTGGGTGGCCGCTTGCCCTTCGCAGCGTAGTCGGCGCGCAAGGTCTCGGCGTGTCGGTCGAGAAGGCGGGCGCGCTCGGCGGCGTAGGCCGCGGCGCCGAGAGGAGCGATCACCCTCACCGGATCGCCCTCGCCATTGGGCGCGCAGTTGATCGGCCCGGACCATTCGGCGGCGGCATGAGCCTCGACCCAGCTCTCGGCACGGCCGAGATAGGAGAGTGCGCCCGCCAGGTCGTCGGCGAGTGCGAAGAGCCCCGGCGGCAGCGCGAGGCCAGGCCAGTGCGCGACGAGGGTCGCGTCACGCTCCAGCCGCAGGAAGGCGTCGAAGACGAGCGTCGTCCTCTCGCGCCCCTGCACGATCGTGCCAATGGGCATGTAGTGGCGGGTGTGGGCGTGGACGCCCTCCGGCAGGGCGTAGACCGGCGGCGACTCGGCCAGCGCTTCGACCAGCGCGGAAAGGTCGGCGTCGGTCCAGCGGGAGCGGTCGCCCTTGCGCGCCCAAGCCGCAATGAGGGCCCGCAGGATGCGCCACGGCTCGGGCGGCCAGGCGATATCCGCCTCGTTGACGTTCCGGCCCCATGGCGTCGCGTGATAGCGCCCGGCCGGGAAGCGGAAGACCAGCGCAACCATGCTGCTAGTTTTCCCCGTCACCTTCGGTCGATGTCTCCTCCTCGCCTTCGGTTGCAGTGGCTTCTTTCTTGCCTTTGCCAGTTGCCTTCGGGGCGTACTTGACGGTTGCCGTCTTCCCGAGAGTGCCGGCCGCGATGAGCGGTTCAATCAGGCTGGGAAGCGTGGCTTCGAGGTCGTCGAGTTCTGGCGGGACGAAGCCCTCCGGCCGCGTGACAGAAAGGTCGACGAGGTCGAGATCGCAGGCGGTGCGCAGCCGAAGCCCATCGCGCAGGAAGCGGCGTATTTTGTAGAGCGAGAGGGCGACGAGCAGCGTCTCAACTTCGGCGCCGAGCCCATAGGCGCGGATCTGCCGGAGATCCAGGTTGAAGTAGGCGACGATTCGCGTGGCGGTAAATTCAGAGCGTGCAAACGGAACGTTCCCATACCCCGTTTCAGCGTTGCTGTGATCGTCCTTGGCTGCCTTTACCCGGTCGATCTTTCCGCCGCCACTGACGACGTCGACAGCTTCAATCGCCTCCATGAATGATGAGAGTAGACGCGCATGGCGAAGTCGGCCCTTCGCTAATTTATCATTGTGCCGCTTATTGGCGAAGAAGACACCATGCAAAGCCGAGTTCGGGCAGTGTTCCAAAATGAACCGAAACACTTCTCTCTGATTTACCGGGCGGTCAGCAAATTTGCCGAGTCTGGTATCAATGAGATTTGCGAACGCATTTTCCTCGCCGCTGTCGCTTGCGCTGTCGAGTATGTAGGCTGAGTTAAGGCGATGCGAATCAAGCACGGAGTTGGTGAGCGCATTGCCGGCGGCGTCCGTGACCTTGACCAGCGGCAAGCCCCTCAACGGCGTGACCCAGTCGTCGGCGACCTCGTCCCAGCACACCGTCTCGAGCCGGTTCGCCATGCTCTGCGCGCTCTCGACGAGGACCATGCGGACCGGTCCATCCTGCGATGGAGCCTCGTAGACGGCGTGGCCGAGGTTCGGAAACCCCGTCGGCTGGAAGCGTGTGCCCTGCACGGGCCGAAGCTGTGCCTCCATGAGGAGGCGCGGCGCACCGTCGAGGGCGGAGAGGTCAAGCGGCATCGGGGCGGATCTCCGGAGAGTCGTCTTCTTTGGGAAAGGCACGGGAGACAAGGCGCTCGAGCGACCATGCGTCGACCGGGATGAGGAGCGCGGCGGCAAGACGCCGGCCGTCAAGGCCTCGGCCGAACGCACTTGTCCTGCCCGCGAACGGCACCGGCCAGCCGGACGCGCGCGCCCGCGCGAAGGCGAGCGCCACAGCCGTGGCGACGTCGCCTGCGGCGAGCCGCGTCAACAGGCCCGGCGGCACAGGCAGCCGCAGGTCATCCGGTCCGCCAACCGCCTTGCGCAGCAGTGCATCGCTCGCGAACAGCGGCTTCATGGCAGCATAGGCTATGGGGAGCGTGGCGGCGCCGCTGGTCGGCAGTCGAACCGGTCGCGCCCATACGAGGCCTGCGAGCAGGCGGCCGCAGCGGGCATGATCGAACCCATCGCTCAGGAAGGCGGCCACATCGGCGAGCGATGCGGTGGTGGCAGCATCGAACGGCTTGTCCGCGAGCCCCCGCGCCGATGCATCGACGAGACGCCGCGCCGCAATGGCGGCGAGGTTCGCCACCAGCGGCCCGGCGCTCCAAACCTGCGTCCCGTTCGGTTCTGCCCAGCGCCGACGCCGTCCTGCAACGGTGTTCTCGTCCACCGGCGCGAGGTGAGCCGCCATCGGGGGCGCCCGTCGAAGCGCAGGGGACACTTCCTCACCGTCCCCGAGGTCGTTGTCCGCTGGCCGGTCCCCGGCGTTCTCGATGCGGTCGGCGGCATGAGCAGCAACACCATCCGGGATGAGGCCGGCCGTCGCGTCGCGCCCATGCGGATGTCCGAAACTTGCAAGGGCCGCGGCGACGCGAAACTCCGGGCTGGCGTCGTCGGCCGCCGCGATCCAGCCGGGCCGGAGAGATGGCGGTGGCGAGATCGCCTCGCGGCCGGCCTTGCTTGCGGCTGCCCACAGAGCGATGGCGCCGATCGCCTCGATTGCGAGGCGCGTGCCTTCGGAACTGCGAACCTGCTCGCCGGGCCCTGCTGAACTGCTCATGAGGAACAGCGCATCCTCGAGCCGCCTCATCAGCGTCCGCGCCGCTGCTGGGGCGGTCTTGTCACGCGTTGCACGGCGGACGCGGGCAAGCCAGTCAGCGGCGTCGAGGTCGGCGACTAGGTCGTCGCGCGGCTCCGTTCTCGTGCGGAAGCGGCCGAGCGGCGTCGCTTGGTATGGCATCTTCGCGTCGGGCTGGACGAGAGAATAGCGCTCGAAACCGTTGATCCCGCGCGCGGCTCCGAGCGCGACGAGCGCGCGTGAAGCGTCGAGGCCTGAACGCGCCGCCCGCCGCCCGAGCGTCAGCCGCCCCTCGCCGAAGAGCGCCTGGATCTCCACAAGGCTCGCCGGCTTGCCCCACAGCGGTGTCCACACCTCGCCGCGAGGCCGGTTCGGATCGGCAGCCGACAGTGCGCCCGAGCCGGCGGCGCTCGGCTCGAAGGTGAACGGGAATGCGGCACGCGCCTCCTCCCGCGCGCCGAGCCGCCGCGTTGCCGCGCCGGAGGACACGAGTGCGCCCTCGAACGTCAGCACGACGTCCCAGAGCCGCAGCGGGTTCTCGCCGCTGAACCCGGTGGAGGCGTTTGGACCGCCCTGTCCCGGACCGAACTGGCCGATCGTGCCGCGACTGCCGAGCTGGAGTGTCTCAGCGAACAGCGCTGTCGCGAGCTCGGCCGCCGCAGCCGGCAGCGCGACACCGGTTGAAAAATCAAACAGAGCTTGAAGGGTTTCGCCGAAATTGACGCCGAAATCGCGGCTGCCATCGTTGAAGCCCGAGCCAAGTAAAGGTGCCGCTGGTCGATCGTCGCCCGCGATCACGTACGCTGCGTCTATCAGAGCGAGGTGGCGCGGATCGGTGGATGAGCGAAGGCTCGGCAACAGCTCGTCCTTTGCCGCATCCGCCAGTTTGGCAAGGCTCCGCTTCCGCTCTTTGTCCCGCTCGCCCTTAGCCTCAGCGCGAAGGTGGTCGTAGCGGCGCAGGCTCGCGTTCTGTCGCAATGCTGAAATGGTTTCACGCAGAGGCCGCAGCCGGGCGGCTCGGCCCGCCTCGAGTGCTTGCACAACGCGGGCGCCGGCTCGGGTGGATTCCTCGCCGTCCTCGCCCTCCAGAAACCCGGCGCGTCCGTTCCACGCCCCGATCAGCGGCGACGGCGCATAGTCCTCGAGGAAGAACCGCAGCAGGCCGCCCCTGCCGAGTGTCGTCTCGAGGTGGAACTGTTCGTCCGCCCAGAAGCCCCGAGCGTCGGGATCGGCGGCGCGACCATCGACGTGATTGTCGGGAGAGGAGACGAGGCGCAGCACCCCAAGCGCCTTCAGGTAACCGGCGAGCGGCGTCGGGGTGCAGCCGGCAAGGGTCAGCGTCTGCGTCATTCGCCGCGCTCTCTCGCCGAAGCGCGGCGGTCGGCGGCGACCAGCAGCGCCTCCAGAAAGGCAAGCCGGAACGGCCCATGCTCGGCGAGGAGCGCGCGGGTGCGCTCCGTCCAGCTTGCCCCGGTGGTGGGATCGCGGCCGAGTTCCATGATCGACAGAGTGAGGCCCGTCGGCGCGGCATCGACACCGCCGCCGAGGTCGACCGCCGGCAGCTGGTCGCCTTCCCACACGCCGCGGGCGAAGCGGCACGGCGCCTTTCCGTCCGGCAGGCGGGCGCGCTCGCTCGGCCAGGCACGCAGCGACAGGCGCACCTTGCCGTGATGCGCTGCGATCAGGTATGCGGCGAGATCGGCCTCCCGCGACCAACCCCTGCTCGCGAGGAAGGCGAGCAGGGACGCAACCTCGTGACGGAAGCCAGGCCGATCGTGCCGCGCCTGCCGGTGGGTCTTTGCGAGGAGCCCGGACGGGCGCGTCCTGTCGGGGTTGATCCCCTTCTCCATCGTCGCCTGGAACACGGGGTGTGCCTTCCCGGCGTCGTGCCAGCGAGCCGCTTCGCGAACGCTCGCCGCGGCCTCCCCGACGCCGACCACGGCGAGCAGCGCCTCGAGCTCCGCAACGACGTGGCCGGTGTGCTCGGCGATGGTCAGCGCCTTTCCGATCGCCGATCGCGGATCGGCGTCGAGTGTCTCGGGCGGGGCGCCACCGCCGCCGAGCACAGAAACTGGCTCGGTGGACGACGGATCGAAGCCGAGGGTCGAGCTGTAGCCGCCGGCGGCCGCGTCGACCATCAGCGTCATGCCGGGCCAGGGTGCGTCGGTGAGGCGCGACCAGCCGTCGTCGGCCTGCGGATCGGCCCGGAAGACGTCGTGCCTGCCGCGCACCTTCTTGATCCAGTGCGCACCCCGTCCGATCGGAACGGCGCAGAGTTCGTCCGATCGCGGTTCGGGCTGACCCGCCGGGCCGCTCGTGAGGTCTCGCCAGCACACCTGAGCGTCCGTGTCCTCGGTGTCGCGGACGTAGGGAGCAATGTCGACGTCGAAGCCGGTGAGATCCGGGTCGGTGTCGAAGAGGTCGATGAAGTCTTTGCGGCGGATCACTCTGAGGCCCGCCGGCTTTTCGCCGACGCCGGTGAGGGCATCGGAGCGCACATCGTCGAGGGCCGTGAGCTTCTCGCGGGCAGCGGCGAGCGCGGCTGGTTCGTAGGGAGCCGCGAGCGCGTCATCCGGGCCGAGGTCGATCCAGCATACCCGCGAGCCGCCGACCACCTCGCCCCGCCGGTTGACCCGGCCAAAGCGCTGCACCAGCGCGTCCCACGGGGCAAGCTCAGTCCACAGCGCGGCTGCCGAGATGTCCACGCCTGCCTCGATCGCCTGCGTCGCGACCACCACGCGGGGCCTGCCCTCGATGAGGCGCCGCATGTGATGTTCCCGGTCGCGGGCACGGAAGCGTGAATGAATGAGCACGGCGTCGTCCTGCGAGACGCCGGCAGCGAGGAGTGCTCGAAACAGTGCCTGCGCCCGAGCTACCGTATTGACGACGACGAGCGCGAAGCCGTTCCCCGGCAGCGCGTTCAGCACGTCGCCCGCCAGCGCCACGGCGTACGCCGCCAGACGCTTTGGCTCCGTGAGCGCGACTGCCGCCCGCGTCAACGGTTTTGGGGCGCCTGTGAGCCGAGCGATGCGCGGGTCGTTGTGGTCCGCCGGAAAATCGTTCGGCACTCTCCAGACGGTGAAAGGGCCTGGGCGATCGACGGTGGCGAGCCACGCCGGGTCAAGGGTCGCCGACATCCAAAGGCTGCGGCTCGTGCATCCTGCCTCGCGGCGGAACGCATCGAGCTGCGCGGATGTCGGCAACGCCGCGCCCATCAGCTGGACCTCGTCGAAGATCCACTGTGCGTCATTGTTGAGAAGCGCGAAATCGATTGGCCAGCTGGTGCGTCTCATGCCGTAGCCCCGCATCAGGGCGCGACTGACGAGCATGTCCTGTGTGCCAACGATGAGCGCGGGACGCTCTGGGTTGAGGCGCCAGTCGCGCATCTCCACGTCCGGTAGGTCGCCCCCGCGGAGCATGACGACGTCGTCGCGGCGTGGCAGTCGGCCGTTCGGGTCAAGCTGCGTAAGCGCTTCGAACCAGCGCTGCGCCTCGGCGAAGGTCTGGTCGACGAGGGTTCGCATCGGGAGGCAGAAAACGAGCCGACGCGGCGTCGATGCGTCAGCAAGCCGTTGCCATGCCCAAGCGAGGACCAGTGCTGCCGTCTTGCCAAGCCCGGTTGGGGCAATGAGGACGTCTGGCCAGGGATGTTCAGCTAGCTTCCGTTGATACTCGTAAGGCTCTCTGCCTTCCATACACGCGAGGAAGAGTTTATCGTAGGAGAGTGAAGGTTCCATCGGAATGTACGGACGGATTTAAGTTAGATATACCCTCGGGATGAGGGGCGGTGCACTAGCCGCGCTCTCGTATTACTTACATTCCGATATCATGGCGCATCATTCCTAGGCGTGACGACATTGAACAAGCTGACCATACTACCCCTCGATCAAGCGCGCCACAGAAAAGTTGCATTTTTCCGGGGCCATTGCAACTTGGCGCGGTTTGGATCGAAGGGCGAGCCACAGCGGAAGGCTACCGAGTCTTTCCCAACAGGGGTCGCAACGCGGACTGGTTTGAACCCGATCAGCGAGTAGGCCGTAAACCGGTTTCAGCCCAGATCGGCGACGCAATTCGAACGAGCGCCGTGACCGTCGTGTCCTCCGGCTGCCGCCCTTCGAGGATCGTCTCCACCAGGGCCGGCGGTAGCAGTGTTAGCCTCAGCAGACGGCTCACGTACGCGGCGTCCAGCCGCTCCGCCTCTGCCAAATCCCGTAGAGTTGCATGATCGCCGTTCTCCAACATGCGCTGCCAGCGGTATGCGCGAGCAATGGCCTTTACGAGCGCGTTGTCGGTCTCCTTCGTCGGCTGCGACACCACGACGAGTTCCGTCCCGTCGGGCGCCACCAGACGCTTCCGCCCGCGCCGTCGCTTGAACGTGATCGGCACCTTCACCGTGATTGCGTTCACGTCGCTCATTCAGCCACCGCCTCCATCGTCGCGATTTCGCGTGCAACTTCTGAGAACCCGTCCACGCGGAGCCGCACGTTCAGCCCCTCGGTGCCGATGTCAACCCGATCGACGAGCAGCCCCACGATGCGCGCCTGCTCGGCGGGGAACAGCTCGTCCCACAGCGGATCGAGCTGTTGGAGGGCCGCGCGGACATCGGCCTCGGTGATGTCGCCGTCCTGCGTCCGCGCCGCCTTCCAGGTCCCCGCTACGATCTCGGGCTGGCGGAAGACCCCGCGGAGCTGATCGACGACGGCCGCCTCGATCTCGCCGGCAGGAACGCGGCCGACGGGGCAAGAGCCGGCGCCGTGCTTCAGCACCGTCTGGCTGACGTAGTACCGGTAGAGCCGCCCCCCCTTCCGGGTGTGAGAGGGCGAGAATGCCGCGCCGTCAGGCCCGAACAGCAGCCCCTTCAGGAGCGCCGGCGTGTCGGCGCGGGTTCGCGCGGCGCGCTTGCGCGGGCTCTCCTGCAGGATGGCGTGGACGCGGTCCCACGTCTCGCGGTTGATGATCGCCTCGTGCTCGCCGGGGTGGCTATCGCCCTTGTGGACCGCCTCGCCGAGGTAGGCGCGGTTGTTCAGCATCCTGTAGAGGTACTTCTTGTCCATGCGGTTCCCGCTCGGCGTCCGGATCCCGCGCTCGCCGACCTCCCGCGCGAGCAGCGTGCCGGAGCCGATCTCGAGGAACCGCGCAAAGATCCAGCGGACGTGCTCGGCTCGGTCCTCGTCGGTCACGAGCCTCCGGTGCTCGACCCGGTAGCCGTAGGGCGGCACGCCGCCCATCCACATCCCCTTCTTCCGGCTCGCGGCGAACTTGTCGCGAATTCGCTCGGCCGTGACCTCCCGCTCGAACTGCGCGAAGGAGAGCAGGATGTTCAGCGTGAGCCGCCCCATGGACGTCGTGGTGTTGAACGACTGCGTGACCGAGACGAACGTCACGCCGTTACGGTCGAACACCTCGACTAGCTTGGCGAAGTCGGCGAGGGAGCGCGAGAGGCGGTCGATCTTGTAGACGACCACCACGTCGACGAGGCCCTCCTCGATGTCGGACAGGAGCCGTTGCAGGCCGGGCCGCTCCAGCGTGCCGCCGGAGACGCCGCCGTCGTCGTACCGGTCGCGGACGAGCACCCACCCCTCGGAGCGCTGGCTGGCGATGTACGCCTCGCAGGCCTCCCGCTGGGCGTGGAGGGAGTTGAACTCCTGCTCGAGACCCTCCTCGGAGGATTTGCGCGTGTAGACCGCGCAGCGGAGCTTCCGGACGATGGGCTTCGTCACGCGCCCCTCCGATGGTTCTTGAGGCCCCAGAACACCCAGCCATTCCAGCGCGTCCCGGTGATCGCGCGCGCGATGGCCGAAAGCGATTTGTACGGCCGCCCCTGCCACTCGTAGCCGTCGGCGGTGACGGTCACGACATGTTCGACGCCCTGCCACTCCCTGATGAGCCGCGTACCGGCGATCGGCTTCAGGTCGGCGCGGATGCGGCTCTTCTTCCGGTCGCCGCCGTCGAGCTCCTCGCCGAGCCGCTCCAGCCGCCGGATGGTCTCGGGCTTCAGGCCGCCGTAGGCGAGCTCCTGGATGCGGTAGGCGAGCCGGCTCTCGAGATAGCGGCGGTTGAACGGCGGCGGCTCGCTGTCGAAGAGCTCGCGCCACTGGCGCTTTAGCTCCGGCGTCGGCGTGGTCTTCAGGGCCGCGAGGCGCGCGGGGATCGGGTCGGTCATGCGGTTCTCCGGTTCGACGGGTTCGCATGACCGCTCTGGTCGGGCGGGAAGTGTAGTCCGAATTTCTCTCTATCTCCGGTCTCCTGCGTCGCATGCCGGAGCCGCAGGCGGACAATGCCGCGGGCGAGGATGGCGCAGAGCTCCGCGCGCCGCTCGGCGGGGGTCATGCGGTCGGGGTGGAGGGGGTTGGGCATTCGCACGGCGATCCCTCGGAGGCGTCTCTCCTAGGGTCTCTACCGACGTCGCCCGCGAACCGGCTCACTGCGACAATCTGTCATCAGCCGGAGGTTGCATGAGGCTTTCTGCCGCATAAATGCAGGGGGCGTTTAGCCAGCGAAGAGTCTCCATCCCGCGCAACATCAAGAAGTTCGTCAATCCGAAGTTCGTGAAGACCATCGATCTCGCCATCCTGCGCCGGCTGCTGGAGCGGCATGCAGCGAGCCTGCAGGCGCTCGATCTCGCAGCGCTCGACGCGGACACGCTGGAGACGCGCGAGGCGCTGCTCCGCTTCTTCAAGGGGCCGGAGGAGCATTACCCTGAGGGGCTGTTGGCCGACCTCCACCGGATCGCCGAACTCGGCTCCGCGCGCGGACTGACGATCATCACCGAGCAGGCTGCGCGCATGGGCGTCGACCTCATGTGGTCCGGGCAGGCTGGCGATCTTCGGGACCAGGACCCGAAGCACGTGGCGGTCCGGGTGTTTCTCGATCACCCGCAGAACTTCGACCGCGCTGCGGACTGGAGCGCGCTCGGAGCGCGTTCGTCGCTCGCCGAGTTCGTCGGGCTCGAGGAGGGCGTGGAGGCGGATCTGACCGATGAGACGAAGGCGCGGTTTGAGCACGACGTCCGCGCGCTCTTCCTCGCCGATATGCGCGGCGACCACTGCCGCGTCGGATGGTACGATGATGCCGACGAAATCAACCTCGTCGTCGAGCACGGCTCTCCGGTCAACACGACCGAGGTGGTCGGGGAGGCCGAGAGCTGGGTGATCAGCTTCCGCGCGGCAGAACATGCGACCCTGATCTATTCCGCCGCGACAGCGCTCCTCAAGATCGGCGGCGTCGCCAAAGCGCGCCGCGCCGAGGTAGCCGAGATCTTCGCGCGCACGATGCTCGGTCGGCCGGGCTTCTTCGCTGCCGAGGATGCGCAGAACATCTACACGCTGGAGCCTGTCGAGCGCGCCGGCTACGGCTACGCCCTGCAGGCCGCATACGATCCGAGCATCCGGCGCGTTCAGATCACGGAAGCGCAGATCGACCGGGTCATGCTTGACCATCGGTCGGGAGAGGAGCGCGTTGCGCACTCGCTCATCGCCCGCGATACGCGTGGCGGTGAGGCGCTGGCAAGGCTCGGCGACGCCATGCGCGGACAGCCGATGGGCGGCGAGTGGCGGCTCAACTATCTCTCGATCCGCGTGGAGATCGAAGCGGGCGGCTCACGGCCGTCGCGCGTCGCAGTGAAGGTGAAGCCGCCGTCGAGCGTGCAGTTCAAGCGCGAGCGCTTCGAGCACACCATCGTGACCCTCCTCCGCCGCAACGGGCTCGTCCATGACCGAAACGCTCGCGAGCTTGCTCACGCGGCTGAGTGAGGGCGACGGGCCTGCACTCCTCTGGGGCCGGGAGGCGCGGCCGTTCTTCGGGCCGCTGTTCGACCGGCTCGTCTCACGGGGCGTTCTCGTCGAGAACGCTCCAGACTCGACATGGCACCTGTGCGCGGACTGCGAGTGCGGTCTCGACGCACGGCCAATCGAGGTCATCAGCGGCCGCAACGTGGCCGTTTGCCCACTCGATCGCGGCGCGGACCGTGTTCTTGAGCCCGACGACATCCGCAGCTTCACGATCGACCGAGAGGCCCTCGTTCGCGAGATCTCTCGGGACAGCGGACTTGGCGAGCCGTCCCCAATCGGCATCGGCGGCGTATGGATTCTCGAGGAGACGGAAGCGGAACGCCTCCTCGCGATCGCGCTTTCGCGCAAGAGCGCCGTTCAAGAGCTCGTTTCACTCGCGCTCCAGCGTCTCGCTCACGGTCGTCCGGTCACGTTCGTCGCTCCGCGCCTGTCGGCCCCGGATGTACTGCGCCTCCAGGCGGCTGGGGTCCATCTGGTGGAGCTTTCGTCTGTCTTCGTCGTGGGTACGGATAAGCCGTTCGGGCTTGATCCGCTCGCCCTCGATCCACTGCCGGACGGACCGGTCCTCGTCGTGAGGCGCGCCAGCTTTTCCGTGGAGTTCGACGGGCATCGTGCCGAACTGGGCGTGCAGACGATGAACCTGATGGTGGCCCTCGCGGAGCGGGCTCTGACCGACAAGCCCATACTCACTCATCACGAGGTCTCGGATCTCACGAACCGCGTCCCGAGGGATATCATTCGCGACTTGCGGGACGGGCTGACCGGCTCCGGACTGAGCGAGGCGCAGGCGAAGGAGATCGTGCGGTCGGTGTCGTCGCGCGGATACCGGATCGGGCTTCCGAAGGCCGCTCTGCGGCTCCTGCCGTAGGCTCTCCCACAACCGTCCCACAACAGGCCCACCGCCTTCCCACCAACGGCGGCCGCCACCTCGGCAGGGTCACGGCATCAACGCGATGCACGAGGCTCAACCGATGCCGACCGATCTTTCCGCCGACGACCTCAACCTTCTGCTCTCCGAGGCGGACGCCGCCGCGCGCCGGCTGCGGCGTACCCTGCACCTCCCCCATGGCGATCTCGCCGATCTCCGACAGGACCTTCTCCTAGATCTGATAGCGCGCCTGCCGGGCTTCGACCCGCGCCGCGGGAGTCTCGGCGCGTTCGCGAACACAGTGCTGCGCCATCGGTCCACGGAGATCGCCGACCGGGTCCTGTCCGACCGGCGGCTCTTCGGCGAGCACCCGGTCTCGCTCGACGCGCCGGTCGCCGAGGACGACGTGCTGACGAGCCTCGGCGACACCATCGCCGAGAGTGAAGGGCTGTCCGCGTGGCACGGCCAGCCGACCGACCGGATCGCGGAGGTGGAGCGCCGGATCGACGTCGATCGTGCGCTTGGCCTGGTTCCGAGCTCCAGCGTCCGCCTCTGCGCGGGGCTCGCCGCGAAACCGGCTGATCGCGTCGCGGCAGATGGTCCTCTGTCCCGCGCCACTGTCCGCCGCCGGATCACTGAGCTGCGCCACGTGCTGACCGCCCACGGGCTTCAGTCGGCGTGAGCCGGTTTGCGGACGCCACCGGTAGAGCCCAATCATGAGCAACATCCTCACCTTCACCCGGCCGGCGTCGCCGCTGACCGAGATCGAGCTCTGCGGCTGGATCGGTCAGGCGTCGCCCGGCGCGGCGCTCGAGTACCACCGCGGCTTCCTCGCGCTCGACACCGTCGCGGCCGCAAAGCGCCTCCCTGAGGAGCAGCGGGCGGAGCTCCTGCGCGTCGCCCGCCGCGCGATGTGGGCGTCCGAGCAGGAGCTCGTCCACCTCGTGCAGCGCCGGCTGGGGCCGGACTGCTTCTCCTACCTCGCGATCGCGCGCCCGAAGCTCCGCCAGGAGCGCGTGTCGCTCTGCCAACTCCTGACCCAAGAGGCTGCCTGATGATCGCATCCGTTGCGACGGCGCGCCACGACGCGCGCGCCAACCATGTCCGGCTCGAGGATCTCGACCGGATGGAGATCGGCGAGATCGCCGCGCTCCCGGCCGAGGACCTCGCTCTCCTCCAGGACGAGGCCACCACGGCGCTCGACGCCGCGAAACGCCTCAAGGAGTGGCTCGACGGCGCTATCGCGCTCCGCTTCGCCGAGCGGGCCACTGCCGCCCGGCGTGCCGAGGGCAAGGACATCGGCACGATCCGGTTCGAGGACGGCGCCGTGACCATTGTCGCCGACCTGCCGAAGAAGGTCGACTGGGACCAGGACGCGCTTGCCGAGATCGTCGAGCGGATCCGCGAGAGCAAAGACGATCCGTCCGACTACGTCGAGACGGTCTTCAAAGTCTCGGAGCGCCGCTACGGCGCATGGCCGCCCGCAATAGCCAAGACCTTCGAGCCCGCCCGCACCGTCCGCACGGGCCGCGAGACCTTCCGCCTTTCCCTGACCACCGAGGTGTCCCGATGACCGCTCTCGCCAAGCTGCGCGCGTCGAACTACGCGCTCCACGCGCTCCCCGAGACCATCCCCGTGCCGGTGCAGCCGCCCGCGCGCTCCGAGCCGATCGAGAAGCCGCTCGTCGAGGCGACCGTCGACGAGCTCACGTTCGCGATCGCCCCGGCGGAGGAGGCGTTCCACGCGGCGGCCGAGCGCATGCACGCGCTCAAGAAGCTGCTCCGGCTCGCCCGCGAGGCCGGCGCCATCGGCATCGACCGTCCGGTCGACGTCGTCGCGAGGGCCCGCTGATGGGCCTTCCCATCATCACAGCCGACCAGCGGCTCGCCGAGCCGCGCGGCGTCAAGGCCGCCATCTTCGGCGCAAGCGGCCGCGGGAAGACCACGCTCCTGCGGACCCTGAACAGCGGGACCACGCTCTTCTACGACCTCGAGGCCGGCGATCTCGCCGTCGAGGGTCTGGCGGTCGATACGATCCGGCCGCGCACCTGGCGGGAATGCCGCGACTTCGCGGTGTTCATCGGCGGCGCGAACCCGGCACTGCGCGAGGACCAGCCCTTCAGCAAGGAGCACTACGAGGCGGTTTGCGCCAAGTTCGGCGACCCGGCCTTGCTCGAGAAGTACGACACGATCTTCGTCGACTCGATCACCGTGGCGGGGCGGCTCTGCTTCCAGTGGTGCAAGGGTCAGCCGGAAGCGACGTCGGAGAAGACCGGGAAACCGGACGTCCGCGGCGCCTACGGGCTGCACGGCCGCGAGATGATCGCCTGGCTCACCCATCTCCAGCACACGCGGGCGAAGAACGTGATCTTCGTCGGGATCCTCGACGAGAAGCTCGACGACTTCAATCGCAAGGTCTTCGTCCCGCAGATCGACGGATCGAAGACCGGGCTCGAGTTGCCGGGCATCGTCGACGAGGTGCTGACCCTCGCTTCGCTGCCCGACGACAAGGGCGTGCCGCAGCGGGTCTTCGTCTGCCACACGCAGAACGAGTGGGGCTACCCCGCGAAGGATCGTTCCGGCCGGCTCGATCTGCTGGAGCCCCCGCATCTCGGCAAGCTCATCGAGAAGATCCGCCGTCCGCTCCCGATCGAGGCGCGCCCTCTCGTGACCGACGCGCCGCGAATGCCGGCGCCTGCCGTCACCGCCCGACACAACCCCTCCACCTGAAAGGAACCCCACGCATGTCCGCTTCCTGGTTCGACTTCACCGACGCCCCCTCGAACGTGAACATCATCCCGAAGGGCACGCTCGCCAAGGTGCGGGTCACCATCCGCCCCGGCGGCTACGACAATCCCGAGAAGGGCTGGACCGGCGGCTACGCCACCCGAGGCTCGACGGGCGCGGTGTACCTCAACGCCGAGTACACCGTCCTCGATGGCCAGTACGCCGGCCGGAAGATCTGGTCGCTGATCGGGCTCCACAGCGAGAAGGGTCCGACGTGGGCGGAGATGGGCCGCAGCTTCGTTCGCAACATGCTGTGCTCGGCCCGCGGTGTCTCCGCGAAGGACAAGACGCCGGCCGCGGACGAGGCGCTCAGGATCACCGGCTTCCACGATCTCGACGGCCTCGAGTTCGTCGCCCGCATCGACGTCGGCACGGACACCGAGGGCCAGGAGAAGAACGAGATCCGCACGGCGATCACGCCGGGCCATCGCGACTATGCGCAGCTGATGGGCCGCATCCCGGGCCCGCGTCCCGCGGCGGCGAGCGGTCCTGGCCATCCTGCGCCCGGCCACGCCGCACCGAGCCGTCCGGCGACGGGCCGCCCGCAGTGGGCGCAGTGACGGGAGCGCCCGATGCTTCTCCGTCCGCGACAGAAGGTGTTCGTCGAGCGCAGCGTGAGCGCGCTCGGCGAGCACGGCAACACCCTCGGCGTGGCTCTACCGGTGCGGGAAAGACGATCATGCTGGCGGCCGTGGCCGGCACAACGGTCGGCGGCACGGACGCGAAGGCGTGCGTGCTCGCCCACCGCGATGAGCTGACGGACCAGAACCGGGCGAAGTTCGCCAGGGTGAACCCGGATCTCACCACCTCGGTGGTCGACGCCACGGAGAAGTCGTGGGACGGCCAGGTCACCTTCGCCATGGTGCCGACGCTCGCGCGGCCGGCGAACCTCGACCAGATGCCGGCCCTCGACCTCCTCGTCATCGACGAGGCGCACCATGCGGTGGCGGCGAGCTATCGCCGCATCATCGACCGGGCCCTTCAGCGCAACCCCATGTGCCGGGTCTACGGTGTCACCGCCACGCCGGGCCGAGGTGACCGGAAGGGCCTGCGCGACGTGTTCTCCAACGTCGCCGACCAGATCCGCATCCGCGAGCTGATCGCCTCGGGACACCTGGTGCCGCCGCGCACCTTCGTCCTCGACGTCGGCGTCCAGGAGGACCTCGGCAAGGTGCGGCGCACCGCCGAGGACTTCGACATGGCCGCGGTGGACGCGATCATGAACCGGGCGCCGGTCACGGAGGCCATCATCCGGCACTGGAAGGAGAAGGCCGGCGATCGGCAGACCGTCGTCTTCGCCTCCACCGTCGCGCACGCCCGGAACGTCGCCGACGCGTTCCGCGCGGCCGGCGTCGCCGCCGGGATGGTCGATGGCGACATGCCGTCCGCGGAGCGGGAGGCGACGCTCGCCGCGTACGCCGCAGGCCGGCTCGAGGTGATCGTCAACGTCGCCGTCCTGACGGAGGGGTGGGATCATCCGCCCACGAGCTGCGTCGTCCTGCTGCGGCCGAGCTCGTACAAGTCGACGCTGATCCAGATGGTGGGGCGGGGCCTCAGGACCGTCTCGCCCGAGGAGCACCCGGGGGTCGTCAAGACCGACTGCATCGTCCTCGACTTCGGCACGTCCACGCGGATTCACGGCTCGATCGAGCAGGACGTCACGCTCGAGCACCGCGACCGCGAGGGTGAGGCGCCGATGCGGGTCTGCGCAGGCTGCGGCGGGCTCGTTCCCATCGCCGCGGCCGAGTGCCCGCTCTGCGGCGAGACCTTTTTCGACCTGGAGAGCGAGGGCAGCACCGACGAGGCGCCGGACGGCGTGCTGTCCGACTTCGTCATGTGCGAGATCGACCTTCTGAAGCGCTCCAGCTTCGCATGGGTCGACCTCCTCGGCGACGACGCCGCGCTTGTGGCAAACGGCTTCGCCGCGTGGGGCGGCGCCTTCTTCCTCGCCGGCCGCTGGTACAGCGTAGGCGGCCGCTCCCGGCACCGGCCGAAGCTTCTCGCGATCGGCGAGCGGGCGGTATGCCTCGCCGCGGCGGACGACTGGCTCAACGAATACGAGACGGACGAGAGCGCCCACAAGACCCGTCGCTGGCTGCACGAGGCGCCGACCCAGAAGCAACTCGCTTACCTCCCGGCAGAGCACCGGCTCGACTTCGGGCTCACCCGCTATCGCGCCTCGGCGATGCTGACGTTCCAGTTCAACCGCCGCGCCATTCAGGACCTCGTCGTGGCGGCGTCGGACGCCGCGCCGGTCGTCTTCGCGGAGGCTGCGTGATGGACCGAGTCATCCCCCGCTGCTTGCGTCCGCCGCTGGCGCCCGCGCTGGCACCTCTGCGCCGTCTGCTCAAGCCCCGCACGCGGCTTCGGCTGGGTGGATCCGTGGCCTTCGCGAAAGCCGCGGGCAACGCGCTGGTTCTGCTCGCGCGCCTGCCAGCGGTTCTGGAGCGGCCGTCTCAGGGAGTACGGCGGCGTGGTTGATCTCACCGAACAGGAGCATGCCGCCATCGGCCTCACCATGGGCCGGCTCGCCCGGCTGATGGAGGAGATCGGCTGGAACACCCGCTTCGCCGACCTCACGGAGGATCAGGTCCGCGCCCTCATCGGAGAGGCCGTCCAGGGCTTCCAGGAGGCGATGGCCGAGACCGCCGCGGCCGACCCGGAGATCCCGTTCTGATGCCGGACCTTGCCACTCTCCCCGTCGCCGACCGCCTCAACGCCCTCGTCGACGAGGCGCTTGAGGCCGAGCGGGCGGCGACCCCGCCGCGGGACTATCTCGGCGCATCCCGCCTCGGCCATCCGTGCGAGCGCGCGCTCCAGTTCGAGTTCGCGCACGCCCCGTTCGACGCGGGCGCCGGGCCGAACGGCCGCGCGCTCCGGATCTTCGCCATCGGCCACGCTCTCGAGGACCTCGCCGTCCGCTGGCTGCGCGCCGCAGGGCTCAATCTCTACACGCGCAAGGGCAACCGGCCGGACGGCGGCCAGTTCGGCTTCTCCGTCGCCGGCGGGCGCATCCGCGGCCACGTGGACGGCATCGTCGCCGATGCTCCCGCCATTCTCGGCCTCAAGGTCCCCGCGCTCTGGGAGTGCAAGACCATGAGCGCGAAGAACTGGCGTGACACCGTCGCGAAGGGCGTCGTCCTCGCTCGGCCGGTCTACGCCGCGCAGATCGCGCTCTACCAGGCGTACATGGAGCCTGCGGTCCCGGGCATCTCCGGGGCGCCCGCCCTCTTCACGGCCATCAACAAGGACACGGCCGAGCTCCACCACGAGCTCGTGCCGTTCGACGCCGCGCTCGCCCAGCGCATGAGCGACCGCGCCGTGCGGATCCTCCGCGCCACCGACGCGGGAGATCTCCTCCCGCGCATCGCCACCACCCGCGACTTCCACGAGTGCCGCTTCTGCCCCTGGGCGGAACGCTGCTGGGAGCTTGTCCCATGAGCGACGACCGCGATTCCGACACACCCGAGACGAAGGACACGTCCGAGACGCAGGAGCCGGCTGCGACCGAGGACAACGCGCCGAAGACCGACGACAACCTCGTCCACTTCAACCCCTGGCGCGACGCGAGCCAGACGCGCCGGCAGGTCGATGTCTTTGGCGACGAGCCGGACGTCGAGCAGATCGCGACGTTCATGAGCGTCGTGTTCGACTACTGCGAGGGGCTCATCCCCGTCCGCAGCTTCATCGACAAGGGCCAGGGGTTCGACGGCCGCCCTCACAACATCTGGGTCGCCGCCGACGAGGGCGTCGCCGAGAAGATGGGGACCTTCGCCCGGTGGGCCTGGCGCGAGGGCGCGGCCGTCTACGTCATCCCCGGCACTGTCGCCGAGCAGGGCAAGGCGAGGGCCGAGGACGTGGTGGCGATGCAGACCATCGTCGTCGACATCGACAGCGGTGACGTCAAGGCAAAGCTCGCGCACCTGAGGCGCCATCTCGGGCCGCCGACGATGCTGGTGGAGAGCGGCGGCGTCACCACCGAGGGCCAGCAGAAGTGCCACGTCTGGTGGAAGCTCTCCGAGCCGGCGAAGGGTGTGGACATTCGCCGCGTGTGCCGCCTCCGTGGAGAAATCGCCGCCAAGGCCGGCGGCGACATGCACTTCCGCTCGGCTCACCAGCCGATCCGGGTCGCCGGCAGCGTCTACTACAAGAACAACCTCAAGACCCTCGTGCAGATCGTCGAGGTGGATCCGTATCATCGGGTCGATCTCGAAGAATTCGCCGAGGCCGTCCAGGACATGCCGCCCGCGCCCGGCGTCTCGCTCGAGCCCTCGTTCGTCCGCGAGGACAAGCCGAAGGTGGACGACGTCCTGACGAGCCCGGTGCATGCCGGCGGAGCGGACAGTTGGTCCCGCTTCGAGGGCGCCTCCGCCGCCATCGGCCACTTCGTCCGCATGGTCCACGAGGGCCGCATGACGAAGGACGAGGGCTGGGAGGGCATCTGCCAGTACAACGCCGCCATGCTCCGCCCCGCCTGGTCGGTGGAGCGCCTCCAGCGCGAGTCGGAGCGCATCTGGGCGCTGCACGTGGAGCGCAACGGCCCGCCGCTCGTCCGCGCCACCGCCGGCCCGCCCGCGCCGCTCAGGATCGACGCCTTCACTCTCGGCGCCCTCCTCGACGACACGAGCCCGATGCCGGCGGACCTGATCGCGCCGCGCGTGCTTACCCCGGGCGGGCTCCTCGTGCTCGGCGGCGCGCCGAAGGTGGGCAAGTCCGACTTCCTGATCTCCTGGCTCGTCCACATGGCGGCCGGCGTCCCGTTCCTCGGCTTCACCCCACCGCGTCCACTCCGGATCTTCTACCTCCAGGCCGAGATCCAGTACCATTACCTTCGTGAGCGCCTCCAGGGCATCGGCCTCGACCCCGAGGTTTTGGCCGCCGCCCGGGATACCTTCGTCGCGACGCCGAAGCTGAAGCTCCTCCTGGACGAGGGCGGTGTCGGTGCCGTCGCCGAAGCGGTCGCGCAGCACTTTCCCGACACGCCGGTCGACATCCTGTGCATCGACCCCATCCGCAACGTCTTCGACGGCGGCCCCGAGGGCGGCGGGGAGAACGACAACGACGCGATGATGTTCTTCCTGCGCGAGCGGGTGGAGCCTCTGCGCGAGGTCGTGAACCCAGACGCCGGTGTCATCCTCGCCCACCACACGAAGAAGGTGGCGAAGACGCAGGTGAAGGAGGACCCCTTCCTGGCGCTCTCCGGCGCCAGCTCGCTCCGCGGCTTCTACACCTCCGGCATCATCATGCACCGCCCGGACGAGGAGCGCACCGAGCGCCGCCTCGAGATCGAGCTGCGCAACGGCCCGGCCCTGCCGCCCATGACCGTCGACAAGCGCGGCGGGCGTTGGGTGGAGATCCGACAGCAGGGGGAGCGCCTCGTTCGCGCCGAGTACGGCGCACAGCTCGACGCGGAGCGCCTTCGCAAGCGCGACGCGATCCTCGAGCTGCTGCTCAGCGAAGCCGCCGAGGGGCGCATGTACAGCGCCTACCAGTTCGCCGAGACCTTCGAGAACAAGGCTGGCCTCGGTGGCCTCTCGACCATCCGCGAGCGCCTCAGCGTGCTCGCCACGAAGGGGTACGTGAAGTTCGTGAAGGACGACGCCGCGAAGGATCTCGGCCTCGACAGCGCGCGGCTGAAGTTCGGCTTCCTGTGCGTGGAGGGAATGGTCCTCGGGCCGCTCGGAGAAGCCGTCGACGAGGAGACCGGTGAGATCGTCCGGATGGGCCGACCGGTTCTCCCGAGCCACTACAAATGCTCCCAGACCGGCGCGGCGCTGCCCGTCGAGAACCCATCCGTCTGGGTCTACCGCGAGGAGGATCCGGAGTGACCGACTCCCTCACCGTCCCGCAATCCAGTTGCCAAAACGCGTTGGCAACTGGCCAGTTGTCATTGGCAACTGGCGTCTGGCAACTGCGCTGGCAACTGGAAAGTGTCAGCAGAAACAGTGGCTTAGCCCTCGCGATCCAGTTGCCAACGCCGGCCCAGTTGTCAAAAAATTGGCAACTGGAAACTGGCCGTTTTTTCAATGGCTTAGTCCAGTTGCCAGTTGCCAGACAGATCCCCCCTAAAGGGGGAGCGCGCCCATGGGGCGCCGCGCTCCCCCTAGGGGCTGGGTCGCGACCTATCCACCGTGTCCATCGGGAGCATGTCATGCCCGTGTCTGATCCTGCGCTCGAAGCGCAATCCGTGACACTCGTCCGCCAGCCTGCTGCGCATGGAGACGCGGCCTGGCTCGCCCTCGACCTCGGCACCACCACCGGCTGGGCGCTGCGCACCCGCGAGCGCACGGTCGTCAGCGGGACGGTGTC